>WNGJ01017592.1_pt1 | contig 10300 bp, 4 predicted proteins | sample 5400611 | NCBI WGS metagenome assembly WNGJ01 (sample SAMN13153375, study PRJNA577476) | soil metagenome | isolation source: 40 cm soil or saprolite under Garry oak tree replicate 1 | place: USA:California | collected 2016-06-15
TCGGGGTGCGGCGCGAGGGCGTCTTGCCGGAGCGATGAGGCTCGCCAGCCGCCGGGTCGTTGGCGTCGGCGGCACGCTCGACCACCGACAGCCGACCCCACACCACCTCTCCCGACAGGCAGAGATCATCGAGCCACTCGGGACGGTAGGACTCCACCCGCTCGGCAAACAGCCGCTCCCACTCGCCGGCCGGCCACTCGAAGCCCTGGAGCTGCTCGATCACCTCGGCGAGTCCCGCCCGGCCGTGAAGACGGGTGCCAGGCGCGGCGTGCCACCAGCCGAGCAGGAACTCTTGCCAGCGCTCCTGGCTGATCGGGCGAACCTCTGCCCGGCGCCGATCGCGGCTGTAGGCGTGGATGCGCGTCAGCAGGCGGCGGGCGCACCACTGCTCGCCCCGATCGGGCTCGAACCGCCCGCTGATCGCGAACCCGCGCGCCCGCAGGGCCTCCAGGGCGATCGTCACCGAGGACGCTCCCAGCCCGCAGGATGCCGCGAGGTCGTCCACGGTGACGGGGCCCGACACGTCGAGATGACCTTGAACCAGGGCCACCGACGCCTCGTCGGCCGTCTCCGGGCCCGCCCACGCGGCCAGGCCGGGCGGAAGCTGGTGGTCCGGCAGCAGCCTGGCGCCCTCGAACAGGGCCTCGACCTCGGGGCGGCGTTCGGTTGCTGCCCACAGGACGGCGGGCTGGACACCGGTGTGAACCTCCAACGCCCGGCCCGCTGAGACCAGCGCGTCGAAATGCTCGCTCCACTCGTGCCGGGGCCGCGCGACCACGAGCGACAGGAGCACGTCGTGGAGCTCGTCGGGGTGGCGCACGTCGGGGCTCGCCTCGGCGCGCACGCGATCGATCGCCTGCGGGTCAAGCTGGCCCAGCTCGCGGGGCTCCACCGGCAGCCCACGGCGCAGCGGCACCGCACGCGACCGTCGCTCCCCGATCTCGGTGTCCTCATCCAGGTAGGTGAACGGGGCGCCGTTCAGGATCTCGTGCGACAGCACGCTGGGCTCCACGCTGTCGATGAAGTGCACGCGAATCGTGCTCTGCTCGAAGCGGCGCACCAGAGCCTTCAGTCCGTCGATGTCCATCGCCTCGTGCAGGCAGTCGCCCATCGTCTCGCGCACGAGCAGGTGCTCGGGGATCTCGATGGGACCGGCGGGGGCGTTGTCCTGGCAGGCGGCGAGCGAGGGGAACACGGCCGCCATGACGTCGTCTGCCTCCATCCGCTGGATGTTGAACGGGTTCAGCCGACCGCCCTTGCGGCGCAGCACGGCGAGCGAGCGGTTGAGGTTCCAGCGCCAGCGCGCGGTGAACATCGGGCTGCGAAGCACGGCCTGGGAGACCGCGTCCTGCACGTTGTGAGAGCGCAGGAACGCGGGCACGTCCTCGAGCGGAAACGAGTGCTGGGGGCCCAGCGACAGCAGCACGGCGTCGTTGCTGGCCGCGGCCTGCAGCTCGAAGTCGAACGTCAGGCAGAACTTCTTGCGCAGCCCCAGGCCCAGCGCTCGGTTCACCCTGGCTCCCAACGGGGCATGGACGATGAGCTGCATGCCGCCGCTGCCGTCAAAGAAGCGCTCGAAGACGATGTCCTCGTGGCTGGGCAGCACCCCGCCCAGCGCGGCGCGCCCGGCGCGCAGGTAGTCGACCACCAGGGCAGCGGCGACGCCGTCGACGCCGGACTCATGCCGAACGAGCGCGACGGCGGGCTCCCGCCCGCCGGCGTCGAGTCGTTGCGCGACGGCGCCGCGCAGCCGCGAGACTTCCTCGGACAGCTCGTCCGTGCGGCCCGGCGCCTCGCCCAACCAGAACGGGATCGTCGGATGCCTGCCCGTCGCGTCGCGCACCCGCATGACGCCGTTGGTCACCTGCGCGATCTGCCACGGGTGGCTCCCGAGCAGGAACACGTCGCCCTGCATCGACTCGATTGCAAAGTCCTCGTTCACGGTCCCGATGAACACGTCGCCCGGCTCCATCAGCACGCGGTAGTCGCCGGTCTCGGGAATCGCTCCGCCCGACGTGAGCGCGGCCAGCCGAGCCCCCCGCCGCCCCCGCAGGCGTCCGTTGACCCGGTCGCGATGCAGGTAGGCCATGCGCCGGCCGCGCCCGGTCTCGATGCCGGCCGAGACCAGATCGAGCACCTCCTCGAACTCCTCACGGGTGAGCCGCCGGTAGGGCCAGGCGCGGGTGAACAGCTCGAGCAACTCCTCCTCGGCGGCTCCTTCATCGCCCCTGGCCGCGACCTCCGCCACGACCTGCTGGGCCAGGATGTCCAACGGCTTCTCGGGCGGATGAAGGGCATCCAGGCGCCCGCGCTTGACCGCGGCCAGCAGCGCCGCGCACTCGACCAGCTCGTCCCGCGTGGTGGGGTAGATGACCCCGCGCGGCACCCCGCTGCGGTGGTGGTTGGCCCGGCCCACCCGCTGCAGGAAGGTCGCGATGCTGTGCGGCGAGCCGATCTGGCACACGAGCTCGACCGGTCCGATGTCGATGCCGAGCTCCAGCGAGGCGGTGGCCACGAGCGCCCGCAGATCGCCGGCCCGCAGACGCTGCTCGACGCGCCGGCGGCGCTCCCTGGACAGCGACCCGTGATGGGCGGCCACCTGGTCCTCGCCCAGCCGCTCGCCCAGCTCGTGGGCGACCCGCTCGGACAGTTTCCTGGTGTTGACGAACACCAACGTGGTCCGATGGCCGGCGACGTGGGCGCCGATACGATCGAGGATCTCGTTGAACTGGTCGCCCGAGATGGCGGCCTCGAGCTCGCCGTCCGGAAGCTCCAGCGACAGCTCCATGGGGCGCCGGTGCCCGCTGTCGACGACGGTGGGCAGCGGCTCCGCCGCTCCCACCAGCAGGCGTGCCGCGGTCTCGAGTGGCCTCACGGTGGCCGAGAGGCCGATTCGCAAGGGCCGATGCGCGGTCAGCGCTTGCAGTCGCTCCAGAGAGAGGGTCAGGTGCGAGCCCCGCTTGTCGCGGGCCAGGGCGTGTATCTCGTCGACGATGACCGTCTGCACGGCCCCGAGCGTGGCGCGGGACCGCTCGGCGGTCAGGTACAGGTACAGGGACTCCGGCGTGGTCACGAGGAGATTGGGGGGGCGCCGAACCATCATCTGCCGCTCATGTGACGTCGAGTCACCCGTGCGCACGGCGACGGTGATGGGCGCCGGCTCATGACCGAGCTCTCGCGCCACCGCGGCGATCTCATCCAGCGGCTGTTCGAGGTTGGTATGGATGTCCACCGCCAGGGCCTTGAGCGGGCTCAGGTACACCACCCGGGTGGCGCCCTCGATCGAGTCGCCGGCCTCGTGCGCCTGGTAGAGGGCGTCGATTGCGGCGAGGAACCCGGCGAGGGTCTTGCCCGAACCGGTGGGCGCGCAGATCAGCGCGTGCCGGCCGGCCAGGATCGCGGGCCAACCCTCGGCCTGGGCCTCGGTCGGCCCGTCGGGGAATCGTCGCTCAAACCACGCGCGCACCGCCGGATGAAATCGCGCCAGGATCCCGGGTGCATCCGGTTCGATCGACCTCGACGGCAGCGAGCTCACGGCCACATCACAGACCTTAGCTTCCCGCCCTCGCGACCCGGTGGAGACCGACGGCCAGCGCGAGCCGGCCACGACCGCCCGTTGGGGGCGTAGGATCTGAGCGCAGCCCACCCTCGGGTCGGCCGCGCTCGAGCAGTGGCCGTGAAGCTCGCGGAAGATCTATCCAGGATCTGGCCGGGTAGGCGCCAAGCGGGCCTTCAGCCCCAACGGCGTGGGTTCGACTCCCACCAGGTCCATGACGGTTGCCGGCTCTCCTACGCGGAGGCCCGTGGCTGTAGGCTTGGCCACGCACTGCCACCGAGAGGGACCATGAGCGACGAGCCGGTGAAGTTCCTGCTGTCCGAGCGCGACGTGCCGACGCACTGGGTCAACCTGCTCGTGGACCTCCCGGGCGACCCGCTTCCGCCGCTGCACCCGCAGACGCTGCAGCCAGCCGGTCCGCCCGACCTCACGCCGATCTTCCCGATGGGCCTGATCGAGCAGGAGGTCTCGGGCGCGCCCGAGGTTCCGATCCCCGAGGAGGTACGCGAGGCGTACAAGCTGTGGCGTCCCACACCGCTGTTTCGTGCGCGCCGGCTGGAGCGCGAGCTCGACACGCCGGCGCGCATCTACTACAAGTACGAGGGGGTCTCGCCCCCGGGCTCGCACAAGCCAAACACGGCCGTCGCGCAAGCTTACGAGAACGCCCGCGCCGGCATCCGGGGCCTGGTGACCGAGACCGGCGCGGGCCAGTGGGGATCCGCGCTGGCGTTCGCGTGCTCGCTGTTCGGGCTGGACTGCGAGGTCTTCATGGTCGGCTCCTCCCACGACCAGAAGCCCTACCGCCGCTCGATGATGCAGACGTGGGGGGCCACCGTGCATCGCTCACCGAGCACGCTGACGGACTCCGGGCGCGCGCAGCAAGCTCACCTCACCGGCTCGCTCGGCATCGCCATCTCCGAGGCCGTCGAGGTCGCGGCCGCGCGGGAGGACACCAACTACGCGCTCGGCTCCGTGCTCAACCACGTGCTGCTGCATCAGACGGTCATCGGCCAGGAGGCGGCAGCGCAGATGGAGATGGCTGGCGAGCAGCCGGACGTGGTGGTCGGCTGCGTGGGGGGAGGCTCGAACTTCGCCGGGCTGAGCTTCCCGTTCGTGCGCAAGGTGCTTCGCGGGGAGACCAAGATGCGATTCCTGGCCGCCGAGCCGTCGGCCTGCCCGACGCTCACCCGCGGCGCTTTCCGCTACGACTTCGGAGACACCGCGGGCCTCACGCCGCTGATGCCGATGTACACGCTCGGGCACGACTTCGTCCCCCCGCCGGTGCATGCCGGCGGCCTGCGCTATCACGGCGACGCCCCCATGGTGTGCGGCCTGGTGCGCGCCGGGCTCATGCAGGCCCGGGCGTACCGCCAGAACGAGACCTTCGCCGCGGCCGTGCGCTTCGCGCGTTCGGAGGGCATCATCCCCGCGCCCGAGCCGGCGCACGCGATCCGCGCGGTCATCGAGGAGGCAGAGGCCGCGCGCGAGGCGGGCGAGCCGCGGACGATCCTGTTTGGCCTGTGCGGCCACGGCCATTTCGATCTCGCGGCGTATGACGCCTACCTGGCAGGCGAGCTCGAGGACCCGGAGTTCTCCGAGCAGGACATGGATGAGGCGCTCGCGGCGCTACCGGCCGCGCCCGCGATCGCCTAGCGCGCGCCGGCTGGCCGATCGCGCGTCGCAACGAAGCGAGGCGGTGTCTCGCGGCGCTACCTGCGGCGCGCCGCCGGGTCGAGCGCCGGATTGGTCCAGCCGGCGTCCGTCGGGTTGATCGTGCTGCCGGCAGCGACGATCTCATCGATGCGGTCGAGGACCGCCGGTTCCAGCTGCACCTCTGCGGCGCCGAGCTGGGAGTCGAGGTGCTCCATCGTCCGCGGCCCGATGATCGCTGCCGTCACCGCGGGGTGGCCGATCACGAACGCGAGCGCCATGTGGATCAGCGAGATGCCCGACTCCTCGGCGAGTTGCGCGAGCGCATCGGCCGCCTCGAGCTTGGCCTGGTTGACGGGGAGCGAGAGGTCATACCGCTGGGGCATCATCACCGAGCGCCGGGAGGTGAGCTGGTCGGATCCCATGCGCCAGCGCCCCGTCAGCCAGCCGCCCGCAAGCGGGCTCCACGCGATCACGCCCATGTCGAGCTCCTTGCAGGTCGGCAGCACATCGGCCTCCACCCCGCGCGCGAGGATCGAGTACGGCGGCTGCTCGCAGACGAAGCGCTGGTGGCCCCGGTCGCGGGCCACCCACTGGGCTTTGACGATCTGCGCCGCCGGATAGGTCGAGGAGCCGATGTAGCGCACCTTGCCCTGCCTCACCAGGTCGGACAAGGCGCCGAGCGTCTCGTCGTGGTCGGTCCACGGGTCCCAGCGATGCACCTGGTAGAGGTCGATCCAGTCGGTCTGCAGGCGCCGCAGCGACGCCTCGACCTCGCGCATGATCCAGCGGCGCGAGTTGCCGGCCTGGTTGGGGTCCTCGCCCATCGCGCCATGGAACTTCGTCGCGAGCACGACGTTCTCGCGACGCCCGTCGCTCAGCGCCCTGCCGACGATCTCCTCGGACTCGCCGCGCGAATACACGTCGGCGGTGTCGATGAAGTTGACGCCTGCATCCAGCGCGCGGTGGATGATGCGGACCGCCTCGTCATGGTCGGTCTCGCCCCACGCGCCGAACATCATCGCTCCCAGGCAGAGCGGGCTCACATGGACACCGGTGCGACCGAGCGTTCGCTGGTCCATCCCCCAGAACCCTAATGCCGGGAGCGCTTGCGAGAGCGAGCGGCTCCGCCGCGCGAGCACGCGCGCGGCGCGACGCCCTCCGACGGCTCCAATCTCGAGCGCGTGCGCATCGGAAAAGCGGGTGTGCCCGCGTCGTGGTATGCCTCTCCCGTCATGCCACGTCCCGGCGGGTGTCCGGGGGGTCAGCGAAGGGAGCCGGTGATGGATGGCGAGCAAACGGTCTTGGTCACGGGAGGCTCGGGCTTTTTGGGCGGCTGGTGCCTGGTCGAGCTGCTGCGTCGCGGATACCGAGCACGCACGACGGTTCGCGACCTGGTCCGCGAGAGCGAGGTGCGGGCCAACGTCGGATCGGAGGTCGAGGTGGGGGACCGGTTGACCGTGCACGCGGCCGATCTCGAAGAGGATCGAGGTTGGCCCGAGGCAATCGAGGGTTGCGACTACGTTCTGCACGTCGCGTCGCCGTTCCCGCCGGCACAGCCGAAGGATCCGGATGAGCTGATCGTGCCGGCGCGCGACGGCACGCTGCGGGTGCTGCGTGCGAGCCTCGCGGCAGGCGTGAAGCGAGTCGTGGTCACCTCCTCGGTTGCAGCTGTGCGCAACGCGGGCCCCGACGCGATCCCGCCCAAACGGCCGCTCACTGAGTCCGACTGGACGGACCCGGAGAATCGGCATCTGACGCCCTACACGCGGTCGAAGACGATCGCCGAGCTGGCGGCGTGGGAGTACATGCGAGCGCAGGGGGCCGAGGACCGGCTCGTGACGGTGCAGCCGGGGGCAATCATCGGACCGCTTCTGGGACGGGACCGCTCCTACTCGCTGCAGGCGGTGGAGCGAATGCTCACCGGGCGCATGCCGGGCCTGCCGGCGCTCGGCTTCAGCTTCATCGACGTGCGCGACGTCGCCGCGCTCGAGGTCGACGCGATGACCGCGCCAGACGCGGCAGGTCAGCGACTGATCGCCGCCGGCGTGTTTCTGTGGCTCTCAGAGGTCGCGACGATCTTGCGCGAGCGGCTTGGACCGGACGCGCGCAAGGTGCCGCGGCGCCGGGTCCCGAACGTGGTCGTACGGGCGATCGCCCTGTTGGACCCCGAGGTCCGCTCGGTCGTCGGGGAGCTCGGACAGAAGACGACTTACTCGCTTGAGAATGCCGAACGGCGCGTCGGCTGGTCTCCGCGCCCGATCGAGCAGACGATCGTGGACTGCGCTCGCAGCCTGCTTGGCCAACGCGTGCCAACCGTGGCGGCCAGCCCCGCGTAAGAGCCGAGCGACTGCTCGTGGCAGCGGGACGACCACCCCACCCGGTGAGGAGATGGGTGGGGTGGTCGCACGGCTCGGCTCAGGTCCGCGGTGGGCCGCTCAGCGCAGCGGGAGCGCTTGCGTGTGTTCCTCCTGGACGGCCTGCAGCGATCTTGCCCTGCTTGCCCGTGTACACGACACCGTACTGCGCGACTCCGAACACGTCGGGCACGCGGCTGTCGCCGGCCGGGACGTCGAAGTACCCTGCCGCCGCGGCGCCCGCATTGACGTGCGCCAGCCCGGAGCTCGTGTAGGGCTTGGGGTTGCCGCTGATGTCGTTGCCCGTGCCCGAGTGGCCCAACAGGAATTCCTTCGCGAACGTGGTCGCTTCTTCAGAGCGATCGTTCAGCCAGATGAGCATCCCGTCGTCGTCGACCGCGAACGCGACCAGCGCAGCGGTCGAGCTCGGGTGGGCTGCGTGCCAGGCTTCGTCGAGCGCTTGGAGGAGCGGCCCGTCGGGGATGCGCGTCAGGGCAGAGGGGGTCTGCGGCGACTGGCCGTGCTTGGCCGACAGGATGACGACCGTGCTGTGCTCCAGGTGTCGGGCCTTGATCGCCGCGAGCATTTCGCCCAGCTTGGCGTTGATGTAGTCGAGCGCCCGACTGAGCAGCGGTCCCGGCGTGACGCCGTCGGCGAGGTAGCCTCCGGTCAGACCGTCGGAGGTGGGCAGCTTCTCGGCCGTGGACACGGTTTGGAAGTTCATCCCGAAGATCGCCGGCGTGCCCACGGTGGTTGTGCCGCCGTGGTCCAAGCCGTCGGTCTCGTTGATCACGGCCCGCACCTTGTAGCTGTCGTACTGCTCGGTCAGCGCGTTGTCGGTCGTCCAGTCGTTGCTGGAGCCGAGCGTGGGAGCGTCGCTGTTGATCTCCGGCGTGAACAGGTCTTGCACGCCCATGCCCGACGGTCCGTCGAGGACCTCATAGGCCGGATGCTTGTCAGACCATGCGGTCCGCAGGCCTGCCTCGCGCGCCACCTCGAAGACCGTGTTCACCTTCAGGTAGGAGTGCGGATACACCGGCTTGCACGTAGCCGGGTCGACCGGCAGCTGCGCGGGGTCGATCACCGCGTCCGGATTGGCGGTCATCTGCAGGATGCTGTCGGGCAGGCCGGCGAGGCCCTGGCCACCGTCGAGCGCGTGCAGGTTCTTGTCGAGCTGCTCGAAGTAGGTGACCTCCACCCCCGCCCTAGCTGCGGCGCAATCGGTGGTACCCGCCGGCAGCAGCGCGTGGTTCCAGGTGTCGTCGTAGTAGATGCCGGTGCTCGCCGGGTTGCCGCCGGTCAGCTGACCGACCATCCCGGGGAACGAGTCCGACGGCACGGGCGTCTGCGCATGCGTGAACTCCGCGCCGTCGCGGGTCAGCTTGGCGAGCGCAGATGACGGGTGTGTCCTTACGTAGTATTCGAGGTCGCTCTGGTGCAGGCCGTCGACGGACAGCAGCAGGACATGCTGGACTGGCTGCGGAGCGTGCCGTTGGGGCGAAGCGGGCGAGCCGCTCGCCAGCGCGAGCGCCAGGCCGGCGACAGCGGCCACGGCGGGCGGCAGTGACCAGCGGTTTGGTCGAAACGGTGACATGTCATTCCTTTGCTCTCGGAGACTGGGTGCCATGAGATGACATCCCGTGGAGGGGGCCATCGTTCGCGGCCTCGTGCGCAGACGCACGGCACAGCTCACCCTCTCCTGGCAAGCCGGCGGGTGTGTTGCCGGCTTGTGAGCACCGCGTGAAGAATCTGTGTCGCGGCGCCCTCCCGTCTCGCGGGCCGAACGGCCTCGCGGCCGGACGGGCCGCGAATATATTCTCGAAGGGTCACCGATCATGTGGAAGCTGCCCGCACGCCCAATCGGAGCACCCGCCATCGCCGCGCTCGTCGGCGCCGTTGCGCTCCTCGGCGGCTGCGGCAGCTCAACCAGCGCCCCGTCCAAAACCGAGACCGTCCCAGCGGCAAGGGCCACCGCACCAACCGCGAGAACCAGCGGGCCAACCGTTGCGAAGACCACTCCGACGGGCGCTACGGCCGGTGCACGCAGCGCCGGCCAATCCGCATCGACTAATCAGACCACGCCTACGACTGCGAAGAGAACCCCGACGCGCGCCGCGACCGGCGCCACATTGACGATCCCAACGCCTTCGCAGATCCAGAGGCTCATACGGTCATCCATGGGCGAATGCGCGCAGCTGCTCGCCAAACCCTCTCTCTCGGCGAGACTGAGGACCCAACTCGAGAAGCTCTGCAAGAAGCTCGGCCAGCGGTGAGCAGCGGGTGCGTCAGCCGCCCAGCACCGATGCGCCGGCGAACACGTCGATCAGCAGCGGCTTACCATTGCTGAGGACCACGCCGCCGGTGCGCACCGAGTAGCGCAGCGGCGTTCCCGCCGTACCGGGATCGGGCAACGCGTCGAACGTCGCCCAGCCGCTCGCCTGACGCCCGACGAGCAGCTTCTGCGGTGACTTGGCGCCCGGCGGCATCACCTCGACGCCGACCGCACCCGTGAATCCTTCGCCGGCGAACGGGCTGTCGGACAGGTGGCCCGAGGCGTCCATGTACAGACCCGGTTCGACGCGCGAGCCGCGCCCGTCGCTCCCCAGCAGCTGCTGCAGCGTGCTGGTCACAGACAGGCCCGCATACGGGCCCACGCTCTCGGCGTCGTCGGCGTGTCCGTGGCCGAAGCGATCGTGATCGCCGTTCTGGCTGCTGCTCTCGTACGCGACCCACGGCT
>WNGJ01057683.1_pt1 | contig 10300 bp, 10 predicted proteins | sample 5400611 | NCBI WGS metagenome assembly WNGJ01 (sample SAMN13153375, study PRJNA577476) | soil metagenome | isolation source: 40 cm soil or saprolite under Garry oak tree replicate 1 | place: USA:California | collected 2016-06-15
CGGACATCATCGCGGCGCTCGTTTCCATGGGCTGCCTTGCGATCTTGCTGCGGTTCTGGAAGCCCGCTCAGATCTACCGGTTCGCGACTGAGCCGGCCGTGGCGGCGGCGCCGCGCCTGGTGACGGGTGCATCCGGACGCCCCGGACGCCCGGTGGAAGCCGACCTTCCGGGGGTTGCCGCGGAGAGGGGTCGCGGAGGTGACGATGTCGCGGACCCGCCGCAGCGGATGTGGTGGGCCTACGGCATGTACGTCGTGCTGGTGGTGGTCATCCTCATCGGCCAGATGGGCAACCTCCCGTGGTGGTCGGGCCACCCGCCGAACGATCCCAAGACCGCGCTGCACACGCCGTGGAACATCACCGCCGACTTCAAGTGCGGGAGTCCGGCGTTCACTTTGTGCAAGCTGCCCTGGGTCGGCCCGGACCCGGCCAAGGACCGCCAGGCGTTCAAGTTCCCCGACTGGAACATCTTGTGGCCCGGCACTTACGAGATCGTCAAGGGTCAGCCGGTATCGGTGATCTACCGTGAGAAGCCGATCGTCGCCAAGTCCACCGCATATCCGCTTGCTTTCGACTGGAACTTCCTGGCCGCGGCCGGCTCGCTGGTGTTGTACGCGGGGATCGTCGCGTTCCTGCTCATGCGAGCGCGGCGTCTTCGCGTCAACTTCGTGACCGTCTACGGCAAGACCCTGCGCCAACTGGCGCTGCCCATCGTCACGATCGCGTTCATCCTCGCGATCGCCCAGCTCATGAACTACTCAGGCATGACATCGTCGCTTGCTCTGGCGTTTGCAAAGACTGGGTTCATCTTCCCGTTCGTCGCGGCCTTCCTTGGCTGGCTTGGAGTGTTCCTTACCGGCAGCGACACGTCGTCGAACACGTTGTTCGGGGCCTTGCAGGCGCAAACCGCCCAGCAGCTGGGCAACGTCAGCCCCATCCTTACCGCCGGGACCAACTCCTCCGGTGGGGTGATGGGCAAGATGATCAGCCCGCAGAACCTGTCGGTGGGGGCGGCGGGGGTGAACAAGGTCGGGGCGGAGGGGGAGATCTTTGCCCGCGTGATCCGCTACAGCATCATCCTTACCGCCCTCGTCGGGGTCGTGGCGATGATCGAGGCTTACGTGTTGCCTTTCATAATTCCGTCGCCCTAGTTCTTCCAGAAAGAGACAGCGAAAAGGGAGTTCGGGTGGGCCTGGCTGCCTGACTGCACGCACGCAGAAGTTGACCTCCCCGGTTTCGGGGAGGTCGGCCGCGGATGCGGCCGGGTGGGGTCAGCTTTCGTTCTTTTGAAATTAGCTGACGCATTTACTTGACCCTCCAAACGGATGTTCGTATAATGTGAAGCATGGAATGTGGGGAGGGGGCTCTTGCACCCGAAACCGGAGCCGAGATCGCGGCGGAGATGATGCGCGTCCGGCTGAGCGTCGATCAGTTCGAGCTCTACTTCTCCCGGCTTTCCGCCAGGTTCGCCAAGACCGAGGAGTACGACGAGCAGGGCTTCGACAGCCCCATCGCCTGGATCAAGGCCAATTGCCATATGTCCGGCGGCGCCGCCGCGGATCGGGTCTGCGCCGGAGAACAGCTGGAACAGCTGGGAAAAAGCGAGGCGGCCGTGCTGGCCGGGGAGATCGGGTTTGCACACTTCGCGCATATCGCCAGGGCGTCGGCCGCGGTCGGCGAGCGCCTTGACGAGAGCACGCTCCTTCGCCACGCGCGCAAGGAGAGCGTCGCCAGATTCCGCGAGACCTGCATTCACGCCCGCCATGCGGCTGACCCCGAAGGGGTCGTCGAGGAAGAGGTCCAGGGCGTGGAGATGAGAGAGCTGACCTTGACGGATACCGATGACGGCATGGTCTCGGTCAGCGGCACTCTCGACAAGGTCGGAGGCGCGGCTCTCCGCACGGCCCTGGAGCCTCTGGCCAAGCGAATGGGAAAGGACGACCGTCGGGGCTATCCCCGGCGGCTCGCGGATGCGCTCGTCGATCTCTCCATGCATGCACTCGACAACGGCGTACCCAGCCAGCGCACTCATATGCAGGTCACTACCTCGCTCGAAACCTTGCTAGGTCTCAGCGGTGCGCCGGCGGCAGAGATGGAGTTCTCGCTCCCGATCTCGGCCAAGGCCGTGGAGCGGCTAGCTTGCGATTGCTCGGTCACCCGCATCCTGCTCGGCGCCGACTCGACCGTCATCGACGTCGGTCGCGCGCGGCGCGTCGTCTCCGGCCCGCAGGGCAAAGCCCTACGGGTCCGCGATAAGGGCTGCGTCTGGCCGGGATGCGACAGGCCGGCGAGCTGGACTTCTGCTCACCACATCGCGCACTGGATTCATGGCGGACCGACCGACCTTCATAACCTCGTCCTTCTCTGCTATCGCCATCACTGGATGGTTCATGAGGGTAGGTGGCAGATCGTGCGTAGCGACGACGGCCGCATGCTGACCATCCCGCCCGTCACCGAATATCAAAGACTCGCTCGCGGGCCGGACTAGCGACCCCTACCCATCTCACCTACCGCGTCGTCGATTACTTCCCATGTCATTGCTGCGGTTCGAGACCAGCTGAATTCGGCCGCGCGTAGGATGCCGCGGCGGCGAAGGTCGGCCGCGAGTTCGTGATCTCCGAGGACCTTTTCCAACGCCTTGCGCCAGGCTTCGGCGTCGCCCGCGGGAACAACTAGCCCAGCGTCCCCGACTACCTCGGGCAGGCTCGAGCTGTCAGACACCACCACCGGCGTGCCGCATGCCATCGCCTCCAGGGGCGGCAGGCCGAAGCCCTCGTACCACGCGGGGTGGGCCAGCACCTTGGCGAGGTTGTAAACGGCAGGTAGGTGGGACGGCTCGAGAGCATCGAGATGATGGACGCGATCCCCGAGCCGGCTGATGCGATCCCTGATCGCTTCGTAGTTCCATCCCCATCCCCCGACGATGACCAGGTCCGGCCGGTCGCGCAGCATCGCCCACGCTTCGAGCAGCGTCAGGAGGTTCTTGCGCGGCTCGATCGTGCCGACGAAGAGGATGAAGCGCTCGGGCAGATGCAGGCGCTCGCGGGCCGAGGCCAGCTCGTCGCCGCTCATCGGCCGAAGTCCCGCCGACACACCATGCGGCACCACAGTGATTCTGGCCGGGTCTACGCCGAACAGCTCCTCGGCGTCGCGAGCCGTGTTGTTGGACACGGCGATCACCCTGTCGGCGCGCCGCAAAGAGCTCGGCACCACCCATCGGGTGCTCAAGGGTTGGCGCCGAGGGAACCAGCCCGCGTTGCGGTATATCGCCAGGTCGTGGACTGTGATTACGGCCGGCGAGCCGACGTCCATCAGCGGCAGCGCACCGGCCGCCCCGAAGAAAACGTCGGGACGCAGGCGGCGCAGCCGCGCCGGCCACTGCATGTGGCGACCAGCGAATGGGAGCGCCGGCAACCGGCGATATGAGACCGCGCGCGCCGTCTCGGTCCCAACCCCATCAGGCACGAAGACGGTGAAGCGGCAGTCCGGCCGCTCCACCGCCATCGCGCGAAGCACCTGGGTCGTGTAGACGCCAACGCCGGCCCAAGGGCGGGCGAGTCCGACGCCGTCGACTGCAACGTGAAGTCCTGTCAACGCATCAGCGCAAATAGGACTGGTTTCGCTTCAGCACCTCGAAATGCTCCAGGGCCAATCCCGTGCCGCGCACCACGGAGGTCTGGGGCTCGTCGGCGATGAGCACGGGGATACCCGTGTGCATGGACAGGAAGCGGTCGATCCCCCGCAGCTGCGCCCCGCCACCGGACATCACGATGCCGCGGTCGAAGATATCGGCCGCGAGCTCCGGCGGCGTTTCCTCGAGCACGCTGCGCACGGCGCCGACGATGAGCCGAAGCGGTTCCTGAATCGCCTCAGCCACATCGTTCGACGAAACCTCGAGGCTGCGGGGCAACCCGGACACGAGGTCGCGCCCGCGCACCTCGGTGCGCAGCGGCTCCCGCATCACGATCGCCGAGCCGACCGCGATCTTCACGTCCTCGGCCGTCCTCTCCCCGATCAGGAGGTTGTGCCGGCGCTTGAGGTGAGTCGCGATCGCATCGTCGATGCGGTTGCCACCGACAGCGATATGACCGCGATCTCGGTCGTGCCGCCGCCGATGTCGCAGACAGCGTTGCCGCGCGGTTCGGAGATGGGCAGGCCCGCGCCGATCGCGGCCGCGAGCGGCTCGTCGATGAGCCACGCCTGCCTTGCGCCGGCGGAGATGGCGGCCTCTGTGACCGCCCGCCTCTCGACCGAGGTCACCCCCGAGGGCACGCAGATCATGATCTCGGGCTTGAAGATGCGCTGGCGTCCCTGCACCTTGCCGATGAAGTGATGGAGCATCCCTTCCGTCACCACGAAGTCCGCGATGACGCCGTCTCTCATCGGCCGCACGATCTGGATCGTGTCCGGCGCGCGACCCACCATCTCGAACGCCTGCCTTCCGACCGCCAGAATGCGGGTGCCGTCGCGATTGACCGCCACCAATGACGGTTCGTTGACGACGATCCCCTCACCCTTGACGTAGATGAGCACCGTCGAGGTGCCCAGGTCGATCCCGATTTTCTTACCTAGCAACTACTCGTATGAGTGGCCCGGGTGGCTGATCTCCGAATCGACCGGGACCAGCGCGATCTGCGCTCCAATCGAAGCGAGCTTGCCCGCCATGTCCTCATAGCCTCGCTCCACGTGCCACGCGTTGCGCAGCAGGCTCTCACCCTCCGCGCAGAGGGCCGCGATGACCAGAGCCGCGCCAGAGCGGATGTCAGGGATCGTGACCTCTGTGCCTCGCAGCCTGCAAGGGCCATGCACGACAGCGTGGATGCGGCCCTCGACGGTGATCCCCGCCCCCATCTTGGCCAGCTGGGTCACATGCTGGAATCGATTCTCGTGCACGTATTCCGAGATCACGGTTTCGCCGTCGGCCTGGGTCATCAGCGCCATGTACTGGGCCTGCAGGTCGGTCGGAAAGCCGGGAAACGTCCAGGTCGACATGTCGATGGGCTTGATCCGCGTGCGAGGCCGCCTGCCGACTCGAAACCACCCATCGCCGGTCTGCACGTGCGCGCCCGCCAGCTCGAGCTTGAGCAGGAGGACGTGGAGGTCCTCCGGGCTGCTGCACTCGATCTTCAGCTCACCGCCCGCGGCCGCGACCGCGATCGCATACGTACCCGCCTCCAGGTAGTCCGCGATCACCGTGTGCTCCGCGCCGCCGAGCTCGCGCACGCCGTCGACCACCAGCCGCTCGCTGCCGATGCCCTCGATGCGCGCGCCCATCTTCACGAGGAGGCGGCAGAGGTCCTGAACGTGAGGCTCGCGCGCGGCGTTGAAGATCTCGGTCCGGCCTTCGGCGAGAACGGCCGCGAGAAGGATGTTCTCCGTGCCGGTGACGGTGGGCAGGTCGAACACGATCCGCTCGCCGCGCAGTCGATCGACCTCGGCGACGATCTCGGTGGCCGACTCCTCGATGCGCGCGCCCATCTGGCGCAGTCCGCGCAGGTGCTGCTCGACGCGGCGGGCTCCGATGTCGTCACCACCTGGCCGCGGCAGCCGCGCCTTGCCGAAGCGGCCGAGCAGCGCCCCGAGGAGCACTATCGTCGCGCGCATTCGCCGCCCCAGCTCGTCGGGAACGTCGGTGCCGCGGGCGTTGCCCATGCGAATGTTCACCGACCCCTCCCCATCCGTGCGGCCCCCCAGCTCGGTGAGGATCTGGGCCATGAGCTCGGTGTCGGTTACGCGCGGCACGTTTCTGAGGCGGACCGGCTCGGCTGTGAGCAGGGCCGCGGCCATCTCCGGGAGCGCGGCATTCTTCGACCCGCTCACGCAGAGCTCGCCGGCCAATTGGGCGCCGCCGGTGATGCGCAGCGCGAAGTCGCGGCGCGGCGCGGGTGTTTTCATCGGTGGTTACGGTACAGAGAGGGACGCCGGCCTGCCCGTCAGCCTCGCCGCAGCCGAGCCAGCCGGAGGCGAGCCTCCGCGATGGCTAGGGCGTTCTGGAACTCGGTCTCCTCGGCAGTCGTGAGCGTGCCCGCGAGCTTCTCCTGCGCGCGCCGCCGCGCCTCCTCGGCCCGCTCGACAGAGATCTCGTCCGCGTGCTCGGCCACGTCGGCGAGCACGGTCACACGATCCGGCAAGACCTCGAGGAAGCCGCCGCCTACGAACAGCAGCTGCTCCTCGCCCCCGGTAACCCGGATCGTGAGCGGACCGGGTTTGAGGACCGTCATCAGCGGCGCATGGTGCGCAAGCACGCCGAGCTCGCCATCGCCCCCATTCGCGATCATGAAGTCCACATCGCCCTCGAACAGGCTCCGCTCGACGCTCACGACTCGCAGCGGGAAAGGCACTATGCGGCTCCCTTCTTCTTCATCTCTTCGCCCTGCTCGCGCGCCTCGTCGATGGTGCCGACCATGTAGAAGGCCTGCTCGGGGAGGTCATCGTGCTTGCCCTCGAGGATCTCGGCGAAGCCGCGTACGGTCTCGGCAATTGGCACCAACTTGCCTTCTCGGCCGGTAAAGCGCTGCGCGACGTTGAACGGTTGGGATAGGAATCTCTGGATCTTGCGCGCGCGTGACACGGCCTGCTTGTCGTCCTCGGACAGCTCCTCCATTCCCAGGATGGCGATGATGTCCTGCAGGTCCTTGTAACGCTGCATCGTCTTTTTGACGCCCTGCGCGGTGTCATAGTGCTGCTGGCCGACAACCGAGGGCTCAACGAAGCGGCTCGAGGACCCGAGGGGGTCGATGGCAGGGTAGATCCCGATCTCTACCAGTGATCGCTCAAGGCGCACAGTCGCACCGAGGTGGGCAAACACGGTCTGGATGGCGGGGTCGGTGTAGTCGTCCGCGGGAACGTAAACGGCCTGCACGGATGTGATCGACCCCTTGCTGGTGGAGGTGATGCGCTCCTGCAGCTCGCCCATCTCTGTCGCCAGCGTGGGCTGGTATCCGACCGCCGACGGCATGCGACCGAGCAGCGCCGACACCTCTGACCCCGCGAGCAGGTACCGGAAGATGTTGTCGATGAACAGGAGGACGTCCGCGCCCTCCTCGTCGCGGAAGTACTCGGCCATGGTCAGACCCGTGAGGCCGACACGTGCCCGAGCACCAGGCGGTTCGTTCATCTGTCCGAAGACCAGAGCGGTCTGCGGGAGGACTTTCGCGTCCTCCATCTCGCGGTACATGTCGTTTCCCTCGCGCGTCCTCTCGCCCACTCCGGCGAAAACCGAACGGCCCTTGTGGTGGTAGGCGATGTTGCGGATGAGCTCCTGGACGATGACGGTCTTGCCCGTGCCGGCGCCGCCAAAGAGGCCGATCTTCGAGCCCTTAGCGAACGTGCAGATGCCGTTTCGAGTATCTCGATCTTCGCCTGCTGCTCCGACACCGCCGGCGCCGGCCGGTGAATCGGCCAGCGTGTCACTCCTGCCGGCGCGGGCTCGTCGTCGATGGCCTGACCGATGACGTTGAACAGGCGCCCAAGCGTCTCGACCCCAACCGGCACCGAGATCGGCCCACCCGTCGCCACCACCTTGTCGCCGCGGCGGAAGCCATCGGTCGAGTCCATGGCGATGCAGCGCACGATGTTGTTGCCGATCGCGCTCGCGACCTCGAGCACGACGACCTTGTCCTGGCCGGTGTGGACCTCGAGCGCTTCGAACAGCTCGGGCTGGTCGCCCGGAGGAAACGTGACGTCGACGACGGCACCGATCACCTGGCTTACCTTGCCTTCGCGCGTCTTCTTCTTCGTATCAGCCATGCGTCTCCTTCATCAGTGTCAGCCCGCGGCGCGCAGCGCTTCCGCGCCGGTGACGATTTCCATCAGCTCCGTGGTGATGCCCGCCTGGCGGACCTTGTTGGCAAAGAGGGTCAGAGAATCGATGAAATCGCCCGCAGCCTTGGTCGCATTCTGCATGGCGATCATCTTGGCCGAGTACTCGCTGGCCTTGTTCTCGAGCACCGCCTGATAGACCTGAGTCTCTACGTAGCGCGGAAGCAGTGCGTCGAGCACTGATTCCGGGTCGGGTTCGTAGATGTAATCCGCGCGCGGCCCCGCGTCCTTCTCGCGTTGTGGAATCTCCGCTGGGATCAAGGTGCGCACGACCGGTTCCTGCCTCAGCGTCGAGATCCACTTCGCGTAGCAGAGGAGGACGGCATCTGTGTCACCCCTGGTGTACTCCTCGAGTGCGACCGCGACGCTCGACAGGATCCCGGCGATCGACGGCCGATCCGGGAGGCCGCTGGTCTCCGCAATCACGTTCCTTCGAAAGCGCAGTAGGAAGTCACGGCCCTTGCGACCCAGCGTCACGTACTTCTGCTGGTCCGGGTAGTTCTCCGTCATGTAGCGCGTCGCGGCGCGGATGTTGTTGACGTTGATCGCTCCGCACAGGCCTTTGTCGGTGGTGACCAGGATCATCACCGCCCGGGTGCCCTCCCGCCGGACCAGGAAGGGATGCTTGTACTCGGTAGCCCGCTCGCCGGCGGTCTGGAGGACCTCCACCATCTTCTCTGCATATGGCCGCGTCTCTTGCACGGCCGCCTGCGCGCGACGCAGCCTGGTCGCCGCGACCACCTGCATGGCCTTGGTGATCTTCTGCGTGTTGCGGATGCTGTCGATCCGCCGAACGATGTCTCTATAGGCGGGCATGCGCTATTTGGCGGCCTTTTTCCGCGGGGCTGCTTTGGGTTTTGGTTCAGGTTTCGCATCCGGCTTCCCATCGTCCGTGGGCGCTGCTTTGGCCTCGGCCTTGGGCGCCGGGTCCGCCACGTCGCTGTAACCCTCGACCCCGAACTGGTTGTTGAAAGTCGAGATCGCCGCCTTCAGGCGCTCGAACAGGTTGTCATCAAGAGCCTTCTTCTCCTCGATCGCCTGGAGCACGCCGGGCCGCTCGCTGCGTAGGAAGCGCACGAACCCCGCCTCCCACTCCTTGACCCGCGCGACCGGCACCTTGTCGACGAAGCCCTGCGGTACTGGGCTAGGTCGAGGCGGAGCTGCCCGGCAACCTGCCGCATCGCCTTGGTCTGGGCATCGCCGCCGACGCGCGACACGCTGATGCCGACGTTGAGCGCCGGGCGCTGCCCGGCATTGAAAAGGTCGGACTGGAGGTAGATCTGGCCATCGGTGATCGAGATCACATTGGTGGGGATGAACGCTGAGACGTCGTTGGCCTGCGTCTCGATGACAGGCAGCGCGGTCAGCGAGCCACCACCATGTGCCTTGTTCATCTTTGCCGCGCGCTCGAGCAGGCGAGAGTGCAGATAGAACACATCGCCCGGGTATGCCTCCCGACCTGGGGGGCGTCGAAGCGTCAGGGAGAGCTCGCGATACGCCCACGCCTGCTTGGTCAGGTCGTCGTAGCAGCAGAGCGCCTCCTGTCCCTTCTCCATGAAAAACTCGCCCATCGCGCAACCTGCGTACGGCGCGATGAAGTTGAGCGAGGCAGGTTCGGACGCGGAGGCCGCGACGATGATCGTGTAGCCCATCGCCTCGTTCTCTTCCAGCGTTGCCGCGACGCGAGCGATGGACGCGGCGTTCTGGCCGATGGCGACGTAGACGCAGATGAGGTTCTTGCCTTTCTGGTTGATGATCGTGTCGAGCAGGACGGTCGTCTTGCCCGTGAATCGGTCTCCGATGATCAGCTCACGCTGGCCGCGACCGAGCGGGATCATCGTGTCGATGGCCTTGATCCCGGTCTGCACCGGGCTGTCAACCCGCTGGCGGGTAATCACGCCTGGCGCGATCCTTTCGAGCGGCATTGTCTTGGTGGTCTTGACCGGACCCTTGCCGTCGATCGGCTGGCCCAACGGGTTCACGACCCTACCGATCAGCGCCTCGCCGACAGGCACCTCCAGGAGGCGTCCGGTGGTGCGTACCTCGTCGCCCTCGTGAAGATGTCCGAACTCGCCGAGGATGACCGCGCGCACCTGGTCCTCTTCGAGGTTCAGGGCGAGCCCGTATGTCTCGTGCGGGAACTCGAGGAGCTCGCCGGCCATCGCGTTCTGCAGGCCGTAGATCTGAGCGATGCCGTCTCCGGTGGCGACTATGCGTCCCACGTCGGTCGCCACCAGTGTGGCATCGAAGTCCTTGAGGCGCGCCTTGATGACGTCCGAGATCTCTTTGGTGCTGATACCCACTCTTCTTTTCCCTCTCCCTAGGACGCGTCCGCCAAGCGGCGGCGCAACTGGTTTAATCGAGTCACAAGGCTGGCGTCGATCACGTGATCGCCGTATTGAACTTTGAGGCCGCCGAGAATCGTTCGATCGACGGCGGCGGATACGGTCACCTGCTTGCCAAGGCGGCTCGAGAGCTT
>WNGJ01009626.1_pt1 | contig 10298 bp, 11 predicted proteins | sample 5400611 | NCBI WGS metagenome assembly WNGJ01 (sample SAMN13153375, study PRJNA577476) | soil metagenome | isolation source: 40 cm soil or saprolite under Garry oak tree replicate 1 | place: USA:California | collected 2016-06-15
GTCGAATTATCAATATCAAGGTGGGACGGGTGGGTGGGTTCAGCGAAGCTATTGCAGTCCACGATCTATGTCAGAGCCGCGGAATTCCGGTGTGGTGCGGCGGCATGCTGGAGACCGGCATTGGGCGCGCGCACAATGTGGCGCTTTCCACGTTGCCCAACTTCAGGCTGCCTGGGGACGTGTCGGCGTCTAAGCGGTACTGGTACGAAGATTTAGTCGAGCCGGAAATTGAGGTCTCACCGCGTGGGACTATTGCAATGAACGATTCAACCGGCACCGGGTACGTGATTAAGAGTGATCTGATTCAGAAGCTCACGGTGAGAATGGAAACGATTAGCGGGCGCGCAGCGGGAAGTACCTCAGGGGCTTGAAGCCCGTATACCCATCTCAAGCAGAGGTATATCACAACATTTCTTCGCCCTTTCAGGGCTTCTCATTGCCTATTCCACCCAGGGCTTGCGCCCTGGGCTGTATTCTTCCGCCGCATTGCGGCTCGTTTGCGCGCGTGCTCACTGACGGCGTCGGACGGTGACACAGCACTTGAACGTCTGCTTCAGCAGCCCCCTTTCCTGTAGCGATTTCCAGCACTGCAGCCCGTCAGTTCCGGGCGAACACTCTCTCAGCGACGGGTTCGTCGTGTTGTTGGGGCTTGCTTGCGCTTGTCGGCGCCATCTGTGCAACTTCTTTCTTGAGAAGCTCGACTCCTTCCGCGAAAGTCAGGTCAGGAGGAACCTGGTGGAAATCTGAAAATGTATCGCTGGATCGAATATTCAGACTCTTAAAAAGGAGCATCTTGCCAGTAAAGGAAAGTTCCATCCGAGTCAGTTGCCAGTGATGTCCGTCAATGTCGGCTTGGCGCACAGCGAATCGGCCACCACGATCCAAGTGCGCCAGGAATCCCCAACCGAAGCTGACATCCTTTTCCAGAGTGCCGTCAATTTCCGCAATGCGCGACGCATTCGAATCGATCAGCAAATATCCGCGCATGCCGGTCAACACTTGTTCCACTCGCGAAGGCGGCTCGTAATTGGGATTGGGTCGGAACTTCAGCCGAACCAACTGGTCGCCAGGTCGGCCCACTTCGGCTGTACCCGGCTGAGTACCGTCTGCTTCGTAGAAGAAAGCATCGGGAAGGGCCTTAAGAATGCGCGTGGTTCTTTCGGTGTCCTCTTTTTCCTGTTTGTTCTTCTTCTTCAATTCGTCTGGATTATGAATGTAGTTCTGCAGGCGTGCATCCTCGGCCAGCATCTGTTGCGGAGTTAACGAATGTCCATCTTGGGCGATCACCATGCCTGCTGTGGCCTCGCTGGTCTCGACCAGTAGCTTGGTCTGCCACAAGTGGGCGGTTTTCCTTTCGTCCTTGAACATGAAGCGCGGGTTGGAACCGCCGTTCCCGCCGATCTCGTTCTGCACTGCTCTGCGTACCAATTCTGCGGGGGGAACTGAAGAGTGCTGTCCGGCCAACGCCACGGAACAGGCGAAGATAGTTGCGATCAACAATCCCTTCAACAAGCCATTCTTACCAACGCGCATACCACGCATTTTAATCACTGCCCCCGAGTATTTAGCCTGAGTATTAGAAGGATAAGGGGGTCTCTGTGTTGTACCGGTCCGGAAACCGGCCTAGTCGTGCGGATTTCTTGGCGGGATGATTTACAATCCAGTTTTCCGCCAGTCCGGCCACGGAGGTGGTTTTCATGGGTACAACGGCAGCAGCAGTGGGATTTGCTCACATCGGCAAGTCGGTAAGCATTAAGGGGGAACTCTCTGGCAGTGAAGACATCTACGTGGACGGCGAGGTGGATGGCAGCATTCAACTCAGCGGGAACAGCCTGACGATTGGTCCCAATGGCCGTGTGCATGCCAACGTCTCCGCCAAGAGTGTCACGGTAGGAGGTTCACTTGAGGGTAACATTCAGGCCACTGAGCGGACGGAGTTGCGCAAGACGGCGGTGGTCAATGGAGACGTGCAAACCCAGCGAATTGCCATCGAGGAGGGCGCGTATTTCAAGGGGAAGTTAGAAATAACAGCTGCTGGTAAGCCAGCAGTTGCGGCTTCGGGCGCAGCTGCTAACCCTAGCCCTAAGCCCTAAGCCACGCCCAACCAAACTGGCATCTGGGACACTCGCCGGGTTATAGTGAGCAGCAAAGACGAGGGATTCGTACCGGGTTTGCACGATATCCGGAGTCGATGGGGATTTCAAGAACAAACAATGAGATTCTTCCGTAGCACGCCGGAGTCGCTTCCGGCTCCGAAAGCACAGGAAAGACTCACCCGTCGATCGAGCGCTATGGTCGAGCTTTCCCGAATCCTAAAGTCGGAAGAACCTCTGTGCGTGCTCGATATCGGCGCCACCTCGGCCTCAAATATCCGCTTCTTTACCGAGCGCGGCCATCGAATCTACAGTGTGGATCTACTTGAAGCCTCCGCCGATCCTAAGCTTGCTACCAATGATGACCAGGGGCAGAGGGTGCTCGACAGCAAGAAATTTCTTGAAGACAACCTGGTTTATCCGAATGCGCAGTTCGATGTGGTGTTTTGCTGGAACCTGGCAGACTACATGGATGAGAGCCTGGTGAAGCCGGTAGTGGCGAGGCTCTGGTCTTTGATGAAGCCGGGAGGAATGCTGCTGGCGTTTTTCCACACTCGTGAGGCTGGACCCGACGCACCTTATTACCGGTATCACCTGGCAGGCACAGACTCGCTGGAAATGCACGCCTTGAACGCAAAACCTGCCCGCGGCAAAGAGTCCACAAGGGTGGCGGAGACGAAGACTTTCACCTTGCAGCGCGTGTTTAATAATCGCCACATCGAGAACCTGTTTCGAGACTTTGCCTCGATTAAGTTCTTTCTCTCACGTGACAATATTCGCGAAGTTCTGGTTCTCCGGTGAGAAGACGTCGGTAGCAAGACATGTGGTGAGAAAAAAATCGGAGGGTGGCCGCAATTAACGCCGCCACCCCGGCACGACCAACCTATTTTTGCGGGCTTTGCGAGTCGCTCGGCGGAGCGCTCTGGCGTTGCTGCTTTGCCTGATCCTGCAGCTCCGCAAGTTTCTTCAACTGTTCGGGTGTAAGCACGGCCTTGATCTTCGGCGACGCTGACTCCCTTATCTGATTCGCCTTCTGCATCTTTTGTTCCTGCGACATCGACGTGTCACTGCGCAGCGTTTCGAGCTGTTGATTTTCATCGGCCACAATTGGACGCAGCTTCTCTTTTTGCTCGTCGGTCAAATTCAACGGGTTGTCTGGGTCGCTTTGCGTTTGGGTGCGTCCAGAGGCAGCACCGCTGGGGCTTGGCTGGGCTTGAGGCGCAGCTTGCGCTGGCGGGTTAGCCGGGGCAGCTTGCGGCTCGGAGCTTGGGGTTGAGGTCTGGGCAGTGGCAGACAAGGCGATCGCTAGCACCAGGGCAACCAGCACCGATCCTGTAATATAGGAATTTCGCATTTCGCTCCTTTACTGACGAGTGGAAATTTTCGAACCAGTGCAACGCGGCGGCGATCTGCCACTGCACAAGTCATGTCAGATGAGCTTCACTGCACCCTAGGTTGGCCTGGCGAGGCTGGTTGTTTGCTTCTCTGAAAGCTGTTGCCGCTGAATTCCATGAGAAACCGCAAGCCTGGACCTCTAATCTTTGAAACTGGAGGAGTAATGTACATGTAGGGGCAGGTGCCCTCGCCTGCCCTGGCATGGGGAACCGGGCAGGTGAGGGCACCTGCCCCTACATGTGGATCGCCAGGTAAATAAAACCAGTCAGCTTTTGTTTGTAAGTGCATCAACGCCCGGTAGTTGTTTACCTTCCAGGAACTCCAGCGACGCGCCGCCTCCGGTCGAGATATGCGAAATCTGGTCTGCAACTCCGGCCGCGTGCACCGCGGCAACTGAATCGCCTCCACCCACAATTGAGGTTGCGCCCGCGTTGTCGGCTACGGCGCGCGCGATTTTGAAAGTGCCCTTGGCAAACGGAGAAAGCTCGAATACCCCCATCGGTCCATTCCACACGATGGTCGCCGCACGGGAAATTTCTTCAGAAAAAAGTTCGATGGACTCAGGCCCGATGTCGAGTCCCATCAGGTTCTCGGGGATCGTCTTCACAGTCTGTACGCGCGCGTTCTGATCAATGCGGTCCGCGGCGACGTGATCAACCGGGAGCAGGATGTTCACTTTTCGCGCTTTGGCATCCTGCAAAATCTGCCGCGCCAGGTCGAGTTTATCTTCTTCCACACGCGATTTACCGACCGGCTGGCCTTGCGCCTTCAGAAAGGTGTAAGCCATAGCCCCACCGATGATGAGAGTATCCACTTTGGTCAGCAGGTGCTGAATCACGCCGATCTTGTCGCTCACTTTTGCGCCGCCCAGGATGGCGATGAACGGGTTCTCGGGATGCGACATCGCCCGTCCAAGGTACTCGAGTTCCTTTTCCATCAGCAGGCCGGCCGCCGACTTCTGTACAAATTTTGTGATTCCCACAGTGGAGGCGTGCGCCCGGTGCGCCGTTCCGAACGCATCATTAACGTAGTAGTCGGTCAAGCCCGCCAACTGCTTGGAAAATTTTGGATCGTTGGCTTCCTCTTCGGCATGAAAGCGCAAATTCTCGAGCAGCAGACTCTGGCCTTTCTCGAGCTTCCCAGCCATTTCTTCAGCTTCCACGCCGACGCACTCCGGGCAAAATCCAACGTTCTCGCCCCGCGCCAGTTCTTTGTCGAGCATCATGCGCAGTCGTTCTGCCACCGGCTTCAGGCTCATCTTTGAATTGGGCTTCCCTTTCGGACGCCCCAGATGAGATGCCAGAATCAAGCGCGCGCCGTGCCGCAGTGCATATTCGATGCTTGGCAGCGTCTCACGTATTCGGGTGTCGTCCATGACGCGGCCATCGTCGAGCGGAACATTGAAATCAACCCGCATGAAAATGCGGTGGTCGTTCACCGGCAAATCGCGAATGGAGAGCTTTGACATCGTGATCCTCGTGATATCGGCTGAATGATTTGGAAAGATGCTGGCCTCTAGCTCCTAGCTGCTAGCAACCAAAGGTCCAGTTCGCTAGAAGCTAGGAGCCAGAAGCTAGCAGCCGATTCTCACAATCCCTTGCTTCCCAGAAAATTAACCAGATCGCGGACCCGGCACGAGTATCCCCATTCATTGTCATACCAGGAGACGACCTTTACCAAGTTTCCGACCACCAAGGTCAAGAGCGAATCTACGATGGATGAGCGCGCGTCACCGCGAAAGTCCGAGGAGACCAGTTCATTCTCTTCGTATCCCAAATAACCCTTCAACGGCCCGCTTTCAGAAGCCTTCTTCATCGCCCCATTCACCTCGTCTTTGGTCGCCTTCTTTTCAACCAGCGCGACCAAGTCCACAACGGAAACATTCGGTGTGGGGACGCGCACAGCAAAACCATCCAGCTTCCCTGCCATGTCTGGGATCACCAGCTTCAGCGCCTTCGCCGCACCAGTAGAGGTGGGAATCATGGACAACGCAGCTGCTCGTGCTCGCCGCAAGTCTTTGTGCGGGAAGTCCAGAATGACCTGGTCGTTAGTGTAGGAATGGATGGTCGTCATTGTACCGCTAACGATTTTGAATTCATCGTGCAGAACTTTGACGATGGGCGCCAAACAATTTGTAGTACACGATGCATTTGAGATCACGTGATGCTTCGCGGGATCATACTTGTCGTGGTTGACTCCCAGGACTAGCGTGACGTCTTCATTCTTTGCCGGCGCAGAGATAATTACCTTCTTCACCGGCCCGCGCAGGTGTTTTTTCGCATCCCCGGCGTCGGTGAAGCGCCCGGTGGATTCAATAACAACCTGCGCTCCGACGCTTTCCCAGGGCAAAGCCGCGGGGTCTTTTTCTTTGAAAACTTTGATGGTCTTACCATCAACCGTGACACTGTCCGCGCCGGCGGTGACTTGGTTAGCCAGATTTCCCAGGACTGAATCGTATTTCAGAAGATGAGCCAAAGTCTTAGGATCGGTCAAATCATTGACCGCAACGAATTCGAGATTCGAATCCTTGAGTGATGCGCGAAGCACATTCCGGCCGATGCGGCCAAATCCATTAATGCCTACTTTTATACCCATGTCGCCTCCGAATAAGAGATGATCCAGTTACTGCAATATTGAGCTTTGGGGAAACAGAAAATGGTAACAGGCGCAGCGGGCACCAGCAAATTAGTACCCGATCAATATTTTCGATAGCCTCGAATCAATTTATCAGCTCATAACCGCTGACGGCACCGTCCAGGCGCTTAACCGCAATGTGCGCAAATTCGAGGTGAACAATGTGGTTCCATCTTGCGACAGCGCCATGAACGCCGTCTCTTTGGCCAATTACTTCTTTTCTGCTTCCGCCTGCATGGGGGAGGATGCCGCCTCCAGCATCCTGGTCGCAAACTAGCCGTTGTCCCAACATTCTAGCCATCCACCAACTCACCGCTGTGCGCCTTTGGCGGCCAAAAAAAAAACGAAGTTGGTCGCACTTTTTGATAGAAAATAGAGCAAGAGGTGTTCCATGCGGAAACTGTTTCTTCCAGCAATGCTTATAACCCTAGCCCTTTCTCCCTTGGTTTTTGCAGAGCAGATTCGTGGCGACTATCTGGAGACTCGCAGTGCGGATGTTTACACGGGATCGTGCTTCGCCAACGGCGAAGTAAACCTGGTAGGCAATCAGGCGATCTTGGCGTGGCACGTCGAGAGCGGAACCTGGAACGGAGTTTCGCTAGACGGGCTCACGGTGGCTGCCGCCGTTCGCGCGCGTGCGACACTGGGCGATCCCTACGCCAATCCATATCCGGCGCAGGCGGTGCTAATCATCGACGATCAGGCAAATGACCGCCAACGCGCCGCTTTGACTGCCTTCGCGCAGCATATGGGAGGAGAACTGCTGCGCAATGTTGAACAAACAATTTCCGCTCCCATGGAACTGGCGGTCAATCATGAGAAGCATGGCGCCGCAATGCTGCGGGCCGGACGTTTCGCGACGGTGCGAACCCGGTCGCTCAATGAAGGGGACCATCTTTGCGGTAACGAGGCCACCTTCTATCCGCCACTGACCGAGACCACACATGCTATGCCTGCTGTGGCGTTGACGGATTCGTATCAGGGCCCTGGTCTAGGCACGGACTGGGAATCGCACGGCAAACGGAGCGCCTTCGTGGGAACGTTCGCGCTGTAACGGACTCCAGTGATGCGCCGCCTTTCGCTCCTTACCGTCCTTGCAGTGCTGTGCCTTGTCTGTTTCTCACAGACAGGCAAGGTGGAAACGCTGGGACCTCCAACTGGTTCGGGTATTTCCGCCGCCGTCATTGCGGTCCTCGATGCCCACGGGCAACGATTGAAACTCGGGGACGGCAGCGCTATCTGTGACATCTGGCTTCGGAAGAGCATTCCTGCGCAAGCGGCGAAGAAGAAGGAAAGCGACGGGTTGCTCTATCCGGAACTTTCCGAATCGACTCTCGTCGCCGTTATTGCATTTCCTCAAGCGACGACCGATTATCGCGGTCAGCCGGTCGCGCCCGGAACTTACACCCTGCGTTATGAATTAATTCCCGATGACGGGAACCATCTTGGAGTCGCTCCCAATCGGGATTTCCTTTTGCTGGTGCCGGCAGCGCTTGATTCCGATCCTGCTGCAGCCTACAAGTTTGATGAAGTTGTACAGATGAGCCGAAAGGCTACTGGAACGAACCATCCCGGCCCTTTGAGTCTGACGCAAGCTTCAGGATCAACGACTGGACTTACGAAGGATGCTGAAGACCACTGGATATTTTCGAGCGTACTGAAGCTGGACTCGGGGAAAGACCTCCCATTTGCCCTTATCGTTAAAGGCACCGCCGCACAGTAGTCGCTCGTGGAGACTAAGCCAGAGGTGCTGCGATGCTATTCGCAGTTTCCTGTGCCATGGCACTTGCGCCCGTGCGAGCTGCAGTTGCCGGGTTCGGCCAACTCACCGTCCGGGCCAATGCAATTCTGGGTGTGAATGCACCAGAACAAGCCGTCGTTGGACCTCTGTACAGTCGGATCGGGTTCGGCGGAGATGAATTGGCCCTTCCATCGTAGCGACGGACACAAGTTTGGATGTTTCACGTTAAAACGTTCGGCTTCACTGATAACGTGACTCATACCGCACCTCCCGCTTTTAGAATCGCGCGCTTAACGGCGACGCGCGCGAGTTGCACTTTGTAAGCATTCTGACTCAGCGGCTTGGCTCCCTGTACGGCCGCGTCCGCAGCGGCTTTGGCGGTTTCTTCTGAGATGCTCTTACCGGTAATGGCTTGCCCGGCTTCCTCCGACAGCCAAGGAGTTGGAGCGACGTATCCCATCACCACGCGGGCCGACTGCACGGTCGAGCCGCTCATCTGCAATGTTACAGCGGTCGTGGCGAGAGGCCAATCGAATGCGTCCTTTTGACGAATTTCATAGTGCGCGGACTTCAGACCCGTGGCCGGAGGCAAAACAATTTCGGTCACGATTTCGTCGGCTTTCAGGTCGTGCTCGCGCTCGTCTTCGGCTTTCGGGATAACGAAAAACTTTTCGAGCGGCAATTCGCGTTTTCCGTTGGCCCCGAGCAAACTGACCTTCGCGCCATAGGCAATCAGAGCCGGAGCAATACTAGATGGGCTAACGAATTTCGCCGGCCCATCATTCCCCAGAATTGCGTGATAGCGGTTCTCACCCGCTGCTACCAGATCCTTACCGGACTTGTCTTTCGGCAGCAGGCCTAAACCACTCCGGAAATACCAGCAGCGGGGGCGCTGGCACAGATTTCCACCCAGTGTCGCCATGTTGCGAATCTGGGGGCTAGCTGCTTCGTTCAAGGCATCAGCAAGCGCGGGATAGTCCTTCACAATATTTACGTTATCGGCGAGATCGCCCAGAGTGGTCAGCGCGCCGATACGCAGCCCCTGGGGGCCAGAGGAGACGCCATGAAGTTCCTTGATCTCCTTGATGTTGACCAGTCGCTTGGGATGGACGATATCGTCCTTCATCAGGGACAGCAAATCAGTGCCGCCCGCGAGCACTGCTGCACTATCCGAGGCTGGACCCAGCAGGCTCAAAGCTTGTTTTGTGCTTATCGGACTGGCGTATTCGAAGGCTCTCATCACGCACCTGCTTTCTGGCCCAGTGCCGCGAGCACTCGGTCTGGGGTGAGCGGAATGAATGGCACACGTACTCCGATGGCGTTGGCCACCGCATTCGAGATTGCCGCGCCCGGCGAAATCACCGGCGGCTCGCCCAAGCCGATTACGCCGCGCTCGTCATAGCCTTTGCCGGTCATCATGTGCACGACCAGTTCAGGAATGTCGTTGTATCCGGCAAGACGGTAGAACTCCATATTCGGATTAAGCATCGTTCCCGTCGCCTGGTCCATGACCTTCTCCTCAAAAAGGGCATAACTGATGCCCATGCTGAGTGCGCCATAGCAACTGCTCTCAGCGGTTTTGAGGTCGATGATCAAGCCGCAATCCTGCACCGCTATCATCTTCTTTACTTTGACGATGCCAGTCTCTGTATCGACTTCGACATCGGCCATCTGCACGCCGCCTACGCCGCTGTTGGTGAGATCGGGTGGATGCTCCTTGTCGGGATTCTTGCCGCGCGCCGTGATTGGCACTGCGCCAATCTTGGAGCAGGCTTCCTTCCAGCTCAGCGACCGTCCGGAATCACCTTTCACTCTTACCGTTCGTTCCTTGCTTTCCAGTTGCTCTGGCGTGGTGTTCAATGCGGGAGCAACCTTGGCGAAGAGCGCCTCTCGGGCGTCCACCGCGGCGCGGCGAGTCGAAGAGCTGACACCGCCGGGTGTGGTCGAACCTCCGGAAGCGCCCGAAGGAGGGTACTGCGTGTCTCCGATATAGAGCTTGATAGCTTCAATCGGAAGGCCCAGTGTTTCTGCGGCAACGATGGCGATGGTTGTCCGGGTGCCGGTCCCGATGTCCTGAGTTCCCATTTTCACATCCACAGAACCGTCGGGATGGATGGTGACATCGCATTGGCTGGCGTGACCGCGTCCTCCCCATGTGTGGATTGATAGGCCGAGGCCGCGAGCGATATTGCCGGAAACATTCTGGCCGCGTGGGCGCCACTTCTGTTTCCATCCCATAAGCTCGGAAGCAACGCCAAATTCTTCTTCATAAACTTTCTGGCGAGGGCCAGTCAGCGAAAGGTTTTTTACCCAGAGGTCCACCGGATCGATATTGAGCTTGGCCGCGAGGTCGTCCATCGCGCCCATTGTGATGATCGCCGCTTGAGGATGATTGGGAGCACGCCAGGCTCGCGCCGGACCGATATTATTGCGAA
>WNGJ01012051.1_pt1 | contig 10297 bp, 8 predicted proteins | sample 5400611 | NCBI WGS metagenome assembly WNGJ01 (sample SAMN13153375, study PRJNA577476) | soil metagenome | isolation source: 40 cm soil or saprolite under Garry oak tree replicate 1 | place: USA:California | collected 2016-06-15
TTCTCGATGTGATCGAGCGCGAATGCAATGTTGCCCGCCAGTTCGTTGAGGACCTTTATTTCCTCTTCGTCGAAGAAGCCGGCCTCCTCCGAATGCAAGCCGAAGCTGCCCACTGCCCTTGCCGACACGATCAAGGGCAGGATTGCAGCCGAGCGAACGCCCCGCTCATCGAGCCCCTTCTTGTGCCGGATACGCGGGTCGCTTTGCGTGTCGCTCACGACCAGCGCCCGCATCTCTCTCACCGCTACGGCGCTGATGCCATGGCCTTCGGGCGCTTCATCGCGCAGCGAAAGATCGCTCTCGATCATCTTCAAAAATCCCTCGTCAGCCCCCGCCGAGGCGACCGGCTTCAGGCTCATCTCTTTCTCATCCACGATGCACAGCCAGGCAAATCGAAGACCTCCCGTATCGACCGCAATGCGACAGGCCTCCTGGAACAACTCGCGGCGATCCCGGACGCGCGCGATGACCCCGTTAATGCCGCTTAGCATCGCGTTCACGCGGGTGAGCCGCCTCAGCCGCTCTTCCTTCTGCATGTGCTCAAGCGCGAACGCAATGTCGCCCGCCAGCTCGCGCAGCAGCTTCATCTCTTCTTCATCGAAGAATGCGACTTCGCCGGCGTACAGCGCCAATACACCCACTGACTCCTCCGCGATCATCAGCGGAAGCATGACCAGAGAACGGAACCCGCGCTCGAGAGCTTCATTCCTCAACAGGATCCGCGGATCCTGCGTCATATCGTCGACAGTGATCGCCGTGCGTTCCCTGACCGCCCGACCCGCCAAGCCGCGCCCCTGGGCGTCGGTGTCGACTAACCCCAACGGCATCAAGTGGATGTACTCCGCATCGGTTCCATGCCACGCGACCGGCTTCACTAACATCGCTTCACGGTCCACGAGCCCAATCCAGGCCATGCGGAATTTCCCGGCCTCGACGGCGAGCCCGCAGGCTTCCCTGAACAGCTCTTCGCGATCCCGTGCGCGCACGATGAGCGCGTTGATGCCGCTCAGCACGGCGTACACCCGATTGAGGCGGCGTATTTTCTCTTCCGCCTCCTTCTGCTCGGTCACATCCTGCAGCGTGCTGAACCAGCGTTCCGGTTCGGCCGCAACTGATTGCCCCGGCATCGGCTCGAGCCACTTACGCGTACTGTCCGGCATTTGCGAGGGCTCGACGCCGATCAACGAAGGCAGCGTCTCCGACCAGCTCTCAAAAACGCCGTCGGCGCCGGTAATCACATGGCCAAGCTTTGCCATCGCTTGCGCGCGGTTCAGACCCGCCTCGCGCTCACGCAGGCGATCACGCGCGATGTCGAGCTCGGCCTGGGCGCGCCGCCGATCGCCGCGCTCCTTTGCCTCGTCGAGCGCGCGGGTGACTGCGACGGGCAGGCGCACGAGATTGCTCTTGAGCACGTAGTCGGTGGCGCCGCCCTTCATCGCACGGATCGCGTACTCTTCGCCGATGGTGCCAGAGACGAAGACGAACGGAGTGTCCGGCGAGATATCCCGGGCGAGCGCGAGCGCCTCCATGCCGTCGAAGCCCGGCATCGAAAAATCCGAAAGGATCACGTGAGGCGTGAACTCGCGCAGCGCGGCCACAAAATCGTCGGGACGATCGACGATCCGAGGTGTCACACGCAGTCCCGCGCGCTTCAGCTCGCGGATCTCAAGCTCGGCGTCTGCGGCGACGTCCTCCGCGATCAGGACCCGGATTGTCGGCGCGATCATGTTCTTAGTATGGCCAGCAATGTCGAACTTACTCTTAGTTCACTATGAACGGCTTTCTTTCTATCTCTCCAAGGTGGACAAACAGATAACTAAGCGCGAGGATCTCCTTCCGGCGCGCCAACACCCCGAACCTATAATCCACCATAAATCCCAGTCTCCATGAACGACCCCCGCGAGGTGCGCCGGGCGATCCGCCGCGGCGAGCACTCGGGCCACACCGCAGGGCTCGCGCCGGGCTACGTGCAAGGCAACGTCTGCATCCTGCCGCGCGAATATGCAGAGGAGTTCGTGCTCTTCTGCGAGCGCAATCCCAAGCCCTGCCCGCTCCTCGCCGCTTCGCAGCCGGGGGAGGCGCAGCTTCCCACGCTCGGCGAAGACCTCGACATCCGCACCGACGTGCCGCGCTACCGCGTCTTCCGCGACGGCGAGCCGGTGGCGGACGTCGGCGACATCCGCGCGCTCTGGCGCGAGGACCTGGTCGCTTTCGTCCTCGGCTGCTCGTTTTCCTTCGAGCAGGCGCTGCTCGAGGCGGGCCTGCGCCTGCGCTACGTGGAGGAAGGGAAGAACGTGCCGATGTACCGCACGAGCATCGACACCGCGCCCGCCGGCCGCTTTAGTGGCAAGCTGGTGGTGTCCATGCGGCCGTTCAAGCCTGCGGACGCGATCCGCGCAATCGAGATCACCTCCCGCTACCCGAGGGTGCACGGCGCGCCGGTGCACGTTGGCCGGCCGGATCTCATCGGCATCGAGGACCTCGCGCGCCCGTGGGCGGGCGATCCCACGGAAGTGCGCCAGGACGAGCTGCCGCTTTTCTGGGCCTGCGGCATCACACCGCAATCGGTGGTGCTCGAGGCGCGTCCCTCGCTGTGCATCACGCACGCGCCGGGCCACATGCTGGTGACCGACCTGATGAACGCAAGCCTCGTGAGCCCGTGACACACGAGCCCCTGCTTGCTGAAACGCAATCCCTCGCGACGCTCGCGAACCACTGGCTCGCGACGTTCGAGAAGGCTCTTGCGGAACGCGACGAGGCCCTGCTCAAGACGCTCTTTCATGCCGACAGCCATTGGCGCGACGTGCTGGCCCTGACCTGGCACATCAGGACGGTCAACGGCCGGGAAGCTGTACTTGAGGAGCTGAAGGCGCATGCCGGGCGCGCCCATCCGTCCGGTTTCAGGACCGATCCGCATCGGACTGCGCCCCGCCATGTGACGCGCGCCGGCACTGACGCGATCGAGGCGATCTTCCAGTTCGAGACGGATGAGGGCCTCGGCAATGGAGTATTGCGTCTCCGTCCTGACGAAAAAAATACGCTGCGAGCGTGGACGCTGCTCACAGCGCTCGACGAAATAAAAGGGTTCGAGGAACGGGTCGGCACATTAAGACCCAAGGGTGAGAGGGATCCAGTTGCGCTGGTCGTGGGGGGTGGGCAGGCCGGGCTTTCAATCGCCGCACGCCTGACCCAGTTGCAGGTCGACACTCTGGTCGTAGACCGCGGACAGCGCATCGGCGACAACTGGCGCAACCGTTATCGCGCCCTGACCCTGCACAACCAGGTGCAGGTCAACCACCTTCCGTACATGCCTTTTCCACCGAACTGGCCGACCTACATTCCCAAAGACAAGCTTGCCGGCTGGTTCGAGGCCTACGTGGAAGGCATGGAGCTCAGCTACTGGACAGCCACGGAGTTCAGGGGCGGGGCCTACGACGAAGCAGAAGAGCGATGGTCCGTCGTGCTGCATCGGGCGGACGGCACGACGCGGGAAATGCGTCCGCGACACATCGTCATGGCCACCGGGGCCAGCGGAATTCCGAACCTTCCCGACATCCCGACGTTGCGCAACTTCGGCGGCAAGATTCTGCACTCCAGCCAATACGTCGACGGCGAGGAATGGAAGGGCAGGAACGCCCTCGTCATCGGCACCGGCAACAGCGGCCACGATATCGCGCAGGACCTCTACTCGAGCGGGGCCAAGGTCACGCTCGTTCAACGCAGTCCGACCTTGATCGTCAATATCGAGCCGAGCGCGCAGCTTCCCTACGCGTTGTACGACGAAGGACCTCCTCTGGAGGACTGCGACCTCATCAATACCTCCATACCGCTTCCCCTGGCACGGAAGAGCCACAGGCTCCTGACCGAGCAGGCGAAGAAAATGGACCAGGACCTTCTCGATGGGCTCGAGCGCGTGGGCTTCAAGCTTGATTTCGGGGAAGACGGAACCGGCTGGCAGTTCAAGTACCTCACCCGCGGCGGCGGCTACTACTTCAATGTCGGCTGTTCCGATTTGATCGTTGCAGGCGAGATAGGACTGGTGCAATTTGCCGATATCGCCGCGTTCGTCGCCGAGGGAGCGCGGATGCGCACCGGCGATACGCTCGCCGCGGACCTGGTCGTGCTGGCAAGCGGCTACAAAGGACAGGAGTACCTGGTTCGCAAGCTGTTCGGCGACGATGTCGCGGCTCGCGTCGGCCCCATCTGGGGATTCGGCGATGAGCAGGAGCTGCGCAACATGTTCACGCGCACCGCCCAGCCGGGCCTGTGGTTCATCGCCGGGAGCTTCACCCAGTGCCGCATCTACTCGAAGTACCTCGCGCTGCAGATCAAGGCCTGCGAGATAGGGCTGCTGCCCGGCGGCGCAAACCACGCGACCGGAGCAGAGCGGCGGGTTAAGATGTAGCGGAGTCGAGCCGATTCGCCGGCGTTCGCGGAGGCCGCCCATGCCAAGGCACCCAGATTACGTTCCGCACGGGGTGATCCCCGCCGTGCTGCTGCCGTTCGACGACAACCTCTCGATCGACGAGGCCTCGTACCGCGCCCACCTGCGCGACGTGAGCTCGGTCGAGGGCGTCGCCGCGATCACCACCAATGCGCACGCCTCCGAGGTCGCGTCGTGCAGCTTCGAGGACCAGCGGCGCGTGTTGGGGATCACCCTCGACGAGATCGGCGCGCGCATGCCGATCGTGAACGGCGTGTACGCCGAGAATGGGCTGGAGGCGGCTCGCATCGCGAAAATGGCGCATGAGGGCGGCGCCTCCGCCCTGCTGGTGTTTCCCTCGGGTGTCTATACCTTCGGCCAGCGCCCCGAGATGGCGCTCGACCACTTCAAGCGCATCGCCGACGCCACGGACCTGCCATTGATCGTCTTTCAGTATGGGCTCGCCGGCGGTCAAGGCTATCCGCTCGCGACGCTCTCGAAGATCCTCGACGCGGTGCCGACGGTGCGCGCGATCAAGGACTGGTGCTCGAACCCGCAGCTGCACGAGCGCCACATCCGCGTGCTGCAGTCGCGCACCCCGCCTGTCAACGTGCTCACCACGCACAGCACCTGGCTGATGGGCTCGCTGGTACTCGGCTGCAACGGCCTGCTCTCGGGCAGCGGCTCGGTTATCGCCGATTTGCACGTGCAGCTCTGGCGCGCGGTGCAGGAGAATGACCTCGCTGCGGCGCGGCGCGTGAACGACCGCATCTGGCCGACCGCCGAGGCGTTCTACAGCGAGCCTTCGGTCGACATGCACAACCGCATGAAAGAGGCGCTGGTGCTTCTCGGAAAGCTGCCGCGCGCCGTGGTGCGGCCGCCGCTCGTCAAGCTGCCGCAGGCCGAGATCGAGCGCATCCGCACCGCCCTGATCGCGGCGGGGCTGCTGAAACCGGGTGCTGCCCCAAGGTTTGCCGCTTTAAGATAAGAGATATCACAGGGGAGAGAGACCGTGTACTTCGTCAACAAGCTGGTTATTGCCATGACCGCCGCCGCATTCGCGCCGGCCGCATCGCTCGCCCAGGAAGCGCCGCTCAAAATCGGCGTTGTCACCTTCCTCTCTGGGCCGGCCGCAAGTCCGTTCGGCGTCCCGGCGCGCAATGCCGCGGAGATCATGGTCGAGATGCTGAATGGCACCAAGGTGCCTGCGCCTTACGCGGCGAGGGGATTCGGCGGCGCCGCGCTGCAAATGCAGCTGGTCGACGAATCAGGCCCGGCCACCACTCAGGTGACCGAGTTCCGCAACCTGGCGCAGCGCGACAACGTCGACATGGTGATCGGCTACGTCTCGAGCGGCAACTGCCTTGCCGTCGCGCCGGTGGCCGAGGAACTGAAGAAGCTCACCGTGTTCTTCGATTGCGGCACGCCGCGCATCTTCGAGGAAAAGAGCTACAAGTACGTGTTCCGCACCGCCTCGACCGCGACCATGGACAGCGTCGGCGCGGCGCTCTATGTCAAAGAGCTCAAGGCGGGCAAGATCAAGAGCATCGCGGGCGTGAACCAGAACTATGCCTGGGGCCAGGACTCCTGGGTCGACTTCGAGGCATCGATGAAGCAGCTCACTCCGGGCGTCCAGGTCGCGACCTCGCAGATGCCGAAGCTCTTTGCCGGGCAATACAACGCCGAAATCTCGACGGTGCTCGGCGCCAAGGCGGACGTCGTGCACTCGAGCTTCTGGGACGGCGACCTCGAGGCGTTCATACTGCAGGCCGGCCCGCGCGGCCTGTTCAAGCGCAGCACTGTGATCCTCACCACCGGCGAAACCGCGATGTACAAGCTCGCCGAGCACATCCCGGACGGCGTAGTGATCGGCGCGCGCGGACCCTACGGCCCCTACGCGCCGGACAACGAGCTGAACAGGTGGTTCTCGAAAACTTTCGCCGACCGCTACGGCGTGCCGCCCAACTACGCTGCCTACCAGATGGCGCAGGCGATCCTCGGCACCAAGGCGGCGTGGGAGAAGGCCCAGTCCGCGAACGGCGGCAACCGCCCGAGCACCGACCAGGTGATCGCGGCCTTCGAGCGCCTGACTTTCGAGAGCCCGGCCGGCAAGGTCGAAATGGTTATCGGCGCCGGCCACCAGGCGATCACCGAGACCGCCTACGGCGTGAGCAAGCTGGTCAAGGGCAAAATGACCGTCGCGAACGTCAAGCGCTACCCGGCTACCATGGTCAACCCGCCGGACGGCGTAAAAGCCGCCGACTGGATCGCCAACGGGTTCAAGAAGTAAGCGTTCCGACTGGAACAGCTCCTAGCCGTCCTTATCGACGGCATCATCTATTCGTCCTGGCTGTTCATCGCGGCGGTCGGACTGACGCTGATCTACGGCGTCATGAAGATCGTCAACGTGACGCATGGCAGCTTCTATGCCCTCGGCGCCTACGCCGCGGCGTCGATCACCGGAGCGCTGCTGGCCAGGGGCATGCCGCCGTCGCTATCGTACGCGGTCCTGCTCGGCTCGGCGCTGCTTGTGTCGGTGATCGTCGCGCCGCTGATCGAGCGCGGCATCCTGCGCTTCATGTACGCCAAGGACGAAGTGGTGATTCTGCTCATCACCTATGCCCTGTTCCTGATCCTTGAGGACGTCATCAAGATGATCTGGGGCGTGAACCCGTATTTCATCGCCGAGCCCTACGGCCTGCTCGGCAGCTTCGACGTGCTCGACCTCACCTACCCGTACTACAACCTGATCCTGGTCGGCGTGGCGATCGCGTGCGGCGCGGGGCTCGCCTGGATGCTGGGCAGCACGCGCACCGGCAAGCTGCTGGTCGCGGTGATTCACGACACCGAGGTGAGCCGCGCGATGGGCATCAATGTCGACCGGATGTATCTCTACACCTTCACCTTCGGCTCGCTGCTCGCGGCGATCGGCGGGGCCTTCACCGCGCCGACCGTGTCGGTGGTTCCGGCACTGGGCGTCGAAGTGATCGTGCTGTCGTTTGCGGTGGTGGTCATCGGCGGCCTGGGAAGCCTCCCCGGTGCGGCGCTCGGCGCGGTGATGGTCGGCCTGGTGCGCTCGGCCGCCATCCATTACCTGCCGCAGGCCGAGCTGTTCGTGATCTACCTGGTGATGGCGATGGTGCTCGCGTTCAGGCCGCGCGGGCTGTTCAGCATCGCCGAGGCGAGGAAGATATGAGCCGCGACCGCACACCGCGCACGCTCGGGCTGATCCTGCTCGCGCTGCTGGTCTCCGGCCAGTTCCTGCCTCAATGGACGCTGTTCCTGGTGACCGTGGCGCTCGCCAAGGGGCTGGTAGTCCTCGGCCTGATGATCCTGCTGCGCTGCGGCCTGGTGTCCTTCGGCCAGGCGCTCTATTACTGCATCGGCGCCTACGCCGCCGGCATGCTTGGACGCCTGTTCGGCGCGAGTGACGTGTTCACGCTGATGCTCGCCGGCATGGCGGCAGCGGGACTGGTCGGCTTTGTGCTTGGCTTCCTGCTGGCGCGCTACCGCAGCATTTTCTTCGGCTTGCTGAGCCTCGCGGTCTCGATGATCCTCTACGGGCTGCTGGTGAAGACCGAGGCGCTCGGTTCAACCGATGGCTTCCACGTGCTGCCCTCGACGCTGTTCGGATTGCGCCCCGCCGACGCCTGGGTGCGCTACACGGTGCTCGCGGTGGCGCTGCTGGTGGCGTTCATCGCCGCGCTGCTGGTGCACCGCTACCTGGGCACGCCGCTCGGCAGGCTTGCGTCGGCGATCAAGGACAACGAGATCCGGGTCGAGTACATGGGCGCCTCGGCGCGGCACGCGATCCACGTCAAGTATGTGATCGCCGCGGCGCTCGCGGGACTGGGCGGCGCGCTCGCCGCCACGACCGTCGGGCATATCGACCCGGAAATGGCCTACTGGACGACCTCAGGCGAGTTCATCTTCATCACTATCCTCGCAGGCACTGGCAACGTCATCGCGCCGTTCCTCGGCGCGCTCGTCTTCGGCGTCATCCAGACGGTGGCCTTCGGCATCTCGCCCAATACCTGGCAGATGGTGCTCGGCGGCTCGTTGCTGGTGGTTATCGTGTTCCTGCCGAACGGCCTGTGGTCGCTGTTCCGCGGGCGCAAGGTGGCTTGAGATGGCGGCGATTCTCGACGCGCAGGGCCTGAACAAGAACTTCGGCGCGGTCACCGCGGCGAGCGACATCAACGCCGCCATCGAAAGGGATTCCGTGGTGGGCCTGATCGGCACCAACGGCGCCGGCAAGACCACCTTCATCAACATGATCACGGGCTATCTCAAGCCCGACCGCGGGCGCATCCGCTACGAGGGCCGCGACATCACCGAGCTCGCGCCGCGCGACGTCACGCGCCTGGGCATCTGCCGCTCGTTCCAGATCCCGCAGCTCTACGCCTCGCTCACCGCGTTCGAGAACATGCTGGTCGGCATCGGCGTGGTACTGAGGAACGCGGGCCGCGGCGGATTCTTCTCGCGCGGCCGGGCGCTGGTGCCGGGGCACGACCTGCCGGCGGAAGATGTCGCCGAGCGCATCCTCGAGCGCTTCGGCCTGGCCGAGTACCGCGACAAGAACGCGCAGGTGCTGCCGGGCGGAGTCAGGAAGCTGCTCGATATCGCGCTCACCATGGTGGCCAGGCCCAAGATTCTGCTGCTTGACGAGCCCACCAGCGGCGTGTCGGCGGAGGAAAAGTTCGTGATCATGGAAATGATCATGGCGGCGGTGCGCGCCGAGGGCGCCACGGTGCTGTTTGTCGAGCACGACATGGAGGTGGTAAGCCGCTTTGCCGGGCGCGTGCTCGCGTTCTACGACGGGCGCATCATCGCCGACGCGGCGCCGGAGATTGCGCTCGCCGATCCGGAGGTGAAGCGCTACGTGGTGGGTGGGGTGCTGCGTGCTTAAGGTCGAAAACCTCAACGTCTCTATTCAGTCGGTCCAGATCCTGCGCGATGTCTCGCTCGCGCTGCCTGTCGGCACGATGGCCGGGCTCATCGGGCGCAACGGCGCCGGCAAGACCACGCTCATGAAGAGCATCATGGGGATCCTCAAGGTCTCGAGCGGTGCGATCAGCTTCCACGGTGCCGACCTGCTCGCGACGCCGACCTGGCGCCGCACGCGCATGGGCATCGGCTATATGCCCGAAGACCGCCGCCTGATTCCCGACCTGACGGTGGAAGAGAACCTGCTGCTGCCCGCCTGGGCAGCGAAGCAGCCGGACGCCGCCCAACGTCTGGAGAAGGTCTACCGGCTGATCCCGGAGCTACGCGGCTTCACGCTGCGCAAGGGATCGCAGGTTTCGGGAGGCCAGCAGAAGATGGTGGCGATCGGCCGCGCGCTGATGTGCGGCGACAAGCTGCTGCTGCTCGACGAGCCTTTCGAGGGTGTGGCGCCGGCACTGGCGCAGCGGCTGGCGGAGGTGGTCGGCAGGCTCAAGCTCGAGGGCATGTCGGTGATTCTGTCGGAGTCCGACCTGCAGCATTCCGAACGCATGGTAGACCGCATCATGGTCATCGATCGCGGCGCGGTCAGCATGAGAAACTGAAACCGGCTATCGCAGCAAGGTGCGCAGGTCGTCCGCGAGATCCTCGCGGATGCGATCTTGGCGCACCAGCAGGCGCAGGCGCCCCTGGGGGTCGATGACATACGACTGCGCGCTGTGATCGATCGTATAGCTGTCGCCGCTCCTTCGCTTCTCGAAGTAGATCTTGAATTCCTTGGCGGTGCGCTGCGTGGCCGCCAGGTCGCCGTAAAGCGCGAGAAAACGCGGATCGAAGGCGCCGACGTACTGCGCAAGCTCCTTCGGCCTGTCTCGCTCCGGATCAACGGTGACGAAAAGGACTTGTACCCGCTCGGCATCCGGGCCGAGG
>WNGJ01014008.1_pt1 | contig 10296 bp, 9 predicted proteins | sample 5400611 | NCBI WGS metagenome assembly WNGJ01 (sample SAMN13153375, study PRJNA577476) | soil metagenome | isolation source: 40 cm soil or saprolite under Garry oak tree replicate 1 | place: USA:California | collected 2016-06-15
CTATGCTGGGAATTACACTACCTGCGGCATGCGCTGCTGGGCGGCTGCCACGGCCTCTGCGGGATACTCAAAGTCTTGTAGCTTGCCTGCGAAATACGCATCGTAGGCGGCCATATCGAAATGCCCATGTCCACTCAGATTGAAGAGAATCACCTTCTCCTGCCCGGCCTCTTTAGCCTGGATGGCCTCATCAAAGACAGCGCGGATGGCGTGTCCACTTTCAGGGGCGGGAACAATACCTTCAGCACGTGCAAACTGTACCGCCGCCTCAAAGACAGCATTCTGATGATATGCCTGTGCCTCGATGATGCCATCGTTGTGCAGGAGTGATACCAGAGGAGACATCCCGTGATAGCGCAACCCACCGGCGTGAATGCCCGGCGGCATAAAATCGTGGCCCAGCGTATGCATCTTGACCAGTGGTGTCATACCCACCGTATCGCCAAAGTCATAAGCATAAACGCCCCTGGTCATACTGGGGCAGGCCATCGGCTCCGCGGCCAGGAAGCGCGTCTTCAACCCTTTTTTGCGTGCCTCACCGATGAAAGGGAAGATCAGCCCTGACATATTGCTGCCACCACCGGCACAGCCAATTACAATATCCGGATAGTCGTCGGCCTGGGCCATTTGGAGCAGAGTCTCTTCCCCGATAATCGTCTGGTGAAGCAAAACATGGTTAAGCACACTGCCCAGCGAATACTTCACCGTGCCGCCGCTTTTAGCTGCTACCTCTACTGCTTCGCTGATGGCAATACCCAGACTGCCCATATTTTCGGGGTCTTTCGCCAGGATGCCGCGGCCTGCATCAGTGAGGTTAGAGGGGCTGGCATGAATAGTGGCCCCAAAAGTTTGTATGAGGTTGCGCCGATACGGTTTCTGCTGGTAGCTGATCTTGACCATGAAGATTTCGACTTCGAGCCCAAAGAAAGCACCCGCCATCGCCAGAGCTGAACCCCACTGTCCTGCCCCTGTCTCTGTCGAGAGCTTCTTGACACCCGCTTCCTTGTTATAAAACGCCTGGGCTACCGATGTGTTGGCCTTGTGGCTGCCTACCGGACTGACTCCTTCATACTTGTAATAAATACGTGCTGGTGTATCCAACGCCTTTTCCAGGCGTCGGGCGCGGAAGAGTGGGCTGGGCCGCCATTGCCGATATATCTGGCGCACCGGTTCCGGTATCTCAATATACGGCTCAGTGCTGACTTCCTGCATGATGAGGGACATGGGGAATAGAGGAGCGAGGTCATCTGGCGTCACTGGCTGTTTTGTGCCTGGATGCAAAACCGGCTCCGGTGGTTTGGGAAGATCGGGCATGATGTTGTACCACGCTTGCGGCATTTCATCTTCACTCAAAAGATACTTGGTATGGACGTTGTCTGGCATGCTGGGCTAGCTCCTTTCGCGACACGTAAATAAAGTGGATGACACGATATGTGACCATGTTAGGCCTTAAGGAAAGGGTTGTCAAGTAGGCGTTACTACTGCCCCAAAGCCTTCCCACCAGTTGAGGAATTGGCCGCGTGAAAGCACATGGCGGTTCCATAACGATGTATCGGCGAGGTAGACCACGCTGCTATTGCCGCCGAGCACGACGAGGATATGACCACCATCATAGCGGTCAGGAGGGAAGCTGACGATGACGGGCTTCCCACCGTTGGCAATAGCGATGATGGTATCCAGATCCCACGAATTGCTCCAGGTCGTCTTAAAGCCAAACTGGGCGGCAGTTGCCTGAATGCCAGAGGGGTCTAATAAGCCAAGTTGTGGGGTGATGGCTCCAATGCGAGCCTCAACCGTCAAAACATCTGTGATACGAAAATGACGGCCACATTGCGGCAGCTGAGCAAGCGGAGTAGGCCCAGGTGTTATATTCGTCGGTCGAATTGTATTGCGCGCGATCAAGCTGGGAGATACGTACCACGGTTTGAGAGGCGTTAATCGAGACGAGATGCGAGTCCATGTGAATATCACTTACACCCAGTTGTCCATACCTTAAATAACTCAAGCCCTGACTAATATTCTGCCATGTGCCATCGCCTAGGCCGCTCTGTACAAAGAGGGTCACTAAGACCATGAGCAGGAAGCCCAGCGAGACAAGTATGCGCAGGCGCTTGTACCAATCTGCAGGCAGGGGAGCTTGAGATGCGGGCGTGGTCATACTTTCTTTGACTCTGATCCCCTGGCCATCTTGTATATGTAAAACGCTTGTGACCTGTGTATGGGCAGACGCTATGGCTGTTGAGGCGGCACGTGGAGAAGGGACGAGGGCAGAAGCTCGTGCCGGGATGGATGTTTGTAATTGTCCTGGTAGGTGGGTAGGTTGCATGTTTTGCGCATACCGTAACTTACGTAACACGTTCGTTTCTCTTCCTCGCTAGTAAAAAGAATATCATTGTGTATCGTTGCATGTCAGTATAACTCAGCGAGAAATAGACTCAGCATATTGCGCGGAAAAACAGCCAGAAGGTACCATGCACTGGTGAAGATAAAGCAACAGAAGCCGCTCTCTCACAGGGCGGCTTCTGTTGCTTTATGTGAGTGGGTCGACAGCTTTAGAGTTGCCATACCTTGAGGTTTGAGTAGACCGCCTCGACTGCATTACCGATGTCGTAGGCGACCATGCCGATCTGACCACTGCTGTAGGTACTATCGGTCAGCCTCGCGACTTCCTGCTTGTTGACGTACAGCGCAATGGAACTGCCGTGCGCCACCACACCGATATCGTTGCTCTGGCCGTTGCCGGTGTTAAACGAGGTGGCTGTACCATTCTTTAGCGTACTGGGATTGGTGGAACTGGGCGTGAAACTGGAATACAGGAAGAGGTCGTAGCTGCCATCCTGGCCGAGCACGAAGGTGTAATTCTTGCTGTTGGCATCATCACCACGGAAGGTAATGCCGCCGAGTTCACCCTTGGCGATCTGCATAGTGACCTGATAGGTGAAGTCACTGAAGTTGGTATTGAGTCCAGGACAAGTCACAAAGGTATTGCTGCTTGCATTCACGACATGATATGCTCTGCCACTGAACGAGCAGTTGGAGCCTGTTTTCCAGCCTGAGCCTTTGCTATTATCGCTGAGAGGATCATCTAATTTCAGATTCGCACTAAAGGGATAGGTTGATGCCACTGCTGTAGCGGTGGCATTGGCATTGGCGGTGGCGGTGGCATTAGCCTGCGCTACTGCGGTGGCGTTGCGAGCTTGAGCGGTACCTTGTGTTTGTGCGGTGGCGGTAGCATTGTCATTGGCGACCTGGGTATTATGCAAAGGAATGGCTACAGCTGCAATGATACCGCCTAGAATCACGATGATTGCCACTGCGATCAATGCAATGAGCCGACCAGAAGAACGACGCCGTGGTCCTGGGGATGGTGCCGCTGGTGGTGCGTACTGCCCTTGTGAATATATAGGTGGAGGCGGTGTACCAGGATTCTGATTCGGATATTGGTATGGATTATTCTGTGGTGGCGGTGCATATTGAGGATACGATGGATTAGAGCCCATCCCTGCCGATGGTTGTCCATAGGGAGGAGGTGGATAAGCATTTGCATTGGGATTGCTCCCTGGGGCACGTTGCGTGGGTTCATAGCCTCCAGGATTGTTCCCCGTTGAGGGCAGTGTTGGTTCATACTGCTCATATGGGGAGTTGCGGTTGGGATTATTTCCTCCCTGGGGGTTTGAACCATACGATGTTGATTCGTAAGGATTAGGATTTTGACTCATGATACCACTCCTTCTTTTTGTTTAAGAGCGTCTTGACTAGGATATCCGCAAGAAATAATAGTTTCTCTATATTACTCTCTAATGCTACGATATGCAAGAGAAATCAATCGATGTCTTGCTGTTTCTAGCTTACTGTGTTTCTGTCCGCCAATCGTTACGTAATCGTTACGAAAAATGCCTGTAAGAATAGACCGTAGCAATCCCCCCAATTTTAATGTATAATGGGCAGACTAGTGGAGGTATTTCAATGGCCCGTCTTGCCCTTTTCTTACTGGGTCCACCACGTATAGAGCGCGATGATGTACTTATTAATATGGATACGCGCAAAGCTGTTGCACTTATGGCGTATTTGGTGGTAACACGCCAGAGACATAGTCGTGATGCATTGGCTGCTCTTCTCTGGCCAGATTATGATCAGGCAAATGCGCGTGGTGCGCTGCGCCGCACGTTATCAACGCTAAACAAAGCTCTCGATGGCAAGTGGTTGGAAATTGACCGCGAGACGATCAGCCTACATACTACATCGGATCTTTGGCTGGATGTCGATAACTTTTATGCTCTGTTGACCGAGTGTCGTACTCATGGACATAGCGAAAATGAGGTATGTTCTGCCTGTGTCAGCCCACTGACCGAAGCAGTCAAACTGTATCGTGATGGCTTCATGGTCGGCTTTAGCCTGCGCGATAGCCCCAATTTTGATGATTGGCAGTTCTTTCAAGCTGATAGCCTGCGTCGTGATTATGCCACGGTGCTGGAACGGCTGGTCGCCTGCTACGGTGCTATGGGCGATTTCAAGATGGCCATCAGCTATGGTCGGCGATGGCTGGCCCTTGATCGCTTGCACGAGCCTGCTTATCGCTTGCTTATGCAACTCTATGCCTGGGCTGGTCAGCGCGGTGGTGCCTTGCACCAGTATCGCGAATGTGTGCAGGTCCTCGAACAGGAGCTGGGTGTTGCCCCACTGGCGGCGACAACCCAGCTCTATCAAGCCATCAAAGAAAACAAGCTACCGTCGCTGCCTGCGCCATTGCCCGAACCAAGTGTCAAACCTACTCCCGTACAGGAGATAGCGCGGACGAGTAGCGGTGACCTGGGTGTTCTCTATAGTTCGCCTTCGCGGACTTTACTGCCGCTGACGTCATCCCTCACTACCTACCCTCTTGTTGGTCGTCAGAGCGAATGGGCGGTGCTGACCAGAGCCTACGATGCGATGAACACGGATGGTCATGTTGTGATCATTGAGGGTGAGGCTGGTATCGGTAAAACGCGTCTCGCCGAAGATTTTCTGGCAACGAGTGCGTACTAAGGGAGGCGTTGTTATCTCCGCACGTTGTTACGAAGGCGAGACACATCTGGCCTATGGCCCGATCATGGCCGGTTTGCGTACTGCCATTGCTCAGCAGGAGAACACACGCTGGCTGGAGGAACTGCCCGATGCGTGGTTCAGTGAAGTTACGCGCTTATTGCCTGAACTCTCGTCTCTGCGTCCAGGATTGCCAGCGGCTCCGCCACTGGATAGCCCCGGCGCACAGAGCCGTTTCTTTGAAGGACTGCGGCAGGCCTTCCTCGCTCTTTGTGCTACACAGGGTAAGCAGTCGGGTGTGCTGTTCTTTGACGATCTGCATTGGGCTGATGGAGCTTCACTGGACCTGCTTACCTACCTGCTACGCCGCTTACGGGAACATCCTTTGTTCTTGCTGCTTACCTGGCGTAGCAAACAGCTTGCCGGTGACCATCGTCTCCATCGCCTGCTGAACGAAGCCCAGCGTTCTGCCAATGCCACTGTACTCTCATTGCCACGGTTAAATCAGGAGACTGTGCGAGAACTGATCAGTTCTGTTTCAACGACCGAGGATGAAGTTGTGGCCAAGAAACTGATGGAACGGCTCTCGCGTAAGTTGGCCGAACGTCTCTATTCAGAAACGGAAGGCTTGCCGTTCTTCCTCATCGAATATCTGAACGCTCTATGCCCACCGGGAGGCTCTGGCCCATCTGCGCTTGGCTCTGGCCCTCGGTCATTCCGATGCCGCCGCACTGCATGAGGCCATTGGCGACCTATACATCTACCTGGGAGAGTATACCGCGGCCATCAAAAGCTACGAAACGGCTGCTGCTCTCTGTGAACCAGTTGCGCTGAGTACCATTGAACATAAATTGGGCACGGTCTATCAACGTCGCGGCGAGTGGGAGCAGGCGCAAAATCATCTTGAAGAGGCTCTGCAAGCTCTCAGCGAAGGAAACTCCAAGGCTGAACGTGCCAAAATCTATGCCGATTTGAGTCTTACCGCCCATCATCGTACTTCGCTGGATCAGGCTCAACAGTTAGCCCAGCAGGCTCTGCAACTGGCCGAAACTGCCTCCGATCAGCGAGCCTTGGCCCAGGCACATAATATCCTGGGTATTCTCGCCAGCAGTCAAGGAGACGTTGTCCAAGCCATTACGCACCTCAAACAAAGCCTCTCACTGGCTGAGAGCCTCAACGATCTGGGGGCGCGTGCGGCAGCCCTCAACAATCTGGCGCTGGCCTATCGTGCCAGTAGCGATATTGAGCAGGCGATCACTTTGAGCGAAGCTGCGCTTACCCTCTGTGTTTCGCAGGGAGACCGCCACCGTGAAGCCGCCCTACACAGCAATCTTGCTGACCTGCTGCACAAGGCCGGTCGTTCAGAGGAAGCGATGACCCATCTCAAGCAGGCAGTAAGTATCTATGCTGAGATCGGTGTCGAGGCAGGAACAGTGCAACCGGAGATTTGGAAGCTGGCGGAGTGGTAAAAGCTTGATAGGTAGAACACAACATAATGCGGTAGAGCTAAGCTCTGCCGCATTATGTTGTGTTCTATATCTCTCATTGATTTGGCTCGAATGTTACCGTTCCACTTTTTCCCCCACTTTTCAAGGCAATGTATGCCTGTTCCAGCGTGATGGTCGTATCTACGCCCTTACACATGTCATAGATCGTCAGGGCGGCAACCGTGGCAGCTGTGAGTGCCTCGACATCTACGCCGGTCTTGTAGTGTGTGCGGGTACGTGCCTCAATAGCAATAATCCCTTGGGAACTGTCGAGTGTAAACTGAAGATCGATATGCGTCATGGGCAATGGATGGCACAGAGGGATGATCTGTGGTGTCTGCTTAGCCGCCATAATGCCAGCGATTTTGGCGACTTCCAGGACACTGCCCTTCGAGACTTGGTTTGTTTCAATCAGGTATACGGTGGAGGGCTGCATACGGATGCGTGCTTTGGCAATGGCTTCACGCATGGTTTCTGGTCGGTCGGTGACATCTACCATGTGGATGTTGCCGCTTTCGTCGAGGTGGGTGAGGTGAGTGGGTATGTTGGATGAATCGGTCATAGTATATGTTCTCTCTATGTATCAGGAAAGTGATGTTAGCATAGGGTGGTTATGTGAATATTGTATCATGTATCCGAAACGTGCATTGAATTAATCAGGGCGATGTAAACTGTGGGGGCAATAGGCACGTACCATCGAGCGTGAAAGATGTTTCTAACTCGTGCTCACGGTACGCGAGTTTTGCCCCCACTGATGTAAAAGTCGAGTCAGCTGAGATCAATTCACCTGATAAAGCATAACGATATCACGCTCGATTTCTCGATTTTTACTTAGTCCTGGGGTTCAGTTGCCCAGGTCAAGCCGCTTGTAGACAGATAGTAAGTATGTTATGATGGACGCAGAATAATGCGACATGAGTGGGCGTAGAAGATTTGAGTAAGCAACCAGGAAACATACAAGGAGTACGTCATGGCAAAAGAGATAGAACACGAGGGGGTCTACTACTACGATCTCTATCCCACCGAGGAGGACTTGATGGGGGTCACGTCCGACCACTCCGATCTGGTTCACTATCTCTTCGAGGTGTTGACCCAGCTCTTTGAGGGCCAGCCCTGTGAGGTGTATGACAATCTGAATTTCTATCAGACCGACGATTACGAAGAAAAACCTCTGGCTCCCGACTTGGCGGTCATCAAAGGTATCACTTTCCGACGGACGCGCAGCTGGCGGGTGGGCAAGACTGGTCCTGCTCCCCAGGTCATCTTTGAGATTGCTTCTAAAGAAACCTGGCAAAAGGATGTGAAGGAAAAGCCTGGCAAATATGGTCAAATGGGGGTGCAAGAGTACTTTACCTATGACCCCAATGAGCCTCCCCTGCTGAGAAGACCTACCCGCCGCCTGCGGGGCTGGCGGCTTGAGCCCTTGACTCAGCATATGCAGGAGTTGTCCGTGCGTCCCGACGGCCGCCTCTGGAGTATCCACCTAGAAAGCTTCCTGGTACCCGATGGGTCCTATCTGCGTCTTGAGGATCAATACGGGCAACGCCATCTCACGCGAGCCGAGGCGGAGGCTAGACGGGCCGAAGCAGCGGAGAGACGAGCTGAGGCTGAGAAGAGACGAGCTGAAGCGGAGGCAAAGCAAGCTGAGGCTGAGAAAAGACGAGCTGAAGCCTTGGCCGAGAAATTGCGCTCACTAGGAATAGACCCTGACCAGATCTGAGGCATATAACCTGTATACCCTGACCCAAATTTGGAGTCGTGGCGTGGGCAGCATCACCTAAAAAGCCAGTTACTTCAAAACATCATGCAGCGCAGTTTGTGCTGCAAAATAGCCGCACATGCCGTGTACACCACCGCCGGGAGGGGTTGATGAAGAGCAAATATAGACCCCTTTAGCTCCTGTTGTATAAGGGACAGGTTGGACTGTCGGGCGGGTGAAAAACTGGCGGAAATCCTGGACACCGCCGTTGATATCACCGCCGACGTAGTTGGCATTGTACTGTTCCATCTGGAGAGCGTTTTTCGTGCTGCGTGCCAGGATACGTTCGCGAAAACCGGGGGCGAACCGTTCAATTTGTGCCTCAATGCGTCCGGTCATGTCGAAGGTTGAGCCGTTAGGGACGTGGCAGTAGGCCCATGCCGTCTGCTTCCCGGCAGGGGCGCGAGTATGATCAAAAAGGCTTTGTTGGGCCAGCAGTATATAGGGCCGTTCGGCGTGTTGACCTTGCCATACTGCACGCTCACTGGCCGCAATCTCCTCAAAGGTTCCACCTAGATGGAGCGTCCCTGCCTGTGTGCATGCCTCTGCCTTCCACGGTATCGGCCCATCGAGGGCAAAATCGATCTTAAATACGCCAGGGCCATAACGATAGTGTTCTAGCCGATGTTGATAGCCCTTGGGCAAACGCTTCTCAGCGATACGCAAAAGTTGGCGGGGGGTCACATCGCAAAAATAAGCGGTGGCAGCTGGCAAACCTTCCAGCGACTGCACCTCGACACCAGTGATAATCTTGCCTCCCAAGGAGCGCAAATAAGCCGCCATAGCATCGACGATCTTTTGCGCTCCGCCACGGGGGAAGGGCCAGCCTACCACATGGCCCAAAATAGCAAGCGTCAGCCCGAAGCCAGCCGTTATGGGCTGATCAAGCGGCATCATTGAATGCCCCGCCAGGCCAGCAAAGAAACCACGTGCACGCTCTCCCTTAAAGGTGCTCTCCGCCAATATACGCGCTGAAGGTATCGCCTTGAGACCAAGGCGAGCTAAAGCGAAGGGATAGCGAGGGGGCCGTAAAGGAGCCAGAATATCATGTGCCAGTTTATCCCAATCGGCAACAAAAGGTTTCATCAGCTTGCGATACGCCTCTGCATCGCAGTCCAGCGTTTTACCTGTGGCATCAATCGAGCGATCAAGGGCAGCCGCCGTGCCATCATCGAAAGGATGGGCAAGTGCCAGTGGTGGAGAAATCCATTCCAGGCCATATTGCTTGAGGGGCAGGGTTTGCAAGAAGGGTGAGCCAACACCGAGAGGATGAATGGCCGAACAGACATCATGGATAAAGCCAGGAAGGGTCAGCTCCAGCGAGCGTGACCCTCCTCCTATACTATCTTTGGCCTCATACATCAACACAGAGCGGCCTGCTTGTGCCACGGCGATAGCTGCGGCCAATCCGTTTGGTCCTGAACCTATCACGATTGCATCGTATTGTGTTGTCATGTATATTCGCTACCTGTCAGGCTCTTCACTGAGTGCTCCGTTTACCTATCCAGTGTATTCTTGAAATCCAGACCGCCAACGCCGCTGTCTTCAGTCTCTTGTCCAGACCGCTGTACCTGCCCCCCAGGCAGGATTGCCGACGCTCTCGCGTCTACCTTCGGTGAGTTGGTCTGAAAGGTAGTACTAACTTATTTGCGCCGAGGCGCACTTGATCCTCGCACCAACAACTGTCCTTTGAGGATTACCTGGCGTGTGGAACGATTGGGATCAGCGATGCGCTGCAGCAGAAGTTCGGTAGCGGTTTTGCCGATCTCGTAAGTCGGCTGGGCAATGAGCGTAATTGCCGGTTGTACGAGTGATGCCCATGTCGTTTCATCAAAGGTGACCAGGGCTATGTCGTCGGGAATTGTCAGATTGCGCTCGCGAATGGCTTGCAAAGCACCTTCTGCTAGCAAGCTGTTTGTAGTGAGGAGCGCATCAGGTGGTTGCGCCATATCGAGCATTTTGAAAGTAGCTGCATATCCTGCCTCTGTCTTCGGTTGTACATATTTCACCAACTCTCCCATTGGTGCA
>WNGJ01009629.1_pt1 | contig 10295 bp, 10 predicted proteins | sample 5400611 | NCBI WGS metagenome assembly WNGJ01 (sample SAMN13153375, study PRJNA577476) | soil metagenome | isolation source: 40 cm soil or saprolite under Garry oak tree replicate 1 | place: USA:California | collected 2016-06-15
AAGCGATTGCGATTCAAGTCAAAGATACCGGCGAGGGCATGGCAGCGGAAGACCTGTCTCATATCTGGGAGCGCTTCTACCAGACGGAGGATGCACGCACGCATGTGAACGGCGGCGCTGGCCTTGGCCTTGCGCTGGTCAAGGAATGGATTGAGGAGATGGGTGGAACTGTAGCAGTCGAAAGTGTGGTCGATGAAGGAAGCAGCTTCCGTATCCATCTGCCAAGAGTGATGGTAGAGAGCGAGAGCAATCGCCTCCCGTAGCCAGAGATCGGAACAGTTTCCGTACAAGACAACGTTCAGCTCATCGACCATCAGCGATGTGTTTCATAGTAATGTGATATGCTTCAATGGCACATCTATACAAAGGCACACATGAGTACAAGGAATGTTAAAGAGGAGCAAGCGTAGTCTTAGCCGCGTCATGGGTGCGACTGAAGAACGCTAGAAGGAGGTTATCATGATAGAAGGACAGGGTCAACCCAGATTAGATGCCGCAGAACAGTCTGTAGAAAAGGTTATGAGCCGGTTATTTGATACTGCCAGGGTAGATGCTGTGTTCGGTCAGCCAGTAGAGCGCGGGAATGCTACTGTCATTACCTGTTCAGAAGTGTCAGTGGGGTTTGGCTTCGGATCCGGGGGCGGTCCGGTAAATGAGAAGGGAAATCAGGTTGGGGGCGGTGCGGGTGCTGGAGGTGGCGCTAGAGGGCGTCCTATTGCTGCCATCGTCATAACACAAGACGGCGTTCGTGTAGAGCCAATTATGGACCTCACCAAAGTTGCGCTGGCTGGGATGACCAAAGGAGCATTCATGCTTGTATGGCTTCTCCGACTCGTTCGTGGGACCAAACGCGAGAAGGGACCATCCTTCTCGCAGTTGAAAAAAGCTATCGAGAAATAGGCTATAAGGTTAATAGCGGAGTGCAGGGAACCCCCACGTTCTTCATCAATGGGGTCTTGTATCTCGGTTCCTGGGAGCAAGATGCCTTGCTTGCTGCACTCGAAGCAGCGAGCTAGGCATCTTGACGCCCTCATAGTGAGCAGCAATGAAACAGAGAGACAACCGGGGGGAGAAACACATGAATGACCTGTATCACCTGGCGCGGGCAAGGAGATTGGAAAGCGTCATCATCGCTTTTTTCGTGGCTTGTGTGCTCTTCGCCCTGGGAGTGTATATTGTGGATCCATCAATCTATACGAAAACGCTCTTGCTTGAACCATCTCCGGCTGATCGATACCCATACCCTGTGACGTTGTTTCTGGTGTGCCTTGTCGTTTTTATTGCCATCCTGAGCGTTGGCGTTGTACGCCATTGGCGCTGGCTGTTCTGGCTCCTGCTGGTTGCCTTTGGATTTTCGGTTCTCCAGATTCCAGCCACGATATTACAACTTACTGGCTTTCTTCCAGATCCAACCCCTGTCTGGTACAGCCTTCTTCGGATGGGCATCGCCATTATTGAGATGGGCATTGCAGTTTGGATGGTACAAATCTACCGGCACGCTGGTGTGTGGGCCATGGACAAGAAGAAGAAAACCGGTGGCGACCTGGGCCGCGTGCGATGATTTCTGCATTTTTCAAGAACGGATAGTCCAGGGGGCCGGCACAACCCCACGGTTCATGGGAATCTCAAGACGCTCTTCTTGCTCATCCCAAGTTGTAGATGTTTTCAGCTGGGTACAAAGCTTCTGCATCCTTGCCACAATTTCTCTGTTATCGTTGTTCTTCGCACGTCTTGCCTGAAAATGTGTGATGACCGTAGGATAGAGCAAAAGACGAAATATGGTATGGAGATCTGTTTCAAGAAGAAAAACACAAGAGAGATCATTGCGCTGGATTTCATCAACAGCATAATCATCGATAAAATCGCCTGTGCAATACATAATGGGTTTATCCTTGTATATCTCTATGCCTCGTATGACATGACCAGAGTGACCAAAAATGACATCAGCGCCTGCATCAATTAAAGCCTGGGCGAAGGGAATGTGCTCCTCTGGAGGAGTGTCTCCCCAATTTGGTCCCCAGTGAGCAGATACAACCAGAAAATCTACCACCTCTTTTGTCTTTCTCACCGTTTCAAAAAGTCTTTCCGCTCGCTTATCCTTCAAGGTAATGGGAACATAAAAGACGCCTGGTTGTTCTTGTGTTGCTTCCCAGGCTGGCTCATTGTCTGTAAAGGCGATAAGTCCTATCTTTTTCCCGCTCATTTCCCAAATCGCGGGTTGAGATGCCTCACTGATAGTAGTACCTGCACCGGCATAATGAATACCGGCAGCACCCAAAATGTCCATCATCTGGAACAAGCCTTCATATCCAAAATCAAGGGTGTGGTTATTGGCAAGTGAGACAGCATCGATATGTGCAGCTTTGAGGGTTTCAATGTTTTTTGCGTCTGATCGAAAGTGAAAAACCTTTGGCGTTGCCGACCAGGGAGTTCCCCAATCGGCAAGGACACACTCCAGATTACAGAGGCGCACATCTGCCTCGTGGAAAAGAGACAGCGTATCGGCCCACGGATATGTAGGAAGCTTTTCCTTGAGAGCTTCATTCACTATCCGTCCAAGCATGACGTCGCCAACAAAAAGAAGGTTTATCTTCAAGTGTAATACTTCTTCCTAAGACGACGAAAGATATGCTCCTGAGTATCGCAGTGAATTACCTTAAGCATTGCTGGCATCCTTTGTTGGTACCGCTAATAAAGCCTCTCCCAAATCATGGTCTATTATAGCATGTCAGGCCCGCTTAACTTCAAGCAAAGCCTCTCATCGGGGTGTATGAAAAAGTTGTTGAGTCCACCATGCGGATGATTAAATCCAAGTTCAGTGAGCATATCCGCAGCAAAACCGATACGGCTATTGTCAATGAACTTCTGTCTAAAGTCTTGTATCATAATATTTGCGTAGTGATCCAATCTATGTATGAGTTAGGTGTTGAGCCCTCTTTTTGGGGGAATTCCGCACTCGTCTAAAAAGACATACACTTGTTTTCTGAGTTTCTACGTGGTAAGATCAGGTTATGAGTGAACAAATTCCCTTACAGAGAGAACTTGAATACTTTCAAAAACATAAGCCGGAGTATCTAAAGCTCTATCAAGGTCAGTTTGTCCTCATCAAGGGCGGGCAGTTTGCAGGTGCATTTACTACAGAGGCAGAAGCCTACAAGGCGGGTTTAGAGAAATTTGGCAACGAGCCATTTTTAATCAAGCAAGTTCTTGACGATGATGGAATGGTTTTCTACCCTGCATTAACTGTCGGTATGTTACACATTGGATTGTAAGTTTTAGTATGCCTGTTTTTAATAGTCAATTTTATGAGAATGATCCTGCTGGTGGACATAGACCAAGCCCTACAACACTGGCTCATCTGGGTCCTGTTTTTGCTGTTTCTGTATCCATTCCCCAGGCACTCGCAGACCTTTACACGAGGCAACAAAGACCCCTTCCCTCTCCCATAACAGGCATTGCATTGATAGATAGTGGTGCAACAAAAAGTTGTGTGCATGCCCCTATTATGAGCAATTTGGGAGTCAACCCCATAGGAGTAGCATCTTCCGGTACCGCAGCAGGCCAAGTTCTCCATAATCTTTTTCCGGCACACTTTACGTTTCCGTCAGCAGGGATTAACATAGATTTTGCCTCGGTCGTAGGTGTAGACCTAGCTGGACAAATTATCAATGGTCAACAACTCATTGCTCTGATCGGTCGAGATGTTCTCTCACTGGGTATTTTTGTCTATAATGGCCCTATGGGAACATTCTCTTTTGCGATGTAACTACAACCTACGAACATCTTTGAGCAATTAGCCGACGGTGAGTCTCAAACACTTATGTGGTCATTCACTTCGCATATGAATTAAAAATAGAACCCGCTTTGTGCGCAGACTTGGCACTTGCACAAAAAGCGGGCGTTTAGGGGACTTTTTGTGCAAAGCCTCCTACAGGCAATAGGTGACAGATCAAAATCTCCCGCTTTTCGTGCTATTATTATGTCATAGTATTCGATTATCTACATTTTTCTGCGACATTGTGCATAGGGGTACACCTTGGGAGAGAAACAAAGATGCTAGATCGCGTGAATCAGCAGCTCGGGAATTACCGCCTAACCCGCCCGCTTGGGCAAGGCGGATTCGCCGATGTCTATCTCGGTGAACACGTGTATCTCAACACGCTGGCAGCTATCAAAGTGCTGCAAATGCGGCTGACAGATGACGATAAGCGCAGCTTTCGCGACGAAGCCCGTACTATTGCCCACCTGAAGCATCCCCATATTGTGCGCATCATGGAATATGATGTAGCGGACAATATCCCCTTCCTCATCATGGAATACGCTCCCAATGGCACCCTGCGCCAGCGTCACCCCAAGGGTAGCGTTCTATCTCCGGCAACAATTGTTCCTTACGTCAAGCAAGTTGCTGCCGCATTACAGTATGCTCATGACCAAAAACTCATCCACCGAGATGTGAAGCCCGAAAATATGTTGCTTGGTTACAGAGATACAGTTTTGCTGAGCGATTTTGGCCTGGCTATCATCGTCCAGAGTTCTCGTGACCGTCTCCAGACCGTTGCCGGTACCGTGACCTACATGGCACCGGAGCAACTCCAGGGCAGGCCATGCCCGGCTAGCGACCAATACGCGCTGGGGACAGTCGTCTACGAGTGGCTGTGCGGGGAACGGCTCTTTCAGGGTTCCTTTCTAGAGGTTGCCAGTCAACACGTCCTCGTCCCCCCGCCTTCCTTGCGCCAGAAGGTCCCGGCCATCCCACCTGCGGTCGAGTTAGTAGTACAAAAAGCACTCGCCAAAAGTCCCGAACAGCGCTTCGCAAGTGTGGTAGAATTTGCTAATGCCTTCGAGCAGGTATGCCCGGCGGCAAAGCCTGTACGACAAACAGGCGGCACACCGTCTTTGGGCACACATCATGCCACCTATCGCGACCATACAGCTGCAGTAATGAGCATAGCCTGGTCGCCCGATGGCAAGCATATTGCCTCTGCAAGTGCTGATAAGACGGTACACGTCTGGAATGCTATTGGTAAAAAACGCATCTCGACCTATCGCGAGCATTCTAAACAAGTGAGTGCCCTGGCCTGGTCGCCAGACGCTACACGTATTGCCTCTGGCTCGTGGGATACAACGGTGCAGGTTTGGAGTGTTGCCGGTGGACGCAAATTCTTCACCTATCGTGGCTTCTCAAGAGAAGTAAGCACAGTGGCCTGGTCGCCTGATGGCAAATACATTGCCTCTGGCTCGTGGGATACCACCGTGCAGATCCGGCAGGCTGCCACAGGCGGCAAGCTTTTCACCTATCAAGGCCACAGTGGTCCTGTGTATGCCGTAGCCTGGTCACCTGCCGGCCCTGCATCGTCCCTTGAAGGTGAATGGCGCATAGCATCTGCGAGTGGTGATCCTGTGAATGCTGACGTTGATAACACGGTGCAGGTGTGGGACGCTCTCGACGGCGGTCATCCTTTAACCTACCGCGAGCACTTTTATTATGTGCATGCCGTGGCCTGGTCACCGGATGGCAAGTATATTGCTTCCGGAAGTGCTGACACGAGAGTGCAGGTGTGGGACGCGGTCACAGGTAATAACATCGTAACCTATCGCAAACATGCCAGTAAGGTAAACGCTGTGGCCTGGTCGCCGGATGGCAAGCGCATTGCATCGGCAAGTGATGACCGAACGGTGCATGTCTGGGATGCTGCTACAGGAAACACTATTTTTACCTATCGCGGCCACTCTAAAGAAGTGAGCAGTGTGGCCTGGTCGCCCAATGGCAAGCGCATCGCCTCGGCAAGCTATGATCAGACTGTGCAGGTCTGGCAAGCCGTGTAAACTGAGTTGAAGGAGTGCGAGATGGAATACAGGAAGCGGAATATCTCTCAGTCCCGCCTGGGTGGGCAACTTGGGAACTATCGCCTGATTCGCCTGCTTGGACAAGGAAGTTTCGCAGATGTTTACCTCGGCGAACACGTTCACCTCAACACACAGGCCTCCATCAAAGTGCTAGATATGCGACTGACCAACGACGACATGGGGGACTTTCTCGCAGAGGCGCGCACTATCGCTCGCTTGAGACATCCCTATATCATACAGGTACTGGAATTCGGTGTAGAGGGCAACACTCCATTCCTGGTCATGGATTACGCTCCCAATGGCACCTTGCGCCAGCGTTATAGCGCGGGTACCATTCTCTCGCCTGAAATTATTTTGCCTCATGTCAAGCAGATGGCTGCCGCTTTGCAGCACGCTCACGATGAAAAGATCATCCACCGCGACATCAAGCCAGAGAATATGCTGCTCGGGCACAATGGCGAACTCCTACTCAGCGACTTCGGTATTGCTGTCGTGGCACATAGTTCACGCACGCAGAGTATGCGCGGGGTAGCGGGTACGGTAGCTTACATGGCACCAGAGCAACTGCAGGGCAAGCCGGTCTTCGCAAGTGACCAGTATTCGCTAGGAGTCATTGTTTATGAATGGTTGAGCGGCATTCGCCCCTTTGAAGGCTCTTTTGTAGAGATTGCTACCCGGCATACATATGTTCCTCCACCTCCCCTGAGGGAGAAGATTCCTACGATCTCACCGGCGGTTGAGAAGGTCGTGCTGAGGGCATTAGCTAAGGATCCCCAGCGGCGTTTTGCAAGCGTGCAGGAATTCGCACAGGCCTTAGAGGAGGCCTGCCAATCTGAAGAACCTTCCGTGGAGATATCTTCATCCAATACAGCACCTCTCGCGCCGCTTACTCCAGTACAAGAGGTGAATGTCCTACCACCACAAGAAACAACTATGACCACCTATTATGGCCATTCTGCAGCGGTAAATGCTGTGGCCTGGTCGCCACTTGACCCAGATGATACGAAGTTCTATCGAAGCCGCATCGCCTCGGCGAGCGATGATGGGACAGTACAGATATGGAACGCGCTGACCGGACGTAAAACAGCTACCTTCCGTGGTCATTCCGGTGCAGTGAGAGCCCTGGCCTGGTTGCCGGACGGAAAACGCATCGCCTCGGCGGGTGTAGATGGTACCGTGCAGGTGTGGGACGCAGCAAACTTGCACAAGGTATTGGTATACACGGGACATTCCGGAGAGGTAACTGATGCTGCCTGGTCGCCCGATGGGACGCGCATCGCCTCGGCAAGTAGAGATAATACAGTGCAGGTATGGGAAGCAATCACCGGACGTAGAGAAATCCACTATCAGGGTCATTCCCAACCGGTACTCTCTATAGCATGGTCCCCCGGTGGGCAGTACATCGCCTCGGCAGGAGAAGATATGATGGTCCAGGTGTGGCAAGTGGCCACTGGAAATACAGTCCTCACCTACCAGGACCACTTGCATGAAGTACTCAGCGTAGCCTGGTCCCCTGATGGAGAGTACATCGCCTCGGGTGGTGCTGACCAGGTAGTGCAAGTGTGGGAGGCTACTTCAGGGAACATCATCTTTACCTATAGAGGTCACCAGTTCACGGTAAGTGCCATAGCCTGGTCCCCTGATGGCCGGCGCATCGCCTCGGCAAGCTTTGACAGGACGGTCCACGTATGGGATGCCCCTATGTCTCTCATCCACGCGCGCAACGACGCTGGCTTTACCTCTCAGACGTTCGGAAACGACGCTGGCGCGTCTAATACTCCGCACTCATCCGAGCGCAAGGAGTCGTCTAGCATGCGCTCAGCAGGAATGCAAGGAGTTGCTGGATACATGGCTATCAGCTACCCTGGGCATTCCAATTGGGTGCATGCTCTGGCGTGGGCTCCGGGTGGGCAATACATCGCCTCGGCAAGCGGTGATAAGACAGTGCACGTGTGGTTGACGGTGTGAGAATCAGTTATCCGAGAGGATAATACGCGCAGTGCGTTTAAATGAAAAGTATGCCAGCGCCCACTGAAACATGACGATAAAACGATTGCGATGCCCAATCAAGAAAAAGATGTGAACGAAAAGCCACATAAACCACGCCGGAAAACCTGTTAGCCGCATCTTTCCCATTTTTACTACTCCATAGGAGCGCCCGACCGTGGCAAGCATTCCTCTGCTATGATAACGGAACGCTTGTTTGTGCGCCTTCCCAACGACCCGATCGGCAATGACTGAAGCGACGTAGCGACCTTCCTGGATGGCAACGGGAGCAAGCCCGGGAAGTGGCTTTCCTTTCTGCATGACACTGGCATTATCGCCAATGACAAAAATGTTTGGATGCCCAGGGATGCTCAGGTTTCTTGATACCTTGAAGCGGCCAGCGCTATCCAGTTCAGCGCCAGGCCACTTACCGACAGAAGAGCCTCGTACGCCTGCCATCCACACGACGGTCTTCGTAGGAAGATACTCGTCTGCAATCGTGACCCCATGCTCATCGACAGCTTTGACCGCGGCATTCGTTCTCACTTCTACACCCAGTTGGGTGAGTGCCGCACAAGCTTTTTTCGCAAGCGTCTCGGAAAACGTTGGTAGTATCCTGGGCCCGGCCTCGACGAGGAGAACACGAGCCGATGCTGGATCGATATGGCGAAAATCGGATACTAAAGCCCTATGCGCCAGTTCCGCGACAGCGCCGGTCATTTCGACACCTGCTGGTCCAGCGCCGACTATCACAAATGTTAACAGTGCCTGGCGCTTCTCCGGGTCCTTTTCCTGTTCAGCGGCCTCGAAAGAGAGCAGGATCTTGTGCCGAATAGCCCTGGCATCCTGTAACGTTTTGAGTCCGGGAGCAAATTGCTCCCATTCATCGTGACCAAAATAGTTGTGTCGTACCCCAGTTGCCAGCACCAGGTAGTCATACGGTAGCGATAGATCGTGAGTCAAGACGCGCTGCCCTTCCACATCCACGCCCGTTACCTCGGCCATTATTACCTCCGTATTGCCTTGTTTTCCAAGGACACCGCGAATCGGCGCTGAAATGTCAGCAGGGGATAGCGACGCGGTGGCAACCTGATATAACAAGGGCTGGAAGAGGTGATGATTGGTCCGGTCGATCACCGTCACTCTCACGGGTGCATTGCGCAATCCTCGTGCGGCGTGTAATCCGGCAAATCCTGCCCCAACAATGATGACGTGAGGAACTGTAGCCATAACCTGTATACCTCCAAGATTTTTTGCGATTCATTCATTATCATACCATGTGTTCCCTCAGACATTTGGAGAGAAGGCCTGTCATCCCTTCGCTTCGCTCTAGGGCAAGCTCTGAGCGCAGCGAAGGATCTCTTTGTCCGGCGAGCCAGATCCTTCGCTGCGCTCAGGATGACAGCCAGGACACCTCTCACGTCCACTCACGGGAAGCCGTCTGATACCATGTGTTTCCTCTTGACAGTTGCCAACCTCTCCCGTATATTATACCCGAAAGGCTTTAAAAAAGCGATTGTGATAAAGTTAATAGGTCCCTCTTGTCAGATGTGTGAAAGGAAGCTTCCATGTATGAATTGCTCGTGCTTGCCCTGCTGATGCATTGGCCGTTGCACGCCTACCGGATCGCCAAAATCGCCAACGAGATCATTGGCCCGGAGGAGCAGATCAGCACCGGCACGCTCTCTACCCTGCTCAACAGGCTCGTGCAAGCCGGTCTGATTACTCCTGCTGAAGCGGGAACGGGCCCCTTTCCGGCGGATCGTCCTTCGCGCGCCTTTGCCATTACGCCTGTTGGGCGCGAGCGCTTCTTTGAGCTGATGCTGGACACCAGCTCGCATCCGGGTTTCTACCGGAGGCTCTTTCACATCAAGGCGCTGCACCTGGAGTTTCTCCCGCTGGAGAGCCAACTCTTCCTGGTGGAGCAGTATCTGACTTACTGCCGGCAAGTGCTGCGCTTCAAGCAAGCGGATAGGCAGGATGTGGCGGGCAATCCTCTTAAACAAGAACATATGAGTCCGGCCTTGCGGGAAGGGGCCTTTGCGCTCATGCGGCTCAAGACCGAGCAATGGCAACTTGAACTGGTCTGGGGAGAGGCGCTGCGTGAGCGAATCCTCGCGCGTCTGAAGCAACACGAGGGGACTGTGTCAATGCCAGATGAAGAAGCGGCAGATTCGCAGGTGTCCAGTTTCACCAGGTCTGACGAAGCATAAAAGAAAGGAACTTCGAGATGAACGTAGAAGTGAACAAGATGTCCATACAGGCACCTATCACCTGTATTGTCAGGTACACCAGGGGATGAACCTGGTGATTATCGTGCAGTAGCATCAGCGACCCCACGCGTAAACGCGGAGGCTTGCTTCGGTAAGTCTCGATGCTGACCAGTCCCCAGGTTTCGGCCTGGTGGTCGGAGGTGCTACAATTAAGTATCTTTGCAATACAACGAGACCCATATGCTTCTG
>WNGJ01009630.1_pt1 | contig 10295 bp, 6 predicted proteins | sample 5400611 | NCBI WGS metagenome assembly WNGJ01 (sample SAMN13153375, study PRJNA577476) | soil metagenome | isolation source: 40 cm soil or saprolite under Garry oak tree replicate 1 | place: USA:California | collected 2016-06-15
TTTCATTTCCACTGCCTGAACATGTGCGGGCGTGGCCGGGAAGCCGCGGAACTGGCCGACCGGATGCTGGCCGAGGCCGGAGACGACCTTGTCCGGCTCTCCGGTGCCATGGCGCGCTGGTTCGACGGTGACCCTTCCGACCTGAACCGGCTGCGCCGCCAGGGACTCAGGGCGGTCCGGGCCCACGCCATGGCCGACTCCGGAACCGGTACGCAGGCCCGGGTCCGGCCGCCAGAAGCGGTCGCGGACACGACGACGGCGCGAGAGGGGTTCGTGGCGACGGCGCTGGCGGCAGTGATGGCGGCCTCGTGCGGAGAAGAAGCCCCGTTCTCATCGCTTCCCTGCGGAGACCCCGCTGACTACGACAACCCTCGCGACGCCGTCCTGGCCTGCGCCGCCCAGGCGGCGGTCGCGGTAGTGCGCGGCGCGGAGCCGGCGGCGCAGCAGGCCTACGCTCGCCACGTGGCCAGGTGGCCCGTTGAGAACCAGTTTGCCGAACGGCACCTGCGCCGGTTCCTGGCCCTCGGTTACGTCTTGAACGATCGGCTGCGCGCGCACTGGGACGGCGTCGCCCTTGGTCCCTCGCATCTCGCGGCCCGGGCGACCGCACGCGTCCTGGTGCGGGCGCGGGCGGGCGACCTGACCGCTGCCGGGGAGCTGCCCCCGGCGCACGCCCTGTGCTTCCTGCCGCTGCCGTGGTCGGTCGAACTGGCCGCTCGTCTTGCGGCCGCGGGTCACCCCCACGGGCAGGAGCTCGGCCGCTGGCTGGCCGACACGCTCGGGCCGGCAGTCCACCGGCAGCTCCGCGAGACGGCACGGTCGGCCTCCCGGCCCCTGGCCGCGGGAGCTGCGCAGCTCCTCGCGGTACTGCCCGCGCCTCCCACGCACCGGACCCGGATCGCTGTCATCGGGCCGATGCGGCTGACGCGGGACGGTGTGCCGGTCGACGCGCCGGAGCTCCGGCGGGCCCGCGTGCGCCAGCTGCTCAGCGCACTGACCGTGCGCCCCGTCCTGACCCGCGATCAGGCGATCGAGCTGCTCTGGCCGAGACTGGACCCGGTGAAGTCGGCCAGGAACATGCGGGTGACGCTGACCCACCTCCGCCGGCTGCTCGAACCCGATCGATCCGGCGGTGACGCGAGCTACCACCTGCGCACCGACGGTGACACGATCCGGCTCCTTCCGTCCGAATTTCTCTCCGTGGACCTGTGGACGCTTGACGTCCTGGACAAGCGTGCCGTCCAGGCGCGGGGCGACGGTGACATCGACCGCACGGCCGCCCTGCTTGCCGACGCGGTCGCGCTGTGGCGCGGCGATCCGCTGCCGGACCTGCACCACGTGTGTAGCCCGGACGTCGTGGTCGAGATCGACCAGGTCCGCATCCGCCATGTCAGCCACCTGCTGGCGCTGGCCGAACTGCGCCTTGTCGCCGACGACGCGGCGGAGTCCTTCGCGCTGGCCGAGCGTGCGCTATCGCTGGAACCGTTCGACGCCCGCGGCCACCGCGTGGCCCTCGCCGCTGCCCTCAGGGGCCGCCGTCCCGCCCAGATCGCGGCGGCGCACCGGCGGGTTAGCTCGGCCCTGAGGCAGCTTGGCGTCCCGCCGGACCCGCCGACCGCGATCCTCCTGCGGCAGGCGGCACGCTGGGCCGGTGCCCGGCGAACCGGTTAGCGCCCGTTAGCGCCGGCCGGGGAACGTCGTGTGCATCGTCCCTAACGACAAGGAGGCACACGCAATGGCAACACTGGAACTGGTCACGCTTGAATGCCATCGGCAGCATGACGTCACGGGCCTCGACGAGCCGAAGATCATCGTCGACGGCGTCACCGTGTGGAACAGGGCCATCGACAAGGGAGCGAAGGCAGACCTGCGCCCCACCAGCGTCCACTTCACCGGCCGCGCCGAGGTGACGCTGGAGGAAGTAAGCAACGGCAAGTCCAAGCAGATCGGCGGCCAGGCCACCATCAGGGAAACGGCAACCCGCCGTCGGTGGACTTCAAGACCTCCGGCACGTGGTACGAGCTGTTCTTCGAGGTGTCGTGACGCCCTGACAGCGTCTCGCTCGCGGAGCCGGTCATGCCAGACCGGCTCCGCGAGCACCGAAACGGCCGGCTCCCCCCGGCCCGTGACTAAGAGTGTGGGCACGGCCATCGGATCGGCCGGAAGCTGGACGTGCAGTGCCGTTCCGTGGCCGGGCGGGCTCAGCACCGAGATCGTTCCGCCGAGGGCCTCGACCCGGTCTTTGAGGCCGATGAGGCCCGAGCCGCGGCTCGGGTCGGCGCCGCCTGTGCCATCGTCGCTGATCGAGAGGGTGAGGGCGCCGTCACAGCCGTCCGCGCGCATGTCGATGACCGAGGCCTGCGCGTGCTTTGCGACGTTGGCGAGCGCCTCCGACGCGATGTAATAACCGGCCGCCTCGATGTGCTCACCAAGCCGCGGGCCGAGATTCAGGTCGAGCTCGACCGGCACCGCGGAGCGCCGGGCGAGTGCCTCCAGAGCCGGGCCGAGCCCGGCCTCGGACAAGATGGCCGGGTGGATGCCGTGCGAGACTTCCCGCAGTTCGTCCAGGGCGGTACCCAGACCATCAGCCAGCAGCGACAGCTCGCCCCGGAACTCATCCGCGGGCCGGGGTGCCATTACCTCGATCGTCCGGGCCTTCAGCGCGAGCGAGACCAGACGCTGCTGGATACCGTCGTGCAGGTCACGCTCGAGGCGCCGCCGCGTCTCGTCCGCGGCGGCCACGATCCGGGCCCGCGAAGCGGACAGCTCGGCGCGGCTCTGGGTGTTCGCGATGGCGGTTCCCACGAGCTCGGTGAACTCGGCCAGATGATCCTCCGCGCGATCGGGGATCGGTCCGTCCGTGGACGCGATCGTCACCAGCCCCCAGACAGCTCCGTCCACGATGATCGGCGCGGCGGCGACGCTAGAGAGCCCGAGCTCGCGCGCCTGGGCGGCAAAGGCGCCACGCCGGCGTGAATAGTCCTCCACCCGTCCCGCGCGACCCGTCTGCCGCACCCGCCCGGCCAGCCCCGAGGCATGGTATGGCCACTGCGTGCCCGGCTGGAACGGATGCGGCCGGTCGCTCCAGGCCGCGAGCACCGTCATCGTCTCGCCGTCATCCTCATAACGCTGAACACCGGCAACCGGCAGGTGCATCACCTCAGAAACCTCGCGGGCAACGGCGGCGAAGACCTCCCCCGTCTCCGCGCCGTGGGCGACGAGCGTGGCCACGCGCCGCAGCGCCGCCTGTTCCTGCGCCAGCCGCTCGATCTCGGTCCGTGCCTCACTATTCGCGATCGCCGTGGCCACGAGCTCGGTGAACACGGCCAGACGGTCCAGGGTATCGGCGGGCAACGGCGGGCGCTCGTAGCCGGCCGCCACGACCACCGCACCCCAGACACGACCGCTGACGATGACGGGAACGCCCGCCGCCATGCCGATGTCGAGCTCCCTCGCCGGCGCGGCAATGGCGCTCCTGATCTGCGTGTAGTCATCGATTCTGAGCGGCTGGCCGGTCTGCTGCAACGAGGCGACGATGCCCGGGTCACCGGCCGGGCAGGGCCAGAGCCGGCCGAGATAGGACGAGACCTCGCCCGCCCCGGCGATCACTCTTGCAACGCCTTCCCGCTCGTAGCGGAACAGCCCGGCATGCGGAACCCCGAACAGCCCAGCGACCTCCGCGGCGACCGCGGCGAAGACGTCACTCGCCGCGACGGCTTCGGCAACGAGCGTCGCGACGCGGCCGAGCGCCGCTTGCTCCGCGGCAACCTGCTCCAGCTCCGCGCGCGCCGCGGTGTTCGCGATCGCGGTGGCGACGAGCTCGGTGAACGCGCCGATACGCAGCTCGGTGTCCGTGGGCAGCGGCTCCGGTCGCGAGGAGCCGACGGCCATGACCCCCCAGAGCCGTCCTCCGGCTAGGACCGGGACCCCGACCGCCGCGCGAACCCCGATGGAGCGGACATTCTCGGCCACCTGGCCTGTTGCGTCGTCATAGTCGTCGATGCGGGCCGGTTGTTGCGTGCGGAACACGCGGCCGATGATGTTGTCTCCTTCCATCGGTACTCGCGTGCCGACCCGCATCGGCTGACCCAGCAGGTTGCAGGATCCGACCACCGTCGCGGTCTGATCCCGCTCGTAGACGATCAGGTGGGCATTATCGAGGTGGAGGAGCCTGGCGGCTTCCTCGGTCACCGCCGCGAAGACCTCCGCGGGCGAGGGCTGGCGGGCGACCAGCGTCGCCACCCGCCGCAGCGCCCCCTGCTCACCGGACAGTACCCCCCGCGCCTGTTCTGACCCGGCCGCGCGGCGGCCGGCCTGAGTCGCGACCGCGCCGACAATCACTGACATTCCCAGGAACAGGCCGAGCACGAGCACGGTCGCCCCGTCGAGGTTGCGCAGCGGAGGAAGAAAGTACCAGTCGAACGCCTCGATGGTCACGACCCCGACCGGGAGCGCGTACAAGATCCCGGCGAAGCGGGCGACAGCCAGAACGGCCAGGAGGAGGAGCAGGCCCAGCAACACAACGGGCACGTGAGATCGCGCGGCTGTGCTCACCACAGCCGCGACAACGAACGCGGCGACGCCCAGCAGGACGGCCTGGACGATCTCCACCCAGAACCTTCCGCGCCGCCATTGCGACCACGAGGTCACCCTGACTACCTGCTTAGTCAACTTCCGACAGCCGGCCCGCAGAGCCGCCATGATCCGAGCCTGTCACCTCGCACCCTGGCCCGCAATGGCGAAGGCCGGCCCGCGACCGTCCCGGTGTTCCGCTATCGTTCCCCGGCACGGCTAGTCGATAATGCAAAGCATGACGAGCGGCGGCAGGACCGGCCGGCCCGGCCCCGAAGGGACGGGGCGGGCCTCGTCATGACCGGGCCGCGGGTGGTGCTGGCCGAGGACGATGTCCTGCTCCGCGAGGGCCTGGCCAGTCTGCTCGACCACTCCGGCTATGAGGTGGTGGGGCAGGCGGGTGACGGCACGCAGCTGCTTGCGCTGGCCCGTGAAGCCGGGCCCGACCTGGTAGTGGCCGACATCCGGATGCCGCCAACGCACACGACTGAAGGGCTGGAGGCGGCCCGGGTGATCCGCCAGGAACTGCCTGATATCGCCATCCTGGTGCTGTCCGCGTATGTTGAGGTCCAGCACGCGATGGAGCTGCTGGCTGACGGAGGTGGCATCGGCTACCTGCTCAAGAGCCGCGTCGCCGATGTGGAAGAGTTCCTGGACGCGCTGCAGCGGATCGCCAAGGGCGGCTCAGTCGTGGACCCTGCGCTGGTGCGGGAGCTGGTGACCGCCCGCCGGCGCGAGGACCCGCTTGCCGCGCTTTCCGCGCGAGAACGCGAGGTGCTCGCCCTAATGGCAGAAGGACGCTCCAACGCCGGCATCGCGCGGCGGCTCTGGGTCGCCGAGGGCACCGTCGAGAAACACGTCAGCGGCATCCTCACCAAGCTGAACCTGCACGAGGCCGACGATGACCACCGCCGCGTCCTCGCCGTGATCACATTCCTCAAGGCCCGCTGAGCCTAAAGGCGCGCCGACGCCGGGACCGCACAGCCGCATGTCGCGGAACATCGCGCCTGATCTGCGTTCGCTGTCACGGCAGGCGGACATTTCCGCTAGCGGCTCCGGGCAACCCATAGGGTTCGGCGCCAGCCCCCCGGCCGCCCGCCTTCGGGTTAGCAGGAAGCCCATGGTTGGGGCTGGCTGGGGGGCTGGGCTGGGGGCTGGCGCTGATTCGAGAAGACCGCTGGCGCGGCATCGTGGGTTACACGGCGGAATCGTCAGCGTCCTCTCCCCCCGGCGCAGGGGCACGGGCGGGTCCAGGAGAAAAGGAGAAAGCAATGATCAGGTCACTCACCCGGCTGCAAGCACGGAACCGACTCCGGATGCTGCTGGCACTGCCGGCCGTCGCCGCGGCCGCGGCGGTCCTGGCGGCGTGCAGTTCGTCAGGCACATCCTCCACCAGCGGTGGCAGCAGCAGCACCAGCACCAGCAGTCCCGCCGCGGCGACCGCGGGTAGCCTGAAGACCGCCACGATCGGCGGCGCGACGGTGCTGACTAGCGCCAAGGGCTTCACGCTGTACACGTTCGCGCCCGACACGCCCACCACGTCCAACTGCAACGGGGCGTGCGCGCAGAACTGGCCGCCGGTGAAGGGGCCGGCCACCGCGTCCGGGGTCACGGGCACGTTCGCCACCATCAAGCGATCCGACGGTTCGGTCCAGGCCACCTTCGACGGGCACCCGCTGTACACCTTTGTCGGCGACACCGCCCCCGGGCAGGCCAAGGGCAACGGCCTGAACGTAGCCGGAGGGGTGTGGCACGAAATCACCACGTCCGGCACCGCCCCCGCTGGCAGCTCCTCATCGGGCTCCGGCGGCGGAGGCTACGGGTACTGACCGGACCGCACCAGGCTCAGGCGGAGGACCGACAGATGACAGAGCGGCACAGCATGACCAGGCTGAGAACGATAAGGGGCACGGGGCGGGCCGCGCGGGAGCACGCCGGGCGGCCGGCGCCCGGCTGGCCCACAGGCATCCTGCGCGTAGTGGGTTCGGGTCTGCTGATCGCTACCGCAGCGATCCATCTCGACTTGTACCTGACCGGGTACCGGACGATCCCGACGATCGGGTGGCTGTTCCTGCTGCAGGTGATCGCGGCCTTCGGCCTCGGGCTTGCGGTGCTGGTTATCCCCCGCCGGCTCGTCATTCCGAGCCGGCTGGCGGCCGGTGCCGGAGCCGGCTTCGCCCTCGCTACCCTTGGCGGCTACCTCCTGTCGGTCTGGACCGGGCTGTTCGGGTTCAAGGAGGTCGGTACGGGCGCCGGCATCGCCGCCGGCCTGGTGGAGGTGGCCGCCTTCGTGGTCCTGGCCGCGCTCGCGCTTGCTCCCGCCCCGGCGAACGCCCCGGTGGGCGGCGCGGCCGTGGCCCCGGCCACATTCCCGGCCCAGATCCCCCCGGCGATCGCCCGGGCGGCCGGGATGACCACCGCCGCCCTGGCGGTGGCGGCGCTGCTGCTGCTCGGGCTCGCGGTGGCCGGAGCCAACCCGGCGGCACCAGCGGCCACGGGGACGGCCCTGAAGACCACGACGATCGGCGGGACGACGGTGCTGACCAACGCCAAGGGCTTCACCCTCTACTCGTTCGCCCCCGACACGCCGGCCAGCTCAAAATGCTACGGCAGCTGCGCCGTGTACTGGCCCCCGGTGACCGGCACCATCGCGGCTGGGCAGGGCCTGCCAGGCAAGGTCACCACAATCACCCGCACCGACGGCTCACACCAGCTCACCTACAACGGGCACCCGCTGTACACCTACATCGGCGACACCGCTCCCGGCCAGGCCCGGGGCAACAACATCAACCTCAACGGCGGGCTCTGGCACGAAGTGCCTGCCTCCCGGTCATAACGGCATGCCAGGTAAACCTGCGCACAGGAAGATAGCTACTTGCTGGTGCTGTGAGCGTCCTATTGCGCTAAAGCCGGGATTTCGTTCTTACCATTGTGAGTCTTGTGATGTAGCGGGGAGTGCTGAGCCAGCCTTCGTACGCGGCACGCCGACCGAGCGGAAATACTACCTTTTTGTCGGGTGTAACGGCGGGACCAGGCTTGAGCACTACGTCGAGCACAACGACAGCAGTCTGCCGAGCCCTGCTTTAATGCCCCGCATGCGACCGACGCCAGGTCGCGCTCGCCTGGCTCCTGCGGGCCCGAGCGGAGAACTCGAGGAAGCGGCCCGGCAGGTGCGGGATAGGCCCTACGGGGCAACTGAGCTCTCCATAGAGGTGGCCGGCGGCGGGATCGTCGGCCGTGGTCTCCTGCTCAACATTCCGCGGGTCCGGCGGGTGCCGTGGCTCGAGCCAGGTGATCACGTGACCGCCGATGACCTGATCACGGCGGAGGCGGCGCAGGAGGTCCGCATCGAACAGGGCGATCTGCTATTCGTCAGGGTCGGCCACCGCAGCCGCCGCCGAGCGCTCGGTCCGTGGGACGCCGCGAATGCGCGCGCCGGGCTGCATCCAGCGGCCCTGGAACTCCTCGCGGAACGGCGGATCGCGGTACTTGGCAGCGACGGCAACAACGACACGGCGCCGAGCGCGCCGAGGGTGTCGACTTTCCCGTGCACATGCTCGCCGTCAGCGCCATGGGCCTGCACCTCCTGGCCTGGCTGCAATTCGACGACCTCGTGCCAGTGTGTGAGGAGCTGAACCGCTGGTCATTCCTCTGCATCGTCGCGCCTCTCCGGCTCCGCGCAGGGACCGGCTCCCCCATCAACCCGATCGCCATCTTCTGAAGGCGGCGGACGGGCAATCACTCGTCACGGGCGATGCCCGCTGCCTGATGCGATAGCTACAGTGGCGGTCAATCACGACGCCGGCCCTGACGGCAGCTACCGGAAGGGCGCCGATGACGCTCGAACTTTGCCGGTGGCAGTTCGTGCATCAGCCAGGACCAACTAGGAGAAATCCCGCCGGCCGCGCCGCCGCCGGAGCCGGAGCTGCCCGAGCCGACACTCCACCATCCGCCGTGACAGGCCCGCGACCTGGCTCACCTGGCCGGGAACGGGAAAGGACCACGTAATCGCAGGCAACCGGCCTGGGAAAGGAACTCAGCATGGGCGAGCATTACGACGTGATCGTCATCGGGACCGGGGCGGGCGGTGGCACGCTGGCCCGTCACCTGGCCCCCTCGGGTAAGCGCATCCTGCTGCTCGAGCGCGGCGACTGGCTGCCCCGCGAGCCGTCGAACTGGTCCACCGTGGACGTATTCGTCGACGGCCGATACGTCTCGCCGGATAGCTGGTACGACCCGAAGGGCAAGTCGTTCTTCCAGCCGCAGGTTCATTACTTCGTCGGCGGCGCCACCAAGCTGTACGGAGCCGCGCTGTACCGGATGCGCGCCGAGGACTTCGGCGAACTGCAGCACCATGACGGCATCTCGCCCGCCTGGCCCGTCTCCTACCAGGACATGGAGCCGTACTACACCGCAGCCGAGACGATGTACCAGGTGCACGGCGCGCGGGGCGAGGATCCGACGGACCCTCCGACGAGCGCGCCCTACCCGTACCCTGCGGTCTCCCACGAGCCCCGGATCCAGCAGCTCTCCGATGACCTGGCCGCGGCCGGCTATCACCCGTTCCACGCGCCGTGCGGCATCTTGGTCAACGAGGCGAACATGCCCTACAGCGTCTGCGTGCGCTGCGCGGACTGCGACGGCTTCCCGTGTCCGCTGCACGCCAAGTCCGACGCCGAGGTGCTCGGCGTCCGCCCCGCCCTCGAGCACGCCAACGTCACCCTGCTCCGGAACGCGCGGGCGGTGAAGCTGGAGACCAACCCGGCCGGAACCGCGGTCACCCAGGTGGTGGTCGAGCACGACGGCCAGACCGAGCGCTATGACGGCGACATCGTGGTCGTCTCCTGCGGCGCGGCCAACTCCGCCAAGCTGCTGCTGGCCTCTGCCAGCGACAAGCACCCAGGCGGGCTGGCCAACGGCTCGGATCAGGTCGGCCGCAACTTCATGTACCACGACAGCCAGGCCGTGCTCGCCCTGTCCAAGGACCCGAACCCTACCGTCTTCCAGAAGACCCTCGGCGTCAATGACTTCTACTTCCGCGGCCCGGACTTCGACTACCCGATGGGCAACATCCAGATGATCGGCAAGTCGCAAGCGGAGATGTTCCGCGGCGAGAAACCGCTCGAGACCAAGTTCGCGCCGACCTGGGCGCTGCGCGACGTCGCCGAGCACGCCGTGGACTTCTGGCTGTCCACCGAGGACCTGCCGCAGCCAGATAACCGGGTCACCCTCGGCCCGGACGGCGCCGTCCACCTGGCGTACACGCCGAGCAACCCCACCGCCGCCAAGCGGCTGTACCACCAGCTCCATTCGATGCTCGGCTCGCTCGGCATGCACCCCGGCCACCTGGCTCACCGGTTCGCGTACATGAAGACCGACATCCCGGTGGCCGGCTGCGCGCACCAGGCCGGAACGGTCCGGTTCGGCTCGGATCCGGCCACATCGGTGCTCAACCCCGACTGCCGGGCCCACGAGCTCGACAACCTGTACGTGGTCGACACCAGCTTCTTCCCGAGCATCAGCGCGGTCAACCCGGCCCTCACCGCGATGGCCAACGCCATCCGGGTCGGCGACCACCTGCTCGAACGGCTCGGCTGAGGCGACGGACCGCTGACGGCTGGCCAGGGTGAACATGAAGAACGGCCCGGGCATGCAGTTGGGCGAGGTGGCCGATGTTGTCGGCCAGGAACGTTCTGTGTGGCCACGTGTGCAGCGGTCATGGC
>WNGJ01016603.1_pt1 | contig 10295 bp, 10 predicted proteins | sample 5400611 | NCBI WGS metagenome assembly WNGJ01 (sample SAMN13153375, study PRJNA577476) | soil metagenome | isolation source: 40 cm soil or saprolite under Garry oak tree replicate 1 | place: USA:California | collected 2016-06-15
ACCCACGAGCGCACGGACCTCTTCATCAGGGGCGCGTGGCAACCGTCGAGCGACCAGGAACTCACCCCGATCATCTGCCCAGCCACCGAGGAACCGTTCGGCGCCGCCCCGACTGGCACCTTCACCGACGCCGACCGTGCGATCGACGCGGCCCGGCATGCCCTGCGGACAGCACCTTGGGCCGACTCGACTGGAGCGCAACGCGCCCAGTGGATGCGGGCGCTGGCCGACGAGCCGGCCGCCCGAGGCGACGACACGGCCCGACTGGTCAGCAATGAGAACGGCATGCCGATCAGCCTCGCCCGCGTGGCTGAGGGGCAGGGACCGGCAGCGACGCTGCGCTACTACGCGGGTCTCGCCGAAGCCATGCCCGCGGAGGAGCGGCGCCCCGCCAACCAGCCGGGCCGGGTCACCGTCGTCCGACGCGAGCCTGTGGGAGTCGCCGCCCTCGTGGTGCCCTGGAAGTTCCCCCAGTCGCTCACCATGTTCAAGCTGGCGCCGGCTCCGGGTGCACCGTGGTGATCAAGCCCGCCCGGGACGCGTTCGCCTTCGCCTCAGCCGCTGAGGCCTGCGGCTTCCCGCCAGCGGTGATCAACGTGATCACCGGCGGCCGGGACGTCGGGGCCTACCTTGTCGCCCATCCACTGGTGAACAAGGTCGCGTTCACCGGCTCGACGGCTGCCGGGCGGGCCATCGGCGAGATCTGTGGACGGCTCCTGCGACCCGTGACCCTCGAGCTCGGCGGGAAGAGCGCCGCCATCATGCTGGACGATGCGGACCTGGCAGAGACCGTCCGTGGACTCTCGTGGGCGAGCCTGCTCGACAACGGGCAGACCTGCTACCTCAGCAGTCGCATCCTCGCGCCACGGACCCGGTACGACGAGGTCGTCGACGCCGTTGCGGACCTCGCCCGGTCGCTCCGGGTGGGCGACCCGCTCGACCCGGCCACGCGCGTCGGACCGCTGGTCACGCAACAGCAGCGCAAGCGCGTGGAAGGCTTCATCACAGCCGGCCGCGCCGAAGGCGCCCGCGTCGTTGCGGGCGGCGGACGTCCGAAGGACCTCGACAGGGGTTGGTACATCGAGCCCACCGTCCTTGCTGATCTGGCCCCGAACGCCACCCCCGTCAGGGAGGAGATCTTCGGGCCCGTGCTCGCTGTCCTCCCGTACGACGACATCGACCACGCGGTGAGCCTCGCGAACGATTCGGACCACGGTCTCGGCGGGACCGTCTGGACGAGGGACGTCGCCCGGGGCCTGGAAGTGGCACGCCGAGTTGAGGCGGGGGCGGTCGGAGTGAACTTCTTCGACCTCGATCTGGGGGCGCCGTTCGGGGGGGTCAAGGGATCCGGCCTCGGTCGCGAGCTCAGCCCGGAGGGCCTCGAAGCCTACGTCACGCTCAAGTCGATGTACCTCCGCGGGTGAGCGCCCTCATCGAGGAACTCGTCAGAATCCGCTCTCGATCAGACTCCGACTCCGAGCTGGGCAAGGAAGCCGGCTTGGTCGTAGATCACCTTGTACTCGGCGACCTGGTCCGCCTCGAACCTCCAGAACTCGGCGAGCTCCACCCGGATCGATTTGCCGGTCGGCGGCAGTGCGCCGCCGTCGGGGAGAGCGAGATCCTCGGTGTGGGTGCCGGTCACCTCGACGAGGAAGGCTGCCTCCCTGCCATCGGCGGTGACGCGATGAGGGCGGTGGCGGAGGTCCGGGAAGGCAGCGAAGAACCCGGCCATCCAGAGCACCACCACCTCCGCCCCCTCCTGCTTGAACCCCGGGGCGTCGATCGCGCACGCCGGTGCCAGCGCCGCCTCGACCCATTCGAAGTCGTGGGCGTCCACGCGCCGGAAGAACTCCTCGATCCAGGCGGCGCGGCCCGTGACCGCCGATGCGGTGCCTTGCATGTCACTTCTCCTCTTTTACGTCATTGTCGTCACCGGTCGTGGGAGCGCCGGGGATGAGAATCGGCTTGATCACCTTTCCGGCGTGGAAGTCGTCGAGCGCCACGTTGATGGCCTCAAGGGGGTACTCGGCCACTAGCCGGTCGAACGGGAACTGCTCGTCTTGCCACATCTGGATCAGCCGGGGGATCAGCTGGTGCGGGTCAGCGTCTCCCTCGATGACACCGGTCAGGGTGCGACCGATGAGGAGGTGCCCCTGATCGATGGTGATGTCGTTCTCGAGGGTCTGCAGGCCCACGGTTGCGCAGACGCCGGGTGAGCGCAGCGGCGCGAGGGCCTCCCGGACCACGCTGCCGAGGCCGACCGCTTCCATCGAGCAGTCGAGTCCCCCGGTGGCCTCGAGGATCTCCCACACCACGTCCTTGGCGGAGGACGGGTTGAAGGTGTGAGTCGCCCCCAATTCCCGCGCGAGGGCCAGCCGGCCGTCGTTGAGGTCGACCGCGACGATGTTCTCGCAGCCCAGCGCCTTCGCGGCCATCAGACCGGCGAGGCCGACGGTCCCCATGCCCCAGAATCCGATGCTCTGCCCCGGCTGCGGGCGAAGCACGTTGAGGACCGTGCCTGCCCCGGTCAGGAGGCCACATCCGAGCGGTCCGAGCAGGTGGAGCGGCGCATCCTTGTCGACCTTGACGGCATTGTGCGCGCTCGCGACGGCGTGGGTGCCCCATGAGGACTGGCCGAACCAGCTGCCGTGGACCTCCCGATCGCCCTGGACCATGGTTGTCGTGCCGTCCAGCCGCGTGCCGAAGTAGTTCAAGGGCGCGAAGAGCTCGCAGTACGCCGGGTGGCCGGCGCTACATGCGCGGCAGTCCCCGCAGGTGTCGAAGGTCAGCACGACGTGATCGCCCACCTCCAGGTCCTGGATGTCGGCGCCGATAGCCTCGACGACCCCTGCGCCCTCGTGACCGAGCACCGCAGGTGTCGGCAGCGGCACGTTGCCGTTCAGGCCAGTGAGGTCGGTGTGGCAGACGCCGACGCCGGCGATCCGGACGAGCACCTCGTTGTCCTGCAACGGGGTGTGCTCTGCCTCCTGCAGGGCTGGAGCAGCCCCTGCTTCCTCGAAGATCGCTACCCGCATGGCTCAGCCCTCCTCGGCCGGTACGACGAGGTCATAGACCCGGCGCTCTCGTGAACGGGAGAGGTCGACGTGCACGAACTTCTCCTCGGTGTACTCGTCCAATGCGTGCGGGCCGAGCTCTCGGCCCATTCCGCTCTGCTTGAACCCGCCGAAGGGGTAGAGAGCGTTGACCATGTGCCAGTCGTTGATCCACACCGTCCCGGAATCGATCTGGCGGGCCACCTCCATCGCGGCGTCGATGTCCTCGCTCCAGACCCCGGCGGACAGCCCGTACTCGGTGTCGTTGGCGATGTCGATCGCCTCCTGGACGTCGGAGTAGCGCAACACGCAAAGGACCGGGCCGAAGATCTCTTCCTGAGCGATACGCATGTCGTTGGTGACGTCGGTCAGGATGGTGACGGGGACCCAGTGGCCAGGCCCCTCGGGCACCTCGCCCTGGAACGCGACGGTGGCTCCCTCCTTGGGGGCGAGCTCGAGGTAGGACTCGATACGGGCCTTCTGCTCGGCAGAGATGATCGGCCCTATGTCCGTGTCGAAGTCCGCGGGGTCGCCCACCTTGATGGCCTTCGCCCGCTCGATCATTCGTCCGACGAACTCATCGTGGAGCGAATCCGGCAGGAGCAGTCGGGTGCCCGACTCGCAGGCCTGCCCCTGGTAGAGGCAGAACGCGAAGAGCGCAGCGTCGACCGCCGTGTCCAGGTCGGCGTCGGGCAGGATGATGTTCGGTCCCTTGCCACCGAGCTCGAGCGTGACCTTCTTGACGTTCTCCGCCGCCTGCTGGGCGATGAGCCGGCCCACCGCGGTCGACCCGGTGAACGCGATCTTGCGGACATCGGGGTGAGCCGACAGCCGCTTGCCCACCTCCTCGCCCTCTCCGGTGACGATGTTCAGGACGCCCGGAGGCAGCCCCGCGTCGTGCGCAGCGCGGGCGAGCTCGAGCAGCGTCGCGGGCGTCTTCTCGTCCGGCTTGATGACCACGCAGTTTCCCGCAGCCAGCGCAGGACCGAGCTTCCACACGGCCAGCAGGAGGGGAAAGTTCCACGGCACGATGCCGGCCACGACGCCGATCGGCTCCCGCCGGGTGATTCCCGTAGCCATCGTCGGATAGCCCAACATCGGCCCGGGTGACTCGAACGAGTAACTGCGTGCCAGGTCTGCGAAGTACTGCAGGTGCGAGATCGAGTAGCCGACGTGAAACGCCATCGCCTGTCGGATGGTGACGCCGTTCTCGGCGACGTGCAGTTCGACCAGCTCATCCATGCGCTCGTTGAGGATCTCGACGATCCGCGTCATCGTCGCTGCCCGCTCTTCCGGGGTGGCGTTGCGCCACTCCCCCCGGCGGTGCGCGGCGAGAGCCGCGGCGACCGCCTGGTCGGCGTGCTCGACGGTCCCCCTGGCAGCGGTCGCGACGAGCTGCTCGTTCGCAGGGTTGGCCAGCTCGTAGCGATCATCCGTGTCGACCCACTGACCGCCGATGTACATCCGGAAGTGCGGCACGGATGCCGTCGACGCGGTCATTAGACGACGTCCTTCTCGGCGACCAGGTCCCGGTAGATCGGGAAGACGGGCTTTGCCGCCGGGATGAGCTTCAGGATCTTGGTGACCGGGCCCTTGGCCTTGACCTGGCCCTTGGCCAGGCCGACGGCGACGTTGTACTCACCGCGCCAGAACTGGTTTCCGTGGTCGGCCGACATCGACATGCGCACGTCCGGGTCGAGGTCGGAGTCGCCCTCGATGACCTCGATGGCGGGCTCCTTCAGCACCACGGTGATGCTCGACGTGGGGTTGCTGTAGTCCAGGCGAAGCACGATGTCGGCCGCACGCAGGTTCGATCCGACGCCCTCCACATCGTTGGCGACCCGGAACACCCCTCCGAGGTACTTGTAGACCTCCGCGTCGTCCTTGAAGTAGCTCATCTGATCCTCCTGTTTGGCGGGAGCAGACCCCAGTCGGTTCTGCATCTAGAGACCCCACACTGTCATAGACCGTACGTACGGTCAATAACCGTCACGTGTCATTCCGGTGGACTGCGGTGACCACTGGATAGGCCTCGCCCTCGCCGTCTCCGACGTAACGAACGACGACATCCTCACCGCGCTGGACCAAGGTCCCCTCGAGCCTGGTGATCAGCCACGGACCCTCGGCGAGCTCGACGATGACCAAACGGGTGACCGGCCGCGTGGAGTGATCCGCAGCAAGGGCGAGGACCGACCCGTGCCCGCTTGCCTCGGCCCAGCCGAGGTCGGTGGCACCGCAGACATCGCACGCCAGTACGTCGGGTCGACTGCGATGACCGAGCGGACAGGTCCGGAGCAACAGCCGGCCGGCGCGCAGGCCGTCGAACCATTCCGCGGTCATCTCATCGCGCCGCGCGGGCGCGCGGGTGGAAGTACTCATGCTGCCGCCTCCGAGGTCAGGACGAGGGTCGAGTGATGCTCGAGGATGCCGCCATTGCCGCTCACGATCGCCGTATCATGCGCAGCCACCTGTCGACGGCCGGCCTGTCCCCGGACCTGGGTAACAGCCTCGTGCAGAGGCGTCATGCCCCACAGGTAGAAGGACGAGAGCTGGCCCCCGCCGGTGTTGGTGGGCAGGTCGCCGCCCGGTCCCAACGCCCCTGAGGCGGCGAGGGCGCCCGCCTCCCCGGGCTTGCAGAACCCGTAGTCCTCGAGCGTGACGAGGACCGTGTAGGTGTAACAGTCATAGATCTCGCGCAGCTGGATGTCACCCACCCCCAGGCCCGCCATCGCGAGGGCGGCCCGGCCGGAGGCCTTCGCTCCAGTTGTCAGGCCGAACGCGCTGTTCGCCCGCAGCGGCGGCGCTGGGTGGGCCTGCCCCCAGCCCCGGACGTGTACCGGCGGCTGGCGCAGGTCGCGGGCCCGCTCGGCCTTGGTCACGATGACAGCGGCACCGCCGTTGGAAACCAGGCAGCAGTCGAGCAGGTGCAGTGGCTCCACCACCCAGCGGGAGGCGTGGTAGTCGTCGAGGGTGAGCGGCGTGCGCACAGCGGCGACAGGGTTGAGCTCGGCCCACTGTCGCTGGCCAACCGCGACCGATCCGAGCTCGTCGTGCGTCACGCCGAAGGTCGACATGTACCGGTCCGCAGCGAGGGCGTACCGATGGGTCGTGCTCGTGAGCCCGGCTGCCGTCTCCGCGCTCCGAACCCCTCGCGCCTGCAGCGAGGTGGCCCGATACGCGTCCGCGCCGGAGCTGGACTCGGATCGAGGAGTGTCCGAGAACACGCAGGCGACAACGTCGGCTGCACCGCTGTCGACCGCTTGAGCGGCCTGGGCGACCATCACACCAGCCGAGGCGCCGTACGCGGTCAATTGGGTCAGCAGGCGCAGGTCGCGCAGGCCCATGCGCCGAGCAAGGGTCAAGTCGAGGGCGGGTGGGGTGAGTGCAGGGTTGATGAGCAGCCCGTCGATGTCACCGAGGGAGAGTCCGGCGTCCCGCGCCGCCAGGTCGACCGCCTCGGCAGCGAACTCGAAGGACGTCCTGCCGAACACCTTCCCCACCTCGGTGAGGCCGAGCCCCGCGATCGCCGCCAAATTGCACTCCTTGACCGTACGTACGGTTTCTACGATAGCCTATGGGCGGAAGGGACGCCATCCATGGAGAGGACGCCCCGACATCCAAAGGGAGACCGACCGTGGACGCCACGATGCAGCACCACCCGCTCCGCATCTCCGACCTGTTCGAGCACGGCGAGCGCATCCATGCTGGCGCGACCGTGACCGACTACGAGGACGGCGTACTCGTGCACCGCACGTTTGCCGAGGTAGCCGACGAGAGCCGCCGACTCGCGACTGCCCTGGCTGCCCTTGGCGTCGGCCGTGGTGACGTCGTGGCGACCCTGTGCTGGAACACCTCCCACCACATCGCCGCGTACTTCGCTGTCCCCGGCATGGGCGCGGTGCTGCACACGCTGAACCTGCGACTGCACTCGTCCCAACTGTCCTATATCGCACAGCACGCCGAGGATCAGGTGGTTCTCGTCGACGCCGACCTCCTGCCCCTGCTGCTGGAGTTCCTCACCGAAGTGCCGAGCGTCCGCCACGTCGTCTGCACCGGCGAGCTGGATCTAGGCTCGCTCAATGTGGAGGGCGTCACCTTCCACCGCTATGTCGATCTGATCGCGGCGGCGGAACCGACGACTGAACTGGTCGAGGTGCAAGAGGATGAGGCGGCGGTGCTGTGCTACACGACGGGCACGACGGGCGACCCCAAGGGCGTGGCCTACAGCCATCGATCGACCTACCTGCACACCCTGATGATCTCGACGGGCAGTGCCTATGGCTTCACGGATGCCGACACCGCGCTGCCGGTGGTGCCGATGTTCCACGCCAACGCCTGGGGTTGGATCCACGCCGCGTGGGTAGCGGGGTCGCGCTTGGTGATGAGTGGAAGGTTCCTCCAAGCGCCGCACCTGGCAGCCATGATCGAGCAGACACGCCCCACCATGCTCGCCGCCGTGCCGACGATCTGGAGCCAGCTGGGCGAGCATGCCCATGCGAACGGAGTTGACCTGACCTTCCTTCGGGTCGCAGTTTCCGGCGGCTCACCGCTCTCACCGGCGCTTGCGCGGAAGATCCACGAGACGAACGGCCTCCAGATCACCCAGGGCTGGGGCATGACCGAGACCTCTCCCCTGCTCACCTACTCTCGCCCCCCAGCCGGCACCTCGCCGGACGAGGTGATCGGCTGGACCACCCGGACGGGAAGAGTCATGCCGGGAGTTCGCGCACGGATCGTCGACGAGCAGGGCGTCGTACAGCCGTGGGACGGCCTGTCGCAGGGTGAGGTCGAGGTGGCCGGCAACACGATCACCGGCGCCTATTTCGGCAACGCGGACAGCACCAAGTTCCGCGACGGCTGGCTGCGAACCGGCCAGCATCGAACTCGAGAACGCGATCGCCGAGCATCCCGCCGTCGCGGAAGTCGCCGTGATCGGCGTCCCGGACCCGAAGTGGGAGGAGCGACCGCACGCCTTCGTGGTTCTCGTGGAAGGGGCCGAGCTGACCGAGGACGACCTCACGAGCTTCCTCAGCGAGCGGTACAGGGTGGCCAAGTGGTGGATCCCTGACCGCTGGATCTTCACCTCGACCATCCCGCGGACGAGCGTGGGCAAGCCGGACAAGAACGCCCTGCGCGCGTCTACCAACTAGGCCGACCATGATCGCGCTCTGCCGCAAGCCGAAGGAGCCACTCAGTCCGCCAGGCAGGCCAGCCCCGCCGCGACCAGCTCCGGCACCGCATCGGCCGCCGCCCTCGCGTTCCGGCCCGCATCGGCTCCCGCCATCGCCCGGTAGGCGATTCCCTCGGCGATGACGGCGAGCTTCAGGTGCGCCAGCCCCAGGTAGAAGCCCCAGTCACCGAGGTCCCGGCCGGAACGGTCGACGCACGCGCTCGCCAGGTCCTCGGCGGAGGGCAGCCGCGGGCTCGCCCAGGCCGCCGGGATCCCGAGGACCGCGTCGAGGGCCGGGTGACGGTAGGTGCACATCAATGCCACGTCGGTGCGCGGTTCACCGAACGCAGAGAGCTCCCAGTCGAGGACAGTACGGACCCGTGCCGGGTCGCCCGGGTCGAGGATCAGGTTGTCGATCCGATAGTCCCCGTGCAGGATCGCCGACTCGGCCGACACCGGCAGTCGCAGCTCCAGCCGGGAGTGCAGACGCTCGAGGTCTGCGAGCTCACGGGTCTTCACCTGTTCCCACTGCCGCCGCCACGGCGCGACCTGGCGAACGACGAAGCCCTGCGGACGGCCGAAGTCCTCCAGCCCGACGGCGTTCGGATCCACTGCGTGCAGCGACGCGAGCACGTCGATCATCGAGGCACATGCGCCTCGCAACTCCTCGTCGACGAGTTGGTCCAGCTCGGCCCGCTCCCGGATGACTTCGCCGTCGATCCAGGTGGTGATGGTGAAGGGTGCCCCAATCACTGCGAGGTCCTGACACAGGCTGATGACGGGAGGGACCGGCACGCCGGTGCTCTGGAGCGCGGCCGTGATTCGGGCCTCACGGGCCACGTCGTGCGCGGACGCCGTCTGCCCGGCTATCGGGAGTCGCCGGAAGACCCACCGGTTGACGCCGTCGCTGAGACGCCCGCCGCGGGGCAGGGCGGCGGCCTGCAAGCGGCCGGGCAGTGGCGTCAGGGGCGGTCACGCTGCCGAGTTCAGCAGGCTGGCTGGCACGTCGGGTCTTTCCAGCGCGATGAAGTGGCTGGCGGTCGGCACCTGAGTGAATTCGGCGGCGGGGAGGAGCTGCCTGTTGGCCTGCCGGTCTGAGGGCCGGGACCAGTCCTTCTCTCCGTAGATGAGGTGGACCGGTGCGCTGACTTCGGGGTAGCGGGAACGGGCCGCGACCAGACTGGGCAGGTTCGCGTACACGGCGCGGGCGACGGCCGGGTAGCCAGGCCGGCGGCCGACCTTGAGCAGTTCATCCAGGTAGTCCGCCCGGAGGGCAGTCTTGTCGGTGACGCCGCCGCTGAGCACGGCGCGCATGATTGGTCTGGGCTCCAGCCGGGCGAGCACCGGGCCGGCACCGGGCGCGAGGACGCCGGTGACGATCACCCGGGCCAGGAGACTGGACCTGGCGATTCCGCCGGGATAGTCGTAAGGGTTGACCGCCACGACCCGGTGCACTCGCTCGGGGAGATCGGCCGCTGTGGTGAGGGCGAGTACCGCCCCCATCGACTCGCCGAGCAGCGTCACGTCGCGCAGGTCGAGCTGTGTAATGAGTTTCTTGACAGCGGCGCGCATGGCGGGCTCCTGGTAGGAGGCGCCGGGCACGATCTGCGAGTAGCCCATTCCCGGCAGGTCGAGCGCGTACACGGTGTACCGCTCCTGGACCAGCGGAATGAGGTAGCGGAAGTGCTCGGCCTGGGTGCGCACGGTGTGCAGCATGACCAGTGGCGCGCCGGTTCCGCCTGTGACGTAGCGCAGCCGGCCCTGACCTTGGTCGCCTGGTCCGGCCGGGTCAAGGAAGTGGCTGCTGGTTCCCGGGATCCTGATTCCGGATTCGGTATCGCTGGTTACGGACATGTTCGTCTCCTCAGACGCAGGGCTGTTCACTGCCGTCCTAGGCGGGCGGGACGATCAGGCAGTTGCTGGTGGCCGTGGCGACTAGTAGAGCGTCGCCTCTAAAGTTGTGGGTATAGGTGACGGAGTTTGATGCGGGCGTCGGTTGCGGTGAACTGCCAGTCGACCTGTCGCTGGTCGTCGTTGGTTGCTGCCTGCCAGGCGGCGAGTTCGGTGTTGAG
>WNGJ01034508.1_pt1 | contig 10295 bp, 12 predicted proteins | sample 5400611 | NCBI WGS metagenome assembly WNGJ01 (sample SAMN13153375, study PRJNA577476) | soil metagenome | isolation source: 40 cm soil or saprolite under Garry oak tree replicate 1 | place: USA:California | collected 2016-06-15
GAAAAAGTAAGTGTCTGAATCTGACTGTCAATCTGAAAGTATTGGCGGGATCTCTTACTTAACAATCTCCGGGTCACAACTGCTAATCATGATCCCGACATGATCAGCGAGTTATACATAGCCGCAAAATTGGGCGATGGGCCCCTCGGAGTACCAACTGGATGGTCTCAGACCATGTGGGAGCTATGAATGCAAAGACCTTAAGCCGTAGTCAAAGAAGTTGCTTCCGTTTGAAATTGGTCCAGATACAACCTATGCGATACAGACTCGCGCTTGTGTTGAACACACTGTTCTACCCGCTCACTTTTCCGGACGTAGTTGATTCTCTCAACTCGAGGAAGTTTGTAGCTCGTTCGACTACCACAATTCCACCTGGTGTAAGAAATTACGTCGGGGGAACTATTGCGACAAAGGAAGATGTTACGGTTGATCTTGACCCAGAAAGAAAGATCGTGGCCACCGAGAGCAAAAATGTCGATAATCTGGTAAGAATCTTCCACGAAGTCATGCAAATCCTACACGAGGACTATGGCCTCAACGTCGACGAGTCTACCGATTATGTTGAATTGGGCGCTTCCGTATTGATCAAAAGTAAGGGAATTGCGCGAGAGAAGATCGAAGGTCTGTTCAGTGACGCATCTACGTTCCTTAAGCTGAGAGATGTTCTTGGGTTTGATCCGGTCGTACGCTCTTTCACAATTGGACAAAAGGATAAGCCCCCCGAGAGCAAGGAATATGTCGAAATGGTTGTAAACTACCGAGTGACCGTTAAGGACACGTATTATATTGAGGCAATTTACCGGCACACGGCGATAGCAGAAGCCGTTCGTTTCGCCAAGTCTATTAACTCGAAGACTGAGGGCCTAGTGGGCCTCATGGAGACATGTTGCCTGCATCTGCGGGTGAAGCAAGCGTAAGAGCAGCGTGGACCTCTGATGTCTTTGGGCCTATGATCGGGGGGTTTTCGACAATTGGAGCTTTCCCAAACAGATTGCCGTATGAAGGAGAATTCACATCTGCTTCAACGATTGATAGAGATAGACCAAGTCAAGAAATGGTGGCCAAGGTTCTCCCGTATCTCCTGCCTGAAGTTCTTAATGGAATTGCGGAACTGAATTCTAAGATAGCGAGCTTGGAAGCAACTTTGCTTGATTTACGGAAGAATGCAGACAAGCCTTCCCGTCACATCCCAAACCCGAAATTCTCCAAGCAACGAGAGATCTATCTAGAGAACTTAGACGTGTTAAAGCAAAAATTCTCCGGTAAGTGGGTCGCTATGTCTCTAAAGGGTGAAGTTATAGAATCGGCTGATAGTGAACTTGAGCTTCTTGACGCTTTAGAAGAAGGCGGCGTCGATAAGGAAGGCGTCTTCATAGCTCATTCACCCGTAGCCAGTGACTGAAGGCTCATCTTCTGTCGCAGACAACAGTCGTCGAGTCGCCGTATGCCAAGAACACGAAGTCGCGGCTTCTTGTCCCTACGTTGAAGGTAAAATTTCGAGTTAAGTCGGTCCAAGGCGGAGACCATACATTCACGGAATCGTTTTGGTTGGACACTGGGTTCGACGGGGGCCTGAAGCTTCCAAAAGCATATTCCGATTTTCTCAAGACGCAAGGAATCACTGGTTGGGACCGGATTGTGGACACCGCGGGCCAACAAGAACTAGCTAAGCTCTTTCGGGTTGACATCCTTGAAGTTTCTGGGATAGGCATCCACAAATTGGCAACGCCAATTCAATCCTCACTTTTTTGTTTCCAAGGCCAGCCACACTTGATGGGTCTCGACATATTGAAAAAATGGGTCTCCGAATTTAACGGCCCGAAGAAACACCTCAGACTTCTAAGCGAATTTGCCCCGTCTTCTGCGGCACCTTGAGGCAGCCCTGCGACCCAAAGAAGGTACAGAGTCTGCTCGAAAAACAAGACCCTAGAGAGGCCTACGAGATTCTAGCGGGACAGTCATCCTCGCAAATAACGGGCTCGGACCCTACTCCTCCATCCCGTGTCCAGAAAGAGACTCGAAGATCAAGATAGCCGAGACTGCTCTGCAAGAAATCAGAACCGGCCGCTTCGGAAGGATCCAGCTGCCTAGCGAGGCAGAAACTCGCTACTGGCTCCAACAGTGGCGTGAAGGAGCCAAACCCAAGGAAGAGACCCCCATCCGGAAGATCGTCATCCGGAGAAACCGGAACGAGGTGAGAGAATGACAAAAAACCAAGACCAGAGGAGGACCCCTACCTCCACCAGACAAAGGAGTAAACGACGCACCGCCCGGACTACCAACACCAACCGTTCGCAAGAGCGTCACTTGGGTCCAACCAGAACCAACAACATAAGACATTACACGACCTCAACAGCTAAGCCCAGACACAACATGGGCCGAACCCAGCATCGATAAGGCTAAGCTGGCGAAAGAGTCCCCGGGAGTCTCGACGACCCGGGACCAGACCAGGAGTAGTATCAAGTTCGAACAAATCCCTCGGAAATCGACTAGCCCTGTGACCCGAGCTATGCGGAGCCCGCAATCAGCCTCGCCTGCTAGATTCTCTAGGCAAGACAAACTAGAAACATGTCCGAGGCTACGAAAGACAAGGGCTGTTATATCATTCCATAAGATGCCCAGTGAGAAGTTGCCTTTGGTAGAGCTGATCTGGGACAGGAAGTACGATGGCTCGGGAAGGAAATCGGCCCCCGTTTCTGTGGCTCTGCCTTTCCAGACAATTGAGACTCTAAACGAATCCTCACAGCAACGCCAAAAATCGATCGAATCATTTCTCAGCGGAAGGGGAGCAACTGAATGGCGGAACAGACTCATATGGGGAGACAAGAAGTACGTTCTTCCAAGTCTCCTGCCGGAATTCGCAAATTCGGTTGACCTGATCTACATCGATCCGCCATTCGATACGGGCGCGGACTTCTCATATCTCGTAGAAATACCGGATCACCAAGTCGACACTGCATCTTTCACTAAGATTCCGAACGTGATTGAGCAGAAGGCGTATCGAGACACCTGGGGTCAGGGCCGACCCATCTCGATTCTTATCTTAGATGGTTTCACGAAACGTTATTCTTCCTAGAAAAACTCCTGAAATCGACAGGGAGCATCTACATTCACTTAGATTGGCATATCGCAGCTTACGCGGGGGTGGTAGCAGATCAAGTATTCGGTCCCGACAATTTTCAGAGCGAAATAATCTGGCAACGAGTTACGACGCACAGCGACGCCAGAAGGTTTGCAATTATTCACGATGTGATAATGCACTATTCGAAGGGAAGCGAGTTTGTATGGAACAAGCAATTCAAGAAACACGATGAGAAGTACCTACTCTCTCATTATGCATCTACCGACCCGGACGGGAGACGTTACACCTTGGATAATGCCAGCGCCACTGGGCAGGGTCAGCCCCGAAAATTCGGTGACAGGATCCTCGCCCCACCCACGGGAACTCACTGGCGGTGGTCGCAGGATAGGATAAACCAACTGATGGCCCAAGGAAGGATTGTCCTCACTTCCGAGGGCAGACCTCGATTCAAACGATATCTTGACGAATCTCAAGGCGCGTTGATCGGGTCCATATGGACCGATATTCCCCCTGTAAACTCCCAGGCAATCGAACGACTTGGCTTCCCGACCCAAAAACCAGAAGCCCTCTTGGCTCGCATCATTAGCGCTTCCTCAAACCAAGATGATCTGGTTCTGGATTGTTTCTGTGGGAGTGGAACTACCGTTGCTGTGGCCGAAAAATTAGGCAGGCGCTGGATAGCCTGTGATCTAAGCCGCTTTGCCATTCATACGACACGTAAGCGACTTCTAGGCGTGGACGCCGTTAAACGATTCGTTATCCAAAATCTGGGGAAATACGAACGTCAGGCATGGCAAAGCGCAGAATTTGGGAATGAAAGCGGAGAAAGAGTGCGAGCGTATATTGACTTCATTCTTAGATTGTATTCGGCGAAGACCCTTGGGGGATACCTCTGGATTCACGGCCTCAAGGGAAAGCGCGTGGTTCATGTGGGCTCAGTGGACTCGCCTATTTCCCCGTTGGATGTCGGACAAATTGTTGCCGAGTTTAGGAGGTTGATCGGGACAGGCCAAGATGCACCTGCAACGAATGGCGTAGATGTCCTCGGATGGGATTTTGCCTTCGAACTCAATGAGCTTGCAAAACAGCAAGCCGCACAAGCTAGCGTCGATGTTCGATTCCTTCGCATTCCGCATCAAGTGCTCGACAAACAGGCAGTGGAACAGGGAGATGTCCATTTCTTCGAACTAGCGTCGTTGGATGCCCGAGTAAAAATGTCAGGAATGGAGGTTACCATTTCGATCAAAGATTTTGTGATCCCCGCCGATGACGTCCCTGCTGACGTCCAGAAAGAGATCAAGCATTGGTCTCAATGGGTAGATTATTGGGCGATAGATTGGGATTACAAGGATGACACTTTCCACAACGAATGGCAAGAATACCGGACTCGGGACGAACCGGACCTTGCGACTGAAGCTTCGAAAACATACGGTAAGCACGGGGAATATCATATCGTTGTGAAAGTCATCGATATTCTGGGAAACGATACGACAAAACTGCTTTCGGTGAAGGTCTAACGAAGAAGAAAGGCAGCGCTAGCTCTCAATCAACCTTTTCCACGTCAGACGGACAAACAAAGTTTGTATTATCTCCAGTAGGAACAGGGCCATGCGTTCCCGCAATCAAAGATGCGGTTCAGTCTTGGGTTAAGTCCGATTACGAGACTCCGAAGGGATGCACTGAGACTACAAGGGCTTTACTGAACCACTGGTTTCATTCCGATCATCGACTAGGAGACGGACGAATTTTCACTTACAATAATGCCCAACGTGAAGCCATGGAGACTCTCGTGTACATCTATGAGGTGGCCAAGATACGACGCCAACGGACCATGATTGAGCGATTCGCCATGGACTCTAAGGATATCGAATTGCTACAACACGACGATTTCGCCAGGTATTGCTTCAAGATGGCGACTGGAAGCGGCAAGACCAAAGTGATGGAGCTTGCGGTCGCATGGCAATACCTCAACGCCGTCTTGGAGAATATTCCGGGGTACTCGAAAACGACTCTCCTCATCGCCCCTAACGTAATTGTCTTTGAGAGACTCAGGTCGGACTTCGCGAGCGGCAGAATCTTCCAGGCCGATCCGGTGATCCCTCCTGAACTTAGGAATATCTGGGATTTTGAATGTTACATGAGAGGAGAACCCGATCGAGCACACTCTGAAGGGGCATTGTATGTTACCAATATTCAACAACTCTACGAGCGTCCAGGCGAAGAGACCGCGGAGCCGATGGAGATTTCCAATGTTCTCGGACACAAACCTTCACTTGAAGAAAAACAAGCTACGGATTTTGTTCCACGACTGCTCAAACGAGGTGGTCCAATACTTATCATGAACGATGAAGCGCATCACACGCATGATGAAGATCTGAAATGGAATGACTTTATTCGCGAATTGAACAGTAAAACCAATGGAGGGGTTGAAACCCAACTCGATTTTTCTGCAACTCCCAGGTATAGTACCGGGCGAATCTTCTCCTGGACAGTCTACGATTATCCTTTGAAGAGGGCTATTGAAGATGCAATTGTCAAACGCCCTCTCAAGGGGATCGCCTCCGGAATGCAGGAGGCGCGATCCGATATCCCGAGTACGAAATACAGACCATATTTGACGGCGGGGGTCGAAAGGTGGAGAGAGTATCGTGAACAGCTGAAAGTGTTGAAGAGGAAACCCATACTCTTCGTAATGATGAACAGCACATACGAAGCCGATGAAGTATCAGATTTCATGAGAAAACGATATCCAGAAGAGTTTGGAGAGGATAAACTTCTCGTCATTCATACCGATAGAGCGGGCGAGGTCTCCAAGTCCGAACTTGAAAACCTGAGACGTGTCGCTCGTGAGGTAGATCAAGAATACAGCCCAATTAACGCCATAGTGAGCGTCTTGATGCTCAGGGAGGGGTGGGATGTTCAGAATGTAACTGTCGTTGTTGGTCTCCGACCCTACACGGCGAAGGCGAATATCTTGCCGGAGCAAACAATCGGCAGAGGGCTTCGGCTCATGTTTCGCGACTTGCTCGGGTCTTACGTCGAACAGCTTGATGTAGTCGGAAACAAAGCTTTCCTCAATTTTGTGGACATCGAGATTCCGGTTCTCAGTCCGATCCTAATCAGAAAGAAATCCCTCTCTGAGGAGATCCAATCACTAGACGTTAGCTCACTTAGAAGTCCCAAGTTACCAAAGAAGGAAACAGATACGGAAGCGGAGACTTTTCAATACGACGGATACGATTTTCTCACTCTGAAGAAGATTGTAGAGAGAAAGTACAAGATTCCACAAGCCCAAACTCCGCAAGAAGTGATTTCGTACTACGCGAAAGAGATTGCACAAGATGTCAAACTTCCCTCTCAGTTCGCGTACCTTGCACCCAAGATTCGGCAGTTTCTCGAAGAAAGAGCCTTCGGAGAAAAAGTCAATCTCGAAGACCCTGTAATTCTGAAGGCAATCAGTAGTAATGTTAGCCAGTATGTAGTGGTGCAGACGTTCGTCACAGCTCTAAGGGCATTAATTATTGAGAAAAAAGTACCGAAGCTGGAAGGCCCTCCCCGCAGACTCTCCCAAACCGAACCATTTGCGTATTCCAGACCAACCTATCAGGCGACAAAATGTATTTTCAATCGCGTTCCTTGTGCCAACGACTTTGAAGTGGAGTTTGCGAAATTCCTGCAGTCAGCAGACGACGTTGCGAAATTCAGCAAGTTTCCATCGAAGTTTGGATTCTCTATTGAGTACACCGACTCAGTTGCAAATCTGAGATACTACCAACCCGACTTCGTTGCCGTATTGAACGGAGAACATTACATCATCGAAACAAAAGGCCGAGAAGATGTAGACGTATCACACAAGGATCGTGCTGCCAAACTTTGGTGTGAGAACGCAACCGACCTCACCGGAGTGAAGTGGCAATACCTCAAGACTCCGCAACTTGAATTCGACCGATTGCAGCCAAGCGAGTTTTCCGATCTGGACGTCTTCAAGTATGAGCAACATTCGGTAGGCTAATCCTTCTGGACTGCGAATCGATACGATAAAAGAAACTGCGAATTTTTTCAGATGTTAACCTTGTGTATCATGGTCAGGCATTCATGTGCCATTGAGGCGTGGGCTGACCGCTTCGCCGTTGGCGACGATGCAATACGACTGTCCTTTGTTTTACCTCGAACGGAAATCGGCCTGAAGTTCTTCAAGGTCCTCAGCTTTCTCATCCATTTTGTTCTAGTGAGTTATCCCGTGGTTGGGTTATACTCCCCGGTTCAAACGTCAACGGTTCCATGACTACGATTAGTTCGCAAAAGTCGCAGTTCGCGCTCCTCAAAAGAGGAACCGTTGCCGACTATTCCTTCCCTAGGTTATCTAGTAATTCCATGTATAGCTTGTCTCTTTTCTTGTCTGAGTAGCTGTCGTAGCATAATTCCAGAACCCTGTATCCTCTCCTACGGAGTAGTGTCCGTAGTTCTTCGTCCTTTGTCATCTGAGCAAATCCAAGATGGACCCGGCCGTCGACAAACACGAGCAACGGTCTAGACTCAAGCGCGAAGTAAAAGTCCGCGGTGGTTACTGATATCTCGACCTGCGTCTGATAGTGTATTCCATCTTCTTGCAGTTTGATTGCGAGTCTTTAGGATTGAGCCATCATTGAGTTATTGCTCAGACACGAGAACGAAACTGCCTGGAAATGTGAGATGGCTGGCTCATCATCTCAGCCATCTGCCGCAAAACCCTGCGCTGGCGAGCTAGAGTTTGTCGAGGGCCCCCGTGATCGCCCCGAAAAACAGTAGAATCCCACCTACAAACAAGAGCACCCCAACCAAGATTGCTATGGGGCTGCCAAGTGCTCCGCCAATGCCCCAAACGGCTGCTCCGAACACCAGCAACAGGATTCCGGTTAGGAGCGTCTCTCCTGACCCAGGCTTAGATCTCCTCACGAGGTTCTATTGCTCCATTCTGCCTTGCAGCTAGCTTCGACCAAGAACCATTCGGCGTATAAACTTGTACTAGATAACAAGCCAGCTTCAAAGCCATTCCTAGGGATTAGCTCTATTACGAACAGCGTCACGAAGTAGCTTTAGACCGTCAATAGATGGAAGAGCTCTTAGCTGAAGTGGCTTTCAGACACTTTAGAAGAAGTGCGCCATAGGACGGTTAACAGATGACAATGAGGGCCGCAAAAATTCTAGAAGAATCCGAGCGTATGGGCGTAGACTAAGATCGCTAACAATCCTGAAAAAATAGCGATTGCTTTCTGAGCCAAGTTTCGCGTTCCGAACAAGTGTTCCATCCAAGATCGACGCCTTTCGAATCCTTTCTCCACCGCCTCTTTCGACAGAGATAGAAGGCTGAGAGCAGCTGAAGGGAGTGTCGTCACATGATTCTCGTCTAGCCACTGACTCAGTTCGAGTATCTCAGGGCCACTCAAGGAGCCGTTGGCGAAACCATAGCGAGCTCCGAGAAACAATGAGTTCTCTGGAATCGAAAGACCGGTTCGCGACATTTTTCTTTGAACAAATCCGAGACCGTCTCGAAGCCAGCTAGATCCGGAATCAGAATCTCTTCCTTTGTTCAGAAATTGTAGAAGACAAAGTCTGCCTTCCGCGTCAGGTTCGAACACCCAGAGCCAAGGTAAGGAAATCCCCACGACGAAGAACGCGATCCCTATCAAGAGAGCAAAGGGTGGCCAGACAGGAAATCCGAAGAGCCTAGGTGTTGGACCCGGAAATCGCAGGAGAAGATCAACGATCACCAGCACGGGTAAAGATGCGCCAGCGAGCAGATATGATCTGGACAAAAAGTACTGTATTTTTCGAACGGTCACAAAGTTCGAACCTACCAGAAGACCCGTCAGAGATACTACGAGAAGCGCATAGCCTGTACCTATCATCAGTTCGACAACCGGAAGAAGCGAACCGTAGAAATTGCTCCACGAGAGAGCCCCGGCCAACGCGATGAGGACGGCTAGATTTGCTTGACTCAGCTGTGGCAGGAATCTTGTAAGCCGCGGGCTAAGGTCATTGAGCCGGACCTTCGACGGACCCGCGACCTCTGACACGGAAGGGCAGATTTGATGGGATATTATTAAACCGGCGACTGATATGTCGATCGAGGAGAGAATCTATGTCTTTGTTCCCCGGAAATATGGAGCGCAGAAAACTTCTGCACCTTCCATACGCGATGGCATTAGCGGCGACCGCACTCATTTTCCTTGTCATAGGTCTTGGAATTGGCTTGGCTCAGCCGTACGTAAGCCAGAGCGTTTCCAAGGTTACTGGTCCATCCCAATTCACATGGACTTACGGAACGGTGAGCTTGGGACCCCGAACGGGCGGCTATTCCATCTATCTGTATTTCTATACAGTGGGCATCGGCACTCTGAGTTCGGGAATTTCTGTGAACGGCCAAGTATACCAGCTGTTTCTTCCCACGGGAATTAGTTTCTCGGTTTCCATCATATGGCAAAACACCACCGTATCCAGTTTCTCTAGCTCCGGCCTTCGCTCATGCAACGCACAGCCGTATATTTTTACTCCACAGGGACCTTATGCTGAACAAAACTTCTCGTGCCCCTAACAATTTCAATCATAGAAGAGATCCGAAATATGTGATTTTTGCGAATTTAGCCGAAAAACCCTCACAACTAGTAGCTAACATAGCGGCCCTCTAGCATAAGCAGAAAAATTATGGCGCTTATAACGCTGACTTCTTGCAGTCCAGTAATCTGCTGATATTTCATTATAGCTTCGAAAATATCCACCAAAAACACTTCACCTCCGTCTCACGTAGAGGCAACGTCTGCTGAGACGGATGCCTAGCCCCAAAGCGTTCTATCTGAGTTGCATTTATGATTGACGGTTAGTGTTGTCACCAGGTCTCGTTCTCGTGTTCCCGTCGACTTCTAGTTTCGGCAGCGAATTACTGATCCGACTCAGGCGATCTTTTACCTATGGGCGTAATCCAGCGTTAAGCACCCATCGTGATCGAGTCAATTCTGCGGGCCCGAACCCCGTCATGACAACCTCGCGCCGTCTTCATAGCCAAGCACGCCTCCCAAGGCTCGCCTCATAGAAAGGATATCTGGAAGAGCACAATGTGCGACTCTCCCACTAGAGAGTCTCGTTATCAAGGAACTAGCATCGTCTCTAAGAGACGACTTCTTGTTGTTCTTTGATCATGTTGCGTTTGTGGATAATCCTGATTGGTCTGACTGTT
>WNGJ01009635.1_pt1 | contig 10293 bp, 8 predicted proteins | sample 5400611 | NCBI WGS metagenome assembly WNGJ01 (sample SAMN13153375, study PRJNA577476) | soil metagenome | isolation source: 40 cm soil or saprolite under Garry oak tree replicate 1 | place: USA:California | collected 2016-06-15
GGTGACCTCGGCGATCGCGTCGAGCGCCTGGAGCGGGCCCTCGCGCATGTAGTCCTCGAAACTCTTCTGCGCGAGGCGCTGGTCCGGGTTGACCCAGGAGATGACGAACACCGTGAGTCCCTGGTCGACGCACCACTTGATGAAGGATTTCTCCGGCGTGAGATCGAGGATGTAGAATTTGTTGATCCACGGCGGCACGATCAGCACCGGCGGCTTGAGCACGCTCTCGGTCGCCGGCGCGTACTGGATCAGCTGCATCAGGTCGTTCTGATAGATGACCTTGCCGGGAGTGAGCGCGAGGTTGCGCCCGACTGCGAACATCGAAGCGTCCGACTGGCGGATCTTCAGTTCGCCACCGCCCGCCTCGATGTCCTCGGCCAGCATATGCATGCCGCGCGCGAGGTTCTCGGCGTTCGACGTGAGGGTCTCGCGCAGGAGCTCCGGGTTGGTGAACACGAAATTGGACGGCGAGATCGCGTTCATGATCTGGCGCACGTAGAACTCGGCCTTGTGGCGCGTGTGCGCGTCGAGCCCCTTGGCGTCCGTGACCAGATGGTCCGCCCATTGCGCGGTGAGCAGATAAGCCTGCTTGAGGAAGTCGAAGTACTGGTTCGACGACCACTCGGGGTCGGCAAAGCGCCGGTCGCGCGGATCGGCCTTGGCGGCGGGCTCGGCGGGCTCGCCCGCCATGCGTTTGACCGCCGACGCCCACAGGTCGAGATAGGCGCGCCCGAGGCTCGTCTGCACCTCGACCGCGCGCTGCGGGTCGATGAGCCAATATTCCGCGACGCGTGCGAGCGTCTTGACCGCGTCGCTCACGTCCTCGGCGGCGTCGGTCTTGAGCGCGCCGTCTTCGCGCGGCTTGAGGTAGGCGGCGAGCGCCTTGCCGCCCTCCTCGATCATGCGGGCGATGTTGCGCGAGAACTGCTCGACGTCGACGGCGCCCGCCGGTACGCCGTCCGTTGCCGCCTGCGCGACCGCGGCGGTTTTCTCGGCTTCTTTGGCGGCCTTCTCGACCCGGGCGACTGGAACGATGTCGCGTGGCGCCATCTCGGCCGTTGCGGCCGGCCCGGCTTTCCTCGCTCGCTTCCGCCCTTTGCCGGGCTCGCCTTGTTCGGTCAGCCGGCTGTTCTGGTTCATGGTTTCGACATATTAGCCCCGTAGGCCGGGCCAAGCCATTCAGTCGAACCTTTGCTGCATTTGGTATAGCGTAGGCATCATGTCCAGGTTCCGACCTTTGCGGAAGAATATTTTGACGCCGCTGCTAGTGCTCGGACTTTCCGCCGGGCTGCTCGCCGCCTGCTCGTCCACATCGATAACCGACATGATCCCCTCGGCCGCGGGCGGGCTGCCCGCCAATGTGCCGGCGCGGCCGGCAACGGAGCCGGAATATCCCGCGGTTAACGCCATGCCGCAGCGCCGCGACGCCCTCCCGCTCACCGACGAGGAGTTGAAGCGCACCCAGGCGGAACTCACGACGCTGCGCCAGCAGCAGGAAGAGCGAACTGCCGGGACCTCGCCGAAAACGGCCGCGGCACCGGCCAAAAAGGATGCTGCCGTCGCCAAACCCGCGAAAAAGACCAAGGACGCCAAACCGCCGGCGGAATTGACGGCCAAGGACGCCGCGAAGTAAGCGGGCGCTCGGCGCGCGATGGCTCCGGCCGATTGCGCACTGCACAATTAACCACGTGCGTTCCGACCCATGATAAGAAGAGCGCTAGTGCCGCGAACCCGAAGTTCGCACCACAATTGCCGCGAGTCCGATTGCGAACTTCGGGTTCAAAGCGGCACTAGGATCATAGAGTTGCTAGTGTCCTTCGATTCCGAAGTTCGCTTCGGAGCGTGCGGCAAACTCGAGCGAACTTCGGAATCGGGACACTAGCCCGGCCCAACCGAAAGGCCGATGAGCCATAAGGCCATGGAAGAGTTCCACCGCATCCGCCGCCTGCCGCCCTACGTGTTCGAGCAGGTCAACCGCGCCAAGGCGGCGGCGCGCAACGCGGGCGTCGACATCATCGACCTCGGCATGGGCAATCCCGACCTTCCGGCCCCGGCGCACGTGGTGGAGAAGCTCAAGGAGGTGGTGGGCAAGCCGCGCACCGACCGCTACTCCGCCTCGCGCGGCATTCCCGGGCTCCGCCGCGCGCAGGCGGGCTATTACGCGCGCCGTTTCGGCGTGAAGCTCAACCCGGACACCCAGATCGTCGCGACCTTGGGCTCGAAGGAAGGCTTCGCTAACGTGGCGCAGGCGATCATCGCGCCGGGCGACGTGGTGCTGGTGCCCAACCCGAGCTACCCGATCCACGCGTTCGGATTTTTGATGGCGGTCGGCGTGATCCGCTCGGTGCCGTCGGAGCCGACACCCGAAGTGTTCTCCGCGCTCGAGCGCGCGATCATCCACTCGATCCCGAAGCCGATCGCGCTCGTGGTGTGCTATCCGGCCAATCCGACCGCCTACGTGGCGAGCCTCGACTTCTATCGCGACCTCGTCGCCTTCGCGAAGAAGCACGGCATCTTCATTCTCTCCGACCTCGCCTATGCCGAGGTTTATTTCGACGGCGATCCGCCGCCCTCGGTGCTGCAGGTGCCGGGCGCGATGGACGTGACCGTCGAGTTCACTTCGATGTCGAAGACCTATTCCATGCCCGGCTGGCGCATCGGCTTTGCGGTCGGCAACGAGCGCATCATCGCGGCGCTCGCGCGGGTCAAATCCTATCTCGATTACGGCGCGTTCACGCCGGTGCAGGTCGCCGCGACCGCCGCGCTCAACGGCCCGGACGATTGCATCGAGGAAATGCGCGCGACCTATCGCCGGCGACGCGACGCGCTGGTGGAGTCGTTCGGCCGCGCCGGCTGGACCGTTCCGCCGCCGCGCGCGTCGATGTTCGCCTGGGCGCCGATCCCGGAACCGTTCCAGCCGCTCGGGAGCCTGGAGTTTTCCACCATCCTGGTCGAGAAGGCCGAGGTCGCGGTATCGCCCGGTGTCGCCTTCGGCGAGCACGGCGAGGGCTACGTGCGCATTGCCCTCGTCGAGAACGAGCAGCGCATCCGCCAGGCGGCCCGCAACATCCGTCGTTTCCTTGAAACCGGTGCGCAAAAGTTGCACAACGTCGTTCCCCTCGCGACCCGGCGCTGACACCCGCCGCTTCCGGAACATTGCATGGGCGCGCCGCTCAAAGTCGGTCTGGCCGGGCTCGGCACCGTCGGGGCGACCGTGGTGCGGCTGATCGCGCGCCAGCGCGACGCGCTCGCGGCGCGCTGCGGCCGGCCGATCGAAGTGGTCGCGGTCACGGCGCGCTCGCGCGCAAAGGACCGCGGCCTCGACATGAACGGCCTGCGCTGGGTCGAGACTCCCGTGTTGCTCGCCAAGGATCCCGGCATCGATGTGTTCGTCGAGCTGATGGGCGGGGAGGGCGATCCGGCGAAAAGCGCGGTCGAGGCGGCGCTCGCCGCCGGCAAATCGGTGGTCACCGCCAACAAGGCTTTGCTCGCGCGCCACGGCGTCGCGCTCGCCGCGCTCGCCGAGCGCCATCACGTGGCGCTCAACTTCGAGGCGGCGGTCGGCGGCGCCATCCCGATCGTCAAGACCTTGCGCGAGGGGCTCGCCGGCAATGCGCTCGCGCGCGTCTACGGAATTCTCAACGGCACCTGCAACTACATCCTCACCCGCATGGAGCAGGAAGAGCTGACTTTTGCCGAATGTTTGAAGGACGCGCAGCGGCTCGGTTACGCGGAGGCGGACCCGACCTTCGACGTCGAAGGCCACGACACCGCGCAGAAGCTCGCGATCCTCGCCAGCCTCTCGTTCGGCATCAAAGTCGACCCGGAAGCCGTTTACGTGGAAGGCATTTCGACCATCACGCCCGAGGACCTCGAGGCCGCCGACGAGCTCGGCTACCGCATCAAGCTGCTCGGCGTCGCGGTCGCGACCGATGCCGGCATCGAGCAGCGCGTGCACCCGACCATGGTGCCGAAGCATTCCGCGATCGCCCAGGTGATGGGCGTGACCAACGCCGTGACGATCGATCCCGACCCGATCAACGAGATCACCCTGGTTGGGCCGGGCGCGGGCGGCGAGGCGACCGCCTCGGCGGTCGTGTCCGACATCGGCGACATCGCGCGCGGCGTGCGCACGCCGCCGTTCGGCCGCCCGACCGCAAATCTCGCCACCAGCCCGAAGGCGCCGATGCAGCGCCACGAAGGCGGTTATTACATCCGCATGCTCGCGGTCGATAAGCCCGGCACCGCGGCGACCATCGCGACGCGCCTGGCCGAGCAGCAGATTTCCCTCGAATCGATCGTGCAGCGTCACCCCGGCGGCCGTCCGCACGGGGGCGAGGATCCCGCCGACGCGGCGCCGGTGCCGGTCATCCTGGTCACCTATGCCACCACCGAGGACGCGGTGCGCCGGGCGCTCGACAAGGTCGTGGGCGACGGCGTCATCGTCGGCAAGCCGCAACTCATCCGCATCGAGAAGACGTAGAGCGTGATGGCTTTCCTGCGAAACGCCATCACGCTCTACTTTATTTTTGGAGCATGATCTTTTCCGAAAACCGGTACCCACTTTTCGGGATCATGCTCTAACGACAAGGCCGCCGGCCGAACCGGCGTGGATCGGAGGAACGCCCATGTCGACGATCGATATCCCGTCGCACCAGTTGCTCGAGCGCATTCTGTCGCTCGAAATCGTGCGCGTGACCGAACGCGCGGCGGTGGCGGCGGCGCGGCTGCGCGGGCTCGGCAACGAAAAGGCGGCGGACCAGGCGGCGGTCGATGCCATGCGGCGCGAACTCAACAATCTGCCGATCCGCGGCACCATCGTGATCGGTGAGGGCGAGCGCGACGAGGCGCCCATGCTGTTCATCGGCGAGAAGGTCGGGCGCGACACCGGCCCGCAGATGGACATCGCGGTCGACCCGCTCGAAGGCACGACCCTGTGCGCGAAGAACATGCCGGGCGCGATCGCGACCGTGGCGCTCGCCGACGGCGGCACTTTGCTCAACGCGCCCGACGTCTACATGGAAAAAATCGCGATCGGCCCCGGCTATCCCAAGGGCGTGGTCGATCTCGATGCGCCCGCCGAGCAGAACATCGCCAATCTCGCCAAGGCGAAAGGGGTGAAGCCGACCGGCATCACCGCGCTCATCCTCGACCGCCCGCGCCACGCGGACCTGATCGAGGCCGTGCGCAAGACCGGCGCCGCCGTGACGCTGATCACCGACGGCGACGTTGCCGGCGTCATCCACACGGCCGATCCCGAGGACACCGGCATCGACATTTACTTGGGCATCGGCGGCGCGCCCGAGGGCGTGCTGGCCGCGGCGGCGCTGCGCTGCATCGGCGGGCAGATGCAGGGGCGTCTCGTGCTCGACACCGAGGAGAAGCGCCAGCGCGCCGCCCACATGGGCATCAAGGACTTGCGCAAGAAATACACCATGGAAGAGATGGTCAGCGGCGATTGCCTGTTTGCTGCGACCGGCGTCACCACCGGCTCCATGCTCAGCGGCGTGAAGTTCCACCCGGAGGTGATCGAGACGGAGACCGTGGTGATGCGTTCCGCGACCGGCACGGTGCGCTGGATTCGCGCCGAGCACCGCGAGCACGGAAGTTTCATCTCGGCTGAAGCACTCGGCGCGCCCGGCGCTCGTGAAATGTCACGACCATGTCCCGCGCGGGACATAATATGGTCAGGCGGGCGCGCGATTATCTCGCCTGTAGGGGGTGATCATACGGGGGTCACCATGGGGACACGGCTTGGCTTGGTCGCGCTGCGGCCGGTTGAAGTCGCGATGCTGTTCTTAAGCTTCACGCTCGTCGCGCTGCTCGCGCTTGGGCTCGTGATCTAAATCTTTGGGCACGAGGCACGAACCCGCCGACGTCGGTCGGCGGGTTCTTCATTTTTGCGATTCCGGGATTCGCGTGGCAGCCGCTAAAACGAGTCGAAGCTCTGGACCGGCAGATCGCCTGCCTTCGACATCAGGCCGAAGGTGTCGACCTGGCTCGCAGGGGCAAAACCCTGCGCCAGAAGACCGCCTTCCGCGACAATCGAGGTGGTCGCCCACAAGCCGAGCGCACCGATCACCAACGCGACCGCAACGAGCGTTTTGAGCTTGAACATGATGTCCTCCGGTTCAAGTGCCGCCCGAAAGCGCTTCGGGCGAAGACGGCCCCTGCGTGCTCGGTCATTGGTCGCGGTTCGTGCCCGCGCGGTTCATTGGGGATTAACGCTGCGCCGGCAGGTGCGCGCGCCGGCAAAACCGTGCAATTTGCTTGCTAGCAGCGAATCATGCCCGCGATCGCCCTCTCGCTTGCGCCGGACCGTGCCGGTCCGCGCACGTTCCTCGGGGTCGAGCGCTCGGTCTGCGGCCGGCCGTGGCGCGACCGGCTCGACGAGCGCGCGTCGGCGCGCGCGCTGGCGATCGTACAGCGGCACGGGATACCCGAGCTTTTGGCGCGCATTCTCGCCGGGCGCGGCGTCGAGATCGACGCGGTCGAAGGCTTCCTCGATCCCAGCATTCGGCGGCTGATGCCGGACCCGCACGTGGTCACCGGCATGGAGGTCGCGGCGGCGCGCATCGCCGACGCCGTCATCCGCGGCGAGCGCATCGCGATCTTCGGCGATTACGACGTGGACGGCGCCACGTCGGCGGCGCTGTTCGCGCGGTTTCTCAGGCACGCCGGGCGCGAGGCCGAGATCTACATTCCCGACCGCTTGTTCGAGGGCTACGGGCCGAACGTCGAGGCGGTGCGGGCGCTCGCGCAAAAAGGCGCGCGCCTTCTCGTGACCGTCGATTGCGGCACCACCAGCCCGGACGCGCTCGCCGAGGCGCAGCGGCTCGGGCTCGAGGCGATCGTCATCGATCACCACCAGGCCGACGCGCAGCTCCCGCCCGCGCTCGCGGTCGTCAATCCCAACCGGCTCGATGATCTGTCGGGCCTCGGTTATCTCGCCGCCGCCGGCCTCGTGTTCCTCGTGCTGGTCGCGACCAACCGGGCGCTGCGCGCGCGCGGCTTCTGGACGTCGGCACGGCCGGAGCCCGACCTGCTCGGCCTGCTTGATCTGGTCGCGCTCGGCACCGTCGCCGACGTGTCGCGTCTCGAAGGGCTCAACCGCGCCTTCGTCGCCAAGGGCCTGATCGCCATGCGTCGGCGCGAGCGTGTCGGGCTCACCGCGCTCATGGATGTCGCGCGCCTTGCCGGTCCGCCCGAGCCCTGGCACCTCGGCTTTCTGCTCGGGCCGCGCATCAACGCGGGCGGCCGCATCGGCCGCGCCGATCTCGGCACGCGGCTGCTGCTCTCGGAAGATGTCTCGGAAGCGGCGCAACTCGCCGCGGAACTCGACCGCCTCAACCGGGAGCGCCAGGCGATCGAGCAGGCGACGCTGGCGGCGGCGGAGGCCGAGGCGGCGGCGGCGCTGGGCGTCGAGGAGCGCGGCGCCGTCATCGTCACCGCCGCAACCGGGTGGCATCCGGGCATCGTCGGCCTGGCGGCGGCGCGCCTGAAGGAGCGCTTCGAGCGGCCGGCTTTCGCCATCGCGCTCGAGCCCGGCGGCATCGGCACCGGCTCCGGCCGGTCGATCCCGGGCGTCGACCTCGGGCGCGCGGTGCGCCGCGCGGTCGCCGAGAAGCTGCTCATCAAGGGCGGCGGTCACGCCATGGCGGCGGGCGTCACTTTGCGTCACGACCGCCTCGCGCCGTTCCGCGCCTTCCTCGAGGCCGAGCTTGCCGCCGCGGTCGAGGCGGGGCGGCGCGATCGCACGCTCCTCATCGACGGCGCCGTGACGGCGGCCGCCGCCGGCCCCGCGTTCCACGCCATGATCGCGCGCGCCGGTCCCTACGGCCCCGGCAATCCCGAGCCGGTGTTCGCGTTGCCGTCACATTCGATCGCCTATGCCGAAGAGGTCGGCCAGGCGCACGTGCGCGTACGGCTCAAATCCGGCGACGGCAGCGCGCTCTCCGCGATCGCCTTCCGCGCCGTCGGCCAGCCGCTCGGCGAGGCTTTGCTCAAGAACCGCGGCCGCGCCGTGCACGCGGCCGGCACGCTGGCGCTCGACCGCTGGCAGGGCGAGGAACGCGTGCAGCTGCGTCTTCTCGACGTCGCCGTGGATGATCCGACGGCGCGGGTGTGAGTTGCTTCACCGCGTTTTCTACTGCTGGTACGTGGTCGGCGCAATCGCGCTGGTGCTCACCACCACGTCGGGGCTCGGCTTCTATAACTTGTCGGTGCTGCTCGACGCCTTCGTGTGCCCTACTTGAACAGATCGAGGTCGATCGCGAGGCTCATGGCGAGATAGCCGGCGCGGTTCGGGTGCAGCTTGTCACCCGGGCCGCCGGTCGTGCTTTCCGGCACAAATTCGGCCTTGAGTCCGCCGGTCTGCGGATCGAGCGTGGCCTTGTCGAAATCGGCGACGCCGTCGAACAGGCCCGACGTGCGGATGAATTCGTTGAGTGCTTTGCGCTTTGCATCCTGCTCGGGCGAGCCGTGGGCTGCGTTGGAACTGCCGAGCGCCGAGACGACCGTGGCGCCGATGACGCGCACGCCCGGCGCCCGCGCGCGCAGGCGCGCCACGACTTCTTTCATGCCGGTCTCGACCGCGGCGACCTCGGCGTTGCCGTTGCGGCTGAAGTCGTTGATGCCCTCGAGCCAGATCACAGCGGCGAGGCCGGAGAGGCTGAGCACGTCGCGTTCGAGCCGCGCGCCCGCCGACGGCCCGCCGGCGAACGGTTTCTGCGGCGAATATTGCGCCGGCCCGACCACCTGATTGCCGCCGATGCCGGCGTTGACCACCGAAGCCTTGCGGCCGAGCGCGTGCAGCCGGCGGGAGAGCACGTTGGGCCAGCGATCCTCGCCGTTGAGGGTCGAGGCGGTGCCGTCAGTGATCGAGTCGCCGAAGGCGACGATCAGTTGCGTGTCGGCCGGCGCCATCATGTCGACGGCATCGAGGAAGTACCAGGACGCGGTGCTGAATGGGAACGCGGCTTCGTCATCGGCGGCGACGGCGCCCGGCGCGGTGACGTAGGACGTGGTGAGCGCCTTGGCGTGCCACGTCATCGGGCCGCTGTCGCCGGTGGCGTGAAAGGTGACCGCCAGCCGACGCCCAACAAGCGCGGCGGCCTCGGTGACGAACGGCAGCGCGACCGCGTCGCTCCAGGTGGATTCGCCCGGCGCGATGGTGACCGCGGGCTTGCCGGCGAAGGTCACCGGCCGGCTCGATCCCGCGACCACGCCGGCGCTCGCAAGCTGCAGGCCGACGCGCACGCCGTCGAAAGTGACCGGCCGCGTGCCGAGCGCGTTCGAGAGGCGCAGCCGAGTCTCGCGTCCCCAGATGTCGGGCGTGACGATGAGGCGGAACGTCTGGTCGCGCGCGCCGGTCTCGGGCGAGGGGAAGGCGAAGCGCAGGTCGGGCTGCGCCGACGGATTGCCGACCGGGTAGGGGCCCTGCACCGAGGCGGCCCAGGCGGTGACCCATTTCTCCTGCGCTTGCACCGACGATGCGGCGAGGGCGAGCGTGAAAATCAACGAGAGCGCAAGACCGAGACGACGCATAATCCACCTATTGCTCGTGGAATCCGTGTTGTCCGACGAGTGGATTGACCACTCTTACGCCGGCGAAGCGGCTGAAGTCCCGGTCGGCCGACCAAAGTTCGCGCACACCATGCTGGCGGCATAGTGCCATAATACGCGCATCATGGACTCGCGGACCCGTTATGGCGCTCTCAACGAGAAGGGCGCGCAATGTACCCCAGTGAGTAGGCGGCTCGGTCAGCAGGGCTAATGACGGAGACTCGAGCCAAATATCGATTTGACCAATCGCGCGCTCAAGCGGTGTGGGTGGCGCAAAGATACGCGGATGGGTCACGACGCCGAGGAATTCGTGTAGGCATGGCCAGGGGATGGCCCAAGCGGCCGTCCCCTGGCCAAGCTCGATTAAACGCTTAGAAGCGATTTCATAAAACGGGGAGTCTCTACGATGAGCGTAGATGAGAATGTTTGTATCGACCGCGATCACCCGCCACGGCCCTCATAGGACATGTCGAGCAACTGCTCCCATGACATATGGCGCACTTCGGGCTGAAGCCCGTTTCCTTTGAAGCTGCCGTCCCGCATGCGGAACGGCGGCCGCTTTGCGTCGGCAAGGACGCGATGCAGCCCGCGTTCCACCAAGGCGCGCAGCGTCACCCCCTCCCGGGCCGCCAGTTTGCGCGCCTCGCGCAGCAGCGCGTCTGCGATTTCGATTGTGGTCTTCATCTGGCCCTTCCATATGGGTCGTCGGATATGGGTACCCATATAGCC
>WNGJ01009636.1_pt1 | contig 10293 bp, 12 predicted proteins | sample 5400611 | NCBI WGS metagenome assembly WNGJ01 (sample SAMN13153375, study PRJNA577476) | soil metagenome | isolation source: 40 cm soil or saprolite under Garry oak tree replicate 1 | place: USA:California | collected 2016-06-15
TGGCTGGAGATGAAACAAAAGGAATACGACGCTCTGCGTCTAAGACCGCACCCGTACGAGTTCTCGATGTACTACGACGTGTAACCGCCTTCTAGCACAGCCATCCTGGCTGTGGGGCCAACGGGCATCTTGCCCGTTGAGTTTTGTAGGGCCGTCTATGACCGCCTCGGCAAGCCAGTGGCCTGTTTCCCGTATTGCAATCTGAAAGGCGGAAACTGAGGTAACCGTGCAACAGGAAAATATTTTCGCGCCGGTGAAACGCCGAGCACCATATTTCCTCGGGGCGGTCCTCGCAGCCTGTATCTTGATGATGTTTTGCACGCCATTACCCGATCAACTAATTCTTTTTCCCACCGCTCAACGCATCGATGCGCATGGCGCAACGCGGCAGACTATTCCATTCCAAAATGGTGACCTCGAAATCTGGACGGCGCGTTCGCGGCTCGCGCAACAACGCAATCATATAGATGCCTACATTCTGCGTTTCTACGGCAACGCCGATCGCGCGGAACGATGGGTTGCACTTGAAGCCGACGCATTCGACGAACGCGCCATCGAAATTTGGGGAATGAATTATCCGGGCTTCGGTGGCAGCTCCGGCCCAGCACGTCTGAAACGAATGTCGCCCGCCGCCCTTGCCGCCTTCGATGCACTGAAATCGAAGGTCCCGAACCAGCCGATCTTCGTTTTTGGCGCGAGCATCGGAAGCGCGGTGGCAATGAACGTTGCGGCCAATCGGGAAGTCCGCGGGCTTGTTCTCCACAATCCGCCACCATTGCGCCAAATAATCCTGCGTAGTTACGGCTGGTGGAATCTTTGGCTCCTGGCCGGACCGGTCGCCCTGCAAATTCCCCACGAACTAGATAGCGTTGCCAACGCGAAACGAATTCATGCTTCCGCAATTTTTCTTCTCGCCGAAAACGACGAGATCGTTCCGCCCAAATTTCAACGTCTGGTAGTCGACTCTTTCGCCGGAGAAAAACAGGTGATCACCTTGCCCGGCGCCTACCACAATTCGCCGATTGAAGGCCCGGTCGTGGTCGAAATTCATCGGGCCTACGATTGGCTGTTTGGTGCCATCGCCCGCTAACGAGATACAGCAAAGGCACCTCTGTGCCCTTCTTTGCGGCAGCAATTTTTTACTTGTCATCCTGAGCGAGGTCGAAGGATCTCTAGCTATTGTTGTCTGCTAAGGTCAGAGATTCCTCGACTGCGCTCGGAATGACAAAAGGTAGCATCATCATGAGCAGCGCCTTTCAGGCGCTCGCCTGCAAAATAGCAAATCGACATTTTCGTGTTGTACCTGCAACACCAAATTGTTATCTCGTGGGCGCCCCCCCCGCTCTTTGCCGCATTTGTAGGGTGTCTGTGCCAGAGGCCGCAGCTTTCGAATGGCCTTTCACAGAAACGCCCCACAATTAAGCGGCCTGAAGCGCTCGTCTCGCCGCGTGACGACGAGTGATTCGTGTCTTCCACCCTCCATGTATAGTCTGCGCTTCAGTTTGAAGACGCAAAAATTTCTGATTGTCCTAGCGCTTACTGCGCTGGTCTGGATTGTTTTTGGGCAAACCGCGCACTTCGATTGGGTGGGTTACGTGATCACGACTACGTTTATCGCTCCGGTCGCGTGACCAGCGGGATCAGCTTTTCCAACATCGCATGGGCCTTCACTCATTTTCACGCCGCCAACTGGCATCCCGTCACCACCCTGTCGCACATGCTCGACTGCCAATTGTTCGGCGTAAACCCGGGTCTGCATCATTTCAGCAGCGTCGTCATTCACGCACTCGCCGCCATCGCGTTATTTCTTACTTTGGACTCGCTGACTGCAAAAATCTGGCGAAGCGCATTTGTCGCCGCTGTCTTCGCCATTCATCCGCTACGAGCGGAATCGGTGCCATGGATCGCCGAGCGCAAAGATGTCCTGAGCGGTTTATTCTTCGCGCTTACTCTGCTGGCTTGGTCCAACCACGCATGCAGGAAATCGTTGGCGCGCTATTTGATTGCGCTCCTTGCCGCCGCGCTTGGAACGCTTTCCAAACCGATGCTGGTCACGATTCCGTTCGTGCTTTTGCTAATCGATTATTGGCCGCTGAATCGTTTTCAAAAGGAGAAAATCATTTCGCTGATTCTGGAAAAGATTCCTTTTGCGCTATTCGCCGCAGCCTCGGCGGTTGCGACGGTGCTGGCCCAACACGGCCAGCTCGATACCTTCGGATTCTCGCTGCCGTTGCGTTTCGAAAACGCAATCGTTAGCTACGCGATCTATTTGCGTCAGCTGATCTGGCCCATCGATCTCGCCGTTCTTTATCCGCATCCGGAAAAATTCTTCCCGTTCCCGATTATCGCCGGTTGCATTGCGCTCCTGATGGCGTTGTCGGCAATCGCGATTATTTACCGAAACGATTCCCGTTTCTGTTCACCGGCTGGTTTTGGTTTGTTGGCATGTTGGTCCCGGTAATTGGAATTGTGCAGGTGGGCCGGCAAGCTCATGCCGATCGCTATACTTATCTGCCTCTCATCGGCATCACCATCACCATCGTGTGGCTCGTTGCCGAACTGACGGAGCGCTGGCGTTTTCGAAAACAAATCGGTGTGCTTGCATCCGCCGTTGTCATCATCACGCTCAGTGCTTGCGCATATCATCAAACCGCTTTTTGGCGCAACGCCGATTCGCTTTGGCCGCATACGCTTGCGGTAACGACAGATAATGACGGCGCACACCTTGCCTTCGCGACCGCGCTCTTCGCCGAGGGCAAAACCGAAGAAGCAATTGTGCACGCGCGCGCGGCGGCGGAAATTCGCCCGGCTAATGCGGGTGCTTATGGGAAAGTGCCGGTTGGTCTGGAAGGGAAAGCACTCGACGAAGCGATTCTTTTCTAGAGCGCGCGAGTCGAAAACGAGCCGAACAATATCGGCGCCCGCAACACATTTGGTGTCTTGCTGGTGCAGAAACATCAGACGCGCGCCGCCATCGAGCAGTGGGAAACCGCGCTTGCATTAGACGCGAACGACGGAAATACGCAGAGCAACCTGGTATGGGTGCTCGCCACCGCGCCCAACGCCTCGCTCCGCAACGGAATTCGCGCGGTCGAATTGGCTGAACGCGCACTGAAACTCGCCGGCGGGGTCACCCGATTCTGCATCGCAAATTGGCCGCGGCCTACGCCGAAGCCGGTCGATTCGACGATGCCATCGCAAACAGCAGAGCGCGAGGGCAACCGCGAGTTGGCTGACGAGTTTACCGCCGTCCTCGCCCAATACCGACAGCACCAACCCTTCCGCGACGCCAGCCTGCAACTGCACGAAGATTAATTACAAGAAGCGCTTGCGAGCAAGAGCTGGAGGGGCGAGCTCCGCGAGCCCGCGTAGCACAGCCATCCTGGCTGTGGGCCAACGGGCATCTTACCTGTTGATCCGAGCCTACGGCGATCAGTCAAGAGGGGGCCTGGCCAATCCTCCACCGAATTACCTTGCAACTTTGGCGAGCGGCCTAATGTTGAAATATACATTATGAGCTTGCTCGCGAGCTTCATGAATCTGGCAGGGCCAGATCTGATCGTTATTCTGTTGATCGTCCTTGTCCTTTTCGGGGCAAAGAAATTGCCGGAACTGGCGCGTGGAATGGGACAAGCCGTTCGCGAATTTCAAAAAGCAAAAGACGAATTCAGCGACGAGCTAAACAAAGCCGGCAAGACCGAGGAAAAAACAGTTCACCCGGCCCAGGCAAACGTCCCGCGGATCGAACCGGGAACTCCCGGTGCTACCCAGCCCGACCCGAACCAGACCGTCGCTCCCGGTAACCGCGCCGATCAAGTTTAGGCGCCTGTTGCGCGCCTTATTTTATCATCCTGAGCAAAGTCGAAGGATCGCTAAGGGATTTCAGCACGTCCTCCTGCTCCTGCTCGTACTCATGCTCAGACGACGTCGTTCTTTGGATGTCCAGCGTAGTCAGTGTGGCGGAGAGAGCTGTCACTTGCGCTCTCCTGAGCCGTGGCTGAGCTTGATCTCGTTAGGCGTTGAGCCGGTGTGAGCACTGATCCCATTGATTCCGTCACAGAGAAGGTCGCGGCCATCTTCGCAGAGTTGGCAGGTGATCCGGCGCAGCAGACACAACGATCAAATCCGGCGATGCAGCAAACGGCCACCCGCTGCGCGATGATATTTTCCAAGGATTAAGTCATCATCAAGCCTATGAGCGAACAACCAGATTATCCTTACGCTACCCATCTCGATATCAAGTTTCCAGCGCTCCGCTTGGTGGACGTTCCGGCCCTGGTCAAAGCCTGCACCGATAAGTGGTATAACCAAACACTCTGTAAAGTGAACGACTCCATTGTTCGCCTCGGGGTCGTGCAAGGCGAGTATCACTGGCACAAACATGACAACGACGACGAGTTCTTCTTTGTCTTGGAGGGACACTTTGTCATCGATCTCGAAGATCGCTCGATTGATCTGCAGCCACAGCAGGGATTTGTCGTTCCCAAAGGCGTCAAGCATCGCACGCGCGCCCCTGATCGAGCGGTCATTCTGATGGTGGAAACCGCCGCCATCGTTCCTACTGGTGATGCGTAGCGCCGCGGACGAGCTATCTGTTATCGCTAATCCGTCAATCAGAGACTCTGCTTTCGTCAGCGTAGTTCCGAAAGCTTGCGCCTACCACGGCAGGCAGACTTGACTCACGTTGTCTCAGGCTCGTTAGCTTGCCCCAAATGATGGCCCTGGTCTGTGCGCCCAGCGGACATCTTCCGGCTGGCCTCATCCTGTCATTCCGAGCGAATACGCCAGTCCCTCAGACCGAGGAATCTCTAGCTGAACCTTCTTCTGCAAACAATTAGAGATGTCTCGACTTCGCTCGACATGACAGAAGCAAATAGAATAGGGTCGCGCAATCCTCCCTGGGTTGTATAACTTGGCTGCGAGATGGAGCGGCGACATATCAAATGGCTCCCGCTGTTGTTGGCGGGATTGTTTTTCGCCTATCAATATTTTTCCTCTGAGAAATTCGTCAATCCGGAGACAGGGCGGAAGAGTCACGTCGCCATGTCCACCCGCGAGGAAGCATTACTTGGACTCCAAAGTTATCAGCAAGTCCTGGCACAGTCGGAGAGTATCGATTCGGGACCGGAACTCGAAATGATCAAGCGGGTAGCGTCGCGGCTAGCCAGCGCCACAGGCAAAGCAGGTGCGGACTTCGACTGGCAGGTCTCGTTGATTCGCTCCTCGCAGATAAACGCATTCTGTTTGCCGGGCGGCAAGGTCGTAGTTTACACCGGCATTCTACCTATCACGCAAAACGAACCTGCCCTTGCGACCGTTCTAGGTCACGAGATGGCGCATGCTACTTCGCGACATGGTTCGCAGCGCGTCTTAGAACAGAACCTCGCCCAAACTGCGCTGACCGGAGTAGCCATGTCGCTCTCCGATATGGACTATGACAAGCAACGCGCGGTGATGGGGGCACTCGGTGCGGGTACTCAATTCGGCGTGCTCATGCCATTTAGCCGCAAACATGAGTCAGAAGCCGATGCGATTGGATTGCTTTATATGGCGCGAGCTGGCTACGATCCGCGGGAGAGTATCCGCTTTTGGCAACGAATGGAAAATGCCGGAGGTGCTCAACCACCGGAGTTTCTTTCCAGTCATCCGTCGCACGGCACCCGCATTCAGCAGTTGGAAGCGGAAATGCCGAAAGCATCAGAAGAATACAACAAATCTCCACATGCTGATGTGCCAACGTCGTTGTAAGCCGCTTGCATTAAGCTACTACTAGCCGAGAGTGATTTTCCGTCTTTTACGTTGCAGCGAAGGCGGCGTTTCGCTAAGATTTCCTCTCACTTATGCCGATCTCCATATTCCTCCGTTTGGGCAAACTCATCGCGGGTTTTGTGTTCATGATCTCCCCTCTGGCTCTGGCCTTGCCACCGGGCCTGCTAGACAACAATCATCCCGCAGTTCAGGCGGTGATAGCTGTTCAGAAAAGCGTCACCGATACCTGGATGCAACAGCCGGAAGTTCTCGGCACCGCGGTCAGCGCGAATGAATCTGGCACTGCGGTTCTTGCTGTTTATGTTGATCGCGACGCAGCCAAGGCTGGCGACGTTATTCGCGACCTGCCCAAGAATGTCGGTGAGATAGACGTGCAAGTGCATCTGACGGACAAGTTCCGTTCCATGCGCGGCAATCCGCACGGTGGTTCCAGTCACACTGCGCTGCAAACGCCCCCGATTCAGCTTGGAACTTCCGGAGGTTGGAGCAAGGACCTGGCGAATGGTTATTGCTGCGGCGGCACCCTCGGCTCGCTGGTTCAAATCGGCAGCACACAGTATATCCTGAGTAACTATCACGTTTTTGAGTCGGATATCGTTCCAGGCGGCAACAACACCGTTGCTACTACCGGCGATCCAATCATTCAACCCGGGCTAATCGACGTTAACTGTAACGTCAACGGCGCACAAACAGTAGCGACGCTGGTGAAAAAGAGTTCGCTACCTAATAGTAACGTTGATTGTTCCATCGGAAAAGTTGTAGCCGGGAAAGTCGCCAGCAACGGCTCAATCCTGGAGATTGGCACAATTTCCAAAAGTACGCTGGGCGCTTCAATCGGACAGGCGGTGAAAAAGAGCGGACGTACTACCGGGCTATCGCGCAACTCCATTGTGGGTTTGAACGCAACGATTCGTGTTGCCTATGATAACGAATGCGCCGGTGGTGCCGCCTTCACCAAGACTTTTACCGGCCAGATCGTGGTTGGGAACAGCGGCAGCAAATTTCTCAATAGTGGCGACTCCGGTTCGTTAATGGTGGAAGACGTAGCGACCAATCCGCGGGCGATCGGTTTGCTTTACGCCGGCAGCAGCACCGATGCGATCGCGAATCCAATCAATCAAGTGCTGAGCTTCCTCGGCGCGACCATGGTTGGGCAGTAAGAGCTCGCCGATTTACAATTCAGGTGCCCGTTCGTCGCCAGGCGAACGGGCATTTTTTGCTTGTCCCTAAACTCCGGTTTCTCTTCTCGTTCCCAAACCGGTGTGTGTTAGCGGCGCTTGCGGTGAGCGTCTCCTCTCCTCCTCGATCGAGGAGAGGACTAAGGTGAGGAGTCGAAAGATCGGATGCTCCCTTCGAACGGATCAACCCAAGGAGAAGAAAATCCCTCACCTGTATCCTTTCCCTTTTTAGAAAGGGGAGAGGCGAAATCTCCTGCAGCGGACGGTGAACCGGTAGCCAAACTCTGTTTGGGAATGGACTCTCTCTTGAGGAGCCTTAAAGATGCTGCGACGATGCCGCATCTACATGGCCCCTATTTATGAGACGGCTTAGCGCGCTCTACCTCTCGAGTTTCCCGACTAACTAAATCGATGCGCAAGCCAAATCTCATCGTGTTTCTGACGGACCAGCAGCGCGCCGATACTATTGCCTGCGATGGCAGCAAAAAAGTTTATGCACCGAACCTGTGCAAGCTTGCTTCAGAATCGGTCATTTTTGAGCACGCCTATGTTACCCAACCTCTGTGCGTGCCTTCGCGAGCGTCACTACTCACTGGAATGTGGCCGCATCAAACTGGCTGTACGAAGAATGGTATTTCACTTGATCCCCGAATTCGAACCTTTGCCGAGCTAATTGGCGACGACAGTTACCATCCCGCCTACATGGGAAAGTGGCAGTTGGGGGATGAAGCGAAGCGACAGCGTGGATTTCGCGATTGGATTTCCACCGAAGGCGTCGGTGATTACAGCCGATTCCTAGACTTGCGAGGCTACACTCCGGACAGGCCGGACGGATCTTTTTCCGAACGTCTGGTCAGCCAACTGCCGCTGGAGATTTCGAAACCCAGATTTCTGGAAGAGCATGCCTGCGAGTTTATCGAGATGCATCGCCGCGATCCGTTTGTTCTATTCGTTTCGTTTGTTGAGCCCCATTCACCCTACAACGGCCCTCTAAACCTTGAGCACGCGCTCGAAGATGTGGAACTTGATGCAACCGCGGTCGCGCCAGTAAACGACAATATTCCACTGCGCTACAAACTAATGCGGGAATGGCAGCAGGCCGAGGCGATCCTGGATCGGAAGCGATTACCCAATCTCTATTTCTTCGGAGTTACTCCAGACGAGTATCGCGCGATGAGACAACGGTATCTTGGCCTGGTCACGATGGTTGATCAAAGCATTGGCGGAATTTTGTCGTGTCTCGAACAGGCTGAATTATTGGATGAAACCATTGTTGTCCACACCAGCGATCACGGAGATATGCTTGGGGCGCATCATCTGTTTGGAAAAGAAGTCATGTTCGAAGAAGCGGTGCGCGTTCCCTATCTTGTTCGATTGCCCAGCCAACGCCAGGGCCTGAGGGTTGTTCAACCGGTGAGTCATATCGACTTCCTTCCGACTTTGCTCGATCTCCTGGGTGAGCCCAAACCAAATCAATGCGCCGGCAAAAGCCTGGCTCCACTGCTGCGCGGCGAAACCATGCCACCGGAAAACATTTTTATGGAATGGTCCCCCAATCGGGTCAAGGTGATGAAAGGGACAAAGCTCGCGCCGCGCCGGACGATTAAACGCGCAATGAATGAATCTACCCGCGCTGTAATCTCCCCCGAAGGCTGGAAACTTTGCCTGAGAGACCAGGACTTGAATGAATTCTACAACTTGCAGGCTGATCCAATTGAAGCGCGTAACCTCTACTACCAGGCTGATTATCGATCGGTTATCGCACAAGCGACAAGCGACATTCTTTCCTGGCAGCAAGCCACTGGGGATACCTTGAAGCTCTAGCGCTAAAGAGCTACGATACCGCACCTTTATGGACAAGCTGCCCAGAGTAATTGCTACCTCGGTAGTTCGCTCCGCGCATCAGGGTGAGGGTCACGGAGGCGTTTACCTGATTGACCTAAACTCCGGCCGGTTCGATCAAGTAATCGATTGGAATGACGACAGTATTAGCTGGGAAGGTCGCGGCGGCGACCGTGGTCTCCGGGGGATTGCATTCCATAACAATCGAGTTTTCCTCGCCGCCAGCGACGAGATTTTCGTTTACGACACCGCTTTCAACCGTCTCGATTCTTACCGAAATCAATACCTAAGACGGTGTCACGAAATCAGCAGGTATGAAAATACGCTGTATCTTACCTCGACTGATTTAAACAGTGTTCTCGAGTTTGACCTCAACACGAATTCCTTTTCTCGCGGTTATATCATCAGGCGCACCGCGAAGCTCATGCGCGGCTTTCTTAAGCGCATTGCCAATCCCGCGCCGGCCGCGTTCCATCTTACCTTTTTTGACCCCAATGATAGCAGAGGACCAAGAGTAGGCCCAAATAGCAGTAGCCTTCATATTAATAACGTTAGCCACCACGACGGCTTGATCACAATTGCTGGGACGACAATCGAAAGCTTGCTCGAATTGAAACAAGATACGTTGCGAGAGTATGCACCGCTACCACGAAAAACTCACAATGCCGCAATCTACAAAGATGGAATAATCTATAACGATACCGCTTCCAATAGGCTGGTTATTGCAGATAGAAAGAATCGAATTAAGCAGTGTTTCGCTGTTCCTGAATACGAACCATCGACGTTATCGAACGCGCATTTGCCAAACGATCACGCTCGCCAGGGATTTGCCCGCGGCCTCTGTTTGTACGGCGATGATGTGATTATCGGGGGTTCATCCCCATCCACCGTTTCTGCCTACAGCCTCGCCACAGGAAGGCGGATTAACAGCGTTAATCTCTCAAAGGATGTCCGCAACTGCATTCATGGCCTCGAGGTGTGGCAGGGATAAGTCGCGCGTTATGATGGGAACGATTCTGATTGGTTTGCGTGTCGTAGATTTCAGCTAAACTGCTGGACGTATGCCGAACTATCTCGTTCTCAGTACGAGTGGAAATCCCGACAGCAATAGCCGACGGATGGCGCAAATCGCCTTTGACTGGCTAAAGAAAGCAAAGCTGAATTGCGAATGGCTCGACATTAGCAAGCTCGATCTTCCTTTGTGTGACGCTGACGCCTGCTACAATCATCCGGCTGCGAAAAATTTAACTGCCGCAGTCGAAAACGCCGACGGAATCATTGTCGCAACGCCAGTTTACAACTACGATGTAGCCGCTGCGGCCAAGAACATGGTTGAGCTAACTGGAAGTGCTTGGGAAGACAAAGTCGTCGGTTTTCTTTGCGCCGCTGGTGGAATGGGCAGTTATATGTCGGTCATGAGCTTTGCTAACAGTCTCATGCTCGATTTCCGCTGTCTCATCATTCCGCGATTTGTTTATGCTACCGGTAATTCTTTTGACGGCGA
>WNGJ01023730.1_pt1 | contig 10293 bp, 4 predicted proteins | sample 5400611 | NCBI WGS metagenome assembly WNGJ01 (sample SAMN13153375, study PRJNA577476) | soil metagenome | isolation source: 40 cm soil or saprolite under Garry oak tree replicate 1 | place: USA:California | collected 2016-06-15
TGACCTGACCGACTCTTTGAAGGAAGGCACCGCCGGCGCGGGCACCGGACACGGGCGACAGCGCCTTCGCGCTGCGCTAGTCATCAGCGAGATCGGCCTGGCCGTGATCCTCGTCGTCGGCGCGGGGCTCCTGATCAGGAGCCTGTGGCGGCTGCGGGCGGTGAATCCAGGATTCGACCCCCAGGGGCTCGTGACCTTCTTCATCTCGCCGCCGCCGCTGCGCGCCGAGGACCCGGCAAGGCTCGCGGCCCTGTACACGCAGGTCCAGGATGCGGCGCGGCAGCTCCCGGGTGTGACGAGCGTCGCCCTCACGAATTTCACGCCCCTCTCGGCCGGCGGACTGCCGTCTCCCGTCGAGATCCCGGGGCGCGCTCCGGACCCACTGCGCGATCCCCGGGTGTGGTTCATGACCGTTTCCCCGGGCTATTTCCGCACGATGCGCATCCCGGTCCGCGCGGGACGCGAATTCAGCGAGGCGGACCTCGCTCCCGGCGCGGCCGTCTTGGTGAATGAAGCGTTCGCACGCGCGTTCTGGCCTGGCCTGGATCCGATCGGACGCCAGGTGACGCTCCACAAGGCGGTCCAGAGCCGCCACGACTTCGGCGAGCCGCTCCCCGGCACGGTGGTGGGTGTCGTGGGAGACGTGCACCAGTTCGGTCTCGACACGCCGCCCGAGCCGCAGGTATACGTCCCCTTCACGAGAAGCGTGTGGGGGCACATGAGTCTCGTCGTCCGGACGGCCGTTGACCCGTCGGGGTTCCTCGCGACGCTGAGCCGGGCCGTCCGTCAGGTCGATCCGGATATTCCGATGACATTGACCGGCAGCGCTGGCAGCATGTCGGCGGTGGGCACGGTCGACATCAACGGGGGCCTCGCGTCACGACAGTTCGACGCCTGGCTCCTGGGCAGCTTCGCCGCGTCGGCGATGCTCCTCGCTGGCATAGGCATCTACGGCCTCTTGGCCTACTCCGTCGCGCAGCAGCGGCGTGAAATCGGCATCCGTCTCGCGCTCGGAGCGAGCCGCGGAGATGTCGTGTCGCAGGTCGTGGGCGATGGGATCCGGCTCGCGGGAGCGGGGATCGGGCTCGGCGTCTTGGTCGCCTTGGCCGTCACGCGCTTGCTCGCAGCGCTGCTGTACGGGGTCGGCGCGAGCGATCCCCCGACGTTCGTGGGCGTCGTAGCCCTGCTGGCGCTCGTCTCGCTGGTTGCCAGTTATCTCCCGGCGCGCCGGGCGGCTAGGGTCGATCCGATGGTGGCGTTGCGGTATGAATAGGGGCTCGGTATTCGGAGCCCGCCTTGCGCTGCGTCGCCTGGTGCGGCAGCCCGGGTTTTCGGTGCCGGTGGCCCTTACGCTCGCCTTGGGCATTGGAGCGACCGCGGCGGTCTTCGCTGTCGTGAATGGGGTCTTGATCAGGCCGCTCGCCTACCCAGAGGCGAACCGCCTCGTTGCCGTGGGACATACGGCATCGCACGTCGACCTACCGATGACCGGCGTGTCCCTGGGCACGGCTGATTACTACCGCGCACACAACCGCGTTTTCGAGGATATCGGCGTCTACGTGGAGCACGTCGGGACGCTGACCGATCTCGACCAGCCCGAGCGGGTGCGTTGGGCCTTTGCGACCCCGAGCGTGTTCACGGTGCTGCGCCCCGCAGTCACCCTCGGACGCTTGATCCGGCCGGGGGACTATGAGCCGGGGGTCGTTGGAGTCGTGCACGGGGCACTCATCAGCCACGACCTCTGGGTCCGGCGCTACGGAGCCGATCCCGGCCTGGTCGGCCGAACGGTCGAGCTGGACCGCCAACCCTACCCTGTCGTGGGGGTCTTGGAGCCCGGGTTCCACTTCCCGCACGCCGAGACCGACGTCTGGCTGGCCTTCGGGTGGGCGCCCCGATACGCGACTAAGGCTGGCCTTGGCTCTCTCTGGGCCAGCGCCGTGGCTCGACTCAAGCCGGGTGTGTCGTTCGCAGAGGCCCGGCAGGACCTTCAACGGCTCGTCCACTCCCTGCCGGGCGCTTTCCCTGACGTGACCCAGACGCAGCTCGAAGCGATGGGGCTGCGCGGCGCCGTTGTTCCCCTCAAAGAGGCGATAATCGGCGACGTGGGTGTGGCTCTCTTGCTCCTGCTAGCTGCAGGTGGGTTCCTGCTGCTCATCACCTGGGCGAATGCGGCCAACCTCAGCCTCGTGCGCGCCGAGGGCCTACGGCACGAGGGCGCGGTCGCGCACGCGCTCGGCGCGACAGACCGTCACCTCCTCCGTGGCTTCCTGAGCGAGGGCGTTCTTCTCTCCGCCGTTGGCGGTGCCGTCGGCTGTGCCCTGGCGAGCGCGGCGATCCAGGTTCATTTCGGTTTCGCGCCGGAGGAGATCCCGCGCCTCCGCGAGGTTGGTGTGGATGTCGCCGTCCTCGCCGTCATCTTTGGCCTCTCGCTCGCGAGTGCCGGCCTGCTCGCGGGCGTGTCTTTCCTGAGCGCGCGACGGCGGGGCGACCTGGCGGGCACGCTCGCGGGAGCGGTCGGCCGCATGACGGGCGGCCGCCGCCAGCAGGTCGTCAGATCGCTTCTGGTGGTGGGGCAGGTCGCCTTTGCGCTCGCACTCCTGATCGGTTCGGCTCTGATGGCGCAGAGTTTCTGGCGCCTCAGGCACGTGAGGCTGGGGTTCGATCCTGAGGGCGCCATCACGTTCCGGCTTCCGGTCCATCCGCCGAGCGGCTCCAGGAACTACTACCACGCCACCGCCCGCATTCATCAGGAAGTGCTTGAGCGCCTGCGTGCAATCCCCGGCGTTGAAGCTGCGGAAGCCGCAAGCACCAGCGGCTTCCCGGTGACGCCCGTACCGTCGTTCTACAACGTTCGCCTTGCGGTGGCGGACCGAGCGGCTGACAGCTCGCGCGAGTGGCCGTACGCTGAGTTGAGCTTCGCCACGCCGGGCTACTTCCGGGCCATGGGCATTCCGCTCCTCAAGGGGCGCACGTTTCGCTGGGAGGACACCGGCCGCGAGTCGCACGGCGTGATCCTGAGCACGTCGGTCGCACGCGCGCTCTTCGATCGCGAAGACCCGATCGGGCGGCAGGTGCGCTGGGCTCGCCCCTCGACCGATCCTGACTACACTGTGGTCGGCGTGGCCGGTGACGTGCCAAGCGACAGGATCCAGGACGGCCCCACGAAAGTGCTCTATTTCCCGAACATGTATCCGCCTAAAGCCGACACGATCACCGGTGTGGTGCATAACTACATTCCCGACGACGAGTTTTACGTGTTGCGGACTCACCTGCCGCCGATGTCCCTGACATCCGCAATCCGCCGGATCGTTCGCGAGGTCGACCCCAAGCTGCTGATAACGCAGATCGGGACGCTGGAAACGCTCGTGGACGTCTCGATGGCGCGAGCTCGCCTCACCATGGTGCTGCTTCTCGTGGCCGCGGCGACCGCCCTGGGTTTGGCCGTGACCGGGATTTACGGGGTCCTGTCCTACGCAGTGAGCCGGCGCAGCGCCGAGCTCGGCGTACGTATCGCCCTCGGGGCGAGGCCTGCGGCGGTGGTCCGCATGGTCGTGCGTCAAGGCGTGCAGCTCACCCTGGCGGGGATCGGCCTCGGCGTGGTTGGCGCCGTCGTGCTCACCGGCTACCTCCGCGCCCTTCTCTACGAGGTCAGCCCGACCGATCCGGTGGCGTTCGCGGCGATGGCCGCGCTCCTGTTTGCGGTCGCCCTCGCAGCGAGCTACGTACCCGCGCGCCGTGCGGCGAAGGTCGATCCGATGACGGCATTGAGGTCCGAGTGATGGACGCCCTGCTCGCCGACCTGCGGTACGCGGTGCGGACACTCGCCAAGAGCCCGGGATTCACCGCCGTCGCGGTGCTCACGCTCGCGCTGCTGCCGTACCACGAGTCCGACCGCCTGGTGGGCTTGGCGGAGACATATCAGGGGAACCGGGGCGAGCTGGCCGTCACATACTCGGAGTTCCGCTACCTCGAGGATCACAGTCCCGTGTTCGAGCGGCTCGCTGTCTCCGCGAGCGTCGGGTTCAGCGTATTCACCGGAGACATCGCCGAACGGGTGAACGGCCTGCGGGTTTCGAAGGACTTCTTCGCCACGCTCGGCGGGCGGCCAGCGCTGGGGCGGGATTTCCTCGCGGAAGAGGACCAACTAGGCGGCCCCAGTGTCGCCATCCTGAGTCACGGCTACTGGATGCGACGCTTCGGAGGGGACACGGGGGTCGTGGGACGGGCGATCGCGCTCGACGGCCGCCCGACCACGATCGTCGGCGTGATGCCGGCTTCGTTCCGGTGGCTCTCACCGGTGGACGTGTGGTCCACGATGGCGCAGGTGGCGCACAGCAGCATCGGGGACGGCGAAAACCTCCACTTCGTCGGCCGGTTGAAGCCGGGTCTCTCGTTCGATCAGGCGCAGGCACGAATGCAGACCGTCTTCGCCGGCTTCCGGCAGGAATTCAAAACGCGGCTTCCCCTTGGAGTCGGGGAACAGCTCTTTCCGCTGCGGCAGGTGGTCGTCGGGGCCATCGAAACCCCAGTGCACGCTCTGTTCGGGGCGATCGCTCTGGTCTTGCTCATTGCCTGCGCCAATCTGGCCAACCTCCTACTCGGCCGGACCGCCGCACGCGGCCGCGAGCTGGCGGTGCGCCTCGCCATCGGCGCCGGCCGCGCTCGCCTGGTGCGGCAGATCCTGACCGAGAGCGTGCTGCTCGCGCTCGCGGGCGGCGCCCTGGGCCTCATCCTGGCGGACTGCGGGCTCCGAGCGCTGTTGCCACTGATGCCGGAAAACCTCGCCCTCCCGGCCGAGATCCACCTGGACCGTTGGGCGCTGCTGTTCACCGGTGTCACCTCGCTCTGCGTCGGTGTCGTGCTCGGCCTGCTGCCCGCCTGGCAGGCGACGACGGCCGATCCGCACGTGGGGCTCAAAGAAGGCACTGGTCGGGCAACGACGGGCGCGGGCACAGGCCGGCTGCGCGGCGCACTCGTGGTGAGTGAGAGTGCACTCTCGCTCGTGCTGCTGGTCGGGGCAGGCCTGCTCTTCCGAACCGTCGCGAACCTGATGCGCACCGATGCGGGATTCGATCCGCGTCGCGTGGTCGCGGCCGAGATCTGGCTCACCGGCTCGCGCTACGATTCGACCCCCGCCATCGCAGCCTTCTACGATCGGCTGCGGGAACGGCTCGAGGCGTCCCCGGGCATCCGCTCTGCTGCCGTGATCGAGGCCGGGATTCTACTCGTTCGTGGCGGAAACCTGGCGGTGGCGGTGGACGGCGAATACCCGAGGGCCACCATCAACTACCGGACGGTGACGCCACAGTACTTCGAGACGATGGCCATCCCGCTGAAGCGCGGGCGGGATTTTACGGCCGGCGACGTCCAGACGGCCGAGCCGGTCGCGATCGTGAGCGAATCGTTCGCCGAACGATTTCTCGGTGGCGACGGGCTCGGCCGCATGGTGACAGTCGGAGGGCGGTCCCCGGCGCCGCGCCGGGTCGTCGCCGTCGTGGGCGACACGAGGCAGTTCATCGCGGCTCCCGTCACGCCGACCGTCTACGTCCCGTCGGCGCAAACGCCCGCCGCGTTCACGCGGATCTTCAACAGCTGGTTCCCGATTCACGTGGTGGTGCGGACCGACGGTGACCCGGCGGTGCTGAAGCAGTTCGTGGCCCGCACGATTCGTGCGACCGACGCACGGGTCCCGCTGGGACGCGTCCGCACTATGGAGGAGATCCTCTCGGCATCACTCGCCTTCCAGCGCTTCCTGATGCTGCAACTCGTCGTCTTCGCCGCGCTCGCCGTCGCCCTCGCGGCGGTCGGGATCTACGGCGTGATGAGCTACCTCGTGACGCAGTCTACCCGCGAAATTGGGGTACGCATTGCCCTCGGCGCGCTGCCGCGCCACGTGCTCGGCGTCGTCATCGGCCGCGGCATGTTGTTCGCCGGGCTCGGCGCGATTGTCGGCCTGGCGGGGGCGCTGGCGCTCACGCGGCTGCTTGCGAGCCAGCTGTATGGCGTGAAGCCGACGGACGCGCTCACCCTGGCCGCGGTGACGGCGCTGCTCCTGGTCGTGGCCCTGGCGGCCTGCTTCATCCCCGCCCATCGCGCGAGCAGGGTCGATCCGATGGTGGCGTTGCGATATGAATAGGTCCAGGGAGTGAGGACCCCCGCATGGTCGACCTACCTCGCGGAGGCCGCGCAGGATCTCCGCATCGCGATCCGCCGCATGCAGCGAGCGCCCGCCCTCGCTACGGCCATCGTCTTGACGCTCGGCCTCGGCTTGGGCGCGGCCGCGGCGATCGTCAGGGCGTCCGATGCCGCGCTGGTTGAGCCGCTGCCATACGCGGAGCCCGAACGCCTCGTACATCTCTGGGAGGCGCGTGCGGGTACCGCTGAGCGGAGTCCCACTTCGTATCCCACGCTCCTCGACTGGCGTGCGCGTGCCCACAGCTTCGCCGACCTCGAGGGCTACGACCCCAGCAACTTCACGGTCGGAGTGGGCGACGAGGCGCGCATGCTGCGCGGCGCACAATTGACCGCCGGCTTCTTCCGGCTCCTTGGAGTCCGGATTCCGGCCGGTCGCGATTTCCTGCGCGGTGAGGATGCGACGACCGGAGCCGCAGTCGCCATTGTGACCGATCGCTTTGCCCGCGCCGTGGCCGGCGGGAGCGCGCTCGACCAAACCATCGTGGTCAACGGTACGCCCTGTACAATCGTGGGGGTGCTGCCGCCTGCGTTCCACTTCGCGCTGCTCCAGAATGCGGACGTGTTCGTGCCCCTCATCGCCGACGAGCAACGGCGCGCGAACCGGTTCAATCGCTCCGTCTACGTTCTCGGCCGGCTCCAGGATCACGTGCCACTTGCAAGTGCCCGAGCGCAGCTCGCTGCCGTGACCGCTGCGCTGGCGAGCGAATACCCCGACGCGCTCGCCGGTCGCACCGTCGTCGCCTTGCCGATTCGCGACGCACTGCTCGGCAACATGAAGCCGATTCTGGCGAGCCTGCTCGTCGCCGTGGCCCTCCTCCTCGTGATCATAGCTGCGAATCTCGGTCTCCTCATGTTGACCCGTTACGTCGAGCGCGCGCCGGAGCTGGCCACGCGATCCGCATTGGGCGCCACGCGCGGGCGTGTCCTGCGCCAGCTCCTCGTCGAAAGCCTCGTGCCCAGCGTCGTCGGCGCTGCGCTTGCCACGGCGATCGGTCAGGTGGCGACGCGCAGTCTGCTCGCGGCGATTCCGGACGGCGTCAGAATCGGGATGCCTTATCTGACGGATGCCGGGCTCGATGGCAGAGTTATGGGTGTTATTGTGAGCCTGGCGACCCTGCTGGCGGTTGCATTCGGCGTGGGTCCAGCCCTGCTCATCACGAAGGTGTGGGGGCGTGCGGGCGATGCTCGGACGACCCTCGCGCGCGGTGATCGTCGCCTCCGGCGTGGCCTGGTCGCCGCCCAGGTGGCCCTCACGGTCGTGCTGCTCGTCTCATCGGGCCTGCTCGCCATGAGCTTCCGCAACCTGGTCCGCCGCGACGTGGGATTCAGGGATCCAGCCGGTCTCGTGACGGCCCGCGCCCCACTCTCGGGACCCAGGTACGATGCACCGGTCGCGCAGCGTCAGTTCTACGAAGCACTGGTGTCTCGTAGCGCGGCGCTGCCCGGTGTCCGCCACGCCGGCCTGATTAATGAGGTGCCGGGCGGCGGAGGCGGGATCACGACCTTCGAGCCGGTAGATCGTCCCATCCCGCGCTCCGTCCAGCCCCGGGCGGCGCTGCGGATCGTGGGCGGCGAGTACTTCGCGACCATGGGCATCCCTGTCGTCGCGGGGCGTGCGTTCGAGGCGCGCGACCGCAGTGATAGGCCGCCCGTTGTGGTCGTCAGCGCAAGCTTGGCGACCCTGCTCGGTAGCGAACGCGCGACGGTGGGTCGGAGCTTGCGGCTGGCCGCAACCGGCCAGGTTGAGTGGCAAGTGGTAGGCGTGGTCGGCGACGTCCAGGTCGCTGCGCTTGATGCAGATTCACCCCCCGTTATCTACCTGTCCCATCTCCAGGCGGCGGAGAACCGCATGACCCTGGTGCTGCGGACAGAGATGGGGGTCGCGTCCACTGCGAGCCAGGTGCGCGCGATTGTGAAGACCCTGGACGCCGGGGTGCCCGTGTACGCGGTGACCACGCTCGATCGACAGCTGAGCGAGTCGAAAGCGGTGTTCAGTCGCCGGTTCCCTATGGTTTTGTGTGGCGTATTTGCCGGGGCCGCGCTAGCGCTCACGCTCGTGGCGCTCTATGCGATGTGCATGCACGAAGTCCTGACACGGCGCCGCGAATTCGGGGTTCGGCTGGCGTTGGGAGCATCCCCGGGCTCGCTCCGCCGCTTGATCCTCAACGATGCGATGCTGCTTGGTGCGGCCGGAATCGTGATAGGAGGAGTTGCCGCGGGCCTAATCTCACGGTCGATGCAGGCCGTCTTGTTCGGTCTCCCCTCGACCGATTGGCGAGTGTACGGTGTCGTGGTGGTGGGCGTTCTCGCGTTCGCGTCTCTGGCCTCTCTTGGGCCGGCGCTGCGCGCGGGCTCGGTGCACCCAAGCGTGGTAATGCGGAATGAGTAGGGGCTCGGGGCTCGGGACTCGGGGGTGCGGTCGTCGCGTGCCGTGCCCGTGGACCGAACTTCGTCCCAGAACTCCCGAGCCCCCAGCCCCTAGCCCCGAGCCCCTATGATCTCGCTCCGCAACCTGGACAAGTCCGTCTCCCAGGGCAACGGCCGGCTCTTCATCTTGCGGCAGATCACGCTCGACATCGCCGCGGGGGAGTTCGTCTCCATCATGGGCCCGTCCGGGGCGGGGAAGTCCACGCTGCTCGCCGTGCTCGGCATGCTCGACGGCGACTGGACCGGCGAATACCGCTTCCTCGACCACGCTGTGCACCAAATGAAGCCCAAGGACCGGATCGCGCTCAACAAGCAGCACATCGGGTTCGTGTTCCAGCAGTACCACCTGCTCGACGACCTCACCGTCGCCGAGAACCTCGACGTCCCGCTCTCCTACCGGAACATCAAGAAGAGCGAGCGCCAGGCGCTCGTCGCCGACACGCTCGACCGCTTTGGGATCGTCGCGAAGAAGGACCTCTTCCCGCGGCAGCTCTCGGGCGGCCAGCAGCAGCTCGTGGCCGTGGCGCGCGCGCTGATCCACAAACCGTCCTTGATCCTCGCCGACGAGCCGACCGGGAATCTCCACTCGAGTCAGGGGAAGGAGATCATGGAGCTGTTCACGGAGCTGAACCGCGCGGGAACGACCATCGTGCAAGTGACGCACTCGGAGACGAACGCGGGGTACGGGAAGCGCGTGATTGAGCTGAGGGATGGGTGGGTGGCGAAGTGATGGACACGCTGCTCCAAGACGTCCGCTACGCGCTGCGTACGCTGGCGAAAACCCCGGGCTTCACGCTCGGCGTCGTGCTGACACTGGCGCTCGGCATCGGGGCGAACGTCACGATGTTCTCGGTGGTGGATCGGATGTTGTTTCGACCGCCGCCGCTGCTGCACGATCCCGGCGCCACGCACCGCGTGTATTTCGCGACGACGTACCGCGGTAGGGAGGGCACGTCGAGCGGCGTTCAGTACGCGCGCTACGTGGATCTGACCAGCTGGACCATGTCTTTCTCGCGTACCGCCGCGTTTACCGAGCAGGACCTTGCCATTGGGGTCGGCGCCGAGGCACGCGAGATGCGCGTCGGCATCGTGAGCGCGAGTTTCTTCGGGTTCTTCGACGCCCCACCGGCGCTGGGACGCTACTTCACCGCGACCGAAGACAGTCCTCCCAATGGGACGGCGGTAGCGGTGCTCGCATATCCCTTCTGGCAGACGCGATACGGCGGCCGCCGAGAGGCGCTTGGGTCCACGCTCCAGATCGGCCCCACGGTCTACACGATCATCGGCGTCGCACCCGAGGGATTCGCGGGGCTGTGGCCGGTGCAGCGACCGGTGGCGTTCATCCCCATCACGAGCCACGCCAGCGCCCACCGACCGCCCCGGGGCACGTGGTGGACCACGTACCATTGGATGTGGGCGTCCATGCTGGTGCAGCGGAAGCCGGGGGTGAGCGTCGCGGCCGCGAATGCCGATCTCACCAACGCCTTCCTCCGCAGCTACGCCGCCCAGCGGGTGGAAAGCCCGGGGCTGACTCCGGCGGAGATCGCGCGGCCGCACGCCCTCGCGGCATCAGTGCTGAGCGAACGGGGGCCCAACGAGTCGAGCTTCGCGAAGGTCGCAACGTGGATCGGCGGTGTCGCGCTGATCGTCCTGCTCATCGCTTGCGCAAAC
>WNGJ01031797.1_pt1 | contig 10292 bp, 7 predicted proteins | sample 5400611 | NCBI WGS metagenome assembly WNGJ01 (sample SAMN13153375, study PRJNA577476) | soil metagenome | isolation source: 40 cm soil or saprolite under Garry oak tree replicate 1 | place: USA:California | collected 2016-06-15
ATCAACGCGCGGTTCACGTCATCATGCTCCAAGAAGGGGATGAGCGCGCTCGCCACGCTTACCGTCTGCTGGGGCGACACGTCCATGTAGTCCAGATCATCTGAACTCTCCAGGAAGAACTCGCCCTGGTAACGCGCCAGGACGCGATCCTCCATGAATTCGTTGATCTCCGAGAGCTTGGCGTTCGCCTGGGCAATCCAGAAATTCTCTTCATCATCGGCGCTGTGATACACTACCTCTTCACTCACGAAGGGCTTTATGCGGACCTCGGTATTGCCCAGCGCACGGGAAAGCTGAGCGAAGAGCGCACCATCTACACGTACGCGCATACCTTTTTTGAAGAGGAGTTCGCCATCCAGCGTCTTAATGTCCTCGCGCTCGCGCCCGAACACGCCCCGCAACTCGCGTCCAAGCAGGCGCCGGTCCTGGGCTGGCAGGCGCTTGTAGACCTTGCGGTAGGGCGTCTCAATGAAACCATAGGGATTGATGCGCGCATAGGTCGCCAGGTTCCCGATCAGGCCGATATTTTGACCATCGGGCGTTTCGATTGGACAGATGCGGCCATAGTGGGATTGATGGACATCACGGACCTCGAAGCTCGCGCGTTCGCGTGAGAGCCCTCCCGGACCCAGCGCCGAGAGACGTCGCTTGAGCCCAACCTCGGCCAGGGCGTTTGTCTGCTCCATGAACTGGGAGAGCTGGCTGCCGCCAAAGAACTCACGCATCGCCGCTACCACGGGACGAATATTGATCAAGGCATTGGGCGTCGCCTGACCCGGCTCCTGGATGCTCATGCGCTCCTTCACGACACGCTCCATACGCAGCAGCCCAACACGAAACTGTGATTGGATCAGTTCCCCAACGCAACGCACGCGGCGATTGCCCAGGTGATCGATGTCATCTTTACGCCCATGCCCATTGTTCAGCGCAATGAGGCGGCGAACGATATTGACAAAATCATCCAGGGTCAGGGTACGGTGATGCAGGGGAATAGAGAGATCAAGCTTTTTATTGAGCTTATAGCGCCCTACATTGCCGAGGTCGTAGCGGCGACCATTGAAGAACAGGTTTTTGACGAGGGAGCGCGCGTTATCAATAGTGGCCGGGTCGCCGGGTCGCAGCTTTTTATAGACTTCCAGCAGGGCCTCGTCTTCGCGCTTCACCGGGTCGCGTTCCAGCGTCGCCTGGATATAGCGAATATTTGCATCGTTATCGACGCCTGCGAAGGCAGCGAGCAAACCCTGGTCCGTCGATAGATCCAGGTCTTCAATATGATAGTGGTCGCGCGCAAGGGCGGATATGGCTCGCAACAGCGTTGTTACTGGAAGCTTGCGCTTGCGATCGATTTTTACCGTGAGCAGGTTTTTATTGCTAGTCTCGAACTCTAGCCACGCGCCACGATTGGGGATAAGCTTGCCCGAAAAGAGGCTCCGGCCGGAGGTAGCATCCTCGCCTGTCGTAAAGTAGACGCCGGGAGAGCGCACGAGCTGGCTCACGACCACGCGCTCGGTGCCGTTGACAATGAATGTGCCTTCACCGGTCATCAATGGGAAATCACCCATGAAGATTTCCTTCTCGATGATTTCGCCTGTTTCTTTATTGGTGAGCTGCACCTGTACATTTAGCGGTGCCGAGTAAGTGAGATCCTTGTCGCGGCACTCGTCCTCGCTGTACTTCGGTGTACCAAAGGGTTCCAGCGGCACGATGAATTCAAGACTGAGACTTTTCCCGGTAAAATCCTCAATGGGAGAGATTTCTGCAAAAACTTCGCGCAGACCTTCTTTCTTAAACCATTCAAAAGAGTCGAGCTGGACCTGAATAAGGCCCGGCATAGGCACTACGTCCGGCATACGTGCGAACGAGATACGCTCAGGGAGAGCAACATCACGTGTGCTTACTTCCATAGGGGGTATGCTCCTTTCACCTGGTCACCCGGTCAATTTGACAACTGCAAACGGTAATACGCCAAAAACAATGATATTCCCACAGGACCGACTTACCGCGTCCGCAGGAGATGTTGGACAAACCTTCGCTATTGATTACCGTCCTTAATTGCCAAAATTTGACGTAGATTCTGCAAAGTTTGAGGTCCTTTGCAAGGATACCTGAAAAACCGTGAAAACACATCGGTCCTTTGGCCGATGTATTTTCCATACAAGTGCGGTATAATTGTAGTGTGATTATTTAGACGTTCAGCGAGGCACCTTGTGAATAAAACAGCGGAGACTCGCGTCGAGCGCGACTCGATGGGCGAGATGCAAGTACCGGCAGATGCCTACTACGGCGCCAGCACCCAGCGCGCCGTACTGAATTTCCCGATCAGCGACCTGCGCTTCCCGCGCCAGTTCATTCGCGCGCTAGGACAGATCAAACAGGCGGCGGCACAGACGAACGCAGCCCTAGGCACCCTCAATCCACAGATTGCCGGGGCCATTGTGCAAGCGGCGCAAGAGGTCATCGATGGCAAGCTCGACAGTCACTTCATCCTCGATATTTTTCAGACCGGCTCGGGTACATCGACCAACATGAACGCCAACGAAGTGATCGCCAATCGCGCCAGCGAGCTGCTGGGAGGCTCTCGCGGGTCGCGCAGGGTACACCCTAACGACCACGTGAACTTCGGGCAATCGTCGAACGATGTGATTCCCACAGCAATCCACCTCTCCGCTCTGGTCAGCATCGAGCATGATCTCACCCCCGCTCTACAAGCGTTACAGCGGGCCTTACAGGAGAAGGCAGACGCTTTCATGCCGATCGTGAAGACCGGGCGCACCCACCTGCAGGATGCCACGCCCATTCGCCTGGGGCAGGAGTTCCTGGGCTATGCTGGGCAGATCGAGCGCGCTATCGCGCGCATGCGCCACGCACAGGGCGAGCTGTCCGAAGTGGCACTTGGCGGCACAGCGGTGGGCACAGGTGTGAACACACACCCGGAGTTTGCCGCGCGCGTGTGCAGGCTGCTCTCGCAGATGAACAACGTCACGGTGCGCGAGACGAGCAACCACTTCCAGGCGCAGAGCAGCCTGGATAACATTGTCGAGGCGAGTGGCGAACTCAATACGCTGGCGGTGAGCCTGATGAAGATCGCTAACGATATTCGCTGGCTCGGCTCCGGTCCACGCGCCGGCATCGGCGAGATCGAACTGCCTTCCGTGCAGCCCGGAAGTTCAATTATGCCCGGAAAGGTCAACCCGGTGATCGCCGAATCGGTGTGTATGGTCTGCGCCCAGGTCATGGGCAACCACACGACGATTACTATCGCGGGACAATCCGGCAACTTCGAGATCAACGTGATGATGCCTGTGGCAGCCTACAATCTGCTGCAATCGATTAGCCTGCTGGCAGCGGCCGCGCGCAACTTCACTGAGCAGTGCATCAAGGGCCTGCAGGCGACGACGAAGGGGCCGGAGATGGTTGAGCGCGGTTTGGCGATCTGCACGGCGCTGGCTCCCATTATCGGCTACGACGCGGCCGCCGACATTGCAAAGGTGGCCCACAAAACGGGCAAGACGGTGCGCGAGGTGGCACGCGAGAAAACCTCGCTTTCCGAGGAGGAACTCGAGCGCATCCTCGACCCCGAGAATATGACGAAACCCGGACTGGAAGGCGGCCCTGCAGGGGGCTAACCCAACACATTATCGAGCCGCTGGGTTAGTTTGCGCGTCTTATTGCCAATCGATTTGACCTGTTCCTCGGAGATGTGTTGGCCCTGGGTGATCTGCTCAAGGGCAGCCTGCGTCTCCGCGTCCAGCACGCGTGTCACGTTGGGCGCCAGGCGCGTTGTTGCCTTGCCGCTGCGCTTATATTCGTCCAGGACTTTACTGACCAGGCGGTGCGCGTTGACCTTCTCGACAAAGTTCATCACGGTCGCGTTGACTTGCCCGGACTGCATCGCGTCGCTCCTGAAGGTAATTTTGATGTCGTCGCGCACCTTCTCACCCACCAGGCCAGCAACGGGAACATCGTAGGAGAGCTCGGCCTGGGCGATGCGGAAGAGGCCAGCCGCACGCGGCTCAATGAGCAGTTCGACCAGTACCGCGGGGGGATTGTTTTTCTCCAGGTCGCCCAGAGGAACCACAATTCTGCGATCCGAGAGCACCCCTGGACCAGGGTCGCTGATGGTCGGCAGGACTTTGACCGCTCGTTTGGGCGAGACGCCCATGGGAAGCTGGACCGTCAGGACGGCATTGCGCACTACGATAGCCATGGCGCTCTGGACCTGCTGCCGGAAGATGGTCATGGCATCGGTGGGGTAGCGGATAAATTCCGCCTCCGCGCCGCCACTGAGCAGGCCTATTTCATCTAGCAAGCGTTCATCCCAGTTGGCGCCGATACCAAGGGGATAAATGACAATGCCCATCTCGCGGGCCTGCTGGGCAAGCTGTCGGCACTCCTTGCTCTTGATGGTACGCCCATCGGTCAGCAGGATCATGCGATTGATGGCATTGGGGATTTGCCAGCGGCGCAGCTCATCCATGCCCTGCTTCATGCCACGCGCCATGTTCGTGCCACCACCGGCGCGAATGGTATCGATGAACGACTTCATGCCCCAGGGGTCCCTGGCGGGCATGGCGGAGATCACGGTACGGGCGCTGCCGGTGAAGGTCACTACCGAGATATAGTCGTCCGGCGACAGGTTATCGATGACCATCTTGACGGCCTCTTTGACGCTGGCGATTTTGTTGCCGTGCATGGAACCGGAACAATCAAGTACCAGGGAAAAATTCAAGGGCAGGCGTACCTGCGCCATCAACTCCGTCGGAACGGCTTCCAATAGTACGTACCCAACCTGGCTCCTGTCGGTCACCGGCATGGGGTCTCTGCCTACTTGATAGGATAATGCAACCTCACCGGGCATAAGAGAATAACTCCTTTGTTCTTTTGCTGCGTGTTTTTCTTGTGTGTTTACCATTAACGGCTTTGTATCGCTTCAGTATACAGCATATCTTCTATGTCTGACTGACATCCACTGATCATGCTTCTGGCGGGTCTGCGGCCCGCTTGGGGAGGAGAGAGTGAGCGAGGATTACCTGCCCCCCAGGCAGGGTCCCACGCGCTCCGGCAAGGCACACCGTCCCCCAGACGGCGTCTGCGTCCCCTGCACCCCTATTAGGAGTGGGTCTAAATGTCTGAACCTTGACAACTCCATCAGCAATGATTATAATTAGACTAGTCGGTTAGACTGAGTAGTCTAATCGTTTTGATATAGAGATATGACAGATATGTTGACAGGAGCAGAGAGCGATGCCGTTTGCGCGATTTTATAAACTGCCGCCAGAGAAACGCGAGGGGCTGCTTGAAGTGGCGGCACAGGAATTCGTTCAGCACGGATTCGAGGAAGCCTCGATCAACCGCATCCTTGAACGTGCTCAAATGAGCAAAGGGGCGGCTTATTACTACTTTGAGGATAAGGTCGACCTGTTCTGCACGGTTGTGCAACACGCTAGCGAACGCCTGCAGCTTGTTGACCAGGAACTGGATATTGCCGCGCTCACAGCGGAAAATTTCTGGCCGACCTTTGCGGACCTGCACCGCCTGCCACTGCTGCGCTCGTACGAGCAGCCCTGGTTGTTTGCATCTCTTCGAGTCGCGGGGCGGCTGTCGCCTTCTACGCTGGAGCGCGAGCCACTTGCTACTCTAGCAAAGCAGCTCAATGATCTTATCTTCGCATGGCTCCGGGCGCTTGACGAGGCGAGCGACCAGTGGCTGCTTACACAGTGGAAGGGCCTGGATCGCACAGCAATTGCCCAGATTTCTGATCAAACGGTCGATGCTATGCAGCGTGCGATGGTTCCGTAAGACGGGCGACGGCAAGCGTCGCCCCTACTCGGACGATGGGTTGTTCCCCGGAGAGGGAGAGACGAACTTTAGCTAACAAACATTGTACGTTTGATCGCATATTCATACATGGTCTCCAACAGCATTTTAAGGAGAGGAGAAAAACAATGGACTCTCGTGAAAAGCAACTCTACCACCAGATTCACCCGGCCAAACTGTTTACGGACTGGAGCACCGGATTTATCGCGCTCTACTTCCTCTGGCAGCACAACCTGGTCGTTGCGCTTATAATAATGTTCGTTCCCGCGATTACCGTTTCTTTGCTCATGGTGCGGTATCTCGACCTGGAAAAATACAAGCAATCGCCCTTCGGGCGCTACGTCCGCGTATACATGTCGCGCTTCATAGAGATTGTGCGCCTGGCGGGCTATCTCATTATGGCGCTTGGGGCATGGTATCATGTTTTCTGGCTCATTCCACTTGGCGTGGGGATTGTCCTCCTGGGCTGGTTGCGCGGTGTGCTGCTGCCTAAAGAGGTTTTTCCGCATATGATCAATACATGGTGATAGAACTTGATGGATTAATAAGGGCCTCATTGTGCGAGAGTACCCACATGTATCGTGCCATCCTGCGCATCCAGACACAGGCAAGTTGTTTCCTTTCATCGCGCTGTTCGAGACGAATCTCTATAGCGCTCTCCTGCACTATAATCCTGCCGCGATCCGCTTCGTCTTCGCCTTGCCAGTGCATCTCGCCATTAAGTAGGTAGCCCCATGGAGTCAAGAAGTGATCCATAAGGTACTGCAACCAAGTGTGACAGCGGTAGAGGTTCCAAGCATCGACATACTTGAGTGTCAGGCCATCAGGATCCAGCCGCCAGTGACACCAGAGATATGGTTGCGCCTGTGGTGGTTTGTTGATCTTGAGCACAATTGGCTGTCGAATATTTTCTTTATCGAAATTGATGCCTACAAAGTAGGCCCCCTCAGGTCCTAGAGGAAGACCAACCGCCTCCCGCAGGGGATCGGGAACATCTTGCAGGTATTCGACGGAGCACGTGACGTATCTGAACGAAGCGGTTCAAGTAGGCAAAATGCTGTGGCAGCAATGGCCTATCCAGCGTCAGGCTTCCAGTGAACTGAATCTCATACCCGGTATACATTTGCCAGCCTTTCATATTAGACCTGTATTAGCATCCTCGGTGTCCCATGCCCCTGGAATCCGTTTTTCGGCTTCGATCCAGATCGTATACTTCTGCCGTTCTTTTTTTCATGCTTGTATGCTTCCTTCTTGTAAGAAAGCTATACCAGGGATATAGTAGATATTGTACCCTGTGGGAGTGCACAACCGTTACTATCTAACGTCTTACAAGAAGGAGAGATACGATGCTTGCTCTTGTGAATACGCCATCGGCACCCATTCCAGTCGAATTACACGAGGTTGCCGAACCGGAACCAGCCGCCGACGAAGCTATCGTGGAAGTTCACGCTTTTTCCTTAAACCGTGGCGAACTGCCGTTACTGGCTGGTCGGCCTGAAGGATGGCGTCCCGGCCAGGATATTGCCGGTGTCGTTGTAAAAGCCGCCGCAGACGGCAGTGGACCAAAGGAAGGAACTCGAGTGGTTGCACTCGTTGACAGCGCAGGTTGGGCACAGCGCGTGGCTGCACCCACGGCACGTATGGCCGCGCTGCCAGGTAACGTCAGCTTCGCCAGCGCTGCTACGCTGCCCGTCTCGGGATTGACGGCGCTGCGGACTCTACGCTATGGCGGCTTGCTGCTGGGACAGCGCGTGCTGATCACTGGAGCCGCAGGGGGCGTTGGTCACTTCGCCGTTCAACTGGCTGCTCTAGCGGGAGCGGAGGTGACAGGAGTCGCCGGGCGCCCCGAACGTGCCGCAGGTCTATCTGAGCTGGGAGCGGCCGCGGTGGTCACGAATGTACAGGAGGCGGAGGGATTGTTTGATCTAATATTAGAATCGGTTGGAGGGCCTTCACTCGCGGGGGCAATCAGCAAAGTGGCTCCCAACGGAACCATCGTCATGTTTGGCTATTCTTCCAGAGAGGAGACGCCCATCAGTTTTCCCAACTTCGCTGAGCACGCGGGCGCGCGCTTGATAGCATTCTTCGTCTATCGGTCAGGAACGCCAGCTTCAATGGGGGAAGACCTGGCAAGACTTGTCTCGCTAGTTGCCGCGGGAAAGCTGACCCCTGAGATCGGTCTGGAGGACAGCTGGCATAATGTGTACCGGGCTACAACAGCCCTGCGCGACAGGAAGGTCAACGGGAAGGCTGTGTTTCACGTTGGTTAAACGATGACCTCACCTGTAGATGAATCACATCCAGATGCGCCACCTGTCAGGAGAAGCGACGCCTGAATCTTCGGAGAGGTCTGCGCCATTAGGCCATATCACGGCGCGAGGATCGAGGGCCTTTACAGCGATAGCAACGGCTCCCAGCCACGTTTCATCCATCGTCAGCGCTTCCAGTTCCTCCCTGGAAAAGAAGCGTGCATCATCGATTTCGGCCAGATTTGGGCGCAGGTCGCCGGGGGGCGAGAGCAGCCTGGCACGGAACATGAAAAAGTAGTTGTGCTCGCCATCTTCCATCACCCAGAGGCGCACCCCCAGCAGGCCTTCGATCTCGACGCGCAGGTGCGTCTCTTCGAACGTCTCGCGGGCGGCGGCGTGATCGGGCAGTTCGCCTGTATTGACGCGCCCGGCCGGCAGCAAATATCGCCCACTAGTGACTCCGCGTATGTTGCGCACGAGCAGCACGCGCCTTTCGTGGATGACAACAGCGCCAGCGCCCAGAGTAATTGGTCGTTTGGGGCGAAGGCCCGCTGCGGAATCGCTGGGAGGATCGATCTGTGGCATGAAGATGGACTCCTGTTACTACTGTTCATTTCGCCAGTCATACCTGTACAGTGGTAGCGGTTGTATCACGCTACAAATTACCCGGGAGGCGCTCCAGGCAAGTACACAATGTAATGGTCCAGCGTAAAACGCTCGTAGTGCTTACCTGAGCGGCCTATGCTCTGTTCAAAAGTAGTTAGCTGTGGTGAGTCAAGCGGCCATAGATAGGCTGCCTGCATACCCCCCTCTACTATTGAACGATAGGGAGAGTATCTATTTAGACCCGGTTTGAGATCCGCATTGATAACGCTGCAGATGATCCGCTCGTTACTCTGGAAGATGGTGCGATTGCACGTCCAGTAATCCGCATAGATGCGCGTGATGTGCAGGCGCAAGAGGTCATTGACCGTGACGTACTGTTGTTGAGTGATGGTCCGATCAAGAGGAGCCCGTGCAAAGACACTGAAAGTTCCAAAGAGAAAGATGACAGCTACGGAGAGGAGTATACCGCGTTTCAAGATATTTGCTAAGGTAGCCAGGGAAAGAGACACGGGCCAGGCAGTGCGAGCGCTCCTCCACAGGGGCCAGAAGATAGCGGGAAAAGCGATGAGCAGCCCGACGAGATAGCGTGTCGAGGTGATCGGTACCAGCGCGGGCGCAGGACTGGAAACATAAGAAAGTAAGGTCAGACCTGCGCCGGCCAGGATTACCAGGCGAGCAGCGCGCATTATGACGCTGCGTTTCTCTTCGAGCGAGCTAGAAGATGTGTACTGCTGCCGCCATCCACGCAGCTCTCTCACAGCAAGAAAGGTGGCCAGGGCCCATAGAAGAACAAAGCCAATGCCCCAGAAAGCCTGAAGGTGTGAGAGCATGCACGGTATTTGCTGTCTCCAGGCCCCAGGCACAGTTGAAGCAATGCAAAGAGGACTGGCGCCCGTTGCCATGGGAATACCGACCAGCAGGGTGCCTAAGACCTGGTCGACAAAAGTGTGGCTTATTTGTGCTGCCGGACCCAGCCCGCCGTCGCTGTGGATCTGCCAGAGTGTAACCAGAGAATTTTGCTGGGGAAATTCCACGTTATAGACAATCAATGGCAACAGACCAACAAAGAGCCCCGCGAGGAGCAGAGCAATGACGTGGCTCCACAGGCCCAGACCCATAGCCAGGCCAAGGCCCGCGTAAGCAGCAGAGCGTCGTCGCTTATCAATAGTCGGAGTATCATGGCTATACGAGAGCGCGAGCCAGGATGCTAGCAGCAACATGAGTGAGCCGAAGAGCATGGTCTCAACAGCTCCGCCAACGGCCTTGATCTGCCGGGTGAAGGTCTCGGTCGAGCCAAAGCACAACAAGAAGACGGTGGCGAATGCCAGTCTTTTTGTATAGAGGAGGCGTGTCAGCAGGTACATGACCAGCAGAAACAGGTCAAACAGGAATACGAGGCCAAGGCGAAGCGAGAACAAGGAAGGTCCCAGCAGATGAAACAGCAGCGCTCCAATATATGCTTCAAGCGCGCCCATGTAGTTCTGGCCGTAAAAAAAGACGGGGTATTCACCACGGTAGGCGATGTGCAGAGCCATCAGGCCCATGGTGTCCTCGTCGCTGTTCGTTGTCTGCCAGCCCAGGCTGATCAAGGCCACGCGGATGGCGGTAGCCAGCGCGATG
>WNGJ01009639.1_pt1 | contig 10291 bp, 10 predicted proteins | sample 5400611 | NCBI WGS metagenome assembly WNGJ01 (sample SAMN13153375, study PRJNA577476) | soil metagenome | isolation source: 40 cm soil or saprolite under Garry oak tree replicate 1 | place: USA:California | collected 2016-06-15
CGGCTCATTCGGAGGCTGGCGGGCCGTCCGGCTCCGCCCGGCCGCCGCACTGGCCCGGGTCGAGTAATCAGCGAAGAAAGGACACCGTTCCCATGTACAAGCTCACCGCAGTCACCAAGGACTACTCGAAGGGCCGGATCATGGTGCACGCGCTGCGAGGCGTGGACCTGGTGATCGAGGACGGCGACTGGCTCGCCATCCAGGGGCCAACCGGCCACGGCAAGAGCACGCTGCTGCAGATTCTCGGCGCGCTGGACCGGCCCAGCTCCGGCACCGTCGAGTTCCGCGGCCAGGACCTGGCCCCGCTACGCGAAAGTCAGCTGACCCAGGTCCGGGCGACCTCGATCGGATTCATCTTCCAGTCCTTCAACCTCATCCCCACCCTGTCCGCCCAGGAGAACGTCGAGGCGGCCCTAGTCCCACTGGACGTGAGCAGCGCGGAGCGGCGCGAGCGCGCGGAGCAGGCGCTGGCCGATGTCAGCCTGGCCGACCGGGCCCGGCACCTGCCATCGGAACTGTCCGGCGGGCAGCAGCAGCGAGTCGCGATCGCCCGCGCCCTGGTCAAGAAACCAGCAGTGCTGCTGGCCGACGAGCCAACGGGCAACCTCGACGAAGGCACCCGCGACGAGATCATGACGCTGCTCGAACACCTGTGGCACAACCTCGGGCTCACCCTGGTGATCGTCACACACGACAGCTCAGTCGCGTGCCGGGCCCAGCAGACCGGCGTCATGAAGGAAGGGCGGCTCGCGCTCGAGCTCGGCACCCGGCCGGCCGCGACGTGACGCGCGCCGTCCGGCCCGATCGGCAGCCGCGCACTGCGCCTTCAGCGAAGCCTCAGCCAGTGCGGCACGGACTTTCGGCAACCTTGCGGAACCAAGGACCGGTCGTGGGGGATCCGCCCGGTCGGGCAACCCGCCTGCGGCGCCGTCCCGCTCGCTGCCGCAGATCTTCTTTCTGTGGGCACCGCTGAATTTCGCCAGCGAATGCCTGCACTTCATGATGGTCGAGGACGCCGCGGGGAAACCCTGGGCCAAGACCGCAGCGGTCCTGCCGGTGATACCCAAGGACGCGCAGGTCTTCGGGCCGGGCACTGAGGCCGAGCCGATTGAAGAGGCGCGGCACCAGGTACGCTGGGCGCCGGGACTGCGTCGCAGCCAGGGGGCAACGCTCACCTTCAGCCGGGCAGGCGAGCCTCAGAGAGTCCAGCTAAAGCCGCTGCTGACCTTCCGGATGCGCGGCGCCGGGTACATGCACCCGACCTGGGGGCACGGCCGCTGGCACGATGAGATAGCGGCGTCGGGCGAGCAGCACCGGGTCGAAGAACTCGACACCCTCGACCCGACGTGCATCCACGTTCAGCTGGTGGTGCGGGCCACCTGGGGCAGTCAGACCGGGCTCGGCGTACTCGAGCAGCTGGCCATCGGCCCGCATGCGCCCAGCGGTTTCCGCGAGCTGTTCGACGGTGCCGCATCCTGACTGCGGCGCCCATCCGGAAGGAGCAGTAGATGGCAGACGCGCTGGCGGTAATGGCGAACTCCGATGCGGAGTACGAGCGTCTCGGTCTGTCGCGCACTTCTATCGAGCCATGGGAAGACGGCGCACGGACAGACGACTCGGCGGGCAGCTACGAATGGTGGTACTTCGACGCGCACCTGGCCGACGGCGCGAAGCTGGTCGTGACGTTCATGAACAAGGACATTGCGGAGCCGCAGAAGCCGTTGTCGCCGTTGCTCAGGCTGGACCTGGATCTTCCAGATGGGCGGCACTTCGAGAAGATTGTGCGCTACCCGCCGGGCGAATGGTCATCGGCAAGTGACCATGCCGACGTGCGGCTTGGCGAGAACCGATTCACCGGCGACCTGCACACTTACCGGATCCTGGCGAGGGCGGAGGAGATCTCCGTTGACGTCACGCTGACCGGTGAGGTACCGCCGTGGCGTCCGTCGACCGGGTACATGCTGTTCGGCGAAGACCGGGCGAAGGAGTTCGCTTGGCTTCCCTCGGTGCCGCAGGGCGCGGTGACCGTTGCGTACTCCGTCGACCGCGAGCAGCACGAGACGACCGGGATCGGCTACCACGATCACAACTGGGGCAACGTCGGCCTGATGAAAGTGGTGCACGACTGGTACTGGGCCCGCGGCCAGGCCGGGCCGTACGCCGTCATCGCCTCCTACATCACCGCGGCCAAGGCGTACGGATTCGAGGCCATTCCGATCTTCATGCTGACCCATGACAACGTTCTCGTCGGCGATGACCCGGCCAAGGTCACCTTCGAGCGAAGCGGGATCTACACCGACGAGACAACCGGCAAGCCGGTCGCGGCGACGACCCGGTACACCTATGACGCCGGCGAGGACCGGTACGTGGTGTCATTCACCCGCCGCCACGACCTGTCGGCAAGCCGGATGATCGATTCCGTCAAGGGCGTCAAGCGAATCGCCGCCAGGCTGGCGCACTTCGACGGCGCTTACCTGCGATTCGTGGGCGATCTCAAGGTCGACCGGTACCGCGGCGATAAGCTGGCGGAATCCTACACCGACGATGCGATCTGGGAACTCATGTACTTCGGCCACGCCCGCGACCAGTAGCGGAGGCGGCGCAGTAGCTGCTGGCACCAGCGCGGCCGCGAACCGGCGGGAGCAGACCGCTCGTCGTAGATGAGTATCCGGCCGGTGCACTCGGTTCGTGCGCTGCGTCCCCATCTCCCGGCGAAGCGGTTCGCGCGCGGGGTCCGCGGCGGGTCTTGACTATCTTCGGGCCTGTGCCGTGCCAAAACTCACTCATAGCCACTGACCAGCCGCTTTGCGCTGGCCATGCTTCTCTGTGGTACTCGCCGATCAGCGGGGTTGGGCAGACGCGCGAATCGCGTGCCGGGCACCCCTGTCACCGTGCGCCCGTGCGGGCCGGCACGAGCCAGACGAACGGGGTCCAGCTGCCGGCGGATGAAGCCCCGCACCAGATGCCGCAGGAATGGTGGTACTTCAGCGGGCATCTGTGGCAACACCAGGGATTTAGCGGGTATGGGGCTGAGCTGCGGGTTTGTTGATCTGACGGGGTCGCTGGGGCTGGGCGCAGAGCCGGGAGGCTCCTAGTAGGGATTCAGGTGTCTTTAGTCACCAGAGTATCCCCAGAACGCCAGCTCGCTCGGCTTCCCGTCTTCCCAGAGGATGGCCACCCTCCCGGTGCCCCTGCCTCCGTCAACGTAGTCGTGGAGCCGATCGGAGTTGCTGAGCGCCGCGAAAGCATCGTGGCTCGGCGTCGTGGAGCCGAACAGCGCGACGTACTCGTCTTCGGTTAGCGGCCGGATCGTCGCATATTCTTGGGAGGTGTTGTCAGGCGTCGTAACGTCCAGGGCGTCGAGGATCGAATGGGTACCGTGGGTGCCCATGAACTCCCAGTACTCCTCATTGACCAGATCCTCTACGCTCGCCGGGGCGGGCAAGCCGAACTCAGCGGGACTTATGTAGTCGCCATCCTCGAACACATGGCGCCGCAAGCCCGTAAGAGCAGCGACCAGATCGCGCTGATACGGGACGATATATTCCCAGTCCGACGCACCCAACATGGCCTCCTACGGTCAGCGTGTTACGTGGATCGCGGATTACTGATAATCAGACGCGTCAACATCCTCCACCGCCCGGTACGACTCCGAGGCAAAACGGGATATTGCTGGGCCGGTGAGCAGAACTGGCGCAAGCGCATCAAACACCTTGCGGATCTTGTCATCGGTGAACTCATTAATCGTGGGCGTAGCACGCAGCCATACCGAGCCGTTGGGCAGCGTCTCTATATCGCAGAATGCTCCCGAGGCGCGCAGGGCTCCTTCTCCGCCCAGGCGTTCTGATAGCTGTTCGGCGAGGACGGTTACCCATGTGTAACCCCGGAGTACGCGCCGAGAGTCGGCGATACCTGCTGACAGGTTCATGGTCATACGCTCCAAAGCAGTCTGACCAGGCCCGATGTCATCAGTCACACCGCCTGCACATGCGTCCACCTCCGCGGCCTGACCCCCGCACGAAAGCGACCCACCGGTCCTGGATCTGCGCGGACTCCGGCCAGCCGGTATCAGCGGCATCGGCTGTAAACGTAAAGCGCACCCAGTCTGGATGGTCGAAGTCACGCTTCACGGCGATCGAGGATCCACCCCTGTGAATCGGGAAGCCACGACCGTCCAGCTCGTTGATCTGCAAGATCACTGCGAACGGGTAGTCATCGAGCGCCTTCAGAAATCGCTGCCATGCCCTCTCCGAGTACACAACGTCCCGGCCGCCGCCAATGCGGGGTCCTTCCGGAACCAGATCGCTTTCGCCTGGCATCCGTACCAGGGACCGACCCGGGAATGGACCTACCGCGAGCTGGCACGAGGCGCAGCCGGACTGGCCGCCGGCCTCCAGCGCCGGGGTATCGGAACCGGCGACAGAGTCCTGATCCACCTGGAGAACTGCCCCGAATTCGTCATTGCCTGGTACGCGTGCGCCGCGATCGGCGCCGTCGCCGTCACGACCAACACCCGTTCGGTCGCGGACGAGATGCGCTATTTCTGCGAGGACAGCCTGCCTGCCTGCGCGATCACCCAGCCGCGGTTTGCCGAGATGATCGCTACGTCCGCTCCGGAACTCAACTGGCAAGCGGTGCTTGAGCACGACCCCGGCGAAGACGGGCCGGCATCCCGCGGCGATGACTCGTTTACAGCGCTGGCCGGCGATCCCGGTAAGTTCAACCCCCGGCCGCCTGATCCGATGGCCCCGATGAGCGTGCAGTACACCTCAGGCACCACCTCACGGCCGAAGGGAGTGCTCTGGACGCACGCGAACGCGCTCTGGGCTGCCCGGGTGAATGCCGTGCACGAGGACTTGCATCCCAGTGACTGCCACCTCACCTACCTGCCGCTCTGTCACGTCAACGCGCTCGGCTATCAGATGCTCGCCAGCATGTGGGCCGGTGCCCGCTTCGTCCTGGTGCCCAAGTGGTCGACGAGCCGGTTCTGGGATGTGTCCTTGCGGCAAGGGTGCACCTGGGTGTCGCTCATCGGCCTGTCGGCGCGAGCCCTGGCGACGGGCGCTACCGGCGACATTCCTGCTGGCCACAGCAACCGGCCGTTCGGCTGCGGTGTGTGCGACATGCCCTTTGATGGCGCGCTGGGCGTCAAGACGATCGGCTGGTGGGGCATGACCGAGACCATCTCGCATCCGATCGTCGGGAACCCGTACACGCCAGATCATCCCATGTCGATGGGCCGTGCAGCCCCTGAGTACCAGGTCAGCGTCGTGCGCGACGACGGCGTCACACCCGTTGAGCCAGAAGAGACTGGCCACCTCCTCGTCAAAGGCACGCCCGGCCTGTCGCTATTCGCCGAGTACCTCAACCAGCCAGCAGCGACCGCAGACAGCTTCACCGAAGGCGGCTGCTTCCGGACCGGGGACAGGGTCACCGTCCACTCCGACGGCTACCCTCATTCGCCGATCGCGACAAGGACATGCTGAAGGTCGGCGCGGAAAACGTCGCAGCCTCCGAGATTGAACGCGTCATTATGGAAACAGGCCTGGCAGCAGAGGTCGCCGTCGTGGGCAGACCGGACGACAAGGTCGACGAGGTCCCCGTCGCATTCATCGTCCCCTGGCAGCACCGCCCGTCGCTCACGGCGGAAGTCGAAGCCGCGTGCGCCCAGCGAGTGGCCGACTTCAAAGTGCCCCGTGCCATCTACGACATGCAGGACCTCCCGCGCTCGACGCTCAACAAGGTAAACAAGGCCGAACTGCGCAAGGTCGCTCACGCGAGTGCCGACCGGTCGGCCGCCGAAGCGCAGTGGCTGTCTGCAGCAGACTCAGACCCCTCCGGCGACGCCCGCTGACCGGGACAGAGCCGGCATGAATCTGCCGGGTGCGCAGGGAGGATTTCCCACGACACTGACAGTGACGGAAGCCGGGCTCGCTTTCACGACCCGACGGCGCGCGCCGACGAGGACGGCTGCATGAGCGTCTCGCTGCTGCGCGGCGAGACCGCAGTGCACTGTGCGGAGGCGGCCGGGTACGAGCCGTTCTGGGCCGTCACCAACATGCCGGCCCCGTCAACGGAAGCTCATGTAGATGCCCGGCCAGCCCGGATGACCAACCGCAATCTGGAAACAAGCGGTGCGATCGATCGTTAGATCGGCGGGAATCCGTCCGCCCGGCCATCCTCACCAGCGGCGGCACGCTCTTCGCTGCCGTCACCGCCGTCTACCTGGGCGCCACCTGGACCGGCACCCCAACCGCCACCGCGCAGACCCTCGCGTTCACCACCTGGATGACCGGCTACCTCGCCCTCGCGTGGGTCATGCGCTCCGAACACACCTCCCTGGCCCGCCTCTGCCTGCGGTCCAGCCGGTTGCTCCCCGCCTGGACCGCCGTCACCGCTGCCGCCCTCGCCCTCATCATGACCGTCCCCGCGCTCCGCTCAGCATTTGCGGCTGACCAGCATGAACGGCATCGAATGGCTTGTCGCGATCACCGTTCCGACAGCGGCCGTGGCCTGGATACAGATCGCCAAGCGACTGCCGAGGCCGAAGCCAGGATGAGCCAGACAGCCGCGGAGACTGCCGGCTAGACCTGCTGCCGAGCATGTCGTCTGCGAGGCGGGCCCGCGCGTCGAGATGGCCGGGGACTGCCGACTGCTGGGATGGCGCTCCGTCCCGGGGTCTAACCGGCTGGATGGTACGGGGATTGTCATTGATTCTGCTGGCGTGCCTTTCTGGCGGCCGCAGGCTGAGATGTACTGGGACTGTGATCCTCTTGGACGCTGCCAGGAGGACGATGGCTGAGCGGTTCTGATGACTGGCGTCTACGACGAGCTCCTGTCGGCCGGGCGGCTGGGGCCGCTGGGCGCCCGGATGCTGTATCGCGCCGTGCAGACGGTGGCGATCGCCCGGAACTTCCCGCCGCCGGATGGTCATGCCCGGTGGGACCAGGACGCGGCGATGGACGTGGCGCACGACTTCCTGGACGGCGAGCGCGGCCGTAAGCGGATCACTGATCTGGCGCTCCGGGCGACCGACGATGTCAGCTTGGAACGGCTGCTGCACGCCGCAGTGCTGAACTTTCACCGAGATCGCAGCCGCCACACTGACGTCGGCGCGCTGATTCGGCGAGTCGGCGACGTGCTGGACCGAAGCGACCTCTTCCAGGAGAGCGCGGCCGGCCCAGCCCGGTGGCACATTCGCGGCGCCCCTGCCACGCCGAGCACGGCCCGCCCGTCGGAACTCGCGAGGGCAGCCGCTGCGGAGCCGGAGGTGACCGCGCCCAGGTGGGCGAGCGAACGCCGCCGCGCGCCACGGGCGGACTTCGACAGCTTTGAGCGGCTCATCCGCCGGGTCCTCTTCGCAGCTGACGGCTCCCTGACTGCGGCGCAAATCGCTTTGGCCCTGTCGGCCCGGCTCGGCCCGCGCCGCACTCCGCTGACTGTGGAGCTGGACGTGCTGGAGCGGCTGCCGGACCGCAGCGCAGACGCCCAGACAGAGGACCAGGTCCTGGGGCGGCTCCACAGCGCCGACGTATTTGACCGGCTTTCCGATCGGGACCGGATTCTGATCGCGACATGGGAGAAGCCGGTCCGGGACCTCGGTGATGTGCTCGGCGTCGGGCGCAGCCAGGCCGGCGCCCTCAGGCAGCGCCTCGCCGTGCGCCTGGCTGGCGAGCTGGCCGGCGACTGCGGGCCGGAAATCGTCGTAAACGAACTGCGTGCGCTCGCCGCCGAATGGATGCGCGAGCGGACAGCGGGGCACGGTACCGCGTTTAGTGAACAGCGATGAGACACGGGATGAAGGTGCGCCGGATGAGACACCCCACCGAATCGGCCCTCCTCTCTTTCGCCAGGGGCCAGTTCACATCCGCGGGCGCGGCAGATGTCGCGGCGCACCTGGAAGGCTGCCTGGCCTGCAGGGTGTGGGAGACAAGGCTCCGGCATGCCAGCGTGGCTGAGGCGGATGGCTCGGTAACCGCCCGCCTGACTGCCGCTGCCCAGCCAATCCCCGATGATCTGCGGACTGCGCTGGCCGTGCCGCCGGGAGCTGGCGTCCCGGCGTCCGGGGATATCTGGCGGGTCGGCGCTGATGAGGCACTGCTGGTCTGGGTGCGCAGCCTCTCCGGCGGGTCAGCAACGGTTGTCCCGGTAACCCTAGACGTAGAGCTGGCGGACGAGTACACGCTCATCGTCCCGGCCGGCGAGTCACCGCTCGGGCTCGACCTCGCCCTGATGACTACGGTCGAGGGGGACGTCGACCTCAGAGCCTTCCTGCAGCAGATCGCCGCGCTGCCGGCAGGCGATCAGATCACCCAGCTGCTGCTGGCGCGCGGCGACGGCCGCCCGCCGCCTGCCGGCCTGCTGACCGGCTCGCCGGCAACCAGAGTCGACGACCAGCGGCTGGCATATCGCCGCCACCTGGCCGGCCTCCTAGCCGGCCTGTCACCCGGCGCTTTCCCGGACGCCAGCCTGCCGGGCTCCCACAATGACGGAGTCGACGTTGGCAGGCTCGCTGAGACGCTCAACGGGCTGACGTGGCATCGCCCCGGCCTTGAGATCAGCCTTCTCGATGGCCACATGTCAGCGGTTGCTCCGGCTCATGAGCTGCTCGTCACCGCCCTGGTCCGGGACCTCGATGCCGCCATCCTCGTCGCCGTTCTCACCGGCCGCGAGCCGGCCAGGGTTCTCAGCGCACCGCAGGTTGCCGGCGCGTGCGGCGGGCTGCTGATGGCCTACCAGGATGCTGATGATGTCGCTGTCGCCATCCCGGACGAGGACTGGACAGCGGTGGTCATCACGCCCGAGTTCGCCGGCCGCGCCGTCGAGGCGCCCTCGGGAAGGTTCTCGGAGCCACGCGTCGCCTTCCAGCCGATGCCGCTCGCGGACGCGCTGCTCAAGCACCTCGATTCTCGGGTGACCCGCTGGGAGGAGACTGGCCGATTGCTGTTCGACCGCGATGCCGTCGATCTGGCGGCACTGGCGGCGGCGGTGTCGCGGGCCGCCGTCGACCGGGCCGTCGCCGAGGGGCGGCGTGCCCGCACGCCGGCGAAGAAGGCTGCCTACACCGCCCTGGACGACACCGCCGGCGACGGCATCCGCACCCTGATCGAGTCAGTCGCCGCAGGCGTGCCAGCGGCTGACGGAGTCGCCGCCCTGCTGAGCGGGTCACGCCGATGATCCGGCGGCTCGCCCTGACGAACTGGCGCGCATATGAGCAGGTCACGCTGGATCTGGAGCCTGGAACGACGTTCATCGTCGCGCGCAACGGCATCGGCAAGTCTTCGCTCATCGAGGGCGCAGCCTGGGCACTGTACGGCGACGCCGGGGGCCGGCCGATGGACGCCGTCAGGCTGGGCGCCGTGTCGGCGTCCGCGTCGGTCGAGGTGGTCCTGCCCGACGGGCGGACACTGGCGATCACCCGGCAGCTCCCGAGGCGGCTCGGCAGGAACGGCACCTCGCCGGTGTCCGCGGCCATAGACGGGCATGAGATTCCCGGTACTCAGATCAGCTCGGCCCTCCGCGACGCGTTCGGGGCAGACGCGGCATTCCTCGCCCGGCTCACCATGCTCCGGGGAGGGGACCAGCCAGACGCCGACGCGCCCGCTTTGAGCCTGCGGGAGCATCTGTGCCGCCTGTTCGGCATCGACGGCCTCCAGGAGGCACTCACCGAACTTAAGACCCGGCAGAAGGACACAGACCACAGCATCAGCCAGATCAAGCAGGTCTCCGGTGCTTCCGCGCGGGAGCTGTCGCAGCTGCGCGCCCGGTATGACCAGGCCGCCCGGCTCGCGGAGCAAGCTGGGGAAGCGCACCAGGCCAGCGTCGCTGAGCTCCGAGCTGCCGCGCAGGACAAAGGTGACGTGGAAGCGCATGACGCCTGGCACAAGCGCGACCAGGTGCGGCTCGGGCAGCTCGCCGAGCTCAGCGAGGAGATTTCCTCCCGGTTCGGCGTGCCGGCCGGCGCCGACGGCGCTGCAGGCATCCTTGACCACTTCGAGACCGCGACGACACAGCAGCTGGACGACATCCGGCGGCAGCGCGGCCTGCTCGAGGGCCGGGCGGCCGGTATCCGCACCGCACTGGAGGAACTCGGCACGTCGGCCGGCCAGTGCCCGGTCTGCCGACGGCCCCTATCGCCTGACGAAAGGGCCATGGCACGATCAGAGCACGACCGCGAGCTCGCCCACCTCACGGCTCAGCTCGAGCAGCTGGATGAGACAGCCGCCGCGGCCGACCTCACTGCGGTCCGCGCCTTCCGCAGGCGTGCTGCAGGGCTAACAGCTTCATCCCC
>WNGJ01009643.1_pt1 | contig 10290 bp, 8 predicted proteins | sample 5400611 | NCBI WGS metagenome assembly WNGJ01 (sample SAMN13153375, study PRJNA577476) | soil metagenome | isolation source: 40 cm soil or saprolite under Garry oak tree replicate 1 | place: USA:California | collected 2016-06-15
GAGGAACCCATGCCGCCTCGAACGACTGGATGTCCCTCAACCTGCTCGGCACGGGTCCGTACAAAGTCTCCACATATAGCTCCACGACGGGATTCACGCTGGCGAGAGACCCGAGCTACTGGGGCGCGGCTGCGGCCGCTGTAGAGCCCTGGAACAATATCCTTCAGCCCGCGAAGTCGTCCATCCAAGTGAACTTCCAGAGCGATCCGGTGAAGACGACGACGGACCTGAAAAGCGGAGCGGTCGCGGGGGCGTCCTTCGCCTATCTTGGGCCGTCCACGGTGAACGACCTCAAAGGCGCGGCATGCGTGACGGTCACGAAACTCAACGAAGTGTACAGCTCGACGGCCGGGGCCTGGTGGATCTACATGAACCAGAACCACGAGCCGTTCAACAACCTCTCCGTCCGAGCCGCAATTGCCCACGCGATCAACTATGAACAGATCAACAACACGGCGTTCGGCGGGAACGCCGTTCGATGGGTCGGCCCGGTTCCCCCGGGATATCCGAACTACAACCCCGACAGCCTGACCCCCTACGCCTACAACGTGACGCTCGCCCGGCAGTTCATGACCAATTCTCCGTGGCCCTCTGGGTATCCGACGCCGATCAAGTACGCGTACATCGACCTGGGGGATTGGGCCGAGGTCTCGTTGATTCTCAAGAGCAACCTCGCCGCCATCGGAATCACGCTCGACCTCGTTCCCATCACGCTCGACAATCTGTACCAGGAACAAGCGAGGGACTCGACGACGGACGAGTGCACGACGGAGACGAACGTGAACAACGGGCCGTTCTACATGGGTCAGGAATTCTACACCTCGGACTACATCGCGCCGGACGACTGGACGCAGAACAACGCGATCAGCGACGGGAGCGCGAACGACTGCATGTCCCGATTCAGCGACCCGAACATGGACGCGTGGGTGCTCGAGGCCGCAGGCGAATCGAATCCCACGGTGTTGCGACAGCTCTACTCGAACATGACCCGGATGATGTACGACAATTACACGAACGTGTGGCTCCTGAGTCCGAACCAGTTCTCCGTGTCCAGTCCGCTCCTGCTCGGGGTCGTGCCGAATCCGATGGGGAGCGCGCTGCCGTTCACGATGAGCTTCAACACGGAATACGCGATCAAGCCGTGACGCGATCGCCGATTCAGCGGGTTCGATACTCGCGAACGCCGGACGAAGCCGGGGACGGCGTCCTAGGAAGACGGGGCGGCCATCGGCTGGAGCAACTCTTGCGGGGAAACGTCTCCGATCTCCTCGGCTCGGTGACAAGCGACCGTCCGATCGGGATATCCCGGAATTGATCGGAGTGGAGGTTCTTCGACCCGACAACGATCGATGACGAACGGACATCGGGACGCGAACCGGCAGCCCGGAGGAGGATGGACGAGAGTCGGAATCTCTCCCCCGACCCGATACCGGGCCTTTCTTCGACCCACGTTGATCTCGGGGAGGGCCGCGAGCAACGCCTTCGTGTACGGATGGACCGGGTGTTCCAAGACTCCACGCACGGGACCGACTTCGGCGAGCTTCCCCAGATACATCACCGCTACACGGTCCGCCACATATCGGACCGCTGCCACGTTGTGCGTGATGAGGAGGTATGCGAACCCTTTCTCCTGTTGCAGGCTCACGAGACGATTCAAGATCTGGGCCTGGACGGCGACATCGAGCGCACTCGTTGGTTCGTCGAGGATGACGAGCCTTGGGTTCAGGCCAAGCGCTCGCGCGAGCGAGAGTCGCTGTCGGCCTCCTCCAGAGAACTCATGGGGATACTGCTCGAGAGAACCTTCGGGAAGCCCGACCATCGGGAGCAAGTTGGACACGCGGTCCTTGAGCTCTTGTTTCGTGACGGATGGGAACTGTGCGCGGATCGGTTCGCCGACGATTTGCCACACCCGCATCCGCGGGTCGAGGGAACCGACGGGATCTTGGAAAACCACTTGGACTTGCCGGCGCCATTGACGCAATGCACTCCCGCGAAGCCGTGTGATGTCCTGTCCTTCGAACGTGATTTTTCCGGATGTGACGTCGTGGAGGCGCGCGATGAGCCAGCCAAGCGTCGTCTTCCCCGAACCACTTTCCCCAATCAGGCCCAGGGTCTCTCCGGTTCCAATCTGCAACGACACGCCGTCGACGGCGTGAATCGAGAGGCGTGGCCCTCCGCGCACGATGTCCCCGATTTCCCGGGTGAGGGGGAATAACTTCGTCACCTCCTGGACGTCAAAGAGAGGCGAGGTCACGAGCGCGCGAAGACCTCCTCGGAATAGTAGCATGCCGATCGATGTCCGCTTTCGGGAGGCGCCCCCTTCACAGGATCCAACAAAGGCCCCGGATCGGGTTCGCACGATGGCCTGGCGTACACGCACCGCGGATGGAACGGGCAACCCGAGGGCAGACGGGAAAGATTGGGAACGGAACCGGGTAGCGAAGGGAGCGGGCCATCCTCCTTGTACCGATTCGGGACGGATTGGAGGAGCCCTTTCGTGTAGGGGTGTGCGGGTCGCTCGAACACCTCGGCGACGGGCCCGAACTCGACGATGCTGCCCGCGTACATGACCCCAACCTTGTCGGCCATTTCCGCGATCACGCCCAGGTCGTGGCTGATGAACAGGATCGATGTGTTGACTTCGTCCATCAGCTCTTTCATGAGCGTGAGTACCTGCGCCTGAATCGTGATGTCCAATGCGCTCGTAGGCTCGTCCGCGATCAGCAGGGTCGGCTTCTCGCTCAGGGCGATGGCGATCATGATGCGCTGCCGCATGCCGCCGGAGAGTTCGTGGGGGTACAGGTCGAGGATCGTCTCCGGGTCGTTGATCCGAACCAACCGGAGGTATTCCAGCGCCTCTCTCCTCAGTTCTTCCGACGCCCGCCCAAATTGTCTGGACCGCTTCTCCGAGGCCGCTGGCAGAAAGGTTCGGCCGATGACCTTCTTGGCGTCGAGCGGTCGGTCCTTCGAGTAGTCGAAGCCCTCGCTCGGACGGAACGCCTCCGCTTCGCCGGTCTCGCGGAGCTTGCGGATCCGTACGGCCTCCACGAGTTGGTCGCTCACCCGGAACGCGGGATTGAGGGAGTTGATCGGCTCCTGGAAGATCATCCCGATGCTGGTCCCCCGAACCATCGGCATCTTCCATTTCGGGATCGGGAGGAGGTCGACTCCCTGGAACACGACACGACCCCGACGGATCCGTGCCGGAGGCTCGGGCAGCAGGCGAGGGATGGCCTGCGCCAGGGTGCTCTTGCCGCAGCCGGTTTCGCCGACGATTCCGACGACGGTCCCGGGCATCATCTCGAAGGAGACGTTTCTGAGCGCGTGGAACGTCCCCACGCCGACTTCGTAGTCGAGAGACAGATCTTGGACCTGAAGCAGGGCTTCGATGGGCTCACGCCTCCGATGCCTTCGAGGCCGGCAATCCGGGGGCGGTCGTCGTCTGAACGAGCGCCCGCCGGCTTCGCGGATCGAGGATGTCTCGCAGCCCATCCCCCAGGAGGCTGAAGGCCAGGACTGTCAGGAAGATCGCGGCACCCGGAGCGAGGACCGTCCACGGCGCCGTCAGAAGCAGCTTCTCGTAGGCCTCGACCATGCCGCCCCACTCCGGAACGGTCGGGGGAACCCCGATGCCGATGAATGAGATCGTCGAAAACGTGACGATCACCGTCCCGACGTCCATCGTGTAGTAGACGACGAGCGGTTCCAAGATGTTCCGAAGGACGTGCCGGAACAGGATCTGGACGCCCGAGACGCCCGCAGCCCGAGCGGCCGCGACATAGGGAAGATGCTTGACCGCGAGGACCTCGCCCCGCACGAGCCGCACGTAGAACGGCCACCACGTCACCGTGATCGCGATGAGAGCGGGACCCGTGCCTCGGCCCAACGATGCCGCGATGGCCAGGGCCAGGACGAGGCTCGGGAAGGCGAGGAAGACGTCCGTGATCCGCATGATGGCGATCGAGACGGCTCCTCCGAGCGTCCTCGGGGTGTCCCAGAAGCCCGCGACGAGGCCCAGTCCCGTCCCGAGGAGAAGCGCAAAGCCCGCCACCGAGAACCCGATGACCAGATCCAGCGGCAGGGCGGCGAGGACGCGTGAAAACATGTCGCGCCCGATATTGTCGGTACCGAACCAGTTCTGCAGGGAAGGTGGAGCCGCGCACTCGGTGGGGATCGCGCAGGGGAGCAGCTCATTCGGATCGTGAGGGAGGATTCCCACCGGCGGGCCGAAGAGTCCCGTGAGGAAGGGCACGCCAGCAATCAGGAGGGCCAGGATCGCGATGAACGCGACCATGAGAAATCCGACGAACGTCAGGGGGTTCGCGCGGAGGATCCGATACACCCCGCGGGCGCCCCGGACTGCGTTCCAGAACCGAGTCGGAGACCCGGCCCAGAAAGAGGCCCGGCTCTTCTCGGACATCACCGCCACTCCACCCGGGGATCCAGGACCCCGTACAGGACGTCGGAAATCAGATTCGCAATGACGACGACGACGGCGAAGAACACGACCACGGCGAGGGTTCCCGCGAAATTGTAACTCAAGATCGAATCGAAGGCGTACTTTCCGATTCCGGGCCAGGAGAAGATCTCTTCGACCACGACAATCCAAGAGAGGAGGGAACCCGCCGTGGTCCCAAGGACAGTTACCGTCGATATGAGGGAATTCCGGAGGGCGTGCTTGTAAAGGACCCAGAAGTCGGAGAGACCTTTCATCCGCGCTGTCTTCACATAATCGAGCGGCAAAACCTCGAGCATCGAGCTCCGGGTCATTCGGGTCGCGATGCCCAGGTTCAGGAACGCAAGGGCCGTCGCGGGAAGGATCAAGTGGACGATCGCGTCGGCAAGCGCCCCGGCATCGAAGCGCAAGATCGAATCCAGAATGGACATGTGCGTGATCTGCCATCCCGGGAGCGGCGTGCTGTTGAAATCACCGCTGTTCGGCAGCCCGAGGACGGGGCCTACTCCTACCGCGAGGACGACCGCGCCCAGATACGCAGGCGTCGCCCAACCGCCCAAGTAGAAAAGCCGGACCAGGTGATCGGGCCACCGACCGCTGTTGTTCGCAGCGATGACTCCAAGCGGAATCCCGATGAGGATCATGAGGGACAAAGCGGCGATCAGGAGCTCGATTGTCGCAGGGAACAAGGTCAGGATGACCGGAAGCACCGGCTGCCCGCCCCCCGGATCCTTCCCCCAGTTTCCCTGGAACAAGTTCGTGAGATAGCTCGTGTACTGCTCCCAGACAGGCTTATTCACGCCGAAATACTCGATGCAGGTCCTGACCGTTTCTGGGCTCGCGTGCGGGCCGACCCAGACCGCGCATGGATTCCGAATGGAGGCGTGGCCTGTGAAGAAGGTGATCGTGATCAGACCGAGGAGGACTGGAACGAACCAGACGAGTCGTTTCGCCACGAAAATTCCAAGATCGACCTTGCTCCGACCCACGTCCTGTCCTCCGGTCGTTCGCAATCGCGGGACCGATGGTTGCAGTCCCGGCCGCGTCGAAGGAGCCCTTCAATGTGCGAGAGGCTGCCCCGCGCGATAAACTCTGCGCCGATGGAAGACCGCGTTCCATGAAGGTGCATGGATAACGGGGCTAAACGCTGGCTCTCGAGGCTAATCCTAAATAGAGGGAGCCATCTCGCCGCACGGTCGGTTTTCATGTGCTAACGGGTCCAGCGGGAGGACGTCGTCCGCATCCCGCCCGAACGCCTGGGGGAGGACATCGGTGCCGTGGCCCGCGAGCTTACCCGCACCACCCTGGAGGGCAAGATCGGGGTGGACAAGACGCTCACGCTGATCGCGAGCAACATGGGCCGGTCGGCGAGGCGCGTCCTCTTAAGATGGCGAGCCTCAATAACATGTGCAGAAGCTCAAATAACGCAGCGCCCATTCCAGGTCCTTAGTAGCCTGAGTGTGGGCGGACCAACCGACTCTGTGGAGGTCTGAGGTTGTACCGAAGGACACAGAAGAGTCATGGCCTGGGCGGTCGAGGGATTCGTCCTTTGATCATCGGGACGATAGTCATGCTGGGTACTCTCGCAGCACTCTACCCTCTTTCCCGCACCGCCAGCGGAGTGACGGTTTCCTCGAGCGGTTCGAGCGACTATGCCGCCTGGTTTTCGACCCAATATTACTCGGATTTCATTTGGACTCACACTCCCGTTGGGACCCCTACTCTCGTAACGTTGGTGTGCGGTGCGCAGAATACGGGCATCGCCCTGTCGGCCACTTATGGTGGACTTGCGATGGCAAAGGCGATCGCCAATCAGCAAGGTAACGAATACGTGGGGATGTTCTACCTTATTAACCCGCCACCGGGGGCCCAGACCGTAGACGTCTGGCTGTCCACTGGAGCGGAAGGGCCGGGGGAGTGCTCGGCAACGACATGGACTGGTGCCGCAGGAATAGACTTGTCCATCGCGAACACTAACCAAGACCTGTGTGGGTGCGATAGCAGCATCACGCTCAGTCCCAAGGCGACGGTCCCGTCAAATGAGGTGTTTTTCGGGGCCCTTTACCGGGCGGTTTGGGGCGCGCCTACAACGCTGTACGTTAGCGGAACTGGCGCGAGCGCGTCCATTGTGGACTCCAATACCAACGCGGGGGGCGGTCCCGCCTCCGGATGCCAGGCCGTGCCCAATAGCCCTGACTATGGCTGTATCGGGTCCGCCCAGCTGCTCACCGGCGGGTCTTCGATGACCCTGAGCTGGGTGTACGGGGCGTTTGCCGTCGTGGCTGGGTTTGGAATCAGGCTTTCGCCGATTTGGGCTCCCGGATACCATGGGAACAATCTGTACTTGACTGAAGGACTGACCAACACCAACAATCCACTCTTCATCTTTCCTAGCACCTCGACCTCGGGCGGTGTTGCCGATTCGGCCGGCAATGCGCCGCTTTGGACCCCGAACGCCATCAACCTGATCGTCGGCCAGGATCCGAGTACTCCGCAAAATGCGGGTCAAGTTCTTTTCACGGAGGTCTACTACGGCAGCCAAGGCTGGATGGACCTCTACATACCGTTTGGGGCGGCAGGCGCCACCAAAATTTCTCCGTATAATGTCGGTTGCATGAGCATGGATCTCACCATCAAGAACTCCCCCAACGCGCGTACGTACATGTTATCGAACTGGGACGTAGGCATGAACGCGTCCGGCTCGTCGCCCAACGGCCCCACGAGAAGTCAGTACCTCGTGAATCTCATCATGGATGGGATGGGTTTCCTGCCAGGCGTGGGGTACGTGACGGGCTCCATTTCTGGCATGAGCGACTTGAACCAGCTGATCGGTACCGACTCGACCGTTCAGCAGCTCAACACCAACGGGGGCGCCACCGCCACGCTGCTCTTCGATATCGCCTCTACTTCGCAGTCGCAGGAGGTGTATGACGTCGCGTCCTCCGCACACGTAACAATCGGATATCCGGACTTCACGAGCACGAACCCCATTCAGTTCGTATTCGCAGCCACGAATTACGTGGCCCAACCGCCAGCCGCCGGGTGCAACCTCGGCGGCGTGTCATACTATGCGAGCGCGCGCGCCAGCGTGGATATGTACGCGTATCCAGCGGGCGCGATGAGCGGGACAGTATACGGCCCAGGCAACCAGCCTTTGCCCCACACGGTCATGAACTTCTACCAAGTCACGAGCGGAGTCTACCAAGGGGCGACCTTCAACGAGTACAACAGCGGCCTCGGCAGCCCCGACAACGGGTACGGCATGTATGCGTTCGCGGGTCAACCGGGCGCCACGTATACGGTCTTCGCGACGTACAATACACCCTTCGGATCCGCCACGTCGCCCTCGAGCACCGTCATAGCACCCTCGAGCCCGACGAGCACCACGCCAGCCACCCAAGACTTCACCGTGCCGGTCTCTGACATTTACGGGAAAGTCACGGACAGCGCAACCGGATCACCACTTGGCGGTGCCTGGGTCAAAGTTACGAATTCCGCTGGGAAGTGGTACTCGACGCTCTCCGACGGGAACGGGAACTACCTAGTTTGGACCGCGGAAACGGGCACCTACACCGTGAGCTCGGGCAGGGCGGACCGCTACGCCAAGTCTGCATCCGTGAGCGTCACTGCGATGGGAGCCTCTTACCAGCAGAATTTCGCGCTCGTATACCGGACGCCTCCCGGCTGTGTCATCGCGGGTACCACGGTCGCCTCGGGCGATGGCGCTAAGCTGGTTGACGGACTCGTGGTTGGGGACACCGTGCTCGGGTACGACACCACCAAGAACTCGTGGGTCGAAGAGACAGTAGTCGGGAACAGCTATAGCTACGTGAACCGGATCGTGTCCATTAACGACGGGCTGTTGCAAGTCACGCAAACAGACCAACCACTCTACGTCGCGAACGGAAGCTGGGTTGGATGGGTGCACGATCCTCAGAACCTGAGGGTGGGGGAGAAGTTGTTCGTTCCTGCGACCAAGTCGTGGATCCCGATTACGAGTCTGGAGATCCTTCGAGGACATTTCAAGGTCTATGACCTGATGGTAACCTCTCCGAACGACTTCGTCGCGAACGGCGTGCTGACGCTGGACAAGAAGACAGCCTAGCGACACGCCGGCCGGCGTCCCACTTTCTGGGAGGCTAAAGCCCTAAATACGAGGACCCTTCTCGCCATTTGCCGATTTTCATGTACCAGCGGGTCCAGCGGGAGGACGTCGTCCGAATCCCGCCGGAGCGACTCGGCGAAGACATCGATGCGGTCGCCCGGGAACTCACCCGCACCACCTTGGAAGGCAAGATCGGGGCGGACAAGACCCTCACCCTGATCGCGAGCAACATCGAGCGGATGGGGGAAGGTCGCATCGTCCACGGCGATGGTGCGGTGTACCAGCGGGTGAAGTACGACGCCCTCGTCTTCGCGCCGGCCCTCCAGGAGATCGTCGAGGGCACGGTCGTGGAAATCCTTAAGTTCGGCGCTTTCGTGAGATTCGGTCCCCTGGACGGCCTCCTGCACATCTCGCAGGTCATGGACGATCGGGTCGACGTGGACGAAGAGGGGCAGCGGCTCATCGGGAAGGACACGAAGCGCGACCTGCGGATCGGCGACAAGGTCCGGACGCGGATCGTCGCGGTCTCCCTGAACGAACGGGCGCCGCGGGAGTCCAAAATCGGACTCACGATGCGCCAGCCCGCCCTCGGCAAACTCGATTGGATCGAAGAGGATCGCGCGAGAGCGGAAGGCCGCACCCGGAAGAAACGGTGAGGTATGGTCGTCAAGATACCAAAGGCATGCAAGAACTGTTCCGCAATCACGGATGAGGACAAGTGCCCGCTGTGCGGGAACGAGACCTCGAAGGATTGGCAAGGCTACGTGATCATCGTGGACCACCCGCGGTCCGAGATCGCGAAGAAGATGGGCATCCATGTCAATGGGAAGTTCGCCCTCCGCGTTCGCTGAGTTCGCGGACGCGACGTTGCGCCTCCCGGATTCGTTGCGAGAGTACCTGCGCTGGCCGATGGGCTCGCTCGTGCACGGCGAGGGCATCCTGCCCGCGATCGGACGCGCGAGTCCCGTCGTGACGGTCGGCGATTTCTGCACGCTGGACCTCGTCGCCCGCGGACGTTCGCCGGACGTGTGTCTCGTCGACTTCAAGACGAAGCGCCAGGAGGATCCGGAGCTCCGCGAGGCCCTCCAACGGGTCGGATCCGTCGTGATGCGCGTCACGAATCCTGTGGGGACGATCACCCCGGATGGATGGCGCGTCGTGTCCGAAGCCTTTAAGTCGAAGGAGCGGGTACGCGTCGAAGTCCGAGGCGAAGAGGACCTTCTGGCCCTGGTCTGCATCGCCCTGGCGCCCTCGTCCGCGGCGGTCCTGTATGGCCTGCCGTCCCAGGGCGTCGTGGTCGTGCGGCCGGACGAGGCCGCGAAGTCCCGGGTCTTGGACGTCCTGCGGCGGATGGATCGGTAGCAATGCAACTCGAAGTGATCCAGAGGAAGGAGAATCCGCTCCTCAAGAGGACGGAGGTCTCGTTCAAGGCAATCCACAAGGCCGAACCAACCCCGACCCGGGACGCGCTCCGGGCGTTCCTCGCCAAGGAACTGAAGGCGACGAAGGACATCGTCGTGATCGATTCCCAGGCCTCCACGTTCGGTCGGTACGAGACGGTCGGGTACGCGAAGGTGTACAAGACGAAGGAACAAGCCCTTGTCGTCGAGCGCAAGCACATCCTGGTCCGCAACAAGCTGATCGAGCCGGAGGTCAAGAAGGAAGCCGCGCCGAAACCGGAGAAACCCGCGCCCGCTCCGAGGGCGGCGAAAGCGGCGGCGCCCAAGCC
>WNGJ01014378.1_pt1 | contig 10290 bp, 9 predicted proteins | sample 5400611 | NCBI WGS metagenome assembly WNGJ01 (sample SAMN13153375, study PRJNA577476) | soil metagenome | isolation source: 40 cm soil or saprolite under Garry oak tree replicate 1 | place: USA:California | collected 2016-06-15
CGTCCAATTGCTCGTCGGTGCGGCGGCGCAGCGCGGACAGCGCCTTGTAGCGCGCGATCGCGAGCAACCAGGTCGACACCTGGGATTTCGATTCAAACGCCTCGGCCTGCCGCCACACGTCGAGGAACACCTCACTCACGAGATCCTCGGCCAGCGACTGGTTGCCCGTCAGGCGGAGGATGAAGCGGTAGACCCGAACATTATGCCGGGCGTAGAGCACTTGCATGGCGCGCTTGTCGCCGTCGGCGATGAGGTCGATCAGCGCCTCATCCGACGTCTCTTGCGCAGGAGCCTTGAAGTGCGGCGACGCGACGTCGCGCAGCACATACTGATTTTGCATGACGATCCCCTGTTAATCAGCCCTTAACTGAGTTGACTAGCAAAGGCCTGTTGCTTCGATGTTACGTGAAAGGGGAAAAATGGTTTCGTCGCAGACTCAATTATTTCGTGGGCGATGCAGCGACGAAATAAAGGTAATTTACTACCGTCAATTGTTTCGTCCGGTGAGACAATTTTGTCTCAGTCCAGCGCCGGTGCCTCGCCGGTTGGAGAGAACAAATATCCGCCGCCCCGGACGGTCCGGATCACGGAAGGCCGGGCGGGATCGGGCTCGATTTTCCGGCGGATTCGCATGATTCGCAGGTCGATCGCCCGATCGAAGGCCTCCGCATCGCGGGCATTGGCCAATTCCAGCAGGCGATCGCGCGAGAGCACCCGCTTGGGGTTGGCGGCGAAGACCTTGAGCAAGCCGTATTCCGACGCCGTCAGCGGATGCTCGTTGCCCTCATCGTCGCGCAGCGCTTGCGCGTCGTGGTCGAGCCATTTGGTTCCAAACCGCACCCGCGCGCTCGCGGGCGCCGCCGGCGCGCCGGCCGCGGGTTGCGCTGCCGGCTGAACGGTACTGCTCCGCCGCAGCACCGAGCGAACGCGGGCCAAGAGCTCGCGCAGCTCGCACGGCTTGGCGAGATAATCGTCCGCGCCGAGCTCGAGGCCGACCACGCGATCGATCGCGCTCGCCGTTGCGGTGAGCATGATGATCGGCACGCTGGTGCGCCGTTTGAGATCGCGGATGATCGAAAGACCGTCCTCCTCCGGCATATTGAGATCGAGGACGATCAGGTCCGGCAGCTGCTGCGCGATGGTCTTGCGCAGGCTGGCGCCGCCGTCGCACAAGCTGACGCTGAAGCCGTGCATGCGCAAATAGTCCCCGACCATTTCGCGCGCGGGCTGCTCGTCATCCACCACGATGATGTGCTGCGCTTGGGTCATGTCACCGGCAATACCATCTTGAACGTCGCGCCCTTTCCGGGGCCCGCGCTTTCAACCGTGATCTGCCCACCATGCAGATCGACGATACGCTTGACGATCGAAAGGCCGAGGCCGGTCGAGGTTTCGCCTGCGGTCGGCTTCGCCGAAAGCCGTTGGAAACGGCCGAACAATCGGGAAATGTCCTCCGGCGACAGGCCCGCCCCCTGGTCGCTGACTTGCACGAGTATACCGCCTTCCTCCTGCGTCACCAAGAGGTCGATGGCTCCGCCGATCGGGCTGTATTTGACGGCGTTGCTCACGAGGTTGTCGATCGCCTCGCGGATGCGGTCGGCGTCGCATATGGCGGCGTGATTGGGGGGCGCGGTGACCGTGATGGTCTGTTCCTTGCGCGCAGCGAGCGGCCGGTTCGCCTCCGCCACTTCCTCGACCAGCAGCGAGATATCGACGGGCTCGCGCCGGATGGTGATGTCGAGGGCATCGGCCATCGCGTCCGCCACGAGATCGTCGACCATTTCGGTGAGCCGATTGGCCGCGTCGCGGACATAGGCGAGCTGCACCTTCACGTTCTCGTCGAGCGCGCCGGCCCCGGCGATCATCTCCCGCAATATTTCGGTTCGGCCGAGGATCACGCCGAGCGGGTTTTTCAAGTCGTGGGCGACGGTGCCGAGGATCTCGCTCTTGAAGGTGTTGGCCTGCCGCAGCCGCGCCCATTGCGCGGCCAGCCGGCGGTTGGCGGTAGTCAGATCTTGCGTGCGCGCGGCGACGCGTTCCTCGAGCCGCGTGTTGGCGCGCTGCAGTTGCTCGTACAGAATGACGTTGTCGAAGGCGATGGACAGCCGGCTGCAGAAGATCTCGACCAGCGTGCGGTCGGTGCTGGAGAGACGGCGCGCCGCCTCGAGCACGACGACGACTTCGCGGCCGCTCACCGTCCTGATGTAGAGAACCGACCGGCGCGGCGAGAACTCGTGATGGCGGCGGGCGAATGCCTCGTGGACCAGCTGGCGTAGGTCGTGCTCGAGGATTTGCGAGACGTCGCTGCCGATGAAACGGCTGTAGCAGCCCGAACCGGCGAGCACCGAGAACGTCTCACGGGCGTTTTGCGCTTCGCGCAAAACCAGAATTCCGGCGCACTCGACATTGAGCAACGACCCGATCTGGGTGAGAACGCCTTCGGCCAGCCGCTGCATCGACTTGAAGTCGAACAAAGTCGATGCCGCCTCGATGATGATTTCGAGCCCGCGGCGCGTTTCCACCATGCGCTGGAGCTGCTGGTAGCTGCGCAGCGCGGCGGTCAACGACGTGAACAGCTTGTCGGCCGTGAGCTCGGTCTTCGCTTTGTAGTCGTTGATGTCGTAGTCGACGATGACGCGCCGTTCCGGCGCTTGTCCCGGTTGACCGGTGCGCAGGATGATGCGCACGGTCTCGTTCTTGAGATCGTTGCGAATGAATTCGACCAAGCCCAGTCCGGCGGTGTCGCTCTCCATGATGACGTCGAGCAGCACGACGGCGATGTCGGCGTGGCGGCGCATGAGCTCGCGGCCCTCGGCCGCCGAATAGGCGGAGAGGATTTCAAGGCCTTGTCCGTTCAGACGATAATCACTGAGCGCGAAACGCGTGCCGTCGTGCACGGCCGGCTCGTCGTCGATCACCGCGATCTTCCAACGCGGGCCTTGTTCCGGAGGCCTGTCGCCCGGATCGTCGATCAGATGGACGATGTCGTCCTCAGCCATGCGCCTTGTCCGTCATTGTGCCGCCTGCGCCGGCTGAGCTTCGCCGGGCGCAACGCGGGGGAGGGTGATGCGAAACCGTGTACCCCAGCCGAGCCGGGATTCGAAGGCCAGTCGGCCGCCGAGCTGCTGGGTCACGAGATTGAAGATGATGTGCAGGCCGAGGCCCGTTCCGCCCTCGTTGCGGCGAGTGGTGAAGAAAGGGTCGAACGCGCGACGTTGGATCTCCTCGCTCATGCCCACGCCGTCGTCGGACACGAAGATATCCACGTCGTCGCGGACCTGCCGCGCCTCGACGATGACGCTGCCGGCGCGGCCGTCGGGAAAGGCATGGACGACGCTGTTGAGAAACAGGTTGGTCAAGACCTGGCCATAGGAGCCCGGGTAGCTGTCCATGATGATGCCGGCCGGCACGTCCACGGTCAGCGTGATCTGGGACTTTTTGAGCACGGGGCGCAAGCTGGCGACGATTTGATCGGTCGATTCCCGCAGATCGAACGGACGCCGATCCGCGTGGCTGCGGTCGACGGCGACCTGCTTGAACGATTGCACCAGCTCGCCCGCCCGCTGGAGATTGGCGACGAGCTGGTTGGCGGCGTCTCGCCCGCCCTCGAGAAATTCGTCGAGCCGCGAGCGCCGCAGCGGGCCTGCATCGACCTCCTTTGCGAACTCGTCGCATCTGCGGGCGAAACTTGACGCTACCGTGAGGCTGATGCCGATGGGATTGTTCACTTCGTGCGCCACCCCGGCGACAAGGCCGCCCAGCGCCGCGAGCTTTTCCGCGGCGATGAGACTTTGCTGCGCCTCGCGCAGGTCGTCGAGCGCCTTCTCCGCGCGATCCTTGGCCGCCCGCAACTCGTCCTCGGCCTTGCGCTTGGCAATGGCATTTTCGCGAAAGACCGCGACCGCGCGCGCCATCTCGCCGATTTCATCGCGGGCATGCGTTCCTTGAATGGGCTCGTCGTATTTCTCGGAGACGACGGCGTGCATCGCGGCCATGATCTCTTTGAGCGGGAGGATGATGCTGCGGGCGATCAGCGCCCCGATGACCACGATCAATGTCAAGAAAATCACCGCGACGAGGGCCACGTTTTGATAGATATTGGCAAGCGTGTGGTCGAAGCTTCCTTGCGCCTGCAATTCGCGCAGCGTCATCTGGGCGGAGAGCTTGTTGATCACCGCGATCATGGCAGCCTGGTTGTCGTCGATCGCGGTTTTCAGCAGATTCGTCCGCATCGCGAATTGCTCGGCCAGCGTCTTCAAGCCGTCGCCGAACGCGGCGGCGCGCTGGGCCAGCGCGCTCAGGGCGGCGCGCTGCAGGCTGTTCTCCGCGAGATCGATCATCACCGGGATGGTCTGCTCGACGGTCGTGATGTTCCTGCGGGCCTCGTCGGCGGCGTCCGAAGCCAGCGATAGATAGAAGGCATTGGCGGCGACGAGGCTCGCGGTGAACGACTCGCGCGACTTTCCGAGCGAAGGCAACAACAAGGCGTCGCGCGCGCCGATGGCGCCCTCGATGATGGCATAAAGCCCCGCCATCTCCCGTGCCGGCTTGAGCACATCGTTCTCGTAGGTGTGCGCGATCGTGGTCTGCAGCGCGCGCACCTCTCCAAAGCCCTGAAGGAACCGCTCGGTCACGGTGCGCAGCTCGTCGGCCGAGCCCGATAGGATGGGATCCACCGCGCCGCGGTTGCGCAGGGTGCTGAGAACCTCGCCATGCAATCCCAGAATTTCGGTAAGGACCTCTTGGCTCGGCTGATTGATGTAGCGATGGATCAGGTTCTGCAGGCGGCTGGCCTCGCTTTCCAGCAAAACCAGAAGCTTGTCGGATTCGCGCACCGTTCGCACGTCGTCCCAGGCGCGGCTGAGAACATTGGCGCCGTTCCAGATAAACGCGGCCAGAATGAAGGCGACCGACGCATTGAGCGCGGCGATCAAGAACAGGCGCCACCTGATCGGCAGCACCCGCACAACGCTTTCGGTCTCCAGATCAAGGCTTCGCCGCGGCCGCGCGTTTCGCGTGGCCGATTGTTCATCCTTGAGGGCGACCAAATCGAGGCTCATTGAACCTTGCGAATACGCTCGATCAATTGGCGCAGGCCCGGATCCGACACCGTCTTTTCATAGATTGTATTCATCGCATGCTCGAACGGCTTGCGGTCGAAATCCGCGATGATCGTGTTGCCGGCCGCGCGCGCCTGCTGACGCGAGCGCTCCTCCAACCCACTCCACAGCTCGCGCATGAACATGCTCGACTTTCGCGCCGCGTCGCGAAAGATCTGCTGGTCCTCGGCCGACAGGCTTTCCCACGCGCGCGGCGACATCACAAGTACTTCGGGGCCCATCGTGTGTTCGGTCAAGGTATAGTATGGAGCGAGCTTGTAATGGCCGGTCGTGACGTAGGAAGGCCAATTGTTTTCCGCGCCGTCGATCAATTTGGTGGAGAGGCCCGTCGACACCTGTCCGTAAGGCAGTTCGATCGGTTCGGCGCCAAGCGCCTTGATCATGTCGACCATCAGCTCGGATTGCTGGACCCGAATTCGCAAGCCCTTCATGTCCGCCAGCGTGCGAACCGGCCGCATGACGTTGTAAATCGACCGCGATCCGGAGTCGTAGAAGGTCAAGCCGACAAAACCGTGGCGCTGGGAACTCGCCAGAATCTCCTCGCCGATGGCTTGATCGAGCACCTTGTGAAGATGATCGAGCGAGCGGAACAGAAACGGCAGCGCGAGCACGTTGGCCGCGGGGATCAATGCGCCGATCGGCGCGACATTGGTGCGGTTGAGATCGATGGCGCCAACCCGCGTCTGTTCGATGGTGTCCTTCTCCTCGCCAAGCTGACGCGAATGGAATACGCGAATGTGGTGGCGTCCGCCGGTCCGCTCCTCGACCAGGCGGGCCATGAACATGAGCGCCTGCACGGTGGGATAGTCTTCCGACTGGGTATCGGCGACGCGGAACTCGCGCGCGCTGGCAAGCGGAAGCGCCGCCAAGGCTGCGACGCAGACGGCCACCGCTTTGCAAAAATTCGTTCGCGAAATGAAGGACATGACCCGTGCCGGTTGAAGCAGGCGGGCGGAGAGTATTCGCATCGGCCGAAGGCCGTCAATCGACTGTCGCCGTCGGTGGCGGGAGGTCGGAGCCGCATGAGGGTCGCAGAATAATTGATGTTGAGGCGCTGGAACAAAGCGCGCCAAGATGGCTGCGCGCTGCGGGCGCGCGCTGCGGGGTCAAACGGCAGCGCCGCGCGCAGCGATTGCTCTTACGGCGTTGTCCGGCGGCCCGCCCCGGCCGGCAACATCCAACGCCACTTGCTCGTGCGCGACGTCCCGGCGCGGATGTCGGCTGCCAACTGATGCGCGACGATTTGGAGAACGACGATGGATGAAGCCTATGCACGCTTTTCTCGGCTGTTGATCGATCGGCCGCATCCGCGGGTGCTCCGCGTGGTCATGAACCGGCCGGACAAGCTCAATGCCACCGATGGCGAGATGCACTCCAACCTGACCGAGATTTGGCGCGTTATCGACGCCGATCCGAGCGTGAGCGCGGTCTTGCTGACCGGCGCCGGTAAGGCCTTTTCGGCGGGCGGCGACCTCGATTTGCTGGACGAGATGATTGCGGATGTCGACACCCGCATGCGCGTTTGGAAGGAAGCGCGCGACATGGTCTATAACCTGATCAACTGCAGCAAACCGGTTGTCGCGGCGATCAACGGCGCGGCGGTGGGCGCGGGACTGGCGTTGGCCATCCTCGCCGACATCTCCATCGCCGCCGCATCCGCGCGCCTCATCGACGGGCATACCAAGCTCGGCGTCGCCGCCGGCGATCACGCGGCAATCATCTGGCCGCTGCTGTGCGGCATGGCCAAGGCCAAATACCATCTGCTGCTGTGCGAGCCGGTCACTGGTGAGGAGGCCGCGCGCATCGGCCTCGTTTCGCTCGCGGTGCCCGACGAGGAGCTGCAGGCCCGCGCCATGGACGTGGCCGTGCGCCTGGCCGAGGGCGCGCCGACCGCGATACGCTGGACCAAGTACGCCCTCAACAATTGGCTGCGAGCGGCGGGGCCGATCTTCGACGCCTCGCTCGGCATGGAATTCCTCGGCTTCAGCGGGCACGAAGCGCCGGAAGGCGCGGCGGCTTTGCGCGAAAAGCGCGCGCCGAGATTTCCGCGCGACGCGGTGTGAACCGCGCCGCGGCAAGCGTTGCTCAATGCATCACGGTCCCGCCATCGACGGCGATCGTTTGTCCCGTGACCAGCTGACTTGAATCGGATACGAGCCAGTGCACGGCGCCGAGCAGATCCGACGGCGTCAGATTTCTCGCGATCGTCTGGCCCGTCCTGATGGTATCGAGCGCCTTGTCCGTTTTCTGGGCGAAGAATTCGCGCGTTCCCTCGGTCAAGACCGCGCTCGGTGCGATGGCATTGACGCGTATGTTGTCGCGGCCGAGCTCGCGGGCAAGACCGCGAGTCAGCCCGATCACGCCGGCCTTGGACGTCGTATAGTGCAGGCCGTACGGCATCCCGTAGGTGGCTGCGAGCGAGGCCATGTTGACGATGCTGCCGCCGCCGGCCTGTCGAAGGGCCGGCACCACGGCCTTGCAGCAGTTCCAGATGCCTTTGACGTTCACCGCCATCGCAGCGTCCCAATCCGCTTCGGTGATCGCGTCGAATCGGCCGCCTGTGAGGCCGCCGTAAAGCGCGGCATTGTTGATGAGGGCGTCGATGCGTCCAAACGCGTCGAGCGCGGTGCGCGCCATCTCCATCGCCGACGCGGCGCTCGCGACGTCGAGCTTGGTGCAGACCGCGGTGCCCTTTTCGCTCCGCACCAGCTCGAGCGTCTGCGCGCAGTCGTTGATGTCCGCGATCACGACACGCGCGCCGAGGCCGCCGAAATAGCGGGCGTATTCCTGCCCGATCCCGCGCGCGGCACCCGTGATCACAATGACCTTTCCTTCTACCTTCATGGCGACATCACTGCATCGGCTTGATGCCGAGATCCTTGGCGATCGCCGCGATCTTCTCGCGTTGCTCCTCGGTCGCCTGCGCGAACTCGGCCGGCCCGCCAACGTTGAGGAGTTGGCCGGTGGCGGCGAGGCGGTCGCCGATCACCGGATCGGCAGCAACGACCGCCCGAATATCCGCGGCGATGCGCTCGCGCAGCTCTTTAGACATCTCCGGTGGGCCGAACAGGCCGGCCAGGCCATCGAATGTGAGCCCGGGATAACCGGCCTCCTTGACCGTGGAAACATCGGGCGCGGCCGGGGCGCGGACGCTGTTCGTGACCGCCAGCAGTTTGATTTTTCCGGTCTGAAGTTGCGGCCGCACGATCGCCAGCGCCGACATGTACATCTGCACGCGTCCCTCGGCGAGATCGTTGGCGGCCTCGACCAGGTTGCGATAGGGGACCTTGGTCATGGTCAGGTCGTTGCGCTTGAGAAAGCCGGCGAACAGAAAATCGAGCGCCCCGGTCACCCCTGCCCAATTGAGCTTGCCCGGCTGCGCACGCGTCAGCGCGACCCGTGGGAGCCGACGAACGCGCTGATCGCGACGATCCCATCGCCGCCGGGCCGATTCTCCACCACGACCGGCTGGCCCCACCGCGTGCTCAGCCGATCCCCTAATAGTCGTGCACCGATGTCCACTCCGGAGCCGGGTCCGAGCGGCAGCAGGAATTTCACCGTCCGCTGCGGCCAAGTCTGCGCCGCCGCCGGCGGCGCCCCCAGCATGAGCGGCGCGAGCAGGCCTAAGGCAAGCAACGAGCGCTGCACGTTGCGCATGGACTCCTCCGATCTCGCGTTTGAGAACCAACGCGACATTATCGCACGTTCCTGTGACGTGGAATCAGGGCGAAAACGAATGCGCGCCGCCAGTATGCATCGAGCACACGACGACGTGCTCGCCTGTCGACGCTCAATTCGCTTCGACCTTGATGTTGGCTGCCCGGATGATCGGCCACCACTTCTCGATCTCGGCCTTGTGGAAAGCGGCGAGCGCCGCCGGCGTCTGCTGCTCGCGCGTCGCGATCACTTGGCCGAGATCGGTGAAACGTTGCCGCACTGCCGGATCGGCCAAGGTGTCCAAGACCGCGCCGTTGAGCTTGATGATGACTTCCTTGGGCGTGCCCTTTTGGACCCAGAGGCCATGCCAGAACGAAATGTACATGCCCGGAGTACCGATCTCATCGGTGGTCGGAACATCGGGCAAAGCCGGCCAGCGGGTCTGCGCCATGACAGCAAAGGCCTTCATCTTGCCGCCGCGTATGTAGGTCAGCGTTTGCGACGCCTCGGCGCACATCAGGTCGATCTGCCCGCCGACCAAATCCTGCATCGCGGGCGCCCCGCCGCGATAGGGCACGAATTGGAAGCGGGTCTGCGTCTTGTCCTGGAAATAAAGCCCGCACACGTGCGCCGCGCTGCCAGCGCCGACGCTGGCGGCCGATGCCTTGTCCGGGTTTGCCCTGAGCCAGGCGATCAATTCCTTGGCGTTGTTCGCCGGCAAAGCATTTTTCCCGACGATCAGCATCGGCGCGAACGTGAGCAGCGAGATCGGCTCAAAATCTGTCAATAGGTCGTATGACGTACGGTAGAGCGCGCCGGCCCCGACAAAGCTGGTCCAATTGCCGAGGGTAAGCGTGTAACCGTCGGGCGCCGCCTGGGCGGCGCGGCCGACGCCGATGGTCGACCCGGCACCGGTCACATTCTCCACGATGATGGGCTGGCCGAGCGACATCCGCATGCCTTCGCTCAAAATCCGCCCGAGCGTGTCGGTCGGGCCGCCCGCAGGGAACGGCACGATCATCGTGATGGGATGCGTTGGGTATTCTTGCGCCCGCGCGCCAATGCCGCACACGAAGTTGGCGCAACCGAGCGCCGCCGCGAATGCGACGGCACGCGATATCGTCTTCATGGGTTCCCTCCTGGTCTTTTGCGGCGACAATGACACGCGCGCTGGCAACGCGAAAGTCAGAAGTTCGACATTTTGCAGCCCGTTAAGGGCCTATAACCCATGCTTTGCTGTGCGTGGCTGTTTCGGAAACATCGATGGAATATCATGTTGTGTGCCCCGTTGTGCATGGCTGTTTTTCCCCGTATATTGGACCCGTATTGGACCCAGGGCCTTTTCGGCTCTCCCAGGAGGGCAATGCTCATGCCACGACAGGTACGCGATGCGAACCTCGAATCTAGGTCAGCCCGGGCGCGTCTCAAGGTGGCGCACAAGCCTTACTTTCGTTTGATCGAGCCCGGCCTACACCTTGGCTACCGCAAGCTCGCCAGCGGGCCCCGGGACATG
>WNGJ01009645.1_pt1 | contig 10289 bp, 8 predicted proteins | sample 5400611 | NCBI WGS metagenome assembly WNGJ01 (sample SAMN13153375, study PRJNA577476) | soil metagenome | isolation source: 40 cm soil or saprolite under Garry oak tree replicate 1 | place: USA:California | collected 2016-06-15
CCACCGCTGGCTGGAACTCGTCGAGTGTCCCCCCGTCCAGGAGGCATTCGAGCACGGCGCGCGCGTCGTAGCTCATGCGATGGTCGCCCGGGAGCAGCTCGTACAGGTCCCTGGGATCGCGCTTGGGCGCCTGCGCCGCGGGCGCGGGACGGGTCGTGGCCGGGAGCCGCGCCAGATACTCGCGGATACGCTCCAGGCATTCCGCATCGTTCTTGGCGCGATAGTGGGCGACCGCGCTCGTCGAGGTGTGCGTCGCGGCCCCGCCCAGCGTCTCGGCGTCCACCGACTGGCCGGTCGCGCCTTTGACGAGGTTGGGCCCGCCGAGCCCCATGAACGACGTCCCGTCGACCATGAAGATGACGTCGGAGAGGGCGGGCAGGTACGCGCCGCCGGCGATGCACGGCCCCATCACGGCGGCGATCTGCGGCACACGCAGATAGTGGCGCATCAGCGAATTGTAGAAGAAGATCCGCGCCGCCCCGTACTGGCCCGGGAACACGCCTCCCTGATACGGTAGGTTGACGCCGGCCGAGTCCACGAGGTAGACGATGGGGACGCGCTGGCGCATCGCCACTTCCTGGGCGCGCAGCATCTTGCGGATGGTTTCGGGCCACCACGAGCCCGCCTTGACCGTGGCGTCGTTAGCGACGATCACTACGGGACGCCCCGCCACCTTGCCCACGCCCGTGATGACGCCCGCCCCCGGGGCCTGACCGTCATACTGGTCATAGGCGACGAACAGGCCGAGCTCGAACCAGGCGCCGTTCTTGTCGAGGAGCTTCGCCACGCGCTCGCGCGCAGTGAGCTTCCCTTGGTCGTGCTGGCGTTTGATCTTGTCGGGCCCGCCGCCCTGCTCGAGGCGGGCGCGCAGCTCGCGCACGACGGCGGCGAGTGTCTCGAGGCGCGTCATCCGGGGCTAGCGGTCAGGCTGCGACATGCTCGGCCGCCCACGCCTCGATGTACTTGACGAGCTCCGATGTCGGGGTGCCCGGGCCGAACAGCCTGCCGATGCCCCGCCCCTGCAGCGCTTCCATGTCCTCGGGCGGGATGATGCCGCCACCGGTGAGGAGGACGTCGTCGCGCCCCGCCTCGTCGAGCAGCGCCTTGACGCGTGGAAACAGGGTCATGTGCGCCCCGGACAGGATGGAGAGCCCCACCACGTCGGCGTCTTCCTGGATGGCCGCCTGGGCGATCATCTCCGGCGTCTGGTGGAGGCCGGTGTAGATCACCTCCATCCCGGCGTCGCGCAGCGCGGCGGCGACGACCTTGGCGCCGCGGTCGTGCCCGTCCAGCCCGGGCTTGGCGACGAGCACCCGGATCGGGCGTTTCCGCGCCCGTGGCATCGCGGTCATGGGCTAGAAGAACACCGGCTCGCGATAGGCGCCCCAGACGCGCTCCAGCGCGTGCCGAATCTCGAACAGCGTGCAGTCGGCGCGGGCGCAATCGAGCATCGGGGGGAGCACGTTCGCGTCGTGCTCGGCGGCCGCGCGCAGGGCCGCCAGGCGCTGCTCCACAAGCGCCGCGTCGCGTTGCTCGCGCAGCCGGGCGAGCCGCTGGCGCTGGCCGGCCTCGGCGTCGTTGGAGATTTTGAGGATCTCCACGGGATGGTCGTTCTCGGTGACGAACTCGTTGACGCCGACGATGACCCGGTCCCCAGCCTCGGCCTGGTGCTGGAACTCCGCCGCCGACCGGGCGATCTGGCGCTGGAACCAGCCGCTCTCGATCCCCTTCACCACGCCGCCCGTCGACTGGATCTCCGCGAACAGTGCATCGGCCTCGCGCTCCAGCTGATCGGTCAGCGCCTCGATGTAGTAGGAGCCGCCCAGCGGATCGACCACCTCGGCGACGCCGGTCTCGTGCGCGAGGATCTGCTGGGTGCGCAGCGCCACCTGCACCGCCTGCTCGGTCGGCAGCGCCAGGGTCTCGTCGAGCGAGTTGGTGTGCAACGACTGGGTGCCGCCGAGCACGGCCGCGAGCGCCTGGTACGCGACGCGCACGATGTTGTTGTGCGGTTGCTGGGCGGTCAGCGTCACGCCGGCGGTCTGCGAGTGAAAGCGCATCATCCACGAGCGCGGATTCTTCGCCCCGTACTGCGTCTTCATGTGCCGCGCCCAGATGCGCCGCGCCGCACGCAGCTTCGCGATCTCCTCGAAGAAATCGTTGTGGATGTCCCAGAAGAACGATAGCCGCGGCGCGAAGCTGTCCACGTCCAGCCCGCGCGCGATTCCCCGCTCGACGTAGGTGAACCCGTTCGCCAGCGTGAAGGCGAGCTCCTGCGCGGCGCTGGCCCCCGCTTCGCGGATGTGATAGCCGCTGATCGAAATCGTGTGCCACTGCGGCGTATGCTGCGGACACCACTCGAACATGTCGACGATGACCTTCAGCGCCGGCTCGACCGGGTAGACCCAGGCGTGCTGGGCCATGTACTCCTTGAGGATGTCGTTCTGGACCGTGCCGCGCAGCTTGGCGACGTCCACGCCCTGCCGCTCCGCCGCGACGACGTAGAAGCAGAACAGGATCGCCGCCGGCCCGTTGATCGTCATCGACGTCGAGACCTGGTCGAGCGGGATGCCGCGGAACAGGTCCTCCATGTCCACCGTGCTGGAGATCGCCACGCCGCACTTGCCAACCTCGCCTTCGGCGCGGGGATGGTCGGAGTCGTAGCCCATCAACGTCGGGAAGTCGAACGCGACGGAGAGGCCGGTCTGGCCGCGCTCGAGGAGGAAGTGGTAGCGCTCGTTAGTGTCGGCCGCGGTCCCGAATCCCGAAAACTGCCGCATCGTCCACAAGCGCCCGCGGTGCATCGTCTGATGGATGCCGCGCGTGAACGGGTAGCGGCCCGGCTCGCCCAACCGCTCCGGCAGGTTCCCGGCCACGTCGTCGGGGCCGTACACCGGCTTCTTCTCGATGCTCATCGGATCGCTCCGCTGCGCAGCTGCTCCAGGATGTCGGCTGCGACGTCGTACGGGCTGCGGCGGCCTGCGGTCATCTCGTCCATGCGCTGGGCGAGGAGGTCCGGGGCCGGTGTGTCCTCCCATACCCACTGCCGCAGGCCCCGCTCCACCACGGCGCGCGTGCGCTCGGCGAGCCGCTCGCGGCGGCGCGCGACGAGCCGGCCGCTGGACTCGAGGAAGGCGCGGTGGCGGTCGAGTGCGGCCGCAAGCTCGGGTACGCCCTCGCCGGTCGTGGCCACCGTCGCCAGAACCGGCGGCTCCCACGAATCGGCGGTCGGGCGGTCAGGCGGTCGGGCGGTCCCCTTACCCCTCCCGTCCGCCCGTCCGCCTGTCCGCCGTTCCGCCCCGGTGGAGGAGGCGTGGTGGGGAGCCATGTGCCGAAAGGCGTTCCCCTGGCGCAGGCCGAGCATCACCTCGATCTCCTGGCGCAGTTTGTCGCCGCCGGGCCGATCGCTCTTGTTGATTACGAAGACGTCGGCGATTTCCATGACGCCGGCCTTGAGGGTCTGGATCGCATCGCCGGACTCGGGCACGAGCACCAGCGCCGTGGATTCGGCGGTGCGCGCGATGTCCAGCTCCGTCTGCCCCACGCCGACCGTTTCGATCAGGATGCGATCGAAGCCGAAGGCCTCGAGCACGTCCGCCGCTTCCTCCGTCGTGGTCGCCAGGCCCCCCTGCGAGCCGCGCGTCGCCATCGATCGGATGAAGACGCCGGGATCGAGACTCACCGACTCCATGCGGATGCGATCCCCGAGCAACGCCCCGCCCGTGAACGGGCTCGTCGGATCGACGGCGATCACCGCCACCCGGAGCTCCTGGGCGCGGTAGTGCTGCACCAGTCGCTCGGTGAGGGTGCTCTTCCCGGCGCCCGGCGGCCCAGTCAGGCCGATGCGGCGGGCGCCGCGCCGCCCCACGCGCGCGTGCGCATGGGTCAGCACCTCCTCGCAGCCGTCGCGTCGGTTCTCGACGAGGCTGATGGCGCGGGCCAGCGCCGCGGTATCGCCGCGGTCGAGGGCCTCCACGAGCGAGCGGGTCGTCATGGGTTCGTACAAGTTATGCAGGGCCCGAAGCGGATGCATCCTCCGGGCGATCGAGCCCGACGGCCTTGACCGGTCCGGGCCGTACGGCGACGCGCTCCACGTGCGTCGCGGTGGCGGCCAGCACGTCGAACTCGAATCCGTGCAGGATGAATCGCTCGCCCGGCCGGGGAATCCGCCCGAGCGTCTGCACGAGCAAGCCGCCCACGGTCTCCGCGCCGCGGGCCGGCGGCGCCGTCCCGAACGTCTCAGCCAGCGCCGTGACGGGCGCGTTGCCCACGAATTCCATGATGCGGGCGGGCGCGGTCCCCGCCGGCGGCGGGGGAGGCTCGAACACCTCCGCGACCAGCGCGCGCAGCACGTCTTCGAAGGTGACCAGTCCCGCGGTGCCGCCGAACTCGTCGAGCACGACGGCGAGATGGCTCTCGCCGCGCTGCATGCCCAGCATCACGTCGCCGGTGCGTTGCGTCGCCGGGACCACGGTCACCGGTCGCACCGGCACCGGGTCCTCCGGCTGGAGGCGCAGCAGGTCGAAGGTGTGCGCGACGCCGACGATCTCGTCGAGGGAGCCGCGGTACACCGGATAGCGGCTGTAGCCCGACTGCGAAAACACATGGGCCATTTCGGCCGCGGCGAGGCCCTCGGGAATCGCGACGATCGCGGTGCGCGGCGTCATCAACTCCCGCACCGGGCGGTCGGAGAACGCGAGGACGCCCGATACGACTTCGATCTCGTCCGTGCCGGCGAGCGCTTCGGTGTCCACGCTGGAGAGGACCGCGGCGAGGGCCGTCTGCGTCGAGGGCTCGCGCCGCGGGATGAACGGCGCGAGGAGGTCGCCCGCGCGCTCCATCCACGGCAGCGCCCGCGCGACGATCGACGCCGCCCAACGGCGCCCGAGCACGCGCGGGACCAGGTAGGCCGCGCTGACGAATAAGGGGATGATGACCGCCACGGTGAACACGCCGAGGAACGGCGGCGTCGTCTGGGCGAGCAGCGCCGGGACGGCGGCGGCGGCGATCACGACGCCCATGGTGGTGAGCGCGTTGGCGGTCGCGAGCACGCGGCCCGGATGCTCCAGCAGCCGCACCGCGGCCTCCGTGCCCCGCAGCTTGTAGTGCACCCAGCGCGTGAGCTCCACTTGCGACACCGCGGCCGCGGCGACGCCGATCGCCGCGGCGACGCCGGCGAGACCGAGGCCGACGACCAGGACGAGCAGGGACGGGATCATACTCTCTCGAAGACCACGCGGGTGACGCGGCGGCGATCGACCTGGTCCACGACCACGCGGAACCCGTCGAGCTTCAGCTCCTCGCCGGGACGCGGCACGCGGCCGAGGACCGAGTAGACCAGTCCCCCGACGGTCGACACGTCGGGATGCTCGAAGGTCCGTCCCAGCGCGGCCGAGAGCTCGCCGAGCGAGGTGCGGCCGTCGACCCAGAAGCGGTTGCCGTCCTGCCGGATGGCCGGCGCGGCGTCGACGTCGTGCTCGTCGCGGATCTCGCCGACGACCTCCTCGAGAATGTCCTCGAGGGTGATGAGCCCGGAAGTGCCGCCGAATTCGTCCACGACGATGGCGACGTGCGCCGGCCCGCGCTGGAAGTCCCGGAGCTGGGCGTCGAGCGTCTTCGACTCGGGCACGAACGCCGCGGGCTTGACCAGCTCTTGCCACCGTTTCTCCGCCTCGGGCCCGGGGAGCCCCATCACGAGCGGCACGAGGTCTTTCGCGAACAGCACGCCGACGACGTTGTCGGGCGTGCCGTCGTACACCGGCAGCCGCGTGTACTCGTGCCGGCGGAACGTCTCCAGCACCGTCTCGAGCGAAGCGGCGACGTCGACGGCGATCATGTCGAGCCGCGGCGTCATCACTTCCACCACCGTGGCGTCGGCGAGGGTGAAGATCCCCAGCAGCATGTCGCGCTGCGCGGCGCCGAGCTCGGGCTGGAGCGGCTGCGTGGTGGTCACGAGCCCGTGCAGGCCGCGATCCACCCACGCGAGCAGCATCAGCAGCGGCGCGAACGGCATCAGCGTGCGCCGCGCGAGCGGCAGGGCCGCGTCGGCGAGCTCGGGGGCAAGGCGCGCCACGCTGCGTGGCAGCGCATCCCCCACGACGAACAGGAAGCCCGCCGCAACGAGCAGCACACCCACGCCCCCCGCCCAGGGGCGCTGCCACCAGCCCAGGGCGTGCGCGGCGGCGACGGCCCCCAGCACGAGCAGGGCGAGCCGGGCGACGTGGAGGGCGCGGTGCAGCGGCACCCGTCCGCGCACCGCCGCCGGCGGCGCGTCGCCCAGCGTATGGAGCATCTCCCCCACCGCTGCCTCTTCGCCCAACGCCAGCAGGCCGGCCCACCCCACGGCCACGATCGCGGCGGCGACCCCCATCCAGGAGAGCGCGACGGCGCCGAAGCTCATCGGCCGTCTCCGGTGAGGCGCCGCACGTAGCGCTCCTGCCGGCGCCACATCGCCGATCGCGTGCGGCCCGCCCCCTCGGGGTGGTCGTAGCCCAGGACGTGCAGGGTGCCGTGCACTGCGAGACGGATCATCTCGACGCGAAGGTCCTCTCCAGGCCACTGCTTGGCGGCCGCGGGACAGAGGTAGACGTCTCCCACCACCGAGTCGTCGGCCTGGGGCAACGCGTAGGCGATGACGTCGGTCACCCCGCGGCGGCCCGTGGCGCGGCGGTTCAAGCGCCGCATCGCGGGGGCGCCGAGCAGCGTCAGCTCCACGCGCACGCAGCCGGCGCCCTCCCAGGCGAGCACTTGGCGGGCCACACGGGCCAGCGTCCGCTCAGAGGGCCGAGGCCTGCGGGGTCGGCTGCCAGTCTTTGCTGATGCCGCCACTGGACTCGGGGTAGTCGATGCGGTTGTGGTACATCCCGGACAGGACGCGGATGAACTCCGACTTCACGACGTCGATCTGCTGCAACGTGAGCGGCGCGTCGTCCAGCTGACCGGAGGCGAGCTTGGTCCGGACGATGTGGTTGATCGCTTCCTCGATCTTCTGCGGGGTGAGGTCATCCAGCACCCGCAGGGCGGCCTCGACCGAATCGGCCAGCATGGCGACGGCGGTCTCCACCGAGCGCGGCCGCGGTCCGGGGTAGCGGTAATCCTCACGGCGCGCGTTCACGTCGCCCTTCTTGGCCCGGTCAAAGAAATACGTGATCTCGCTCGTGCCGTGGTGCTCCGGGATGAACGCGGTCACGACCGCGGGGAGGCCCGCTTCCTCGGCGAGGGCCAGCCCGTCGGTGACGTGGCGCTTGATGATCTCCGCCGACTGCGCCGGCGGGATCTTGTCGTGCGGATTGCCGCCGCGCGTCTGGTTCTCGACGAAGTACAGCGGGTTGCCGAGCTTGCCGACGTCGTGATAGTAGCAGCCCACGCGTCCCAGCAGCCCGTTCGCCCCGATGCGGTTGCAGGCCGACTCGACGAGGTTCGCCATCGCCACGCTGTGCGCGTACGTGCCCGGCGCCTCGAGCGAGAGGCGGCGCAGCAGCGGCCGGCTCGGGTCCGACAGCTCGAGCAACGTCAGGTCCGTCGTGACGTGGGTGAAGCTCTCCGCCAGGGGCAGCAGCAGGATCGTCAGCGCGCCGCTCACCAGCCCGTTCGTGATCCCGAACACCGAGGTCCAGCCGATCTCCCCGATGCGCCAGCTGCCGGCGAGCCCCAGGGCGATCGCACCCGCGAGGTAGCCTGCCCCGACGATGAGCACGGCCGTGTAGAGATGGCTGCGCCGGCGCAGCGAGCGCACCGACAGCGCCGCGGTGACCCCGCCGAGCAGGCACAGGAACAACGCCGGGGTGTCGTGGAACACGGGTTGCGTCCCGATCACGGCCGAGACGATCATCGCGCCGATCATCGACACCCGGCCGTTGAACAGCACCGTCAGCATCATCGCCTGGAACGGCAGGGGGATCAGCTCCGGGTGGCCGGGGCGCGTGTGCGCGACGGCGGCGGCGCCGAGCAGCGTCGCGGCGAACAGCAGGGCGACGATCGCCACCTGGCGCTGCTCGCGGTACGTCTCGCGCCGGTAGAACACCATCAACACCCAGAACACGCCGAGGATCAGCGCGTCGCGGAGCATCGGCCCGACGACCCCGCCGAACGACGTGCTCGTCGCCGCGCCGCGGCGGACCAGCTCGTTGTGCAGCGCCAGGAGCTTCTCGTGCGCGGGCCCCGAAATGATCTCCCCCGCCGACGCCAGGCGATCTCCCTGGCGCACGACGTACTTGCTCGGATCCACGCTGCCCATCAGCTCGCTGCGCCGGCGCCGCGTCTCCGCCTCGTTGGGCACCAGCGTCGCGCGGAAAAAGCGGCGCACCAGCTTGAGGTAGACCACGTCCCCCACGCTCGAGCCCGGATCGGGATGCACCCCCCGTGAGCGCAGCAGGTAGTCGTTGTAGCTCAGCACCTGGTCGCGGGCCACCGGCTGCTCCGACGCTCCGCGGCGCACGATCAGCTGCGTCGAGGTCTCCGCCTGGAGCACGCCCGGCGCCGTCACGCCCTGGGCCAGGGTCTGGGCGAACAAGTCCGTGAGCGCGCGCTCGAGGTTGCGGCGCTTGCCGCCCTTCTGCACGTAGCCCGCCTCGACGAGCGACAGCGGTAGCCCCGCGCGCCGGGCGACGCGGATGATCGCCAGCGGGCCCTGGCCGGCGGAGTCCCCGAGCGCCTGGAAGAAGGCGTGCAGGTCGGCCGCCGTGCTGTCGTACGCGCGCTGCTGGAACTGGTAGAGCGGCTTGGCGCTAGCGGCGAGGTCCTCCGCCTCGCGCGCCAGCTCCTCGTCGGTCTTGGTGACCACGAAATCGAACGGCGCCACGACGTCCCGCTCGGCCTTCGCCCCCGGCTCGAGGAGCGGCGCCAGGTCCGTCGCGCTCGACGGGAAGGCCAGATAGGCGACCACCGCGAGCACGAGGACCCACGCCCACCGGGTCCCGTGGTATCGCACTTCCTCCCAGCTCGGTCGTTTCATGTCAGCCTTGGGCATCCTCGGCGTAGGCTCGGATGATGTCCCGCACCAGCCGGTGACGGACCACGTCCGTTTCGGTGAGGTAGCAGAAGCCGATCCCATCGATCCCCGGCAGGATGCGCTCGATCTGCAGGAGCCCGGAGTCCTCGCGGTTGGCCAGATCGATCTGCGTCTTGTCACCCGTGATGACGGCCCGCGAGTTCACCCCCAGCCGGGTGAGGAACATCTTCATCTGCATGCCGGTCGCGTTCTGCGCCTCGTCGAGAATCACGAAGGCGTCGGACAAGGTGCGGCCGCGCATGTAGGCGAGCGGCGCGATCTCGATCGTGCGCGACTCGATCGCCTTTTGCACGCGATCGCGCGGCATCATGTCCTCGAGCGCGTCGTACAGGGGTCGCAGGTAGGGATCCACCTTTTCGTGGAGGTCGCCGGGGAGGAAGCCGAGACTCTCCCCCGCCTCGACGGCCGGCCGCGCGAGCACGATGCGCCGCACGCGCTTGCGCGCCAGTGCGTCCACCGCCGCCGCGACCGCGAGATACGTCTTGCCGGTGCCCGCCGGTCCGATCCCCACGACGATGTCGTTCTGCGCGATCAGCTGGAGATAGTCCCGCTGCCCGGCGCTCTTGGGCCCGATCACCCGGCGCAGGCCGGGGAGGATGATCCTGAGCTCCTGTTGGGCGCCGGGCTCGGAGAGGCTGCCGCTCGCGCCATCGAGCACCAGCCGTTCCACGTCGTGTACGTCCAGCTCCTCCCCCATGCGGGCCAGGTCGATCATCGCCTGGACCACGGGCGCGGCGCGCTCCACCGCCGCCCCGGGCCCCTGCAGCGTGAGACTGTCCCCGCGCAGCGACACGCGCACGCCGAGCCGCTTGCTCAGCTCGATCAGGTTGGTGTCGTTGACGCCGGCGAGCGCCAGTGGATCCACGCCTTCGACGGTGACGCGTTGGGTGAGGTCGTCGCTCATGGCACCACTTTGAGGTGGAGGGTCGCCAGGTCTTCTGCGCGCGCCGGGGCGGGGGCGCCCTCGAACAGCGCCCGCGCCGCGGTCGTCTTGGGAAACGCGATGACGTCCCGCAACGATCCCGCGCCGGCCGCGAGCATCACCACGCGGTCGAACCCGATCGCGAAGCCGCCGTGTGGCGGGGCACCGGCCGCCAGGCCCTGGAGCAAGAACCCGAAGCGCTCGGCGATGTCCTGGTCGGAGAGCCCGAGATGCCGGAACACCGTGCGCTGCACCGCGCCATCGGTGATGCGGATCGATCCGGAGCCGAGCTCGTTGCCGTTGTAGACCGCGTCGTAGTGCTGGGCGCGACACGCCAACGGGTCGGACTCGAGCTTC
>WNGJ01009646.1_pt1 | contig 10289 bp, 9 predicted proteins | sample 5400611 | NCBI WGS metagenome assembly WNGJ01 (sample SAMN13153375, study PRJNA577476) | soil metagenome | isolation source: 40 cm soil or saprolite under Garry oak tree replicate 1 | place: USA:California | collected 2016-06-15
GCGGTGGTCTGCAGTGGCATGGCGACGGCGGCAAGGGTTGCGGCCGGGCGGCGGCGGCCGGTGTCAGCCCGTCCCGTTCTCGATCTTGGAAAGGCGCCGCTCGAACATGGTGATCACGTCGTCCCGGCGCGCGTTCGCCCTCTCATAGTCGAGCAGGGCCCGCACGCCGGCCGCATCGAGCCCTCGCAGCCGGGCGCGGAGCGAGGCGACCGAGAGGTCGTCGTAGCCCGGGATCGGCGCCGCCGGGGCAGTGGCGGCGGCCGGGGGAGCCGGTTTCGCTGCGGCGGGCCCGCGGGCCGCGGCGTATGCCCTGGCAGGCTTCGCGGGAGCGGACGGCTTGCTCCCGGCGGCAAGTTTGGCAGTGGCGCTACCCGGCTTGGTCCCGGCAACAAGTTTGGCGGCGGCAGCATCCGGCTTGGTCCCGGCGGACTTCGCGGCGTCCGTGCCCGGCTTCGCCTCGGCGGCAGGCTTGGTCCCGGCGGCGGACTTCGACCCGGCAGCGGACTTCTCCCCGGCAGCAGGCTTTGTGGCCGCGCCCGGCTTGGCCCCGGCGCCCGGCTTGGCCCCGGCGCCCGGCTTGGCCCCGGCGCCCGGCTTGGTCCGGGCGCCCGGCTTGGTCCGGGCGCCCGGCTTGGTCCCGGCGGCAGGCTTGGTCCCGGCGGCAGGCTTGGTCCCGCCCGGGCCAGCGCCCGGCTTGGTGGCGGGGGTGGCACGCTCGCGGAGCACCGTGACGTTGCTGGCCCCGTCCGCCTGCCCCGGCGGCGGCTGTGCGGCGCTGGGCCGTTGCTGGCCGGGCGCAGCCGATGTGGCCTGCTCCTGCATCTGGGCCCGGATCTTGTCAACGGCCATCAGCAACTGGCCGATGCCAGCGAAAACCGCGCGCAGCGCCACAGCCGGCGCCTCTTTGATGCGATCGGTGACATGCGGGATGGGCATCGTGATCTCCCTACATATGCTTATCCGGGCGTGCCGTCGCGCCTTTGCTGCGTCCTCCGGCGTGAAACGCGCGCAAGCTGCGGGTGCCGCGGTGTGCTCGCCTTTATTCTCGCGCAGCGGATGCCGCACGCCAGTTTGCCACCGTACCGCCATGTCACCGCCGCACGACAGCGCCGGCGTGACACCGCCCCGCCCACCACCCACCCCGTCGCCCCGCCGCGAGCGGCCTGGCACCGTGCCGGGTCGCCCCGGGAGGCGGCTCCCTTACCATGAGAGACATGGCTGTGCCGATCCGCCGCGTCCTGCTCGCCAAGCCCAGGGGCTATTGCGCCGGGGTCGACCGCGCGGTGCAGACCGTCGAGATGGCGCTGGAGCGCTACGGCGCCCCGGTCTACGTGCGCAAGCAGATCGTCCACAACAAGCATGTCGTGGCGTCGCTGGAGAAGCGCGGGGCCGTGTTCGTGGAAGAGACGGCGGACGTGCCCGAGGGCGCGGTCGTCGTCTTCTCGGCGCACGGGGTGGCGCCGCAGGTGTGGGCCGACGCCAGGATGCACAACCTGCACACCATCGACGCGACCTGCCCGCTGGTCAGCAAGGTGCACAGCGAGGCGCGGCGCTTCGCCGCCCAGGGGTACGACATCCTGCTCATCGGGCATGAGGGCCACGAGGAGGTCGTCGGCACGACCGGCGAGGCGCCGTCGCAGATCCAGCTGGTGGACGGGCCGGAGGACGGCGCCGGGGTGCAGGTGCGCGACCCCGCCAAGGTCGTCTGGCTGTCACAGACCACGCTGTCGGTCGATGAGACCAACGAGACGGTCGCCGCGCTCCGGGAGCGGTTCCCGACCCTGGCCGACCCGCCCAGCGACGACATCTGCTACGCCACCCAGAACCGGCAGGCGGCCGTGAAGCGGATCGCGGCCGAGTCGGATGTGGTCATCGTGGTGGGGTCGCAGAACTCCTCCAACTCGGTGCGGCTGGTCGAGGTGGCGGTCGACGCCGGCGCCCGCGCGGCCTACCTGGTGGACGACGCGGAGTCGGTCGACCCGGCGTGGCTGGAGGGCGTGACCACGGTCGGGCTGAGCAGCGGCGCCTCGGTGCCGGAGGACCTCGTCGTCGGCGTGCTCGAGCATCTCGCCGCAAGCGGCTTCGACCAGGTCGAAGAGGTCGAGGCGGTGGAGGAGCGGATGTTCTTCGCGCTCCCGCACGAACTGCGGCCGGAAAAGGCCTGAGCGTTACGCAGCGGGCGGCGGCGGGTCCGCTGCCGCCGGGCCTGGGCGCGGGCCGGCCGCGGCGTCAGGCGGGCGGTCAGCGGCCCGGTGGTCAGCGGCCCGGCGGTCGGCGGCCCGCAGGTCCTGCCTCAGCTCACGGACACGCTCGCGCAGGCCGCGGGCCCAGGCGATGATCAGGGTCAGCACCATCCCGGCGAACAGCCACGGCGCCGCTTCCGCCATCGTGATCGCCGTTCCCTCGGCGACTGACAGCACCACGTTCCCGGTCGCGGTGGCCGCCTTCACACCGACCAGAGTGATGCCGAACAGCAGTGGCGGAACGATCGTCACCATCAGCAGGTCGCCCGGCCTGACATAGATGACGGCGGCCAGGCTGCCGATGACGAAGAACGCGCCAGCCAGCACCGGCCACGGCGTCCAGGAGGCGCCGAGCAGGCCCAGGGCGAAGATGGCCAGCATGACCATGATGGCTCCGCGTCCGGTGAGCAGGATCCGGGAGCTGTGCGGCTGCGTCTGCCCGGACATCCCTACCACCCTCGTGCTGGTGCCGTCTCCGCAGAATTCTCTCTCGCCGCACGTTCGCCACGCGTCATTGAAGACGGGCGTTTCTGCATAGCTGCCGCGTGCCGCCGACGGCGGCGCTGTCAGTTGCCGGCCGCGTGGGGGGTCTGCTTCACCCGCATGATGCGGGGCAGCAGCCGACCGATGGGCAGGAGCAGGATCCACGTGAACGGCGCCACGCCCGGAGCGACGAACGCCACCGGGATCGACAGCCCGAACACCACCGGGGTCGGCAGCAGCTGGGCCAGCTCATAGCGGCGGTACGCGGGGGAGACGCTGGCCGGGACCAGGCCCTTGGCCCGGGTGGCGTAGAGCCAGACCGCCAGCTCCAGCAGGCCCGAGGCGGCCACGCAGGAGGCGTAGAAGACGGGGGCGGCCGGCTGCCTGGTATTGCCCGCGAACAGCAGCGCGGTCGGGTAGGGCAGGAACGCGATCGTGCCAAGAAACAGGAGGTTAAGGAAGATGAGCGTGCGGTCCAGCGCCGTGATGTACCGGAACAGGCGGTGATGGCCCATCCAGAACAGGCCGATCACCAGGAAGCTGATGACGAAGCTGAGGATCTTGTTTTCAGACTTACTGAGCTCGTGAGCGGCGTTGGCCACGACCGCGGGCACCCGGATGTCCACCACCAGCAGGGTGATGGCGATGGCGAAGACCGCGTCGCTGAAGAACAGCACCCGGTCGTACTCCAGGTTCCCCGCCACGGAGAGCGGGTTCAGCGCCCGACGGCCACGCTGCGCGGCGCCGTCCACCCCGATCGGCGGGCCGGCCGCGCCGGCCGGTGGCTCACCGCCGTCCGTCATCGCCAGCCGGACCTTTCATCCGTGACTCATCGTGACCGGGCTGCTCGCCCGCGGCCGGGCCGGCTCACCCGCGCGCTTCCGGCTCGTGCGCGTCCGCCCGCTCCTGCTACCCAGCTTCGCTACGGTACCGGGCGCTGGCCAGCCCGGCTGGGTCGGGGGACATGCCCAGCGCCGGCGTGTCCTGCCCGGTGTCCGCACCAGCCGCGACCTCGGCGGTGAGCTCCGGCGCGGACAGGGCCCGCGCGGTCTCCTCCACCAGGGCGGGCCGCTCCAATCCGGCTTCGACCAGCCCCAGCTGGCTGAGGCGGCGGGCGCTCACCAGCACCCTGCTCTCCAGCGAGCCGACGGCCTGGTTGTACGTGGTGACCGCGTTGGTCAGCGCCTTGCCGAGCCGGTCCACGTGCCTGCCCAGCCCGGCCAGCCGGTCGTACAGTTCCCGGCCGGCGTCGAACACGGCCCGGGCGTTCTCCGACAGCGCCGCCTGCTGCCAGGCGTACTGGGCGGTCCGCAGCATGGTCACCAGCGTGGTCGGGGTGGCGATGTGCACCTTGCGCGCCATCGCGTGCTCCAGCAGCTCGGGGTCATGCTCCAGGGCCGGGGCCAGGAAGGCCTCGCCCGGGATGAACAGCACCACGAACTCCGGTGCCGGGCTGAGCGCGGTCCAGTACGCCTTAGCCGCCAGCCTGTCCACGTGCTCGCGCAGGTGACGGGCATGCGCCCCGAGTCTCGTTTGGCGTATTGATCCGTCCGCGGCCTCGGCGGCCTCCAGGTATGCGGCGAGCGAGACCTTGGAGTCGACGACGATGTTCTTGCCGCCCGCCAGCCGCACGACCATGTCCGGGCGCAACGCGCCGTCATCGGTGGCGACCCCCACCTGCTCATCGAAGTCGCAGCGGGAGCTCATCCCGGCCAGCTCCACCACCCGGCGCAGCTGCATCTCGCCCCAGCGGCCGCGGGCCTCCGGCCGGCGCAGGGCGGTGACCAGCGCCTGGGTCTCGATCCTGAGCTGCTCCGAGCTCTGGCGCGCGATGTGCACCTGCTCGGCCAGCGCGGCATGGGACCGGACCCGTTCCGCGTCCGAGTCCCTGAGCTGGCTCTCCACCCGGGCGAGCGTCTCCTTCAGCGGCCCGACCAGGTTCTCCACCGCGGCGCGGCGGCTCTCCAGCTCGCCAGCCGCCTTCGCGTTGGCGGCGTCCAGCCGTCCCTCGGCCATCTCCAGGAACCGCCTGGTGCTGGCGTCGAGCGCCTGCGCCGACAGCGACTGGAACCGCTCGGCGAGCTGGCCCTCGACCAGGGCGGCCCGCTCGCCGGCGGCGCGCGCCCGTTCCTCCGCCGCGCTCGCCCGCGCGGCCAGGCCGGTGGCGGCGCTCGCCTCCCTGCTGCGGGCGAAGAGGAACCCGAGCACGGCCCCGATGGCGATGCCGATCAGCACCGCGAGCAGCGAGATGACGCTCATGGGCCGCATCCTCGCAGCGGGGTGTGACACTCGCCGGGAGGCCACGCGGGGCGAACGGGAGCGGGAGCCCAATTAGACTCGCCCGGGTGAGCCTGTCCATCGGCATCGTCGGCCTGCCCAACGTCGGCAAGTCGACCCTGTTCAACGCGCTGACCAGGGCAAGCGCGCTGGCGTCGAACTACCCTTTCGCGACCATCGAGCCGAACGTGGGCATCGTCGGCATTCCCGACCCGCGGCTGGCGGTGCTCGCGCGGCTGTGCGGCTCCGCGCGGATCGTGCCCGCCACCGCCCGGTTCGTGGACATCGCGGGCCTGGTGCGCGGCGCGTCCCAGGGCCAGGGCCTGGGCAACCAGTTCCTGTCCCACATCAGGGAGGCCGATGCGATCTGCCAGGTGGTCCGGGTCTTCGCGGACCCGGACGTGAGCCATGTGGACGGCGAGGTGTCGCCGGAACGCGACATCGAGACGATCGCGACCGAGCTGATCCTGGCCGACCTGCAGACGCTGGAGCGGGCGGCGCCGAGGCTCGCCAAGGAGATCAGGGCCGGCAAGGATCCAGAACGAAAGCGCGTGGCGCATGCCGTGGCCGCCGCGGAGCGCCTGCTCGATGACGGGAAGACCCTGTTCGCCGGGGCCGCCGGGGCCGGGATTGAGCTGGACGACCTGGCCGAGTTCCACCTGCTCACGGCCAAGCCGTTCATCTACGTGTTCAACACCGACGAGGGCGGCCTGCAGGACAAGGTGGCGCAGGATGCACTCGTGGCCCTGGTGGCGCCCGCTGAGGCGATCTTCCTCGACGTGAAGACCGAGGCGGAGCTGGCGGAGCTGCCCGAGGACGAGACGGCCGAGATGGCGGCCGGGCTCGGCCTCGGCGAGCCCGGGCTGTCCCGGCTGGTCAGGGCCGGGTTCCATGCCCTCGGCCGGACCACGTTCCTGACCGCCGGGCCGAAGGAGGCGCGCGCCTGGGAGATCCCCATCGGCGCCACCGCGCCGGAGGCGGCCGGGGTGATCCACTCCGATTTCCAGCGCGGGTTCATCAAGGCCGAGGTGGTGTCCTACGACGACCTGGTCGCCGCGGGCTCGGTCGCGGCCGCCCGTGCCGCCGGCAAGGCGCGGATCGAGGGCAAGGACTACGTGATGCGCGACGGCGACGTCGTCGAGTTCCGCTTTAACGTCTGAGCATCAGGCCACCAGAAGTACCGCACCGCGCGGTTGTCACGAAGGTGGCGCACTCGGTGCGGGCAGCACCCCAACCGGGTCGCCTGAGACCAAACGACCCGCCAGTGGCCGGACTGTCGTTCGTATATGTCGGTATGCCAGCGGGGTCAATCGCCTGGCTCGGCCGGCCTGGGCAGTGGCCGCGCCGGGTCGAATGCCGTCAGGTCGGCTGAGGGCTGCTCGCCGAGCGCCAGGGCGGCGGCCGCGCGACCGGTCCAAGGGCCGGCGGTCAGTCCTTCCGGGCCGTTCCCGGCCGCGATCACCAGACCGTCGGTGAGGGCGCCCAGCAGGGGCAGGCCGTCGGGGGTGACTGGCCGGAAGCCCACCCGCGTCTCTACGACCGTGGCGTCCGCCAGACCCGGCGCAAGACCGGCCGCGGCGGCGAGCAGGCCGCCGAGCCCGCCCGCGGTGACCCGGTCGTCGAACCCCGCGTCTTCCCGGGTGGCGCCGAGCACCACCCGGGAAGACGGGAAGGCCAGCAGGTAGGGCCCGTGGACGGGCAGGACCACCGGCCATTGGCCGGTGTCGGCGCCGGGAACATCCAGGTGGATAATCTGGCCGCGCTGCGGGCCGATGGCCAGGGAGTGCGTGGCACGACTGAGCTCAGCGCAGATCAGTGCCGTCCACGCGCCCGCGGCCACCACGACGGTGTCCGCCTCGATGATCTCGGAACTGGTCACTTCGACGACGCCGCTGACGCGCCCCCGGCTCTCGGTGAGCACGGCGGTTCCGGTCACCCGCCTGGCACCGTGGCGTGCCGCCGCCCGGAGCAGGCTGCCGCGGATCGCCCGGCCGTCGATCCGGGCCGCCCCGCCGATCCACACCGCGCTCAGCTCGCCAGCCAGCGGCGGGAACAGCTCGCGCGGGCCGCCGGGAGGGAGCACGGAGACCTCCCCGATCTCCGGGTAGTGCGGCACCTGGGAGCGCACGTGAGCCTCGATCTCCCGCAGGGAGAGGCGGTCGCCAGCGGCGGCGCCGGCACGTGCTCGGGTCCCGGTATGTGCCGCCCCGTCGGTCAGGCAGAGCGCTCCCACCCGCTGGTACCGGGTCCCGGCCTCGCCGTCCTCGGCGAGCATGGAGACCAGCTCCGGGTAGTAGCGCGCGCCGTCCGCCCCGAGGCGGTAAGCCGGGTCGGCGCCCGGGTTGGTCCAGGGGCAGATGATGCCCGCTCCGGCGCCGGTAGCCGACCCCGCCTCCACCCCCTCGATGACGACCACAGCCACCCCGCGCCGGGCCAGGTGATAGGCAACGCTCGCGCCGACGATCCCCCCGCCCACGACAACGATCCGGGTGCTGTGACTCATGAGCTAATGATCGCGTGCCCGGGCGAGCGCCGCCGGCGGACGCGGTCGCGCACCCCGCGCCGTTGCTGCCGTCAGCCGTAGTGCCTCAGGTGCGGCCACAGCGTGCGCCAGCTGGCCATCGGGCCGGTGCAGACGCCGATCTGGATGTCGGTCCAGTCGTTGTGCACGTGGTACGGGGCGTAGTAAGTGGTCAGCAGGCGGCAGCTGGCGAAGTCCGGCCGCAGCTGGCCGAGCGCGTCGACCACGAGCACGACGGCGTCCGAGGCCCGTCCCGGCCCCCACATCCAGTAGGCGTTGTGGCCGGACAGCACGGGCGGCAGGCGATCGGCGGGGCCGAGGACGTCGAGCGCGGCGGCCTCTCCGTAGTACCCGGTGAAGATCGAGGTGGGCGGCTGCCCGGCGTGGACCAGCGCCGCGTCCTGCGCCGCGACCGCGTGGGTGAGCTGCGGCCAGCCGAGGGTGTCGCCGATGTCGGCGTGCTGAGACGAGGCCGGCAGATCGTGCACGTGACCAGCCGACACGATGGGCAGCACAGCCGGCAGGATGATGGCCATGCCCACCAGGGGCGCGGCGATCACGACGCCGCGCCGCAACCGCGGCCGGCGGCCGCGGGCGATCCAGCGCTCGGCCGCCAGGGAGCCCGCCGCCAGCACCGCCGGCGCCGTTCCGTCGGCGTAGTACACCTTGCCCGGCACCCAGGCCAGCACGTAGACGACGATGACCGTGGCGGCGACCGCGATGAACCGCAGCTCGGGGGTCCGCCAGAGCCTGATGAAGCCCGCGATGGTCAGCGGTATCACCAGCAGTCCCAGGTAGACGAGCTGGGCCGGCAGCCCGCCGAGGTAGTCGGCCGCGGAGGTGTTTTGCTGGTGCAGGGCGGAGGCCATCGCCAGCTGCGGCCACCCGTGGGTGGCCTGCCAGATGAGGTTGGGCGCCCAGATGACCGTCGCGACGCCGGCGCCGAGCCATGGCCATCTCGTGCGCAGCACGGGGCGGTGCTCCGAGACGAGGACGCCCAGGGCGAGGCCGGCCAGCAGCATGACCATCAGGTTGTTGTTCTCGAGCCCGGCGCCGGCCGCGGCGCCCGCGCCGAGCCACCAGTGCGGCCGGTGCCGCAGCAGTGCCGTGGTGACGCACAGCAGGACCGCCGCCCAGGCCAGCAGGTCCAGCGGCGTGGTGTTGCCGATGTGGGTGGCGCCGATGACGAAGGGGGCGCACGCCGTGGCCAGGGCGGCGAGCACCCGGCCGAACCGGCCCGCGCCGAACAGCGCCGCGAGCCTGGCCGCGGTGACCACGACCGCGCCGGCCGCCAGCGCCGGGATGATCCGGATCGCCGTCGGGCTGACGCCGAGAACGTCGGTGATCCGGGTGAGCAGCGGGACGAGCGGCGGCTGGTCCACGTAGCCGAACGCGAGATGGCGGCCGGCCACGATGAAGTACAGCTCGTCCTGCTGGAAGCCGTACCGGCCGCTTACCGCGAGCTCGACCGCCACGAACACGGCGCCGATCACCCACGCGAGCACCGGGACGCGGTCTGCGCGGGAAACTGACGCCGGCCGGTCCGCTGGAAGAGCCGGGGCGGCGGTCTGAGGGCAAGGGGCGGCGGGTTCTCCTGGCTGGTTCATGACGTTGCCTCCCGCGGTATGTGCCGTCAGGAGATACCCGGCAGGCTGCCTGGATGTTCTTGCTTCTTTAATTTGATATCACTATGCTAAGCACGTGGTATCAAGCATGTCAACCGGAGGTGGTACAGATGGCCGTACAGGCTCCAGTCAAGCCGGGTCAGGGACCACCCCCGCGGCCGCTGGCCGAAACCAAGGGCCGGTCGGCGCCCGGTGTCCCCGTCCTGGGGGCCGGCGTGGTGCTGCTGGTCGCGGGAATCGTGCTGCTGATCCGGGGCATCCACCATGGCGCGGGTGCGGCCCACACGATTCTGCTCGTGGTGGCGGTCCTGCTGCTGATCGCCGCCCTGCTGGCGCTGCATGGCCTGACGCCGGTGGTGGCGGGAGAGGCCCGGGTGGTGCAGCTGTTCGGCCGCTACCAGGGCACGATCCGGGCACCCGGCCTGCAGTGGGTGAACCCGTTCACGCGGCGGCGGAAGGTGTCGGTCCGGATCCGCAACCACGAGACGGCGATGGCGAAGGTGAACGACGCCGACGGCAACCCGATCGAGATCGCCGCGGTGGTGGTCTGGCAAGTCGCCGACACCGCCAAGGCGCTGTACGCGGTCGACGACTACCCCAGATTCGTCGCCATCCAGACCGAGACCGCGGTCCGGCACATCGCCTCCAGCTACCCCTACACCAGCCACGGCGGCGGGGAGCTGTCGCTGCGCGACAACGCCGACGAGATCACGCAGCAGCTGTCGGCCGAGATCGCGGACCGGGTCAGGTCGGCCGGGGTCGTGGTGGTCGAGTCGCGGCTCACCCGGCTGTCCTACGCCGCCGAGATCGCCCAGGCCATGCTGCGCCAGCAGCAGGCCAATGCCGTGGTCGGCGCCCGGCAGCGGATCGTGGAAGGAGCGGTCGGCATGGTGCAGCTGGCCCTGCAGCGGCTCCAGGACGAGGGCGTGGTCGAGCTGGACGAGGAGCGCAAGGCCGCCATGGTGTCGAACCTGCTGGTGGTGCTGTGCAGCGAGCAGGCGACGCAGCAGGTCGTCAACACCGGCTCCCTCTACCAGTGAGGGCAGGCACGGTTACGACGTGAGCGAGCGCAAGAGCCTGCTGCTGCGGCTCGACCCGGCCGTGCACGACGCCCTGGCCCGGTGGGCGGCCGACGAGCTG
>WNGJ01023554.1_pt1 | contig 10289 bp, 10 predicted proteins | sample 5400611 | NCBI WGS metagenome assembly WNGJ01 (sample SAMN13153375, study PRJNA577476) | soil metagenome | isolation source: 40 cm soil or saprolite under Garry oak tree replicate 1 | place: USA:California | collected 2016-06-15
CTAACCTTCGGGCATGCAGAGAGAGCTGCACGGGACGGACTCCGGTTTTGCCGAAGGCGCCGACGGGACCCGCATCTACTGGACGGCGGTCGGCAGCGGCGCGCCCGCCCTGGTGTGCTGCGACGGCATCGGCTGCGACGGGTTCGCCTGGAAGTACGTGGTCCGCGACTTCGCCCCCCGGCATCGCGTGATCCGCTGGCACTACCGGGGCCACGGGCGCAGCGGCATCCCCGAGGATTCCCGCCGCGTCGGGTTCGACGACATCTCCTCCGACCTGCAGGCCGTGCTCGACGCGAGCGGAACCAGCCAGGCCGTCCTGCTCGGTCACTCGATGGGCGTGCAGGTGGCGCTCGAGCACCACCGCCGCAGGCCCGAGCAGGTCCTCGCGCTGGTCCTGATGTGCGGGTCGCACGAACTGCCGCTGGACACCTTTCACGACAGCAAGGCGCTGAAGATCCTCCTCCCCTCCATGATCGCCGCCGGGGAGAAGTACCCCCAGGCCATGGACCTGATCTGGCGGCTCACGGCGGGCGGCGAGCTCGCCTACCAGATCGCCACGCACATGGAGGTCAACGGCAAGCTCGTGAACCGGGAGGACTTCGCCCCCTACTTTCGCCACCTCTCCTCCATGGATCCGCGGCTCTTCCTCGGCATGCTGCGCCACGCCAGCGAGCACACTGCCTTCGACCACCTGCCGCGCGTGGACGTGCCGACGCTGATCGTGGCGGGCACCGACGACACCTTCACGCCCTACTGGCTGAGCGAGGAGATGGAGGCGCGCATTCCGGGCTCCGAGCTCTTGACGGTCCCAGGCGGGACGCACGTCGCCCCGATCGAGCACCCCGAGCTGATCACGCTCCGCCTGGAGAAGTTCCTGGCCGGCGTCCCGGCCCGGCGCGCGCCCACCGCGCTGCGCAGCGCCTGAATGCGGCCAGAGCGCGCTCTGCCCGCGCTGCTGCTGCTCGCCGCGTTCCCCGCGGGAGCGCTCGATCCGCGCTTCGTCTGGGAGACCTTGGACACTCCGCACTTCGAGGTCCACTACCACCAGGGGATGTACCGGTACGCGCAGAGGGCGGCGCGCGCCGCCGAGCTCTCGCACGAGCGGCTCTTCCCGCTGCTCGACCATCTCCCTTCCGGCCGCACCCACATCGTGGTGCAGGACGACACCGACTTCGCCAACGGGAACGCCAGCCCGGTGCTCTACAACCTGATCCACGCCTTCGCCGCGCCGCCCGACTCGCGCAGCACGCTGGGCGATTTCGACGAGAACGTCTACGAGCTGATCTCGCACGAGTACACGCACATCCTGCACCTGGACACCGTGCTGGGGCTCCCCGCCGCGGTGAACGACGTCTTCGGAAAGCTGTGGATCACCAACGGCGCGCAGCCGGTCTGGTTCATCGAGGGGATCGCCACCTTCGCCGAGAGCGAGGTGAGCGGCGCCGGGCGGGTGCGCTCGTCCGAGCAGGACATGACGGTGCGCGCGGAGGTGCTCGCCGGCAGGCTGCCGCGCATCGACACGCTCTCCAACGCGTCGCTGGAGTGGCCGCGCGGGTTCGGGCAATACACGATCGGCTCGCGCTTCCTCGACTGGATCCGCGACCAGTACGGCCTGGGCGCGCTGCGCGACCTTTCCCACGACTACGGGTCTCGCTTCGTGCCCTTCGCGATGAACTTCAGCGCCGATCGCGTGCTGGGCAAGACGTACCTGGAGCTCTACGACGAGTTCGCCGCCAGCGAGCTCCTCCGCGCCGCGCAGCTGCGCGACGGCGTGCGCGCCGCCGGCGAGACCGCCGTCGAGCCGCTCACTCGCCTCGGCGAGTGGGTGCGCAGCCCGCGCTGGAGCCCCGACGGCGCGACGCTCTACTACACCAACGCCGGCCCGGACCGGACGGCCGAGGTGCGCGCCGTGCAGCCAGGGCCCTGTTGCGGGCCCGCCCTGCCGATGAGAGGCGCTGCAGGACCTCTACTCCGTCGACCCGCGCAGCGGAGAGGTGCGGCGCTTGAGCCGCGGCCTGCGCGCCCGCAGCCCCGACGCGGGCCCGGACGGGACCCTCGCCTTCGTCTGGCGGCGTCCCGGCGGCAGGACCGCCATCGCCGAGCTCGCGCCGGGAGACGTTCGCCCGCGCGTGCTCTTCGAGGATCCCGAGGCGGGCCCGGTGGACAGCCCGCGTTTCTCCCCGGACGGGACCCGCGTCGCCTTCCTGCATCACCGCGATGGAGCCTGGGACGTCCGGATCGTGGACCGGAGCTCGCTCGCCGTCAGCGACGTCACGCACGACCGGGCGCTCGATCGGGATCCGGCCTGGACCAAGGACGGGCAGTGGCTGCTCTTCAGCAGCGACCGCACCGGCATCTACAACATCTACGCGTTCCGGGCGGGCGAGCTGCGCCAGGTGAGCAACGTGGTGCTCGGCGCGTTCGAGCCTGGCCCCTCCCCGGATGGAAACCAGCTGGCGCTCGTGACGTACAGCGCCTCCGGCTACGAATCCGGCGCGGCCGTACTCGCCCTGGGAGACCCTGCGCCCTCATTTCTGGCTCCCGTACATCGCCGTGGACAGCTACGGCACGACCCTGGGCGCGCTCACCGCCGGCTTCGACGCCGTGGACCGCCATGAGTATGCGGCCACCGTCTGGTGGAGCCTGAGCGGGCACGAGCCGGGGTGGGACGTCTACTACATCAACCACTCCTTCTATCCCGACCTCCAGCTCGAGCTCTTCCGCGACCTCGGTTCGCCGCAGGCTTCGGGCGGGCTCGACGCGACCGGCTACTATTACGAGCGGACCGTCGGCGGGATCGCCACCGCCTCGTTCCCCTTCTCGCAGGTCGAGCGCAGCCAGTCGATCTCCCTCTCCTACGAGCTGCGGAAGCTGTCCGTCGACCAGAACCCGCAAGGCGTTGCTACCTCGCCCGGGCTGCTCGCGGCCGCCACCCTCAGCTGGTCGTACTCCGACGCGCGGCGGTTCGTCCGGAGCGTCTCGGCCGAGGAGGGCCAGCGGCTCACCCTCGCGCTGCGCCTCTCCGACCCGGCGCTGGGGAGCGACTTCTCCTTCTGGCAGGCGACGGCCTCCGCCTCCAAGTACTTCGCGCTGCCCTGGAGCAGCCACGGCGTTCCCTGGCACCACGCGCTCGCGCTGCGCGTCTCCTTCGGCGTCGCCAACGGGGACCTCTCGAACCGCCACGACTTCTTCCTCGGCGGATTCCAGCAGGGCAACCTGATCAACAGCGTGCTGAACCCGGCCAACGCGCCCGTCCGGATCCTGCGCGGTTTCGTCCGCGATGCGTTCCACGGCACCGCCTACGCGCTGGGCACCGCGGAGTACCGCTTCCCTTTCTGGACGATCGAGCGCGGCCCCTGGACGCTGCCCGTGTACCTGCGCCGGCTGCACGCGGCCGTGTACACCGATGTGGGCGACGCGTTCAGGTTCGACGGCGGCGACTTCCAGCTGCACGCCGGGGCCGGCGCCGAGCTGCGCGCGGAGGTCGTGCTGGGATGGATCCTTCCCACCGACCTGCGCCTCGGATGTGCGCGGGGACTGGAGAGGTCGAAGGTCGCGATCCTCGACTGCTACCTGGCGCTGGGCGGAGTTTTCTGAGCGCCGCGGCGGGCGATGCTACCGTCCGGAATCGATGGGGGGCAGGCTCGAGCGCGCGCTGGAAGCCGGGCTGCGCATCCGGCCGGGGGAGCAGCGGCGGGTCGCCCTGATGTCGTTCTACGCGGCGAACGCGATCGGAGCGGTGGTGGTGGGCCGCTCGGTGCGCGACGCGCTCTACCTGGCCAACCGCCCCGCCCGCGGCCTGGCCGGGATGTACATCTGGAGCTCCGCGGCCATCGTCCTCGTCTCCTGGCTGTACGCGCGAGTCGCCGATCGCGTGCCGCGCGGGCGGTTGAACGCGGCCTGCGCCCTCGGGTGCGCGGCGGCGGCGGCGGCGTTCTGGGCGATGCTCGAGCTCACGGACGCGGTCTGGGTCTACGCGGGCCTGTACGTGTTCGTCGAGGCGATGGGCTCGCTGGTGGTGATCCAGTTCTGGACGCTCGCCAACGACGTCTTCCACGCCCGCGAGGCCAAGCGCCTCTTCGGGCTGATCGGCGCGGGCGGCACCCTGGCCAACGTGGTCTTCGGCCTGCTGGTGGGACGGTACGCGCAGGTCTTCGGAGCGCAAAATCTGTTGTTGCTGGTCGTCGCGCAGCTCGCGCTCTGCGCGCTGCTCGCGCAGGCCGGCTCGAAGCTGTCGGCCGCGGCCCCGCTGATGTTTCGCTCCCGCCCGGTGCGCCGCGCCCGGGCGCTCTCGCGCGCCGGACTCTCGTTCCTCGGAAACCGCCACCTCACCATCGTGGCGCTGATCGGGGCTACCAGCGCGGCGGCGGTCACCATCGTCGATTTCCAGTTCAAGCTCTCGGCCGCGGCGGTGCTCGACCAGGACAACCTGGCCGGGTACTCCTCGCCGCCGCCGCGCCGCTGCAAGATCTCCTCTCCGCCGCCGACCCGCGCGATCGGGCGGCGGCGGCCGATGCCCTGGGCAACCTCGGCGTCCGCGGTTTCTTCCGCCCGCTGCTGGCCTTCCTCCGCGACTCCGACCTGGCGGTGCGGCGCCGGGCGATCGCGGCCGCCGGAAAGCTGCGCGCACCGGAGCTGATCGGCGCCCTGGTCGAGCAGTTCCAGCGGCGCGAGACCACGCTCGAGGCGGCGAGCGCCCTCGCCGGCTTCGGGCCCGGGATCGAGCCGCAGCTCGAGGCGATCCTGGTGAACGAGGCCTCCCACGTCGACTGCCGCCGCGGCATCGCGCTGGTGCTGCAGCGTCTGGGCACGCGCGAGGCGGCCGGCGCGCTGGTGGCGACGCTGACCTCGCGGGATCCGGCGGTGCGCAAGGCGGCCGCGCGGTCCCTGGCCAGGCTCTCGCGCCGCCATCGCGGAGTGCGCGTCGAGGCGGCGGGGGTCGAGCGCGCCGTCCACGCCGAGCTGGCGGCGGCGCGGGCCGCGCTCGCCGTGCTCCGCAAGCTGATGCTGCCCTCCCACGGCCACGCCCCGCGCACCGCCGGCGAGTTGCTCGGGCTGCTGGCGCAGATCGCCGAGATCGCCGAGGAGCAGCCGCTCGCGGCCGGCGATCAGGTCTTCGCGCTGGGCGAGCCCGGCGACGCGCTCTACCTGATCGTCGAAGGCAAGGTAAAGGTGCACCGCGGCGACAAGGAGCTGGTCCGCCTCGGCGAGCGCGACGTGTTCGGCGAGATGGCGGTGCTGGACTCCGAGCCGCGCTCCGCCAGCGTCACGGCGCTGGAGGACGCGGTCGTGCTCAAGATCGGCCGCGACGACTTCCGCGACATCCTCGGAGAGCGGCCGGAGATCGCCATGGGCGTGATGAAGGTGCTCACCCGCCGGCTGCGCGACACCAGCCGGAAGTCCTGAGCGCTCAGCGCAGCAAAGCGTCGACCTGCGCGGGCAGGAACGTGGCCGGATCGGCGGCGTAGCCCTTCTTGACCGCGACGACCTTGCGGCCGCCATCGACGATCACCAGCGAGGGAAACCGCAGCGCGTCGCCGAGGTACTGGCGCGCGATCCGCTGGTCGGGATCCTCGACCACGGGATAGCCGACGTGGTTCTCCTTCAGCACGGGGCCGGCATCGCGCTCGAGCGCGACGCCCACCACCCGCAGGCCGCGCCCTTTATACTCAGTGGAGAGATGCTGCAAGACGGGAAGCTCCCGGCGGCACGCCTCCGAGGCCGCGCTGAAGAAGCTGATCAGCACCAGCTTCGCCCCCGCGCTCAGCGCCTCGAGCTCGACGCGATCGACGCCCGCCGCCTCCGCGTTCTCCACCTTCCCGCCGAAGGACGGCGCCGGATCCCCGGGGCTCACCGCCGCCGCCTCTCCCTCGGGCGGCTTCTTCTCCGGCGGACCGAGGAAGCGGGGCGGCCCGGCGAGCAGCATCGCGGCGGCGAAGGCGGCGGTCACCGCGGACCTCCGGCGAGCTTCTTCACCTCGTCCGCCAGGCCGGCGAGCGAGACCTCGTGCTGCGCCCCCGTCTTCAACTCCTTCAGCATCGCCCGATCGGTCTTCAGCTCCTGGTCGCCGAGCACCAGCGCGAATCGCGCCCCAAGGGCGTCCGCGCGCTTGAGCTGGTTCCCCGGATTCGCCTTCCGGAAGCTGACCTCCGCGGCGAGCCCTGCCGCGCGAAGCTGCTGCGCCAGCTGATCGGCGCGTGCCGCCTCCGCGTCGCCGAGCGGCGCGATGAAGACGACGGGCGCGGTCGCAGACTCCCGGCCCTGCTGCGCCAGCAGCAGCGCCATCCGCTCCACCCCGGCCGCGAACCCGATGCCGGGAATGTCGGGCCCGCCCAGCTCCTTGACCAGGCCGTCGTATCGCCCTCCGCCGGCCACGGTGCTCTGCGAGCCGAGCCCGGAGGTGGCGATCGCCTCGTACGTGGTGCGCGTGTAGTAGTCGAGGCCGCGGACCAGCTTCGGGTCGAGGACGAACCCGACGCCGAGGCTGCCCAGCATGTCCTGCACGCCTTGGAAGTGGACCTTGCAGGGCTCGCAGAGGAACTCCTCCATCTTCGGCGCGCCGGCGGCCACCTCCTGGCACTTCGGATTCTTGCAGTCGAGCACCCGGATGGGATTGGTCTCGATCCGCTTCCGGCAGTCCTCGCACAGCTCGGGCGCGCGCGAGCGCAGGTACGCCTGCAGCGCTTCCCGGTATTTCGGCCGGCAGGCCGCGTCGCCGAGCGTGTTCAGGTGCATCTCGAAGGGGATGCCGAGGGTGCGCAGCCAGCGATCGAGCAGCTCGATCTGCTCCGCGTCGATGCGCGGACCGGGGCTGCCGAACGCCTCGATGCCGATCTGCGTGAACTGCCGGTAGCGCCCGCGCTGCTGTCGCTCGCGCCGGAACATGGGGCCCAGGTACCACCACTTCGTCTCCGGCTCCTGCTGGTTGACGTTGTGCTCGACGTACGCCCGCACCAGCGAGGCCGTGTTCTCCGGCCTCAGGGTCACGGACTCGCCGCGGTCGTCGAAGGTGTACATCTCCTTGCCGACGATGTCGGTCACCTCGCCGATGCCGCGCACGAACAGCTCGGTCCGCTCCAGCACCGGGGTGCGCGCCTCGCGGTAGCCGTAGAGCGGAAAGAGATCGCGCGCCGACTGCTCGACCAGGTGGTAGTGCCCGACGCGCACCCAGGGATCGTCGTCCTTCACGTAGGTGTCGATCGGCAACACGTCGCGCGTGCCCTTCACGCCGCGGATCTTCTGGCTCATGGTCCTTCCAGCGGCTCGCCCAGGCGGATGCCCGCTCCGGGGCGCAGCCGCTCCGCGAGCTTCACGCCGGGCGCGAACAGCACGACCACGGTCGACCCCATCTCGAAGACGGCCAGCTCGGCCCCTTTCTCCACCGGGATCGGCTCCTGGTAGATCTTCCGCACCGGCTGCCGGGTGCGCCGCGCGTTGGTGACGACGTCGTCGTACAGGGCGCGGATGCGGCCCACGTTCGTGGCGCCGATCGCCACCACCCCGCAGGGACCGCGGACGGTCGCCAGCAACGTCGTCAGCCGCTCGTTGACGCAGAAGAGCTTCTCCACGTTGCGCAGGCCGAGCGGGTTCACGGGCCAGAGCTGCCCTGGCATGTTGACGTAGCCGCGGATCGATCCGCCGAGCGGCGCGTGGATGCGGTGGTAGTCGCAGGGCGCGAGATAGAGGGTGCAGAAGGAGCCGCCGGCGAACTGCCGCGCGTCCTCCTCGGCGTTGGGGCCGCCGATCAGCTCCGCCAGCGTGTAGTGCTTGCCCTTGGCCTGGTAGAGGCGCGAGTCGACGATGTCGCCGAGCTCGCCCACGGTGCCGTCCACCGGGCTCACCGGCAAGAGCTCGCCGGGCGCGATCGGCCGGGCGCCGGGCTTGAGCCGCCGCGTGAAGAACTCGGTGAAGGTGGGGTACTCTTCGATCGGCCGCTCCGCCTCGCTGGCGTCCACCCCGTACTTCTTCGCGAATGCGCGGATGGCGGCGCGCACCACCGGCCGCGGCGCGCTGGCGCGGCAGGCGGCGCCCACCGCGCGCGAGAGCGTGTTCTTGGGCAACAGGCGCAGCAGCGTGTACGACAGCTCGGCCATCGGGCTGCGTTGTGTAGCAGGGGGTGCCGTCGAACGCTATTGCTGCTGCTGCGGCGTGGCGGGGACCATCCCCTGGGGCATCGGCTGGCCCGGATAGACCACCTGGTACTGCGGCGGCGCATCGGCCGGCTTCGGCTTGGCGGGCGGGGGCGCAGTCCGCGACGCCGTTTGGACGCCGGCGTCTGGCGCGGCGGCGGGCGGCGGCCGCGGGTCGGCCGTGCGCCGGTAGATCTTGCCGCCGACCACCAGCACGATCTGCCCGGCGAGGCCCGGCAGCTTGTTCCTGCACGCCTCGGTGGGAGCGACGCGGTAGACGGTCCCCGTCACCCCCGTGCCCTGCTCCGTGAAGGGCTCGTTGTCCGCCAGGCAGCCGCCGCTCTGCGCGTTCAGCTCGGCGACCGAAGCGCCGGGACCGAAGGGATCCTGCGCTCCGGCGTCGGGCGCCGCGGGGGGAAAGAACTTCGAGGGATCGATGTCCGACGACGTCGGCGGCGCTTTCGCGGCCGCGGTCACCTTCTCCCGCTCGGCGCGCTCCTTCGCCAGCGCCTCGCGGCCGCGCTGGATGGTGCCGAGCAGGTTCTGCGCGGCCTCGGCGTCCGATGACCGCGAGTCGACGGCGCGCAGCAGCGCCACCACCTCGTCCATCTTCGGGTCGCCGTACGCGTCGTCCAGCTGCGTGGCGTAGAGCCGCTGGTAGAGCGTGAAGGCCTGCTGGTAGCTGGCGTCCGGTCCGGTTCTGTGGCGGCAGCCGGTCCAACCGAGCACTCCCACGATGCAGATCACCGCAAGCCGGGACAAGGTCCTTCCTCCGTGCCAGAGCACCACCGGGAACGCTAGCATGGGGTCCAGGCCGGGGCAGGTTTCCTGCCGGCGTCAGAAGCGCGTCAGGACGCCGACCGAGTCCGTGCTCAGGTCCCACCAGAGCAGGCCCCCGCCGGCGGCCGTGAGCAGCGCCGCTGCGCTGCAGCTGGTTCGATGCGGCGAGGCCGTTCAGGGACGAGGCGGTCGAATAGGCCTTGGCGTGGAAGGCAAAGCCGATCACCGCGCTCGCCACCCCCGCGCCGAGCATTCCGATCGCCGCGGGGCGAACCCACGCGGGCTTGCGAGGGGCGGTTTCCACGAGGGCGGACGGCACCGCGGCCGCGGGCAGCGCGACGACCGGCGCGGCGCCGAGCTCGATGTGGGCGTCTGTAGTCCTGGCGAAGCGCACCTCCACGAACGTGCTGGTCTCGTGCTCCTTGTCCTTCACGCGGACCACGTGTTGCCCGGGCGTGAGTCCCTCCAGCGGCTGCGCCAGCGGCAGGGTGCCGGACGGCTTCCCGTCCACGAAGAGCAGCGCGCCGGCCGCGCCGGGCACCTCCACGCGCAGCGAGCCGACGAACCGCGCGGGAGCCAGCAGCTGCACCGCCGCCTCGCGCACCAGCTCGATCAGCCCGTCCTGCGAGCCGGACACCGGATGTGTGGCGCGCCGCAGCTCCTGGCCGGTGCGCGTGTCGAGGAGCTTCAGGTCGATCATGAACGCGTCGCCCAGCTGGCTGGTGGTGCCGACGATCATCTGCCGCGCGCCCGCGTGGGAGGCCGCGGCCGCCGCGCAGGCAATGCGCGCCTCGCAGTCGGGCTCCCGCTTGAGGGCCTCGGCGATGTCCTTGGCCGGAAGCAGCCTCGCCTCCTGCAGGTGCGACAGCTCGTTTCCGAGCGTGACCTCCAGCGCGTGCACCACGTCCGGGGGGGCCCCGAGGGGGCGCAGGGGAAGCAAGGCGACGACCGGGGGGGTCGTCCCCGAAGCGAGCAGGGCGAGGGCGAGCGCTGCCCACATGGCGGATCATCCTCCCACCAACCAGTGCCCCAGCAAAATAGCATTACAGCTGTCCCGTCCAGAAAGCACCTGCACTAAACTGGCCGGCGATGTGCCGCCTCTTCGGAAGCCGCTCACGCGACCGCGGCGGCGTCTCCCACGAGCTGTTTCACGGGGCCAACGCGCTGCGGGTGCAGAGCCGCGAGCACCCCGACGGCTGGGGCCTGGGCTGGTACGAAGACGGCGTCCCGCGGGTGGTGCGCAGTCTCACCCCTGCCCACGGAGACGCGGATTTCGAGAAGGTCTCCCACTTCGTCCAGGCCCGGACGGTCCTGGCGCACGTGCGCAAGGCCAGCGTGGGCCGCGTCGCGCCGGAGAACACGCATCCGTTCCAGCAGGGG
>WNGJ01023794.1_pt1 | contig 10289 bp, 11 predicted proteins | sample 5400611 | NCBI WGS metagenome assembly WNGJ01 (sample SAMN13153375, study PRJNA577476) | soil metagenome | isolation source: 40 cm soil or saprolite under Garry oak tree replicate 1 | place: USA:California | collected 2016-06-15
GCGTGAAGGCATGGCCAAGCCAGGGTATCTGAGACCCTGGCCAGCAAGAGTGAGCTGGGACAGCCGCCACCGGCTTCTCACCGGAATGTCCGAAAGGACAAGTCGAGGACATCTTTTCTGCGAATAGGACGTCCTCGACGAGAACCTACACGCTTTGTAGGTTCTCATCCTTCTTGTCACCCGGCACTGCGCTGACCTGGTCCGTTGCGGGCCGTCTCATCGATTTGTCACCGGATTTTTCTCACCGATCTGGCATTTCCTCGGCGACCGAGTGAGAGCGGCACCCGGATCTGGCCGATAGCACCATCGGCTGAAGCCCCGGCCGTCACCGGGAGTCAGCGGTGGCGGGCTACTGCCTTACGGGTTTCGGCTCCTCCCTGCCGACTCGGCGCGCTGGGTCGACGTGTCAGTCACTGCCGTGAGCGTAGGCAGGTTTATCTCGTTCTGCGTACGCGGCGCTGAGTGGCCCGTGACGTTCACCGCGACGGGCAACACAGGCGGTTCTGTCCGACACCTACCACTCGGCAGGCAACGGGGACCGCCACGCTCAAGTTCTACGAAGGCCTGGGCGTCATTGCCAGTAATCCTGACCTCGTCGCTGGCCTGGCTGTGCGATAGCCGCGCGCGGCAGCCGACTCGTGCTAGTCGGCTGCCGCAACCTTGCGCACTACGTTGCCGGCTTTGTCGGCGATGAGGAACCCTCCGTCGGCGGCTACTGCCACGCTGGCCGGAACGTTGAGCTCGGCGTCAGTCGCCGGGCCATCGTCCCCGCTGTTACCTGTGATGCTGGTCGTTCCCGCAACGCGAGTGATCACGCCCTCCGGCGACACCCTGCGCACTACGTGGTTGCCGGTGTCGGCGATGAAGAAGCCGCCGTCGCTGCTGGCCGCCACGCCTTGGGGAAGGTTGAGCTGGGCGTGGATTGCCGGGCCGTCGTCCCCGCCATTGCCCATAGACCCGGTTCCTGCGACCGTGGTTATTACGCCATCGGGAGACACCTTTCGTACTGCGTGGTTGCCAGTGTCGGCTATCAAGAATCCGCCGTCGGCGGTCACCGCTACCCCAAGGGTAAAGAAGAGCTCGGCGTCTATGGCTGGGCCGCCATCGCCGCTGTTACCTGCGGCGCCCGTTCCTGCAACACGGGTGATGACACCCTTTAGCGATACCTTGCGCATCACGTGATTGCCCGTGTCCGCGATCAGGAACCCCCCGTCCGCAGTGACGACGACCCCGCCCGGCTCGTTGAGTTCGGCCTCCGTCGCTCTACCGTCATCGCCCCCGCCCCCCGCAACGCCCGTCCCCGCGATGCGAGTGATCACAGGCACAGCGCACGCACCTCAACTGTGCAATGCACGTCGAACCCCTGGTAGCTCATCAAGTTCGCCAACTTGACCCACGTCCTTCCCCACGAATGGGACTGGCTCTCTCGCCTATGAGACTCCGGAGTGCAGGTGCTGTCCAGACATCAGATACACGCAACTGTTGAGCCGGGTCAGTGGGACCGTCAGGAACCACTCGATGCTGGCCACCACCAGCCTGGTTCTCCTCCACGCCAACTCCCTCAGACACACTGGCAATAGCTCAGATTAGTTAGCAGAGGACACGCGGTCACGCTTCGTGATGAAGTCTGCGCTTGCGGAGCGCATGTCCGGGCAGCTGCCGTTCTCATCGATATGGCGCAAGCGCCAAGTAGGCGTCATCTCATCTGAGAAAGCGCCATTTGTGATGAGAACCTACATGTCCTTTGCCATCGGATCCGAGCCAGGGCCAGGCCCCCCTGACCTGGCGCGGCTCAGTTTCAGTGGCAAGGCCTTGTGCAGGTGCGGGCGCTCGCCTGCCAGGTAATCCGAGCCATTTCGGCACGCGATGGCGCGGCGCTGGTCAGATTGACCCAAAAGTGGATCTTGTCTTGTCTTGGTCGAGGCAGCTTTTCGATCGCGCCACCGTGTTCCCGCGCCGCTAGTTCAGTCCCACCAGAAGGTCCAGATGAGGGCGTTTACCAGGCGGGCCGCTATGCCGGGGACGTCCCTGCCCTCGTCGATGCAGTCGTCGGCGAGGACGACTTGCTCGGCCGCGACGCGCTGGGCTGCCTCCACAGTGCGCGGCGGGCGGTCCACCAGCAGCCGCAGAGTGTCGTAGCCGACATCGATCAGCCGCGCGCCGAACCGGTCCTCCCACGAGCGCAGCACCGCGGTCAGCGGCAATAGGGGCGACCCCGGCTGGTTGACCAGACCGCCCCAGCCGATCACGGCCAGCACGTCGGCCGGCCGGCCGGCGGCGACCAGGGCGATGCGCGCCTCCGGCGCCACCCCGTAAGCGACTCTGATCCGCGGCAGGACCACGTCCAGGGCGTGCTGCCGTCCGGCCGGGGTCAGCGGCGTGGGCTCCGGAGCGGCCAGGCCAGGCCACTGCAGAGTGAACGGCGCCCACCGCTGCATCGCCTCGGGGTCGTCCACATCCGCCCACACCGAGCCACGCCACAGGTTCTCCAGCACGGCGCCGGCCTCCAGCCTGTCCGCCTCGCGCGGGTCCTGCGGCTCGAGGAAGTCCCCGCCATCCCACGGGCGCCCGGCATCGGCGTCCAAGCTGTCCAGCTGGATCGGCACCAGGCCCGTCCGGGGATGCAGCCCGGACAGGGCGGCCCAGACCCGGCCCGACTCCGGCACTGGAACCACCGTCGCCCACGCGACATGATCTGTCCCGCCATAACCGGTGATCAGCCTCCCGGCCGGCAAAGTCACCGGGCCAAGCCGGGCCGGTCCTTCCTCCGGCAGCTGTCCTTTGACCATCGCTCATCCTTCTGCCATGTCGGCCAGCAACCCCGGTGGCTCAACTTAGATGGCAAAGGCCAGCCGATGGCTCAGACGCGCTGGCAATAGCTCAGATTCGTTGGCAAAGGACACTACACGCTTCATTGGTTTCTGATCTTGATCGGCCGTTGCCGCCATCCTGGATGCATGGTCATTTCGAGCGTCACACCCATGCACCACCTGACGATTGTGGTCAGTTCCGCCGTCCCCGACAGGCCGGTGATTGCCTAGTGGCGGTTGTCACGACCCTGAGCAAGGGATATGACCTGGAGTACATCTGGAAGCAGGTGGACCGCGGTCCGGTCAAGGACGCGGCAGGGTACTACATCCAGGCCAGCGAGACGGGGGGCGAGCCGCCCGGCCGCTGGTGGGGCGCGGGAGCCCGGGCGCTCGGCTTCATGCCCGGCCAGATAGTGGAGCGCGGCGCGTACGATCTGATGTTCGGCGAGCGCAAAGCGCCGGACGGCACCCAGCTCGGCAGGCCCCCGGGTGGCGGCCGCAAAGCGGCGGATATCTACGCCCGGCTGCTCGCCGGCGAGCCGCAGGCGACGGCCGAGCGCTGCCACGAACTCCGCGTCGAGGCCGGCCGCGCGGACGCTCGGCGCGGACCTAGCTCAGCTTGAACATGCACTGACCGGTGACGCGCAGGACGCGCGGGGCGAACGCACGCGGACGGGATTGCGCGTGGATCAGGCCGCGGCCGCGCTGTCGGTGCTGACCGATGGCCGGCGCGTCTCGGTGATCAACGCGCCGGCCGGGTCCGGCAAGACGTGGGTCCTGACAGCGGCAGGAAAGCGTGGGCCGCGGCCGGGCTCGGCCGCATCATCGGGATCACGCCCTCCCAGTCGGCCCGCAACACCCTCGTCGGCGGGGTGCCCGAGTCCTACAACACGGCCCAGTTCCTGGGCCACCTGCACGGCCAGCGCGGCGCCCGCGGTTCCATAGCTCTGCAGCCCGGCGACCTGGTCCTGATCGACGAGGCCTCCATGGTCGCCAACCCTGACCTGGCCGACGTCATCAGCCAGGCCGCTGGCAGCGGCGCCAAGGTGATCCTCGCGGGGGATACCCAGCAACTGCAGGCGGTGGAAAACGGCGGCGGCCTGTCCCTGCTCGCCGGCGCCCTCGGTTTTGTGCAGCTGGCCGAGCCGGTCCGGTTCCGCGTCGGGTGGGAACAGGCGGCCAGCCTGCGGCTGCGCGCGGGGGATACCTCGATGCTGGGCGAATACGACCAGCATGCTCGGATCCACGGCGGGGAGCCAGAGCAGATGATGGACGCCGCAGCGGCCGACTATCTCGCGCTGACCCTGGACGGCACCGATGTGCTGCTGATGGCCGCCGATCACGCGCTGCGCCGGGAACTGTCCCGTCGCATCCGTGATGACCTGATCCGCCTCGGCATCGTCAGTGCCGAGCCCGCGGTGCGGATCGCCGACGGCGCCGCGGCCAGCCCGGGGGACCTAATCATCTGTACCCGCAACGACCACACCGTCCAGGCGGGCGAGTCCGGCCGCACGCTGGCCCAACGGCGACCTGCTCCGCATCGAGAAGGTCACCCCGGCCGGACTGATCGTCCGCTGCGGCCGGGACGCCGACCCGGCCACCGGGCGGCGCCGGTGGACCAGCCAGCAGTTCCTTTACGCCGAGTACCAGGACGCCGAGCTGGGCTACGCGGTCACCGACCACGCGGCCCAGGGTCGCACCGTGACCGCCGGCCTGGCCGTGATCACCGGCACCGAGGACCGCCAGCACGCCTAATGGGCACATGGCAGCTACCACTGCAGTACGCCAGGGCGGTCGAGCCCTAGACGTAGACGGTGGGCTGCTGACTGCCAGGTTCATGTCTTTCCGGAGCCCGGCGCTGGATGCCTGGGCAGGGATCGGCGGGATCTGGCTGGTGCGGCTGGCGCCGGGAACCTGCTGGAAGCGCTCGGGGCGTGATCCCTCGCACAAGACCCGGGTCCCGGCGCCAGCCGGATCGTCACCGGACGGTAAGGGCGGCACGCCGGCGGGCTTGCCCGGGTACCGCTGCCGGCGCCGCTATGGATGGTCGTGGCCTGAGCCACCCGCAGGAGCAACCCCTGACCAGCGCCGGGAGCCGCGAGCCCTAGCCAAGACCGGGGCCTGCGGGCAGCCGGGGTCACGAACGGCCAATCGGATATCGGAAATCGAACGATTCAGTCTGCTCGATGTAGCCTGATGCCGGCCGATGATGGCTCCCCACCTGGCTCCCAGCGGAGCTGTTACCAGAGCGTCGTCCGGCTGCTCGGCGGCGTGGAAGGCGGCATGCAGGGCGGGCGCCTGCCGCGCACCGCTTGTGGCGGCAGGCCTCGTCATCTGCCGTGTCCGGTCGGCCGCCAGTCAGCTGTACGGAACCTGCCCGGCGCTCATTCTCCGCGTCTGTGAGCCGTCTAGCCTTGGTCCTGTCCCTGGCGCGGGGCCGGTTTGGCGCGGTTCTGGGTGCCGGTCAAGAATACCGAGGTGACGAGGGCGGCGGCTTTCTCGACGCCGGCTTGGTGCTCGGCGGTCATGCGGGCGGCGGCCCGGAGCAGCGGGCCGAGCAGGATGAGTAGTTCCTCGACGGTGAGGTCGCCACGGAACGTGCCGTCATCGAGGCCGCGTTGCAGCAGCGCCCGGATCATCGTGTCGATCTGCTGTTCAGCGTCGTCAGCGTAGTCCGAGACGCCGAAGCGGCTGATGAGGGCGGCGTACTTGCTGCCGCCGGCGGCGACCACGCGCGCCAGGCGGGCGATGGCCTCGGTGACGGGGACGGCGTCCAGGTCGGCTTCGGCGAGCCGGGTGGCGATGGCGTCCCGGGCGGCGGTGCTCAGGGCCTGTAGCAGCTGCTCGCGGGTGGGGAAGTGCCGGTACAAGGTGGCCCGGGCCACCCCGGCGGCCGCGGCGACCTCGGCCATGCTGGGCGGCTCGCCGCCGCCGGCCAGCAGGTCTGCGGCGGCGTCGAGGATCGCCTCGGCGACCCGGTCGTGGATAGCTGTGCTTCTGGCCATGGATCCGACTTTACATCATTGACTCAGTGTTATACGTTGACGTCTATATATGAGACATCAATGTCTCATAACAAGATTATACTGTACCTGAGGACAGGGGACTGACATGGCAACGATGGCTCGCTGGTGCTTCCGGCATCGCGCCTGGGTACTGATCGGATGGCTGGCGCTGCTGGCGGTCCTAGGGGTGACCGGCCGGACCGCGGGGTCCACCTACTCCGACGCCCTCACCCTGCCAGGGACCGGCTCCACCACCGCGCAGAACCTGCTCGAACAGGCGTTCCCCGGGCACGCGGGGGACCGGGAAACAATCGTCTGGCGGACCAGCTCAGGCAGCGTAAGAGCGCCGGCCGTCCGCGACCGGATCACCGCCATGCTGGATAAGGTCGCCCACGCGCCCGCGGTGGCCTCGGTGACCAGCCCGTACTCGGCCCGCGGCGCCGCCCAGGTCAGCCAGGACGGGCAGATCGCCTACGCCACCGTGATCTTCGACGCCCCGCAGGCGAGCCTGCCCGTACCGGACGTCACCCGCGTCGTCCACCTCGCCGAGGCCGCGCGGGCCCCCGGCGTCCAGGTCGACATCGGCGGCCCGGCGGTGGAGAACGCGCTGCGGCCCTCAGTCGGCATCAGCGCCGCCGTCGGCGTGATAGCCGCGGCGATCGTGCTGTTCATCGCGTTCGGGTCGCTGCTGGCCATGCTGCTGCCGCTGGCGGTCGCGATCGCCGCGCTCATCCCCGGGCTGATGACGGCCGGGCTGCTGTCCCACGCGGTGACCATTCCCTCGGCCGGCCCGACCGGCACCGCAACAACCTCAAAGCCGGGATGTCCCCGGCCGAGGCCGCGGTCCGCGCGCTGAACACCTCCGGCCGCGCGGTCCTGTTCGCCGGCACCACCGTATGCATCGCCCTGCTCGGGATGCTCGTGCTGCGCATCGGCTATATCTCCGGCCTGGGCATCGCCGCGGCGATCACCGTGCTGTTCACCGTGGCCGCGGCCGCCACCTTGCTGCCGGCGCTGCTCGGCTTCCTCGGGATGCGGGTGCTGTCCCGCCGGGAACGCCGCCGGCTAGCCGCCGAAGGCCCTGCGCCCGACGGCACCTCCGGGATGTGGACGCGGCTGGCCGCGTTCGTGCAGCGCCACCCCGCTCCGCTGGCCGCCGTCGCCGCCACCGTCATGCTCGTGCTGGCCATCCCGGTGCTCTCGCTGCGGCTAGGCTCCTCCGACGCGGCCAACGACCCGGCCTCCACCACCACCCACCAGGCCTACGACCTGCTCGCCAACGGATTCGGCCCCGGTTTCAACGGCCCGCTGGAAGTGGCCGGCACCACCAGCACTCCCGCGGATACGGCCGCGTTCGCCCGGCTGGCGGGTGCGCTGCGGACGGAGCCCGGGATCGCCGCGGTCTCCGCGCCTGTGGCCGGCCACGGCGCTTCGCTGATCAGCGTGACACCGACCACCTCCCCCGAGGCCGCGGCCACCAGCACCCTGATCAGCCACCTGCGCGATAGCGTGATCCCCGCCGCCGAGCACGGGACCACGCTGCGCGTCTACGTCGGCGGCGTCACCGCCGTCAACGGCGATTTCGCTGCCGTGATCGCTCCCAAGCTGCTGATCTTCGTCGCAGTCATCCTCATCCTCGGATTCCTGCTGCTGATGCTGGCCTTCCGCAGCCTGCTGATCCCCGCGGTCGCGGCGGTGATGAACCTGCTCGCCGCCGCCGCCTCCTTCGGCGTGCTGGTCGCCGTCTTCCAGTACGGCTGGGGACTGCGGCTGCTCAACCTCGGCCAGGCCGGCCCGGTCGAATCATTCGTGCCCGTGCTCCTGCTCGCCGTCTTGTTCGGCCTGTCCATGGACTACGAGGTGTTCCTGGTCTCCCGGATCCGCGAGGAATGGGCCACCGCCGGCGACAACCATCAGGCAGTCCGCACCGGCCAGGCCACCACCGGCCGGGTCATCATCGCCGCCGCCACCATCATGATCCTGGTGTTCAGCGCGTTCATCCTGTCCGGCCAGCAGGCCATCGGCGAGATAGGCATCGGCTTGGCCGCGGCCGTCCTGCTCGACGCCTTCCTCCTGCGCACCATCCTCGTCCCGGCCCTCATGCACCTGGCCGGCCGCGCGAACTGGTGGCTGCCCGGCTGGCTCGACCGCACCCTGCCGCACCTGTCCATCGAACCCGCCACCGAACCACCCGACCCGCCCAGCCCGGCACCCGCCAGCCAGGTCGCGCACCGCACGGCAGCCCAGTAGTGGCCCGCCAGCCGATCCGCCCGCCCAGCATCACCAACAGGGCCGCGCTGCGGACTCGGGCACCCACCCATGCCGCCAGGTGACGGGCGTCGCGCGCGGCCGTGCGGCGACCGCGTCCCGTGCTGGCAGCCGCAGGGTGACCTGGCAGCTCGCGGTGCAAAACGGACTAACCTGCCCCGGGTATCGGGCAGAGCGAGCCCGGCAGGGACCGGCCCGGCTACCACCCCTGGGCCGGGCCGGTCCCGAGAAGAGGTGCCCAGCTCTGCGGGAATGCCAGCCGCCTGCAGGACCTGCGCCACTGCACCGTCCGAGCAGCGCGAGGAGAGACAACAATGAGCCAGTCCGCGAGCTCCGATCCTCCCCGGGCGCTTGGCGCCCGCGACTGGGTCGCCCCCGCGCCGCTGGCTCACCCGCCACACCGGTCTCTAGCACGCCGGTGGATCACCGCAGCCTGCCTGACCCTGGCGATCCTGCTGGCCCCGGTCACCCAGCTGGTGGCCTGGGCCGAAGGGACGCTGCTGTCCACCAGCGGATTCGTCGCAGCACTGGGCACGCTGCCTCGCGACCCCGCCGTGCAAAGCCAGATCACTGCCCAGCTAGACCGCCAGCTACAGCGCGCAAGCCGAGCCCACGGCACCCTCGCCTCGCGATTGGCGGATATCACTGAACGCCAGGTAGTGGCCCGCGCCGTGCCCGCCATCGTGAGCAGCCCCGCCTTCCTGCGCCTGTGGCGTACGGCGCTGAACGGCGCGCACTCTCAGCTGCTGCTCATCCCGCGCGGCCGCAGCCACCTGCTCACCATCACCGGATCCGCCCTGACCGTCAACGTGCCCGTCGCCGGCCGCACACTGCTCAACGCCAGCGGCCTGCCCCGCCAGCTCGGGCGCCTCCTGCCCGCCGCGACCCCAGTGTCGGTAACCGTCCTCAACCGCCCCGCCCTGGGCCAGGCGCGTACCGCCGTCCGCCTGACCGACACCCTCAGCCGCATCCTGCTGCCCGCCGACCTGGCCGTGGCCCTGGCCGGCCTCGCCGCCGCCCGCCGACGGCGACGCGCGCTGCTCAGCGTCTTGATCCCGGTCGCGGCCCTGGCAATCTTCGGCGCCCTCGGCGTGCACCTGCTCACCCACGCGGCCAGCTCACCGCTTGCGACCGCCGCCACCAGCGCCCTGACCGCCCCCCTCACCGGCCAGCTCGAACTGACCAGCGCACTGTGCGCCGCAGCCGTCGCCCTTCTCCTCACCGCGCCGCGGCTCGTGCCCCGCCGTGATTCAGGCACGAGCGAGTCCGGGGACTCGCCTATCTCGGCGGCCCGGATCGCGGCCGCCGGCGAGTCCGGGTCCAGCAGCAGGACGCGCATGTTGACGGCTGATGCACGGGCGGCCAGCGGCCCGCGCAGCAGCGAGTCGTTCAGGGCGATCAGCCCGAGCGCCGTACCGCCAGGACGTCCACCTGCGCGGCGGCCGCCGCTTGGTCGCGGAGCTCGGCGATCGCCTCGGCCTGCGCGGTGAACACCCGGCTGATCTCGGCGTGCCCGGTCAGGGTGTCGGCGTGCACCGGCGCGAGCCCGAACAGGACCCGGGCATCGTCGGGCATGGCCAGCCCGCCGGCGATCCGTTCCAGGACGTCGAGCCGGGCGACCTGCCGGTGCCCGTTGATGATCTCATTCAGCCGTCCCTGGCCGATGCCGGTGGCGGTGGCGAGCCGGGCCTGGCTCACCCCGGCGTGTTCTGCACCAGGCTCAGCAAGGCCCCGGCGGCACGCTCGCGGAGAGCGTGCCGGATCTCGGGCTTGCGCCATTCGCGGTCCGGCATGCTCACGGGCCCGTACCTGTCGGCCATCTCACGGTGAGAATACATCTCACCGTGAGATACCCGCTCGGGGATCGAACTGTTACGGTCCGCAGCGCAAGGGTGAACGCGAGCAATCCGCGCGCCCAGGGAGATGATCACGATGGACGGCCATACGCGCCCGGCGCGGCGTCTGGTGCCCGACGAGCTCGAACAGGTCATGCGTCTGGCCCGGTTCCGTCAGGCGCACCCGGGCGTGATGGTCGGAGCCGGGCGCGGCTGGTGGCAGGCCGTCATCCTCGGGTTTGCCGAACGATCTTGGTGTAAACATGGTGCTGACCTGGGCTTTTGCGTCGAGGACATGTATGTGACGTCGGCGGTGTCGCTGTCGGTCACGGCTGCTCATCGGCACCAGCGATGAGCACGCCAGTCACCTG
>WNGJ01033805.1_pt1 | contig 10289 bp, 13 predicted proteins | sample 5400611 | NCBI WGS metagenome assembly WNGJ01 (sample SAMN13153375, study PRJNA577476) | soil metagenome | isolation source: 40 cm soil or saprolite under Garry oak tree replicate 1 | place: USA:California | collected 2016-06-15
ATGTACGAGATGCTCGAGGGACTGGAACCCGGACTGCCGCCCGCCTGGCCGCGTTATCTTATGGGCGTGGGGTTCCCCGAGGACCTCGTGGCGGCGGTGGAGCGGGGCATGGACCTGTTCGATTGCGTGGCGCCCACGCGCAACGGGCGCAACGGCTCGGCGTTCACACCCGACGGCCCGGTGAACATCCGCAACGCCGAGCACCGCGAAGACCCGCGGCCGCTCGACGCGACGTGCGACTGCGAGACGTGCGCCACGTTCTCGCGCGGCTACCTGCGGCACCTGTTCGTGGCGGAGGAGCTGCTCGGACTGCGGCTCTTGTCGCTGCACAACGTCCGGTTCCTGATCCGGCTGGCCCGCGAGATGGGCGCCGCAACCCGCGCCGGAACTTTTCCGCGGTGGGCCGCCGAATGGCGGCGCCGCTATACCCGATCGGATTGACCATGCACGCCTCGTACGCGCTGCTCTTCACGCCCTCCGGCCAGCAGGGCCCCGCCGGCTGGCTCGTCTTTCAGCTGGTGGCGGTGTTCGCCATCATCTACTTCCTGATCTTGCGGCCGCAGAAAAAGCAACAGGAGCGCCATCGCCAGCTGCTGGCCTCCCTCCAAAAGGGCGACAGGGTGGTGACGTCCGGCGGGATTCTTGGCGAGGTCGTGCACTTGAAGGACGACGAAGTGACGGTGAAGAGTGGTGAAGCGCGTTTGGTCGTCGTCCGCTCGAATATCGCCAACATCCTCAACCGCTCCGTCGAAGCGAAGCCGCAGTGACGATCCGACAGCTCCACCTGCTCGGCTCGCCCGTGCTGCGGCAGGCCGCCACACCCGTCGCGGCCGTGAACGACGACGTGCGCCGGCTGGTGGACGATCTGTTCGACACGATGCGCGCCGCCAAAGGGGTGGGGCTCGCCGCGAACCAGGTGGGAGTGGCGCGCCGCGTCGCCGTGGTGGACGTGGGCGAGGAGTTCCCTCCGCCCTTGGTGCTGATCAACCCCCGGGTCGTGCAGACGAGCGACGTCGCCGAAACGGCCGAAGAGGGCTGCCTGTCGATCCCCGACCTGTACGGCGAGGTGGAGCGCCCGCTCGCGGTGACCCTCGAGGCACTCGACCGCGACGGCCGCGTCTACTCGGTCGAGCTCTCCGGGTTCAAGGCGCGCGCCGCGCAACACGAGATCGATCACCTCGACGGCATCCTGTTCCTCGACCACCTGAGCGCGGTGAAACGACATCTCCTGGTGGCGAAGTGGAAGAAAGCGCGCAAGGGCAAGCCCGGATACGTGAAGGACGTAACCCCGGAGCCGGCGGGCGAGCTGTAGGTGCGCGTCGTTTTCTTCGGCACGCCCGAGTTCGCGGTCCCGTCGCTGCGAGCCCTGCTCGGCGAAGGGTTCGACGTGCTCGCCGTGGTCACCCAGCCCGACCGGCCGCAGGGTCGCTCCCGCTCGCGCGCCGTCCCGCCGCCGGTGAAGGTCGAGGCAGAGGCCGAAGGGATTCCCGTGCTCCAGCCCGAGCGGCCGACGGACCCGGCCTTCCTCGGCCGGCTGCGCGAGCTCGCGCCCGACGTGGGCGTCGTCGTCGCCTACGGGCACATCCTCAAGCCGGAGCTGCTGCGGCTCCCCGGCCGGGGGCTGGTGAACGTCCATCCGTCCCTCCTTCCGGAGCTGCGCGGCGCCGCGCCCGTCGAGTGGGCCATCGTGAACGGCCTGGCAAAGACCGGGGTCAGCATCATGCAGCTCGACGAGGGTCTCGACTCGGGACCCGTGCTGCTGCAGATCCCGCACACGATCGAGCCGGACGAAACGGGCGGGGAGTTGTCCGCCCATCTCGCCGAGGTCGGCGCACAGGCGTTGGTGGAAGCGCTCGCACTGTGGGAGCAGGACGCGCTGCGTCCCGTCCCCCAGGATCACGCCCGCGCGACCTACGCGCCCAAGCTCACGCGGGCCCTGGCGCAGATTCGCTGGAGCGATCCCGCCGAGCGAATCGCGCGCTTGATCCGGGGCCTCGACCCCAAGCCGGGCGCCTGGACCGAGGTCGACGGGCATGAAGTGAAGCTGTTCGGGCCCGCGGCAACCGCGCGGCAGGAGGCGGGGTCGCCGGGCGAAGTGCTCATGGCTGACGGCCGACTGCTGATTGCTGCAGGGAGTGGCGCGGTGGCAGTGGAAGAAGTCCAGCCGGCCGGCAAGGCGCGCATGCCCGTCGGCGACTGGATGCGCGGCCGCCGGATCAAGGCCGGCCAACGCTTCGGGTGACGCACGCCGCGCCGCTGCCGCGGCTGCATGCCATCACCGACGAGCGGATCGCCCGCCGCAGCGACCTGGATACGGTCGCGGCCGCGCTCGCTTCCGGGGGCCGGGAGCAACTGGCCTTCCACGCCCGCGGCCACACGCTGACTGGGCTCGAGCACTACGATCTGGCTACCCGTCTATCCGTCTACCCGTCTACCCGTCTATTCGTGAACGACCGCCTCGACGTCGCGCTCGCCGTGGCGGCCGCCGGCGTCCAGCTCGCCGGTGGCAGCCTCGACCCCGAGCACGCGCGCCGTCTCGACCCGAACTGGTGGATCGGCAAATCGGTCCACGACTTGCGCGAAGCGGAGGCCGCGCACGCGGCGGGCGCCGACTATCTTTTATTAGGGCCGGTGTTCCCCACGGCCACCCACCCTTCCCCCGGACGCGCGCCGCTCGGGCCGGGGGTCGTGGCCGGGGTGGTCGGGCTCGGCCTGCCGGTGATCGCGATCGGCGGCGTGACGCCCGAGCGGCTCCCCGAACTGCGCACCGCCGGCGTGTACGGCGTGGCGGCGATCCGGGCGCTGTGGGACGCCGCCGATCCTCGGGCGACGGCCCGGAGCATGGTGCAGGAGCTGACGCAATGAACGATACGATCGACATCACGGTGAACGGGCAGCGCCGCGCGGTGTCCCGAGGCGTGACACTGCTCGAGCTGCTCGCTTCGCTCGAGCTCGACCCGCGCGCCGTCGTGGTGGAACACAACCGCACCATCGTCCGCCGCCCCGCGCTGAGTGACGTCCGGATGGCTCCGGGGGACGCGGTCGAGCTGGTGCACTTCGTGGGAGGGGGATGAACGCGATGGCGACCGCGGTGGACACGCGCCGCGACACGGCCTTCACGATCGGCGGGCGCACGTTCCACTCGCGCCTCATGGTGGGGACCGGCAAGTATCGCGACAACGACACGATGGTCCACGCCATCGAGGCGTCGGGGGCGGAAATCGTCACCGTCGCCGTGCGGCGCGTCGACCTGGACCGTACCCGGGAGACGGGCGTCCTCTATCACCTGGACCCGAAGCGCTATTTTCTGCTCGCCAACACGGCCGGATGCGCCACGGCGGAGGACGCGGTCCGCTACGCCCGGCTGGCCCGCGAGGCCGGATTCAACGAGTTCGTCAAGCTCGAGGTGATCGGCGACCAGGAGACCTTGCTCCCCGACGTGCAGGGGCTGCTCGAGGCGACGAAAATCCTGGTACAGGACGGCTTCCGGGTGCTGGCGTACAGCAACGAGGATCTGGTGACGGCGTTGCGGCTCGAGGACGCGGGCTGCGCCGCCGTGATGCCGCTCGCTTCCCCGATCGGCAGCGGACTCGGGCTGTTGAACCCCTACAGCGTGCGCACGATCAAGCGGCGATTGCACGTCCCGGTCGTGGTCGACGCCGGGGTCGGGACGGCGTCGGACGCGTGCCTCACCATGGAGCAGGGCGTGGACGGAATTCTGATGAACACCGCCCTCGCCGCCGCGCACGATCCCGTCGCGATGGCGCACGCCATGCGCCTGGCGGTCGAGGCGGGCCGGACCGCCTACCTCGCCGGTCGCATGCCGCGGCGCGAAGTCGCGGTGCCCTCCTCGCCGCTCGAAGGGATGTTGGATTAAGGACGCGACCGCGGCGCGGCGCGCGGCGCTGCGAATCCTGCAAGCGGTGCGCTCCGGCGCCACGTTCGCCGCGGCGCGCGACCGCCACCTCGCCGGACTGGCGGAGCGCGATCGCCGCCTGGCGTACCAGCTCGCCGGCGGCGTGCTCCGCAGCCAGACCGATCTCGATCGGGCACTGGCGCTGGCGACCGTGGATCCCCGTCTCGACGACATCCTGCGACTCGGCGCCTACCAACTGCGGGCGCTCGCTCGCGTGCCCGCCTACGCGGCCGTGTCGACGAGCGTGGAATTGGCCCGCGACGCGGCGGGGGAGGGCGGAGCCAAGTTCGTCAACCAGGCGCTGCGAAGGCTGGCGAACAACCGGGAAGGGGGAAGCGGGAAGGGGGAAGGGGTCGCTACTCATCCCAACTGGCTCGTCACCCGGTGGCACCGCCAGTTCGGGGGCGCGGCGACCGAGCGGTTGCTCAGATGGAACGACACCAAACCGATGCTCACGCTGCAACCGGCACGCTGGGATCGGGACACCCTGCTGCTCCGGCTCCAGGAGGCCGGGATCGGGGTAACAGAAGCACCGTTCGGGGCAGGGATCCGGCTCGCGTCCGGCTCATCCCCTTCCCCCTTCCCGCTTCCCCGGCGGTTACCGGGTTTCGAGCAGGGCGCGTTCATCGTGCAAGATCCCGCCCACGTGCTGGTGTGTCGCTACGCGGCGTTCCCAGCCGGGGAGCTCGCCTACGACGCCTGCGCCGCTCCCGGAGGCAAGGCGGTCATGCTCGAGCGGCTCGGGGCGCGAGTGGTCGCGGGCGACGCGCGGCGGGACCGGATAGGGCATCTCATCCAGACGGTGCGGCGCGCCGGAGTGGCAATTCGGCCGGCGGTCGCCGATCTTCTGGCGGCGCCGTGGGCGGCCGGGACAGTGGCGGCCGTGCTGGTCGACGCGCCGTGCACGGCCACGGGGACGATGGCCCGCCATCCCGACGCCCGTTGGCGGATCTCAACACGGGCGATCGATCGCGCGGCGGCGCGCCAGCGGGCGCTGCTCCAAGCGGGGGCGCGCCTGGTACCGCCCGGGGGAGTGCTGGTCTACGCCACCTGCTCCCTCGAGCCGGAGGAGAACAGCGACGTCGTGAACGATTTCCTGGAGCGACATCCCGAGTTCCGGCGCGACGCGCCTCCCCCCGGGACCGTGCCCGCCGAGCTGCTCACCGAGGCCGGCGATTTTCAGTCGCTCCCGCAGCGGCACGGCATCGACGGCGCGTACGCGGCGCGTCTGGTGCGGGTGCGCTGATGCGCTTCCGCCGCCACATCCCGCCGCTTCACGAGTGGCAGCTCCCGGGCCTCGATGCCCGCGGCGCCAAACGCTGGGGCGTGGCCTTGTTCTCGTCGCTCGTCGCGGGCTACCTCACGGCGTATCTGGTCGTGTTTCCCGCGCCGATTCTGCGCGGGCACCAGGTCGTGCCGCGGGTGCTCGGCCTGTCGCTGCAGGAGGCGTCGGCCGAGCTGCGGAAAGCCGGCCTCCAGGTGCAAGACGGCGGGTCGGACCCGCATCCGACCGCCGCTCAGGGCACCGTCATCTGGCAGGATCCGCCGCCCGGCGTCTCGGCGACGGTGCTGGCCCCCGGGGCGCCCGTGACCGTGGTCGTGAGCCGCGGCGCACCGACGATTCCCGTGCCCGGGCTGCTCGGCCTGTCACAAGCCGACGCGCGCGCGCGGCTCGAGCTCGAGGGTCTCACGCTGGGCACGGTAACGCGGCGGCGCACGGCCGACGCCAACCCGGGCACGGTCGTGGCCCAGCGCCCGGCCGCGGGCACGCTCGCCGCCGCCGGCACGGTGGTGGACATCGTCGTGGCCCGGAGTCCGCAATGACGAACGGCATCCGCATCGCGGCCAGCGTACTCGCCGCCGACTTGACCCGGCTCGCCGCCCAGGTGGAGCAGGTCCTGTCAGGAGGCGCCGACTGGCTGCACGTGGACGTGATGGACGGGCGCTTCGTCCCCAACCTCACGTTCGGCGCCAACATGATCGAGGCGCTGCGCAAGCTCACCGACCGGCCGATCGACGCACATCTCATGGTCGTGGAACCGGAGCGCTACATCGACGCGTTCGCCGCGGCCGGCGCGTCCGTATTCACGCTCCACCCCGAAGCGACGCTGCACGTGCAGCGCCAGCTCGCCCTAGTGCGCGGCCGCGGGATGCTGGCCGGCCTCGCACTCAACCCCGGCACGCCGCTCGCGCTCGCCGAAGAAGTGGTCGCGGATCTGGACCTGCTGCTGGTCATGACGGTGAATCCCGGGTTCGGCGCCCAGGGGTACCTTCCGGCCTCGAACGAGAAGATTCGGCGCGCGCGCGAGCTGCTCGCGGCGCGCGGGTCCCGGGCGTTTCTCGAAGTGGACGGCGGCATCACGCCGCAGACGATCGCGGCGGCGCACGCGGCGGGCGCCGACACGTTCGTGGCAGGCAACGCGGTCTTCACGGGCGCCGACCCGGCCCGCGAGGTTCAGGAGCTGCGGCGCCGCTGTCTGGTGACGGTATGATGCAGATGCGGCAGTGGACGATCGGGATCGGGGGCGCATCGGCGCTGGTCTTCGGCGTGGTGCTGGCGGCGAAGGTCTGGCCCCAGCTCGACCTGGTCGCCGTCGGGTCGCGCGCGCCCGCGTTCCGCGCCGTCGACCTGCGCACCGGACGGCCGACGTCGCTGGCCGACTACCGCGGCAGGGTCATCCTGCTCAATGTGTGGGCCACCTGGTGCCCGCCGTGCCGGGTCGAGATGCCGTCGCTCCAACGACTCCACGGGAAGCTCGCCGGACCGGACTTCGCGGTGGTCTCGGTCAGCATCGACGACGGGGACTCGAGCGGGGTCATGAAGTTCGTGCGGGAGCTGGGGCTGGGCTTCGACATCCTCCAGGACAAGAGCGGGAGCATCCAGCACATCTATCAGACCACCGGCGTGCCCGAGAGCTTCGTGATCGACCGGGACGGGGTCATCATCAAGAAAGTGATCGGCGCGGCGGAATGGGATGGACCCGTGAACGAGCTGCTCATCCGGAAGCTCATCGATGCCCGTTAACATCGGACAGCTGTTCGCGCGGAACTGGGCGATCAAGCTCGCGGCAATCTTCTTCGCCGTGATGCTGTACGTCGCCGTCGCGGCGCAGCAACCGTTGTCGCAACGCTTCGCCCTCCGGCTCATCGTCACCGTGCCCCCGGGGCGCTCGGTGCGGCAGCAGCCCGTGGGGGTAACCGTCACATTGAGCGGCAAGGGGAGCGAAATCCTGAAGCTGCGCTCCTTCCCCCGCACGATCCGCAAGACCATTCCCGATACGTTCTCCGGGTCGGTGTGGAGCATTCACCTCCAGCCCTCCGACGTGAGCATCCCGAAGGGGACGGATGTGCAGGTCGCGGAGATCGCGCCGCGCGACTTGGACGTGCTGCTCGACTCGGTCGGGCGGAAGGACGTGAGGATCGTGCCGCTGGTGCGGGTCGAAGCGGAATCGGGCTACGTGCTGCGCGGCCTCTCCATCGTGCCGAGTGTGGCGCGGGTCGTGGGTCCGGAGAAGAGCCTCGCGGCCGTCGAGTCGATCACCACGCTGCCCACGGTGATCTCGAGCGTGAACGGTCCGTTTTTCCGCACGGTGCCGCTCGACACCACGCCGCTCGGCGTCGTGCGCGTCGCCCCCAAGGAGGTGCGGGTCGCAGGCGAGGTGGCGGCGATCATCGAGCGCGCGATCCCCGCCGTGCCCATTACCACCGCCGCTTCCGGGTTCGCGGGGTTCCTGCTCTCGCCCGAGCGGGTGACCGTGACGCTGCGCGGCCCTGAGTCGAAGGTCAACACGCTCACCAAAGACAGCGTGCGCGTGGTCGCGCACCTGGTCGGGAAGGCGGGGCCCGGCGGCTACGCCCGCCTCACTGTGACGGCGCCCCCGGGAATCCGGGCGCGGGCCGTGCCCGACTCCGTCGCCCTCAAGCGGAAGACCGGCCGTGGCTGACGTGGTCCTGGGCATCGAGACCTCCTGCGACGAGACCTCGGCCGCGGTCCTCGTGGGCGACCGCTCGGGACGCGCGCCGGAGCTCGCGAGCCTGGTCATCCTGTCGCAGGACGTGCACCGCGTGTTCGGCGGCGTGGTCCCCGAGCTGGCGAGCCGCGCGCACCTCGCCGCCCTCCCCGCGGTCGTGGAGCGCGCCCTCACGGAGGCGGGTGTCGGCTGGAGCGCCGTGGACGCCGTCGCCGTCACCCAGGGACCGGGGCTCGTGGGCGCGCTGCTGGTGGGCGTCGTGTACGCCAAAGCGCTCGCGTACGCGGGAGATCGTGCCTTGATCGGGGTGCATCACATGGAGGGGCACCTGTTCGCGCCGGCCGTGGAGGACCCCGACCTGGCCCCGCCCTTCGTCGCGCTGCTCGTGTCGGGCGGCCACACCCTCCTGCTGGACGTGCCCGCGTGGGGGAGTTACCGGCTGCTCGGGTCGACGCGCGACGACGCCGCCGGCGAAGCGTTCGACAAGGTCGCGACGCTCCTCGGGCTCGGCTACCCCGGTGGGCCGGTGATCGAGCGCCTCGCCCCGGCCGGGGACCCGGCGCGCTTCACGTTCCCGCGTCCGATGCTGGACGACGGATTCGAGTTCTCATTCTCGGGGCTGAAGACGGCCGTGCTCCACGCCGTGCGCGCGAGCGACGACCTGGACCGCGACCGGCCGCATCTGGCGCGCGCCTTCCAGGACGCGGTGCTCGACGTGCTGGTCACGAAGCTGGAGCGCGCGGTGCGCGCCACCGGTCGCCACACCGCGGTGCTGGGCGGCGGCGTCGCTTGCAGCCGGACCCTCGCGGGCCGCGCCGCCGAGCGCCTGAAGGGGCTCGCCCGGGTCGCCGTCGCGAGCGCGCGCTTGAACGCGGACAACGCCGCCATGATCGCGCGCGCCGGATGGCACCGCCTCGGTCTCGGCGAGCGCAGCGATTGGACCCTCGATGCCCGCGCGGATTTGCCGCTGCCGGGGCTCGCCCCCGTCGTCATTCCACAATCCACAATCCGCAATCCGCAATGACTATCTATCCGCTCAAGTTCGTGCTCGGCCCCCTCACCATTACCGGCTACGGGATCATGATGATGGTGGCGTTCCTGATGGCGGGGTGGGCGATCCAGGTCGACCTGCGGCGCCGCAGCATGAATGAAGACTACGCCGCGGACATCGTGTTCGCGGCCGTCATCGGCGGCATCGTGGGGGCGAAGATCTGGTACGTGCTGCTCACGGGAACGTGGGACGCCCTGCTGAGCCGCGGCGGCTTCGTGTGGTACGGCGGGTTTCTGGGCGGCGTGGCGGGGGTGCTGCTGAACGGCTGGCGCAAGCGCATCCCCGCGCGCTGGACCATGGAGCTCACCGCCGCCCCGCTGGCGCTGGGGTACGCCCTCGGGCGCGTGGGGTGCTTCCTCATCAACGACGACTACGGCATCCCCTCGACCGTTCCGTGGGCCGTGAAGTTCCCGGACGGGCTGCCGCCTACGCGGGTCGCCGACATGCAGCAACAGTTGCACGTGGCGTTCCCGCCCGGAACCAACCCGACCGACGTGGTCGCCGTGCATCCCACGCAGCTGTACGAGACCACGCTGATGATGCTCGCCTTCTGGCTGCTGTGGCGACTGCGCGACCACGGTCACGCCACCGGCTGGCGCTTCGGCGTCTACCTCGTGCTCGCGGGCGCCGAGCGGTTTCTGGTGGAGTTCGTGCGAGCCAAGGACGATCGGCTGCTCGGTCCCTTCACGCTGGCGCAGGCGACGAGCCTGCTGCTCGTCGGCGCCGGGATCTACTTGATGCAGCGGCTGCGCCAGCCCGACGCCGCCTCCCTGCCGACCCCACCCGCCCTCAAGCTGCAACCCACCCCCAGCTGATGCGGCGGCTGGCGGCGGTCGCTCTCGCGGCGCTGGCGCTCGCGGCCTGCGCGCGGGGGCAATCGGGACCGCCGGACCTGATCCTCACCGGCGGGCGGATTTTCACGGCGGACTCGGGACGCCCGTGGGCCGAAGCGCTCGCGCTGCGCGGTGACCGCATCGTGGCCGTCGGCCGCTCCGACTCCGTGCGCCGTCTGGCGGGCCCGCGCACTCGAGCGGTAGACCTGGGCGGCCGCACCGTCATCCCCGGCCTGAACGACGCGCACGCCGCCGGCCTCCTCGACGTGGTGCGCGCGCTCGCCGCGGCGAGTCGCGTCCGCCCGCGCGGGACGTGGCTGCTCGCGACGGTGGGCGACCGCGTGCTCGACGACCCCCGCGCCAACCGCTTCTTCCTGGACAGCGTCGTTCCCGACCATCCCGTGGTGCTCGAGAGCTGGTCGGGTCACGTGGCGATCCTCAACAGCGCGACGCTCGGGTCGCTCGGGATCGGCCACGACACGCCGGACCCGCCGGGTGGCCACTACGGACGGGTGCCG
>WNGJ01043434.1_pt1 | contig 10287 bp, 11 predicted proteins | sample 5400611 | NCBI WGS metagenome assembly WNGJ01 (sample SAMN13153375, study PRJNA577476) | soil metagenome | isolation source: 40 cm soil or saprolite under Garry oak tree replicate 1 | place: USA:California | collected 2016-06-15
AGTTCAAGTGTATATTTATATCTTTTGCCCAGTCTATGCCAGCTACCAACTTGCGATCGTTCCATGAAGAGATAAGGCCTTGTCGATGTAACATACTCAGGTGCTTCTCCAGATCTCGCCGAAGCGGTTCGTCAGCGTGGGCATAAGAAATGAAAACCGTGACAGGAGATGTTGCTTCACCATGCTCGTTCATCGCTCTGTTCCCTTTAATTTAAACGAACTCAAGAAACTATTCGCCTCTTCCTCCGTGATCATGTTAGCCAGGATCTCACAGGCACGGGTATGGATATCCTGGAGTGGGTTACAGGTAAGGGAGATAGCCAGTAATTCAAACAAAAATAGCTGGTCAGTAGAAGAACTCCTTTCATATCTGGAATACCCCGCCATCGGCAATTTCACCAATTCTGTTGAGTGTTTGGACAAGTGGGCCATGATATCCATCCTTCCGAGCGTTCAAGCCTCGCGTTTTGCTACGTAGTGTTCAGTCTCTGTAGCAGCAAACATCAGGCCATGAGTTGCCGTACTGACATGTGCTGGGATCTCTTCTTTCATTGTTACTTTTCCTTAAGTCCCACTAAACGAAGCAGCCTGTTGAAGCGCGATGACGCTGCGCGTTAGACAGAAGAATGGCACTTACACATATTTCAAGCAAAAGCGGTAAAAGTATGCGACGTGCCGCAGGAAAAATACCTATATGGATGAGCCTAGCCTACAATGAACTCTTTATTCACGCTCAGATTAGAGCGAGCAAACGCCATGAATTAGAGCTTTTTCCCTTTTTCAACAAGATGCGAAGAATTTTGAGACAACTCATCAGCAACACCGGGACACTGATCTCATCTCAGAATGCCGTATTTACACCATTTACCTTCCCCAAAGAAGTCTCTTCTTTCATGCTTCATATGGCCATTCAGCATAGGTAATATATCATAAAAGTGAAAAACACATGTTTTTGCTCTCTTGTCAAACGATTGTGAGGCATAAAAAGTCAGACGCATCCGTAAGACAAAAAAGTCCTTGAGGCACTGAGGAAACAATGATGTTCTACATAACCTGGAGTGTCTGCTCCACGAAACAGAAAAATGTTCCTTCTTTTCCCTGTGGTCCGCTTTCAGCAGAAAGACCACCTCAAGCTAGCAAATGGAAAACCGGCCTCAACAGATGGGGGTGGCTGGAGCCACAACCAGCTGTGTCGAATGGTGGAGATGGGGACAGGTACGTGAGTACCGGAATGGTCTAATCCGGCCCGAAATCACACAATACCTCATTAAAATAACGGCTGAGCTTGCCGAAATATTAGGCATTACATTAGATCAGGGAAAATAGGCGCTCGCCGTTGGCCATTTCTCTCAACTCGCTTGGCGTGATGCGTGTCTATGTCGAGCAACTCTTGTTGCCCTTGTTGAGAGACGCGCATGTCTCCAATCTTTCTCATCTCCTCCATGTGTCTCAGGTTCCGCGTCAACTGACTAACCTTTTGAGATTCTGATTAAAGTTGCGTGGAATATGAAATATTCCATTCGTAACATCAATTATGTGGATTTTGTGCTCATTCATTGGAGAAGCTATGAAGAAGAGAGCGCATATTCCACATAATTATGAGATGAGTTGTGAGATTCGTCAAGGGGTAGTCGCCTGCTGATGGAGGTGGCGCGGCGCGACTCTAGAAAAGCAGAGCAATGTGCCGCAGAAAACGGCCGATTTTGCGACGATAATCTAATAACGTTCATTCATGCTTTGCTAATAAAGGCACAACATACTTCCTGTAAAAATCAGGCCTTTCTTGTTCAAACCAACGTAGAGGGACTAGCAGTATTGGGGGTATTCCCGCCTCAAGTGCCTTTTTTATTGCCTCCATTGCCTCTTCTTCCCTTTCTAGTGATACATAAACCATCCCCTTCCAGAAGTATGAGTCCCACTCCTCTGGCGCCATTTGAATCGCCTGCTCCAGCTCTGTCAATGCATCCTCATATTTTTTACGTAACCACATTGCAACCCCTCTGCAAACATAAGCCGAATACTGAGTTGGTGCTGCTGCGGCAATGGCTTCCAATCTTTCTGCCATAATTGAATCAGGTTTTCGCTGGCACAGGTTTGCCCATTCAGCTCTCCATCTATAGAAGATGGATGCCGAGTCTCGCTCCGAGGCGCGAGTGAAGTCCGCACAACCTCGCTTGATGTCTTGTAACCAGAGATAGGTCAGACCTCGATAGAGGTATACCTGCGGATATAGGTGTTCCTTCGTATTCTTGGGATCGAGTGTAAGAGTGCGGTCGAAATCGGCAAGAGCCTGCTGATGGTTTTTGATGGAAGCGTAAGCTATGCCACGCCCAAGATATACCCAAGGATTTTCCTTATCTATTTCTAAATAGTGGTTAAAGTCGGCAAGCGCTTTTTCGTATTCTTTGAGTTCGCAATGGGCCCAACCTCGGCCATGCCAAGCGTCACGCGACTTAGGATTGAGTTCGAGCGCGCGGTCGAAATCAGCAAGCGCTTTTTCGTATTCTTTGAGTACGTAATGGGCCCAACCCAGACCATTATAGGCCTCGGATACTTGAGAATCGAGTTCGAGCGCGTGCTCGAAGTCGGCAATGGCCAACTGGGTCTCTCCTGACCAATGGTAGGTCCAACCCCGATTCATGTAAACGATAGCTGACGTGGGGTCGAGTTCAAGGGCGCGGTCCAACGCAACGAGAGATGATCGAAGGTCATGGAATTCCCTGGACACTATACCGAGTGCAGTGTAAGCAGCAATGTAGCTCGGATCGAGTGCGAGAGCACGGGTAAAATCAGTCATCGCCTGCTTAAGATTTTTTAAGGCATAATGAATCCAGCCCCGCATATAGTAAATCGGTGCTAACAATCCTCTTGGGAATGACGGTACATTAATGAATTTATCTAAGAGGAGTTCCGCTGCAGAACTCGCCGCAACGAGGTTCTCCTTATTACTCTTCCAGCTAGCCTCAAGCAGCTGCAGCAGTGAATGAACATATTCTCGAGAACCAGATGTCGTCTGCTTGAGGTATTGCTCTCCAGACAGCTCACGAAGAGCTTTGATTATCCCGCTCGAGTTGTCGGTGCATTGGTATGCACGCAGAATCTGTTTGATGGCCTGGATGTGGGCAGCTTCATTTGGGAGGAGAAACAACTGATACGCTTGCGCCAGCGCCAGTTCCGACCATGTGGCTGAACCCTCGTTTCCTTCTGCCTGGACTTCCTCGAGCAATTGCTGGTAATGATCAGCTAAAGCTCTCCGGATGAGCATGTATTCTTTGGGAGATCGCTGAAACAGGTGGCGGCTGAATAGCTCCTGCGCTACCTCATGATAGCGATACCTCCCGTCCTGACGGTGGACAAAGGGCTGCCTGGTCAACCAGTGAAAAAGGGGAGCTCGCTCCCGCTCAGAGATAGAGGGGAATGCTGCCAGATCATCCTGATTAAAAGGCGCAGAAAAGAGTGCTGCTTCCAGGGCAAGCCGTCGCTTGATGTCCTCCTGATCAGGAATCCAACGGAGAAAGTTCACAACCACATCTTCCGTCGGATCAACTTCTCCCGATGGGTTGGCAGTTAACAACCCCAGGTATAGTGGTAACCCTCGTGAAAGCTGCCAGATTGCCGCAATGCGAGCGAGATCGGTAATACCTCGCCCAGCTAGGTAGACATGAGTCTCATCCTCAGTAAAACTCTTGAGAGGCATTGAGTAAACGTCACCACGATCATAATAGGGGAGCCACCCCTTCGGATCATCGGGAAGAGAGTGATCCAGGGAATCGCGACCGGCTATCACCAGCACGACATTGCTGCTGATAGGAGCAGGAAGAAAATAGTCCAATAGCCAGGGAACAGCACTGAAGGCAAGTTGTTCAATGGTATCTAGAAAGAGGAGGACTCGCAGCTGGCGCTTTTCTCGGTGAGAACTAAGGGTAACATACGTATCAGCCAAGCGGTTGAGTTCTTCAACAAACGCCGTCGTCAGGGCAGCGAGAGGATCTTCCAGTACCTCTGCATCCCTGCGTGTCTGGTCTGTATGGTATCTTTCCAAAAGATGCTTCGTACCTACTTTCAAGCTTTCTCTCAAAAGTGGCCCTGCAACTGGCACGCTCTCAGCGGCTGCGCCAGCAAAGTCCGGTATGCTATGCAAAATGGTACCTTGAGTAGCATACTCCTCGGTCTGTAGTTTGCGTAACGTCTCTTTGTACTGTCTCAGTGCTTTCTCAAACTTCCCTTTCATGCGCAATTGGTCAGCGAATCCTTCCATCATACGAACTGCCGTCGTTTGCCGCTCGTCTACTATGGCCGTTAGGCAGTAGTCCTTAAATGTGGGAGAGTGAGCCTCGTCTATGAGGCGAGCCAGCAACGTTGATTTGCCAACTCCACCCTGCCCGGAAATGGAGATAATGTTATGTGTTGGTTCTTCAGGTTTGAGGATGTTTTGCACGAAGAAGAGTAGCTCACCTGTGCGGCCAATAAAGCTGTTTCTTGACAAAAGGCATATGCATCTACCTCGCTCATTCGCTATCCAAGCCGAAACTACAGTGACGAACGGTTTTTGAAAGCCTATTGTTTTGGTAGTCAATCGGCAAACATGAAGAAGCGTTTCAAATAACGAACGATTTCGAAACAACTCATCAGCAACACAATGATACAGTTCTCATTTCAGAACCCCGTACTTAACACAATGTACAAGTGTGTTCTTTCATTCTTCAAATAGTCATTCAGCTGAGATAAGATACTATACCACAAAAACGAAACACACATTCTTTGCTCCCTTTTCGAATTATCGTGAGGTATGAAAAGGTCATACGCAGCTACAAGTCAAAAGTGGTCTTAGCCCGATACGGTGGAGAGAACGAACGGAGCGGCTCAACCATCCATGCGAAGCAGCCAACTCCATCAAGAGCACCACAAGAAAAGGAGCTAGCGACATCCATCTTCCATTATTCCACTCAAACGGGTCACTCGAGCAGGGTGCAAAATTCACCTGTGTTGAATGTGGAAATGGGGGACAGGAACTTGAGTACAGGAATGGTCTGATGCGGCCCGAAATCACACACTACCTGATTAAAATAACGGAAGAGCTTGCCGATATATTGGGCATCGAATTACATGAGGGGAAATAGCAGATAACTGTAGACCATTTCGCACCGACGGCTTCATGTACGTCTAAGGAAGAGTTATCTTCCTGGGAGTCGGTGCTGACGCGGTAGTAAATATCGACGAGTGGTGCGGACATGACTCTATCCCTTTCAATTGGCTCACGAATAAACCGCCTATCTATAGCTACGAATACGGTATGGTTTACCCTGCGTGTACTTAGGCCGAGCTACGAACCAAACACGTATAAGTAAATTCTTACCGGAGATCGTGACTCCGGTAACGTGCATATATGGGGGAAGGTAGTACGTAACGAATTGGCAGCGCCAGGTTACGACTATGTGTTTTTGAGCTAACGAATAAAATTCTCGGCAAGGGTAGTGCAACCCCTGTGTTTGTACACCTAGTACGCTTCGTGCTTTCATGAGCGCAGTTTGCCGGTCTTGTGGGGTAACGACCTTAACCGAGTAGCTATCCCGGCCGCCGCGAAAGGCGCTGAGGTTGCGAATGTAGATGCTCGAACCCTCAACCTGGTTAATCGCATACGGCGGTATATTGCCTTGCTTCCCACGTATAAGAGCATGGGCTGGAACGACCGCGTAGCCATAGCCGTTGGCGCTCCCCGCAGGCACATAGACAGCCCTATCGGTCGTGACGTTCTGAACTCTAAAGCCTGCCGGGATGACCTGGGCGATAACTGACCCGTTGGTGATCGTCAAGACACCGTGCGCAGTGGTGGCCGGATAAACCTTTACGCCGGTCGGAATAATAGCGGTGTTGGCTGTAAAGGTTTTCAGGGGCAAGAGGACAGCCGGAACGCGGATAGTGAGCCGCGTCACCGGCTGCTGGTACGGGGTCAGTGCGCAGACAGCAACGAGGGCAGAGAGAGCAATCACTGACAGGAAAATGGGAAGCAGCGGAGGCCGGGCGGCTTCCTCCCTGACCACGTATACATGTATTGTTTCGAGCTTCTCGTCCACTGTTTGCATAACCTGCTCCTACTGCTGCGGTTTGAACTGCGTGCCGTCGTTCAGGTACACAATCTTCTGATCACCGACATGCACAATCATGTCTACTTTTCCGTCCCCGTTCACGTCATAAAACTCAAGCGTAACCGGGATGGTGTCTCCGTTATCTGAGAACAGCGTCGGGCCTGAGTAGATACGCGCGTGTTGGCTGTCGCCGCCAGGGATTTCGATAATGGTTATACGGGCGTTCAGGTTGACCGCGATAAAATGCGTCGGATGGCTGGTTGAGTCGCCATGCCCAACTACCTGATCGGTCTGGTAGGTGCGGGGCTTTCCATATGTGCTGTCGAGCTGGTGGTTTTGCCACCAGGATAGCGCGTAACTGCCGAGTATCCATAAGGCGAGCATCAGTAGCATGCCGACGCCTAAAATAAATGACCAATGCAGGTTCCGTCTTGGTGGCGGCTCGTTGTGTATGACAATCCGTTTGTTGCCCCGCTGGATAACCTGCTGGCGAGGTTGCGTGTAGCGGACTGCACTGGAATGCGGACGCTGCGTATAATACGTGTCGTCTTCTTCGAGATCGTACTCCTGGGTACGGCTGGCGCGTGAGGGAATAGTGTTCATATGCCTTTCCCCTTTACAAAGTCTGTTGCTTCGTCAGGCGTCATCAGGCCGTCTTGTACTTGCAGCGATACTTGGAAGATCAGCACCTCGTCTTCATGGCAGTCGCAAGCGGCATCGTAACAAAATGGTTTATCAGGGGTATGCAATACGTGATCGACTAGTATGAGGTAGGTGAAATTATCCGGCGGTTGCATGGTGCGCTCCCCTCGTGATCTATATGATCTATGTGATATATATCACATAACATAATGTATATGATCTTGTCAAGTAGGCGCGTGTTGCACGAAGCATTTGACATCGGCTTGTATACTAGGCTCAGGTATATTTTTGAGAGGTGAGAAAGTGCCTGATGATACTGACTTTCTGACGGTTGAAGATGTATTTGAGCGCTTAGGCCGCAAGGTACCGATGGATACTATTAGATCGTGGATTCGGTCTAAGCGATTACCAGCGTACAGACCGGGGCGGACGTATTTAATTAAGCGGGAGGATTTGGAGAAGTTTTTGAGGGAGTCGCGGACAACGCCGGATGAGGAGTGATTATTGTACCAAGTCTCGCATATCTAAATCGCTCCGCCGCACAACCAGATCATGTGACGGCACTTCGTAGAATTGCGCCGCAGCATCGAGCGCTAACGCCATGGTATCCGCCCGAATTGTTCCGATAAACTGCCCCTCCTCATCTGTATCAGCAGGTTCATAGTAGACGTTCCACGTGTACATGCTCGGCTCACGTTCCATATTCTCCTCCTTGCTGGCTATGGTACAAATAGCCCGCGCCTAGCGAAGTAAGAAATTATCATTTGCCTACTTTCTGGACTGCAATGGTGTGATCGCTGTTTCCTGTGTACATTTAATCGGGAAAGTCGGACGTAAACAGATGAGGACTTATCTACCGTATCAGTATTCGCTCGCCAGCAGTATGGTTAGTATGCGGCGACAATCTGGCGACAGTGCATCCTCACCGTATTCTAGTGCCTGGTCATAGTAGTCAATCTTCCAATATGTATTATTGTTGTGCCAGTCAATCACGCCGAAGTCGTGTTCACCGTAGGGGTCGTTGTCAGGGATAAATGTGTCGAACTGTTGGACGGTCGTAACGAGTCCTAACACATCGGGTAACGCCTGGATGCCTTGGGTTATCATTACATCGCGACCGCTCCTGCGGAACTCGTCATTCAAGTGAGCGATCTGTGCTGCGCGTGAATGTTGCTCTGGCGACTGTTCGTTTGGCATGGAGGCGAGACTACAAAAAAGAAGACGCCTTGGCAGTTGAAAATCTATCGGCTAGGGTATCGGTGAAGCTGTGATCACCGTAAAAAAGCGGTGGCGATCGTGCTAGACTGTTTGTATGAGTGATGCAGATGTTAACCATTTGAGTGTGCTTATGGAGCAAGTTGTTGACCAGAATAAGGCTGTGCTAGAGGCAGTGGGTGATATTCAGCAGAAGGTGGCGGATTTGCCGACGCGGGATGAATTCAATGAATTGAAGCGGGATGTGAAGACGATAAAGGCTGCGGTTACTGCTACGAACCGTGATCTGGCAAAACACAAGAGCTTACCGGCGCATGTGGCGCATGAGCATGCGTGATAGTAGCAAGTGTGCTGATTGTGGGCGTGATTTACTGACGTTAGCTGAAAATAATCCGGTGCCTGGCTTTGTGGCTGCAATTCAGTTTGTGCGGCGTATGACGGGCAGGCAGGTGTTTATATGCTGGCGTTGTGCTGACGAGCGGTATAAGGCTCGGCAGATGAAAGTCTGCTAGAACCATAAAGATATGGCAGGGTGTCTTTCGCGCTAGGTGCCAGGCGCTATGTTATTGCACAATAGATTTTGTCGGTCGATTATTACTCCCAGGTACGCTGCTCATAACCAGGGCGGGGTATCGTCAGGGCCAACGCAGCGCTGCCCAAGTCGCGGTAGATTTTGTCGGTCGCTTCCTTGTCGTGTACGGTGTCTGGTTCGCTGCCTGGCAGGGTTGTGGTATGCACCATACCGTCTACACGAATAATGCCAGTTTGGACTTCATTTGAGGCCTGGTTAGAGCGCCGGTATTGCAAGCCCTGTCCATCCGCTGGCGAGCTAAGGCCGCCGCGTGGTCCTAAACTCGCTGTAACTTCGGTCGTGATATCATCCTCTTGCCAGCGTGCCGTGAGCGTTCGTCCGCCTTCGCTCCGGGGATAAATGGCGAACCAGGCAAGCATCGATGCGGCTTTCGAGAATGTCGGACTGGTTTGACCGCTATGCGTGGCCGCGTATTCCTGTAGCTGGTACCCTTGGCTCCTGATAAAACTCGGCGAAATGCGCATCTATGCTGCCTCCTGCATACAATTCGACCATCATAGCAACTTATGGGGAATAAGCAATGATAATCAATGGAATCAATGGTGTGGTCGGGCATGCCTGGAAACCGAGCGGTGTGCGCGGTGGAGTGGTATCTTGTCGCTCAATACCCATTTTACGACGTTGTGGAACAGGGGTAGCGGTTTGCAATTGGCTGCAAAGGCCAGTGTCAAGGGCGGTCGCAAAGTACCGCTACCCCTGTTAAAAAGTATATTATGTCAGGATGATATTTATATGTTTTCATATACTTAAGCGATGCATATAGTGATGTGCGGGACTCAATGTATTCTTCCTCATACATACCATTATCTTACTTATTTGTTGAATTGATTGATGTGGTATCCTGAAGGCAACTAACATTCACTTCACCTCGGTTCAATCAATGTATTTGGGAGTCTTTGCTATGCGCTCTCGCAATGGAGACATATGGAAAGCGAGCATTGCCCTGGCAGGTTTGCTAATTCTATTGCTACTTATGATATTGGTTCCTCTAGCAGCTTATGCACATGAAGGAATGCCGGGTTATGCTAAATCAGGAACCATCCAGACTACACCAACAGTAGATTTGACGGTGACTGCGCTGGCGAAAGAGCAACTTACGCTGCAAGTCAAACAGCTACAAAACCAACTACAGGATCAGAACAACTGGTTTGCGAATAACTTTATTGCTCTCATCACTTCTATTATCGCAGCTATTACTGCAATTGTAGTAGCTTTTATTGGCTTCACTCAATGGGCAGGAACTGCAAGACAGGCGAAGGATAAAGATCTGAAGGACCGAGAAGATGAGCGTCGAAAAGAGTTAGCTGCACAAGATAAAGAGTTGAAGGATCGGCAAGCCGCACACGACAAAGATCTGAGGGCTAAAGCAGAAGAGCGTTTCCAAGCTGCTGTGACTGCATTAGGAGACGAAAAGGAAGGTACCCAGATTGGTGGTGCTATTCTCCAGGAAGTCTTTCCGCTTGCTCGCGAAAGGTTAAAAGAACAAGAGCCAAAAATTCCATTTAACCCTCAGTCTCTGGATGCTACAGGCGTTCAACTAGATAATGCGTATCTTGGATATGCTGATCTGAAGCAAGTGTGGATGCCAAATGCTTCTCTAAGGGGTGCAAATCTCGAACATGCAAATTTCACGGAGGCCAAATTGAGTAACGCGGATTTTCGTGAAGCCCATTTTCACATCACAAACTTCACCTCTGCAAAACTAGAGGGTGCTAATTTTAGTGGGATATATCCTAGCCGACGAGTCATTTT
>WNGJ01011001.1_pt1 | contig 10286 bp, 6 predicted proteins | sample 5400611 | NCBI WGS metagenome assembly WNGJ01 (sample SAMN13153375, study PRJNA577476) | soil metagenome | isolation source: 40 cm soil or saprolite under Garry oak tree replicate 1 | place: USA:California | collected 2016-06-15
CGGTCAAATACAACAATGCAACAGCTTGACGTGCCAGCAGATAAGGCGGTGTCGCGACCACCATCGCGTTGGCCAGTGCCATGACGGCGCAGATCGCGCAGTCATCGGATGGCTGGCCGTCGGGTCCCTGATCGGAGGAGGTCCTTGAAGCGTTGTCCAATGCGGCCAAACGCGTGGCCGCAAAACTAACTGTGTCGTGACGCCCCAACTGCTTCGCATCCACCGATGCGGGCGCTGCCTGCGCATTGCTGCTGTGAAAATGTCCGAACGACAGCAGACACTGGATCCCCAGCGCGAAAAGCGCCAGCCGCGACCCAAGCCTGATGTTTGATCGGAACCACTTCATGCCGTCATGCGCCTCGACCGGAGTGTCTGGAGACCTGCCCGACCTCACATTGTTACAATATAACATCTCAGGGATCGCGCCTAGTGAAGTATTCATACTTCGGCCCAGCAGCGGATCAGATTGTGATAGATGCCGGTCAATTTGACCGTTTCAGGGTCGTCTTGCCCCAGCCGCTCCACCAAGACCTGAATCGCAGTGTCGAGATCGAATATCAGGCTGCGGGCGTGAGCATCTCGTACCATGCTCTGCAGCCAGAAAAAAGACGCAACCCGAATGCTTCGCATGACCGGCGTCACGAAACAGTGTCTACAACGCGGTAGCGGTTGATAGCAGCAGTGCGCATTGTCTCCCTTGTCATTGGCCCTCCTAGAATTTGGCGATGGCGGAAACACGGAAGGTTCGCGGCTGGCCCGGCGAATTGTTGTTGTTGCCGTCGGAAGTCGCCCAGTAACCCTTGTTGAAGATGTTCTCGACGTTGAGCTGCACCTTCCAGGTCTCGTCAATCTTGGCATAAACCGCGGCATCGACGCGGACAAAACCAGGCAGTCTCACGGTATCGTCCGAAGACGCGAACGAGTCAGAGAAATAGATCACGCCGAGTGCCGCCGCCCAGACCGGATTGAACTGGTATTTGTTCCACAGCGAGAACTGGTTGTAGGGAACAAGCTGCACGCGGTTGCCGGCAACGATCGTCGTCGAGGTATCGCTGGTGATACGCGCGTCGGTATAAGCATAACCAAACGACGTCTGCCAGTCGGGGGTGACATAACCGGTCAGAGCGGTTTCGAAGCCGTGGATCTTGTGGCTTCCGCTCGGGAAGAACAATCCGTTGCCCCTTGGATCAGCGATCGGCACATTGGTTCGAACGAGCTCATAGAGCGCCGCGGTGAACAGCAGTTTCGGATTGATATTCCATTTCGCTCCGACTTCGGTGTTCTCGAACTTCTGCGGCTCAAGAATCAAGGTTCCAGGGCTCAATGCGCTGAACTGGTCGCCCGATGCGGGCAGATACGAGGTACTCCAGGCGGTGTAGAGCGAGACGCTATCGATCGGCTTCACGATCACGGCGGCACGCGGCGAAATCTTCTCGTCGACCCGGTTGCGCAAGATGTTGGTATTCTGGTCCAGGGCGGACATATCGAAGCTGTCGTAACGCGCCCCGACCAGGAACTGCAGCCAGCGTGTCACCTCAATTTGATCCTGCGCATAGCCCGACGCGATGTTGAGCCGATACTTGCTGTTGGCGTCGGTTGCGAGATGGTTGAAGACGACAGGACCGAAATAGGTTGGGTTGAACGGATTGACGACGACGAAGGCCTTGTTGGCGTTGTCCGGGAAAATTCCGGAATCGCGTAGCGATAGACCGGTCTGACGGCCGAACTCGGTCCCGAAGGCGACTGTGTGCCGGATCGGGCCTGTGACGGTCTTGTAGATGAAGTCGGTCTGGTTGAAGGCGTTCTCGCGGGGCGTGTAGTTCTGGTACGCGTTGAGCGAGAGCTGCGTCTGATCCGGCGTCACGGCTCCGCCGCCCGGCCCGCCGCCGGTGCCGCCGGGGTAAACGTTCCGGTATCCCCTGTTATAATCGGCATAGATCGATCCGTTCCGAACGGTCAGGCCGTTGCCGAAATCATGCTCGATGACGGCCATGCCGGTCTGCACCTCGACCTTGGCACTGTTGTAGAGCGGATTACCAAAGAAGGTCGTAAGGTCGCCGTTGGGCGCGAACGGCGCGGTCGGATTGAAGCGCGTCGCGCCGCCGGGAAGCCCTTGCGAGGGGTTGCCGCGATCGGCAAGGCGGAAGTCGTGATAGAATTCGTAGCTCAGTTTGACCTTGGTATCGTCAGTCGGCTTAAGGGTCACCGTCGGATTGAAACCGTAGCGCTCGAGGTGGCCGTAGTCGCGGAAAGTATCACTGCCTTCGTAGAAGGCATTGAGACGCACCGCGACGTTTTCGTTGACGGCCTGACCTGCGTCCAGAGAAACGCGCCTGTCGTTGTAGGATCCGGTCTGCGCCGTGGCCTCGTAGACCCGTGTGCCATCGGCTTCCTTGAGCGTCCGGTTGACCAATCCGCCGCCGGCGCCGCGTCCAAAGATCAGCGCGCTCGGCCCCTTTAGCACTTCGATGCTCTGTGTGTTGTAGAGGTCCCGAAAGTATTGGACATCGTCGCGGAAGCCGTTGACGAAAAAATTGGCGCTGGAATCTACGCCGCGAATGACGAGTTCGTCACGATTGCCTTCGCCCTGATGGATGGCGACGCCCGGAACGTATCGCGTCACGTCGGTGAGGCTCTGAAAGTTTTGATCCCGGATGAAATCCTTTGTCACGACGCTGACCGACTGCGGAATATCGACCAACGGAGTATTGGTCTTGGTCGCGCTCGAAGTGCTGTTGGCATAGACCCCGACGGTGCCGGTCCTTGCATCCTGCGACACGCCGAAAGTCTTCGGCGCAGCAGCCGGCTCAGGCGTCCGCGCGGCCTGCGACCGGCGCCGCTGGGCGCCGCGGTCGGCGCGCTGCGCGGGCGCGCTGTTGGCGCGGCGTTTTGCTTCGGGCTCCGTGACCTGAATCGGCGGCAATTGCGATCCGTCCCGCGGCTGTTGTGTCGCCGCAGCCGTTTGGGCGTAGGTCGGCGATGCACTGGCCAGCACGCCAAGTGCAGCGGAACTCACCGAAATCAGCGCTACCTTGGCGAGGCCCGAGAGCGCAGGGACCTTTCGAGCGTTGTTATCCAGTTTTTCGTCGACCGAGTTGATTGCCGCGATTGAACGCAACGATCCCGGTGCTTTTGCCTGCCCCATTCCCATTCGCCCCTTAAGATCCATTCCAATTCGCTCGTGCGATTCATTTGCAACGAAGCGACGAGGCGTTGGTATCGAGCGAAAAAAATCGGGTCAATGCGATTGGGTCGTCAGGATGCTTGAATACGTCCAGATCAAAACGATTCTAACTCCGCGATTTGAAATCGTTCTAAATTCAAATTTGAAGCGTTCTAAACTGAAGCGAGGAAATGCCCATAAATCGCGCTCGCATAGAAATATCGAATCGATGCTGGGCAGCTTCATCAGCGAAAACAGCTCGTCGACGGGTTGCTGCGCGATCAGCCGCAAGCGACTACGTTGATCCCGGTTGCACGAACAGCGTTGCAATTTGAAAAATTGCACGTGCAACGCCACGGTGTCTGCGATGCTCGTCCGCCAAAAATTGCCTGATGCTTACTTGGCTGCCACGCTTCCCGGAGGTTCGGCAAAACCCTTGATCCGCTCCTTGACGTCCCTGAGCGTCCCGAGGCTGGTTTCTATGGCCGCGTCAGGAATATCCTGCAGCACGTCCGTCGCGATGGCGTCGCGCAGGCTGTCGAGATCGTCGACCAGTTGGCGGCCGCTGGCCGTAAGAAACAAACGATTGGCGCGGCGGTCTTTGGGATCGGGCCTGCGCTCCAGCAGACCGTGCTCGACCAGACGGTCGAGCAGGCGCACCAGCGAGATCGGCTGCAGCTCAAGCGTGTCGGCCAAATCGACCTGCGACAATCCCTCTTGCTGCCGCAACCGAAACAGCACGATCCACTGCGCGCGCGTGGTGCCGCGTCCCTTGGCACGGTGGTCGATGAAGTTGCGCAGGAGACGCGAGCTTTCGACGAGTTGCGCGATCAGCTGGCGTTTCAGATCGAGAGACATAAGCCGTGAAATCCTTAGTCGTGACGCCCTTGGAAAGCTTTCCAAAAGTTTAGGATTCTCAAGTCATAGTGTGTGTACACATTAAGTGCACGCATATTATATCTTTTGCCAGTGGGAACCGTTTTAAAGACCCATCACTTGTTTTTTGAACGCATGAGCTCCCATGACCAGATCGCGGACCATCCGATGGATATTGCCGATCGCCGCGGTGGCCGTGGCGGGGTATTTCGGCTGGCAGAGATTTCACGGTCCGGACCCGGCAGCTGAAACCGCTCAAAAGCCGGCCGCTTCTTTACGCAGCACCGCCGTTCCCGTCTCTATCGCGCCGGTCGTGAAGGCTGATTTTCCGGTCTATCTCAGCGGGCTCGGAACCGTGCAGGGCTTCAACACCGTTGTAGTGCGAACCCGGGTGGACGGGCAGGTCGACAAGATCGCCTTCAAGGAAGGCCAGCTGGTCAACCAGGGCGACCTCCTGGCCCAGATCGATCCGCGGCCATTCGGGGCGGCGCTGGATCAGGCCAAGGCCAAGAAGGCCCAGGACGAGGCCAATCTCGCCAACGCCAATCTCGACCTGCAGCGCTACACCAAGCTCGGCGAATTCGCGACGAGGCAGCAGACCCACACCCAGCGTTCCACTGTCGCGCAATTGACAGCGCAACTCGCGGCCGACGATGCGGCGATCTCCAACGCGCAAACACAACTCGATTACACCACCGTCAGGGCGCCAATCTCGGGCGTCGCCGGCCTTCGCCAGGTCGACCAGGGCAACATCGTCAACGCCGCCACGCAAACCGGAATCGTGACGATCGCCCAGATCGAACCGATCGCGGTGATCTTCACCGCGCCGGAAGACCAGTTGCCCTACATCAACGAAGCGCAATCGGCGCAGCCGCTCAAGGTGATCGCGCTGACGACCGACGGCAAGAAGACGCTGTCCGACGGGGTTTTGTCGGTGGTCAACAATCAGGTCGACACCACCAGCGGGACTATTCGCCTGAAGGCGGTGTTCGACAACAAGAACCACGCATTGTGGCCGGGGCAGTCGGTGTCTACCCGGCTTCTGGTGAGGACGCTGAAGGATGCCACGGTGGTACCGGACGATGCGATCCAGCACGGCGCCGACGGCCTCTACGCCTACGTCGTCAATCAGGACAACAAGGCTGAGCTGCGCAAGATCAAGGTCAGCCAATCGATCGATGGACGTTCGGTGGTCGATGAGGGCTTGTCGCCAGGACAACAGGTGATCACGGCAGGGCAATACCGGGTGCAGCCCGGCACCCTCGTCAGCACGGCGGTGGCGAGTTCGGACGCAGCGCAAACCAAGGTCACGCCGGAATGAACGAGGGCATTTCCGCACCTTTCATTCGCTATCCCATCGGCACCTCGCTGATGATGGCGGGTATTCTTTTCGTCGGCCTGGTCGCTTATCCGCTGCTGCCGGTGGCGCCGCTGCCGCAGGTTGACTTTCCGACCATTCAGGTCGCCGCCAGCTTGCCCGGTGGCAGCCCGGAAACCATGGCTTCCTCGGTGGCGCAACCGCTCGAGCGCCAGCTCGCCCAGATTCCCGGCGTCGCCCAGATGACATCGACGAGTTACCTGGGAACGGCGGCGGTCACGATCCAGTTCGACCTCAACCGCAGCATCGACGGCGCCGCCAACGACGTGCAGGCCGCGATCAACGCGGCCAGCGGCCAGTTGCCCAAGAACCTGCCCTCGCCGCCGACCTACCGTAAGGTCAACCCGGCGGATTCGCCGATCCTGCTGCTATCGGCGACGTCTGACACCCTGCCCCTCACCACCGTCAGCGACGCCGTCGATGCGCAACTCGCGCAGCAGATCAGCCAGATCTCCGGCGTGGCGCAGGTCACGATCGGCGGCCAGCAAAAGCCATCGATCCGTATCCAGGTCGATCCGGCGAAACTGGTTGCCAAGGGCCTGTCACTCGAGGATGTCCGCAGCCAGATCGGGATCACGACCGTCGACAGTCCGAAAGGCAATATCGACGGGACAACACGCGCCTATACGATCTACGCCAACGATCAGCTGCTGCAAGCCAAGGACTGGAACGACGTCATCATCGCCTATCGCAATGGCGGCCCGTTGCGGGTTCGCGATATCGGCCAGGCCGTGACGGGACCGGAAGACGCCAAGCAGGCGGCATGGGCTAACGGAAAGCGCGGCGTGTTTCTGGTGGTCTTCAAGCAGCCGGGCGCGAACGTCATCGAGACCGTGGACAAGATCAAGGCGACGTTGCCAAGGCTGGTCGCCGCGATCCCGCCGGCGATCAAGATCGACCTCATCAGCGATCGCACGACGACCATTCGCGCCGCCGTCGAGGACGTGCAATTCACGCTGCTGCTGACCATCGCGCTCGTCGTCATGGTCATCTTCATCTTCCTGCGTAGTTTCTGGGCGACGGTGATTCCGACCGTGACGGTGCCGCTCGCATTGCTCGGCGCCTGCGCGCTGATGTGGGTATTCGGCTATACGCTCGACAATCTGTCGTTGATGGCGCTGACCATCGCCGTTGGCTTCGTGGTCGACGACGCCATCGTGATGCTGGAAAACATCACCCGCTATATCGAGGAAGGTGAGAAGCCGCTGGCCGCGGCGTTCAAGGGCGCCAGCGAGATCGGCTTCACGATCGTGTCGATCAGCATCTCGCTGATAGCGGTGCTGATCCCGCTGTTGCTGATGGGCGGCATCATCGGGCGGCTGTTCCGTGAATTCGCGGTGACACTGGCGATGACGATCTTCGTCTCGATGGTGGTGTCGCTGACGCTGACGCCGATGATGGCGTCGCGCTTCCTGCGCGCGCACAGCGAGACGCAGCATGGCCGCTTCTATCAATGGAGCGAGCGCGCTTTCGACGCGATGCTGCATGGCTATGAGCGTAGCCTCGACCTGGCCATGCGGTGGAGCAAGACGACGCTCTTGATCTTCTTCGCGACCCTGGCATTGTCGGTCTATCTGTTCGTGATCATTCCCAAGGGATTTTTCCCCCAGCAGGATAACGGCCTTATTACCGCCACGTCCGAAGCCGGACAGGATATTTCCTTCGCCGCCATGAAGCAGCGCCAGGAAGAGCTCGGCAAGATCATCATGGCCGACCCCGACGTCGCCAGCGTGGCCATGGCGATCGGAGGCAGCGGCAGGGCCGGCAATAACGGCAACCTGTTCATTACGCTAAAACCGCGCAATGAACGCAAGGCAAGCGCTCAGCAGATCATTGCACGGCTGCGTCCCAAGCTCGACAAGGTCGAAGGCGCGCGCCTGTTCATGCAGGCGGCGCAGGACGTGCGCCTCGGAGGCCGACCGACCCGGACGCAGTTTGAATTCACCCTGCAGGATGCCAACCTAGCCGAATTGAACGAATGGGCGCCGAAGATTTTGGGCAAAATGCAGACTCTGCCCGAGTTGCGCGACGTCGCGACCGACCAACAGAGCCAGGGCACAACGCTTCAGCTCAGCATCAATCGCGATACCGCGGCGCGCTACGGTATCCAGCCCCAACTCATCGACGACACGCTTTACGACGCGTTCGGCCAGCGCCAGGTCACCCAGTATTTCACCCAGCTCAACAGCTATCACGTGATCCTGGAAATCCTCCCCGAGCTGCAGGGCAACATCGACACGCTCAGCAAGATCTATGTCAAATCGCCGACAACGGGCGATCAGGTGCCCTTGTCGACATTCGCCACCTGGACCAGCGTGCCGGTCCGTTCGCTCTCGATCAGCCATCAGGGCCAATTCCCGGCGATTACGATCAGCTTCAACCTCGCGCAGGGCGTAGCGCTCGGCCAGGCGACCAACGCCGTGCAGAAAGCGATGGTCGAGCTCGGTGCACCCGCCACGCTCAACTCGAGCTTCCAAGGCACGGCGCAGGCGTTCCAGCAGTCGCTCGGCACCATTCCGCTCTTGATCATGGCGGCGCTTGTCGTGGTTTATCTGATCCTCGGCATTCTCTACGAAAGCTACATTCACCCGCTGACTATTCTATCGACGCTCCCCTCCGCCGGCGTTGGCGCGCTCGCGATCCTGATGATGTTCGGATACGACTTCAGCCTGATCGCCTTGATCGGCATCATTCTCCTGATCGGCATCGTCAAGAAGAACGGCATCATGATGGTCGATTTCGCGATCTCGGCCGAGCGCGACGAGCACCTGTCGCCAGAAGATTCGATCCGCAAGGCGGCGCTGCTGCGCTTTCGCCCGATCATGATGACGACGATGGCGGCGATGCTCGGCGGCGTGCCGCTGATGCTCGGCACCGGCACCGGATCGGAAATCCGTCAACCGCTCGGCTACGCCATGGTCGGCGGCCTGATCGTCAGCCAGGCGCTGACGCTGTTCACGACGCCGGTGGTGTATCTCTATCTCGACCGGCTCTCGAATACGTTCACAGGCTGGGGGCGATCGGTAAGCGCAGATCGCGGGCAAGCGGCCGGCGAACGAGACTCTGTCAAGCAAGCCGCGGAGTAACCCCACTCCGAATGCGCTTCGGCATCGTCCAAGGCTTCCGTTCGCAATTTCCGTCAAGCGCGGAAAATCAGTGGTGATGATGCTGCATTGGTGCAGCCTGACCGCCATACCCGCGCAACTCGGCATAGCGCTGCATCTGGCCGGGGCTCAAAAGCGCGACCGTCGACAGGTGATACTTGAGATGGGTTTCGCGAAGAGCGCCTTGTGTCGCCGCGACGGCCGCGGTTGATTTCTTCAGACTTTCCGGTGTCACGGTGTGGCTGGTGAATTGGTTGTCCAGATCCGCTTCCTGCTCGATCAATTTGGCGCCCAGCAACACCGCTTCAGCCTTCATGGAATCGAACAGCCGTTGAACGCCGGCGCGCTGATCCGTCGACAGGTTGAGTTTGTCGGCCAGTTCCAGCACGTGGGACGGCCCGGGGTAGCCATTCAACTCGGCGGCAAGCGCCAGCCCCATGCCACGACCGGCACCAAGGTCCGCCACCTGCTGTTCGGACAATGCCTTGATCGATCGCGTCTGCATCCCGGCGTAAGGCGTCTGGGCGTTGGTCGCCGAGGCAGACGTCAAGACCAACGCGGCGCAGATCCATCTTCTCATATTCGCTCCGTTTGCTTGCTTTGCCGCGTTTTTCTTTCGCGATCGCTCGCAGGATATCGTCAATCAAGCCGCGTTGCGAGCGTCAGTCGGTGCCGAGATAGGCCTTCTGTACCTGCGGGTCTTCCGCCAGCGCCGCCGCGGTGCCGGACAAAACGCTTTTGCCGACCTGCAGCACGGTGGCAAAATCCGATACCTCGAGCGCGAGCTCGATGGATTGCTCCGCAAGCAGGATCGTCAGTCCCTCCCGGTGCAGCCGACCAAATGTCTCGTACATCGACTCCACCACGGCAGGCGCCAGGCCCAGCGACGGCTCGTCCAGCATCAGGAGTTTGGGATCGCTCATCAAAGCGCGGCCGACCGCCAGCATCTGCCGCTCGCCGCCGGACATGGTGCCGGCGCGCTGGCTTCGCCGCTCCCTGAGTTTCGGAAAGATCTCGTAGACGCGATCGAGCAGCGCTGCGGTGCGCGACCTGTCGCGCAGCGGGGTTGCGCCCAGCAAAAGATTATTCTCGACGCTTTGCTGCACGAACAGCCGCCACCCTTCCGGTGACAGCGCGAGCCCTTTGCACGTCAAGCGACACATCCGATACGCCGATCAGGTCACCGTAGCGAACTTCCAGATGCTCGATCTTGAGCAAAGGCGCGGTCATGTCGCGGGCCCGCCCATCAGCTCAATCGGCGTATGGCCGGCGGCGGCCTTGGCCGCGCGCTTGCCCAGATAGGCTTCGATCACCGCCGGATTACCGGTGACCTCGCGCGGACTGCCGCGCGCGATCTCCTTGCCCTGGTGAAACACCACCACCCGGCTCGCCAGCGACATGATGACTTCCATGATGTGCTCGACAATCACCAGGGTGATTCCGGAACGATGGATGTCGCGCACGAGATCGATGGCGAGTTGCACCTCACGCTGGGTCAGGCCCGCCATGGCTTCATCGAGCAGCAGCACCTTCGGCTCGGTGGCGAGCGCACGGGCTATCTCGAGTCGCTTGCGGCCGGGCGTGCCGAGCGAACGTGCCGGCGCGTCCGCGAGCCTGCTCACGCCGACCCGCGCCAGTACTACGCGAGCGCGGGTTTCGGCTTCCGCGCGATGCGAGGTCCGCAGAAACGCGCCGATCATCACGTTCTCCAGCACCGACATGCCTTCGAAGGTCTGCGGCACCTGGAACGTGCGGGCGAGCCCGA
>WNGJ01053228.1_pt1 | contig 10286 bp, 11 predicted proteins | sample 5400611 | NCBI WGS metagenome assembly WNGJ01 (sample SAMN13153375, study PRJNA577476) | soil metagenome | isolation source: 40 cm soil or saprolite under Garry oak tree replicate 1 | place: USA:California | collected 2016-06-15
CGCCATTTCCGGCGGCCATTTGCCGAAGCAGGATACGGCGCTGGCGGCTGCAGCCCTGCTTGGCCTTTTGATCGAAGGCTCGATCGGACCGCTGGCGCCGCCCGCGGCCGGGCGCGAGCGCGAACTTGTGCAGTCGCTGGCATTGACTGCGTTGCGCGCGCTCGGCGTTTCCGACGCGCGGGCGCGCGGCCTCGTCGTGCAAACGATGATCAAGGTGGAGTGAGCGAGCTTCAGGATTCACAACTGTTTGGCCCGACCGCGGGCTGTATCCTCGGCAGATTGGTTGCACTTTCGCCCCGTCGAATTCGACCGGCAGCGGGGGTCCGCGATGAGAAGGGCAACCGATCGCTCTGCGACCGAACCTGACCTTGACCTAAATCAAACACTCCACGTCTTGTCGTTGACACATTCTCCCATGTAAAATCGAAAGGCTGTCTTGAGAAAAGCTTGACCGAGCAAACAGTAGCAGACGAGCGCGAAGTCTCGATCGCAACAATGCGACCAACGTTGCGGGAGCAACGGTTAGCATTGGCAGTCATCGGAATGCTATCCCTTGGGTTCGCAGCCATCGCTCCCTTCGCGGCCAAGCAAGTGGTGCAGGTTGGCAGTTTTGTCCCGACCGTCCAGGCGATTATATTCGTCACCAATCTCACCACCGCAGTTCTGCTCTTTAGTCAATTCTCGATCCTCGGCTTACGTGAGCTCCTGCTGCTGGCCAGCGGCTATCTTTTTTCTGCGTTGATTGTTATTCCGCATGCCCTTTCCTATCCCGGCGCATTTGCACCGAAAGGTCTGCTTGGTTCTGGAATTCAGGCTACCCCCTGGCTTTATACCTTTTGGCATTTGGGCTTTTCTGCAGTCGTCCTTTGCTATGCCTGTCTGTTAGATAAAAATTCCAAGAAGTTATTTATTCACGATTCAGGCATGCCGGCCATCTGCTTGAGTACGGGGATCGTAGTTACGCTGGTTTGCGCGCTCACCTGGAGCGTTGCGGCGAAAGAAGAATATTGGCCGCATCTGCTTGCCAATGAGGTCGAGTTCACACCTTTGACTAACTACATCGGCACAATTCCATTGGTGACGAGTGTGCTCGCGTTCGTAGTGCTTTGGATTCGTCGACGCTCCGTGCTCGATCTGTGGCTGGCCGTCGCGATCTTTGCGACCGTGGTTGAACAGGCAGTAGCGTGTCTGTTTATCGTCAGCCGATACAGTGTGGGAGCCTACGCTGTCCGGACATTCTCGGTCATCGTTTCGACAATAGTCTTGTCCGCGATGCTCTTCGAATTTGTTCGGGTGTATGCAAGTCTCGTACGCACGAACCAGATGCTCTGGCGTGAGCGTGAAAACAAATTGACGAACCTGGAGGCGGCAGTTGCGGCAATCACGCATGAGGTAAGACAGCCACTGACGGGTATCAGTACCAAAGGCGCCGCTGCGCGACGATACCTCGAGCGAGAGCCGCCCAATATCGATCGAGCACAAGCAATACTTGACGAGGTAGTAAGCGCCGGCTTTCGCGCCGATGAAGTGCTTAAGAGCGTCCGCGCGCTGTTCCGAACGACAAACCAGGAGCAACAGCCAATTGATTTAACTGAACTGACTCTTGAAGCAATACGGATTATGCACAGAGAACTGGCTCGAAACGGTATTACCGTCAACACACAGCTAACCGATGAACTTCCGCCTATCATGGGCCACAGGGGTCAGCTGCAGCAGGTGCTTCTTAACTTGATCGAAAACTCGATCGACGCGATGAGAGCCATTACCGATAGGAGTCGAGTTATCCGCGTCGGGACTGAGCTGCAGAGCGCCGAGGCAGTTGTAATCTCAGTAGAAGATTCCGGTCCCGGAATCGAACGGAAGGAAATGACCAGCATCTTTGATGCGTTTGTTACGACGAAGGCAACTGGAATGGGATTGGGTCTGGCGATATCTAAAATGATTATTGAACGTCATGGCGGTCAAATTGTCGTGGTACCTGGCGCTAATAATGGCGCACACTTCCGGATCACGCTACCGATCAAAACGGCAGCTCTCACTACGTAGCTGGGACATGAATGGCCGCTTTGGGTCAAACCCGGACGAGACCCGATGTCCGCTCAGGCGCCGATGTCGGGCTCAAAGCGGACACGGCTGGATGCAAAACCAAAAAACGGCCTCGTGACGAAGGGCGTGAACTACCGATAGATCTCGTCAGGGATTTCCTGTCGGGGCAGAGCATTCGCATCAGTCGTCTCTTCCAACTTAAGCACGTTCACTGTGCGGTTGGTTTCGTCATTCGATGCGGTCGCCACTTGCGGAAGGTGCGCCGTCGCGATTGTTGCGACAAGCACGGCAGCCAGAATTGCCGATCCGAAAATGATGTAGCGCATGGATTGCTCCTTGCGTTGGCCCCCTGCAAAGGCCTAGGTAACGGCAGTCGTCAAAAAATGCTGTGACTGATGGCACAGCGAAAAAGCTTTCATCTCCCGCGTTCGCATCGGGTGGACATTCCTCGGCGCCATCTCGATGTTTGTTAAAAGCCAGAAGCGGACATTCGAGCGTTCATTCTGCTAGTCTTCGTTCCTACTGTTCCGCCGCTTGGTCATGGTCATGAACAAACTATCAAAACCCACTCGCCGCAGAATTCTGCTCAACACCGGTATCCTTGCCGCCGGATGGGAGCTTTCCTATACGGACGCTGTCCTGACACAAGAACTTACGCCGACGCCGGCCTGTCGCGATGGCGATGAACCGACAGTCGGTGAGACCGAGGGGCCGTTTTTCAAACCAAGATCGCCGGAGCGCAATGACCTTCGCGTGCCCGGCGCTGGGGGTCGTCCGCTCGAACTTTCTGGCTTTGTGCTGACGAGACGCTGTCGGCCGCTTCGCGGTGCGGTGGTCGATCTCTGGCATGCTGATGACAAGGGCGAATACGACAATATCGGCTTTCGATATCGTGGCCACGTCACCACTGGACTCGACGGCGCGTTTCGTTTCCGCACCATCGTGCCAGAGCTTTATGCCGGTCGCACCAGGCACTATCACGTCAAGGTTCACTCGCCGGGCAGCCGTCTATTCACCACGCAACTGTATTTCCCCAACGAACCGGCGAACCTGCGCGATGGCCTGTTTCAGCGCGAATTGCTGATGCGGGTAGCTGCCGCCGGCGACGGTCTCACTGGCCGGTTCGATTTCGTGCTCGATATTCGTTAGCAGGTTTGCGTCGCTGTCTTGAGCGGGCGACGTCCGCTGACCTCCAACCTAAGGCATGATACCGTTCCGTTATTGCAGGCGACCTGATCCCATCGGACGGGGCAAATGACAGTCGACGCCGGAAGACGGCGATTCATTTCCGCGCTCGGCAGGACGGCGCTCGGCTTATCGCCCGCCGCCGTCACCGCAACAATTGCGGCGCTATCAAGTGCATCGGCTTTTGCCGCGGCCACTGTCGCGGCTTCGAACGGTGCAGCGCATACGGTAAAGTTCCACGACGGCACCATCGTCCCGGCCCTTGGTCAGGGCTCTGCTTATCTCGGGCAGGGAAGACATCCGCGAGCTGTTGAGGAAGAAGCGCTGCGTACCGGCGTTTCGCTTGGGATGACTTTAATTGACACGTCGGACGATTACGGCAATGGCCGCTCCGAGAAATTGATCGGCCAAGTGATTGCCGACCAGCGCGACCGCGTATTCCTGGTCTCTAAGGTAGAGCCCGATCACGTCGCAAAAAACGGCATCGCGCGCGCTTGCGAAGCGAGCCTCGCCCGTCTCGGTACCGATCACCTCGATCTCTATCTGCTGCACTGGCGAACTCCGGATACCGATCTCTCCGCTGTGGTGGCGGGGTTCGAGAATTTACGAGCAACTGGCAAGATTCGCGCTTGGGGCGTTTCTAATTTCAAAGTCCGCGACATGGAAAAGCTCTTCCATGTTCCACGCGGCGACCGCTGCGCGACCAACCAGGTTCGTTACAACGTCGCCGACCGCGGCATTGAACATGACCTGCTGGCATGGTGCGAGCAGCGCGGCATGCCGGTGATGGCCTATTCGCCGCTCGGCGGCCCCGGCGCCAGCGTACTGCGTGATCCCGCACTTGCGCGTATTGCCGCAGCACACGGTTGCTCGGCAGCCGCCATTGCGCTGGCCTGGACCATCCGCAGCGGCAACGTCATTGCAATTCCCGAATCTGGTTCCGTCGCGCATGTAAAGGAGAACGCCGTCGCGCTCTCACTATCACTGACGTCGGAGGAGCTTCTCGCACTAGATGCAGCGCATCCACCGCCCCGGACCATATCTCGGTACGTGCGTAACCAGATACGCGCTCACAATGTCTCAAATGGGTCGGTAAAATACATCAGTCCGGTTTCGCGGGTGAGGACGAGGGACGTTGTAGGTCATCATCGGGCGACGAATGCCCTTAAGCGTGAACTCCCCAACAGGTTCTAGCGCTACCGCGCTTTGTCGAGTAAACGCCAGTAGCCGCCGTGTATGAAAACAAAGATTGGCGATGACCAACTGGTCGGTGCCGGAAAAATGTCGAGCCTTCGGGCTCGCTTGCGCCATAGGGAACAGCGAGGCGGCAAGGAAGGCGCGCACGTATACGCGCACTCTCGGAGGCGTAGCGGGCCAGGATCGGCGTGATGTCCGGCACGGTCGCGCGTGCGTTTAGTTGGCGCTCAAGCTCTGCTTGATCGTAGTAACGGTACACGAGAGTCATAACTGGTCCTCCGACTAAGGAGGCTCTAGGCAATGCAGAAAGGTGTGGCAATCGACTTGTGCTAGGAATCGCAGTGAGGCCGATGTCCGCTATGGGCCATAAGGCGACATAAACGGTCCAGCGTCCGTAAGTCGATCGCGTTTGCTGGCCTATCGAAACAAATTATTGTCACCCAAAAGCAAGACTGCGGGGGTTTGGCGTCGGTACACACTGTCCCGTCCGGGTGGTTGGGGACTAACGAAAAAAACTTCAGGGACTTCGGGCAGCAAAAAAAGCCCATGGACTGGGACGGCGCGATGCTGACACGAACTGCGCCGTCCCGGCTTCCTCTATTTCTCACACACACACACACACACACCGGCCATGGATATTAAACGCGAGAACCCGGCACCGATCTGTCCTCATTGCGGAGAGTCAACGCGTCTGGCGCTGACCATTCCTGGTAGCGGTACGCTGCCCAGCCTGCACACCTACTACTGCAAGGGATGCGGGGCGGCGGTACTGAGGCGAGCCGGGGGAGCGGCCGTCCGGGTCCGCTTAGTCTGTTCGCCTCATTGTGGCAGTCAGGCGCGAGGCAAAGGAGGATTGGGCTCGCTGATCGCATGCCTAGCGCAGTGACCCGTCTCCACATGGCTAATCGAAAGAAATTCCCGCGGCGCATTGGCGTGAGCGATCTTGCCAGCGAGAAGCTAGGCAGCCAGGTTCTTGTATTTAATGACGACGAAGTTATTGAGCTGCTGAGGGCAGCAATTGAACGTGAAGGAAATCAAGGGGCTTTTGCGATGCGTCACGGCCTCGAACGCACCTCAGTCAACCAGATTTTGAATCGTAAAAAACCGGTGAGCGGCGCTGTTCTGAAAGCTCTCGGACTTCGGAAAGTTTACGCGTCAGAATGAGCGAGACGATTATGCCAGAACGTCACTTTCCGCCGCCTTGGTCCGTCATGGAAATATCGGCGTGTTTCATTGTATGTGACAGCGCAGGGCAGAAAATGGCCTATGTCTATTTCGCGCAAGGGGCTGGTCGCCGAGCGGCTGCGAAATTGTTGACTAAGGACGAGGCTCGACGGGTTGCCTACCACATAGCCAAGCTGTCGGAACTTTTGAGCAAATAAAAATGGCCCCGGCCGCATAAATCAAACGCGTGCCCTGCCTGCCGCAGTGATGGCGCGAAGATTTCTGGCCGGGCCAATCAAACCAAAGTCAATCAATGACGATGTCTCACCGGCTGCGGCTGGTTCAACATCGAAATCCAGTAGTACAAGCCGCACGTCCAAGCTTCCAAATAAGTCAGTTGTCGGTTATCGCGAAAGTTGACGACCATGCCGATCAATCAGGAAATTGCGACCAGCGGAAATCGGGTTCGTTCATGTCCGTTGAGGGTCAGACTCGGACTTTGGACAATGTCCGCGTTACGTCCGTTAAGCTCCTGATAGCGGACTCAAAGCGGACATCACGTGAGGTCAGTTCGGGGTCATAAACGGGCGTCGCACTCATTCAGGCGTAGCAGCGGACGACGCTACATTACGAACCCCGCCGAGTGCATTTGCTCGAGCTGGCTTATAGCCTTCGGCTTCCGTTCCAGGGCTGCGAGAAAGCGCTCAGCCCAGTGTTGGATGTCGTTGTGTGAGAGCACTCGGAGCAGCGAGTTGTACCGTTCCCGTCGCTCGGCCAATGGCATCGATAGCGCCTGAGCGATGGCCGCGGCAACGCTGTCGGGATCGTAAGGATTGACCAGCAGCGCGGCTTTGCACTCATGAGACGCGCCTGCGAATCGCGACAGGATAAGTACACCCGGATCATTGGGATTCTGCGAGGCGACATATTCCTTGGCGACGAGATTCATCCCGTCACGCAATGGGGTCACCAGTCCAACCCGGGCGGCACGATAAAGCCCGGCCAGAGTCGAATGACTGTAGGGATGGTTGATGTAACGGATCGGCGTCCAGTCCGCCTCACCAAAGGCACCATTAATGCGTCCGGCAGCCGAGCCAATGTCCCGCTCAATATCGGCATATTCCGGAATCTCGGTCCGGCTCTTGGTCGCGATCTGTAAATAGGTCACTTTGCCCAGCCATTGCGGCTGCCTTTGCAGGAATAGCTCAAATGCCGACAGCCGATGGCCAATTCCTTTGGAGTAGTCCAAGCGATCGACCCCGATGATGAGCGCCCGGCCCGCGAGGCTCGTGATCACGCGCTTAACGAACGGCAAGCGCACTGAACGCTGGGCAAGCTCGGCAAAAGCCGCGGTCTCGATGCCGACCGGGAACACGCCGATCCGCATCGTGCGGTCGCCAACGACGAAATTGAAATCGCGGCTGGGTAGGCCGCATTCGCGCGTGAGATAACGGCTGAAATTAAACGCGTCATCGCCGGTTTGGAAGCCGACGAGATCGTATTCGCAGAGTGATGGAATAAGACGCTCGTGGTTTGGCAATGCAGTCAGTATTTCCGGCGGCGGGAACGGAATGTGAAGAAAAAAACCGATGCGATTGTTGTGCCCGCGCTCGCGCAGCGCCTTGGCGAGCGGGATCAGGTGATAATCATGCACCCAGATGAAGTCATCCGGCGCGAGCACCTCGTGCAACTCGCGTGCGAAGTGATCATTGACACGCAGATAGCCGCTCAGATCCCGGCGTGAGAACTCGGCGAGATCGACGCGGTAATGCAGGATCGGCCATAGCACACGATTTGTGAAGCCATTGTAGTATTCCTGGTGGTCTTCTTTGGAGAGATCGAGCGTGATGTAGGTAATTTCGTCATGCTCGACCTTCTGTGTGGCAATCTTAGTGTGCGTAGGGGCGACCTTTCCGCTCCACCCGAACCAAATGCCAGTTTTGTGCTTAAGTGCGGCCTCGACAGCAACTTCAAGCCCGCCGGCGCGCGCCTTGGCATTTTTCTCGGGAATCGCGACTCTATTCGAGACGATGACGAGCTGTCCCAATAGCGGTCCTCTCCGCGACATTGATTGACCTTCATTAAATAATCCACCGTTAATGGTAGTTGGGAGTTGGCGCTGACGCCAGCAGGGTGGCCCGTAGACGGTAGATAACCTAGCCGCAGGTTGACTATACAGCCTCCAGAGGCTGGTCGTTGTAACGGGTCAATCAGGTCATTCTTTAGCGATTGACGATGTATAGGGCACGTCAGCTTTACCCCTAACTGTGCGGAAGTCTGAGCGGTTGCGCGAAATCAACTTCAAGGGCCAAAAGCGGACATTTCGGTTGGTTTATTCGATTACATCGTCCGCAATGGAGAAAACGCCCGATGGGATGGTCAGCCCAAGGGCTTTGGCAGCCTTGAGGTTGACAACCAACTCGAATTTTCGTCGATCGCAGGACCGGCAAGTCGGCGGGTTTCTCGCCCTTGACAATCCGACCAGTGTAAACGCCTGCTTGGCGATAAGCATCAGCTAGGCTTGGTCCGTAACTTATCAGACCACCGACGTCTGCGAAGTCGCGATACTGGTACATAGCGGGTACGCGCTGTTGCGCGGCCAACGTCACGATCCGTTCGCGTCGGGAGTTAAAGAATTCACCGGCGCCGACGACGAGTGCGCGTATTTGGAGTTTACGCCGCCTTCTGCATGTCACTCGTTTGGGATTCGGCTCGCGGATCGGTCGAGTTTACGAGTGAACCGATAGTCGTCACTGCGGGTAACAAATCGTGCAGTAGACCCAGTCGCTTCGATATCAATTCGGAACTTAACTGGGTGACACCGGTGATATTGTGACCGGGCCGATTAAGGCTCTCGACGAGCCCAAGCATGATCGGGTCGCCAGCCGTCTCGAAGACGATCGGAATGGTCGTAGTCGCGGCTTTAGCTGCAACGGCCGCAGGCGTAGTGGTCGCTGCGATGACGATCACCTGTTGTCGCACTAGATCAGCTACCAGTGCTGGAAGCCGGTCATACTGACTTTCCGCCCACCGATATTCGATTGAGATGTTCTGATGCTCGATGTAACCCGTCTCGCTCAGGCCTTGCCGAAATGAAGCGGCCAAGCGAGCGAAGGCGTCGGGGGAACCACCATTTAGAAAACCTATTACCGGTATCGCAGGCCGCTGTGCGCGTGCTGCAACCGGCCATGTTACCGCCGCGCCGCCAAGAAGAGTGATGATTTCGCGACGCCTCATTCGATCACCTCGTCTGCCAACAATTGCATTTGATTGGAGATGGTCAGTCCCAGAGCCTTCGCGGTCTTGAGATTGACGACCAGTTCGAACTTGGTCGGTTGCTCAATCGGCAGATCAGCGGGATTTGCTCCCCTCAGGATCTTGTCAACGTAGCGAGCCGCTGACCGCCACATATCAATTTGGTTGGGTGCATAATCACCGGCTGCGAGTCAGAGCACGGCCACGCCTTCAGGTTCCAAAGCAGACCGACGCTTAGTCGTGCCGCGAGGAAATAAGCCAAGCCAACCGCTACTGCGAGCCCGATGCTATTTACCCATCGCCGAGCCAGATCATCGGCTGCGGATCGCTGAAATTGGCGGCCTAGCGGCTTCTCAAGCATATGCCGATACCCCCGCATACAGCTAATGGATCTCTTCTGGGCGTGGCGGGAAAAACACTTCCTCCCCATCAATCTTGTATGACGTGATCGCAACAAGACCGGACTTGCTCGTCAGCCATTCGTGCCAAATCCGCGCGTCGTTGATTTTCACTTTCGGCCACCTCGCGGGGTTCACCAGGATGCTGCCGTAGGAATTGAATAGCGCCGAATCACCTTGGGTGAGGATTTCAAGGCTCTCCCGGTTCTTGAAACTGGCCCAGGTGGCGCGGTCGGTCAGCGTATAGGCGTTCATGGCGGCGGCAATATTGAGCGTCGGTCCCATGCCCTGACCTAAATCCCGATACCACCCGCTATGTGGATCTGGCTGGATGCCAGCCGATTTCCACAAACGAAGCTCCACACGATTAGTGCCGCTGTCGTCGCCTCGGCTGGCAAATGGAGCCTTGGCGGCAGCGATTTGTGTCAGAGCTTTTCGCGCGCTATTGAACCCGCGAATACCAGCCGGATCGGTATTCGGACCAACGATGATGAAATCATTGTACATGACATGGCGCCGGTCGATGCCATAACCATCAGCAACAAACTCTTTCTCCCGGATGTGATCATGGACCAGCAAAGCGTCGGCGTCGCCGCGTCTGCCCATGGCAAGTGCCTGGCCGGTTCCGACAGCGACGACATCAACAGCAATACCGGTTGTCGCCCTGAAAACGGGCAAGATGTAACCGAATAGTCCGGAGTATTGCGTTGACGTCGTTGAACCGAGCGTGATGAAGCGATCTTGGGCTTCCGCGGTGCTGACGACAATGATTGATAGGATTAGGGCAACGACGCGGATCATGTTCTCAGCATATCAAAAAACTAGCACGTCCGGGCGGCCCTTGTGTGTGACATAAAGCGCGCAAGCAGCACGGTCGGGCTTTTGTCGCGGTACTGAAGTCCGCTTTGGGTCAGAAGCCGACATTCCGTCACGTCAATATGAGGTCCGCTTTGCCCCCAGAAGCGGACATTCCGATCACGTGATGTGATCACGGCGTAGCTGAGTTAAGGTCGCGTAGGTCAACTCAGTTATGTGCCTTAC
>WNGJ01016035.1_pt1 | contig 10284 bp, 9 predicted proteins | sample 5400611 | NCBI WGS metagenome assembly WNGJ01 (sample SAMN13153375, study PRJNA577476) | soil metagenome | isolation source: 40 cm soil or saprolite under Garry oak tree replicate 1 | place: USA:California | collected 2016-06-15
CCGAAGTACTCCGCCATGTTCGTGGACTGCGCGGTGCCCGTTGCCATCTCGAACTTCACGTCCGGGTACTTCTTCGCCGCTGCCACGATCGCCGGTTGGAAGCCGAAAGACGTGGCGAAGATGATCTTGTTGCCGTCTCGAATGAGGCTTTCGATGACCTGAGTGGTCTGCGGGCCTTCCGGCACGAGCTCCTTGTACGTCGTCTCGACCTTGGAGCCGAGTTGCTTCTGCACGTAGAGGCGGCCCTTGTCGTGTGCCTGCGACCAGCCGTTATCGTTGTGCGGACCGACGTAGATCCAGGCGGCCTTGAGGGCCGCCGCTTTTTTCTGCGGCCTCGCCGAACCGGTCGAGACGCCGAGCGCGAGGATCAACGCAGCGGCGAGCGCGAACGGCAGGGCGAGAGTGAACTTCCTTTTCTTCATGTCCTCTCCTGTCCCGGGGTGCCGCTCGCGACTATAGGGCTGCCGACGGGCGATGCCTAGTCGGGTCGTTCGGTGAGCCTTGCGAGGGCCCCGGCGAGTACGTCGACGGCCAGCTCGACGTCCGCCGGCAATGACTCCTCCTGCGGCGAATGGCTGATCCCACCGTTCAGGCTGCGGACGAAGAGCATCGCCGTCGGGACGCCTGCGCCCGCGAGCGTGGCCGCGTCGTGTCCGGCTCCCGAGGGGAGCTCGACGACGGACAGGCCCCGTTCTTGGAGCTCGGCGCGGAAGGCGCCGATCGCCTCTTCGGCCATCGGGACCGGCTCGAGCCGGAAGTCCGCGTGGAGCTCGAGCTCCGCGACGAGGCGGTCGAGGCGCGCCCGGTCGGGGGCGCGGGCATCGACCGAGACGCGCACCCGGCCGGGGATCACGTTGACCGCTCCGGGCTCGACGTCGACCACGCCCACCGTGGCCACCGCCCCCTCCACGGCCGTCGCGATGTCACGCACTTGCAGCACGTACTCGGCTGCAGCCACGAGCGCATCGACGCGGCCGTGCATCGGAACGGTGCCGGCGTGGACGACGTGTCCCTCGAAGGTGCGCTCGCCGCGCTCGATGAAGGCGGAGCTGCCGATGCAACCGCGCTCTTCGTCGCGGAAGACGACCACCGCGCCCGCGCCAACACGCTCGACCGCCTCGATCGCGGCGACGACCCCGAGCGCGCCGTCGAACTTCCCTCCGAACGGCACCGAGTCCAGGTGCGAGCCGGTCCAGACGCTCGGCCTTGCCGTGCGTCCGATGAGATTCGCGGCCTCGTCGATCTCAACCTCGAGCCCGGCCTCCCGCATCCACCCCGCGGCCAGGTCGTGCGCCCGGTCTTCGCCCTCGGTGCCGCCAACACGGTCGGCACCGACGCCACCGCCGATGGCGTAGAGCTCGTCGAGCCGCTCGTGCACGCGCACGGCGCGATCATCCCTCCTGGGCGTGACGCCACGGGACACGTACCGGTGCCAGGCACGGGTACGACTCTGTGACAGCTTCGCGCCGCGAGTCCGGAGGGTTGACCGGCTTCGGCCTCGGCGAGACGAGCAGCCCGTTCGTCTCGGGCCTGACAGCACGGGACACGTACCGGTGCCAGGCACGGGTACGAATCTGGGACGAGTTCGTGCCTAGAGGCCGAACGGGTTGATCGGCTTCGGGCTCGTCGAGACGAGCACGCTCTTCGTCTCGAGATAGAGCTCGACCGTCTCCAGGCCGAGCTCGCGGCCGAAGCCGGACTGCTTGTAGCCCCCGAACGGGATGCCCGGGAAGGCCGTATACGGCATGTTGATCCCGACGGTGCCGGCCTTGATCCGGCTTGCGACGCGGTGGCCGCGTGCGGGATCGCCCGTCCACACGGTCGCCATCAGCCCATACCGCACGTCGTTCGCGATGCGGATCGCATCTTTCTCGTCCTCGAACGGAATCACCGTGGCGACGGGCCCGAAGATCTCCTCCTGTGCGACCGACATCGGGCTCTCGACTCCCGCGAGCACGGTCGGGGGATAGAACGCACCCTTGCCGTCGCCGATCGCTCCCCCGGTGACCACTTCCGCGCCCTCGTCGCGTCCCTGCTCGACGAACCCGTGCACCTTGTCGCGATGCGCCGTGGAGATGAGGGAGCCGACCTGCGTCTCCGGATCGAGCGGGTCGCCCACACGTAGCTGCTCTGCGAAAGCGGAGAACCTGGCGACGAAGTCGTCGTAGATAGACCGCTCGACGAGAACACGCGAGCGCGCTTCGCAGCTTTGACCGGCCGAGTAGTAGATCGACCAGACCGAGCTGGGGATCGCATCGTCGAGGTTCGCATCGGCGAAGACGAGATTCGGGCTCTTGCCGCCGAGCTCGAGCGCGTGATCCGCTTGATCGGCCCTGACGCGAGCCGCATGATCTCGCCGCCCGTCTGCGTGGAGCCGGTGAACGCAACCTTGTCGACGCCCGGATGACGAACGAGATACGCGCCCGTCGTCTTTCCCGGCCCGGGAACGATGTTGACCGAGCCCGGCGGAAAGCCGACCTCCGCCGCGAGCTCGCCGAGCCGCAGCGCAGTCAGGGGCGTCGACTCGTCGGGCTTCAGCACGACGGAGCAGCCCGCGGCCAGAGCAGGCGCGAGCTTCCAGGTCGCCATCATTAGCGGGTAGTTCCACGGGACGATCTGGCCGGCGACGCCCACGGGCTCCTTCAGCGAGTAGAACAACAGCGAACCGCCGATCGGATTCGAGCGCCCCGCGATCGACGCGATTGCGGACGCGTAGAAGCGGAAGTTCTCGACCGCCTGGCTGACCTCTGCCTTGACCGATGAAATCGCCTTGCCGACGTTGCGCACCTCGAGCTCCGCGAGCTCCTTGCGGTTCGCGACGATCGCGTCGGCGAGCGCATGCAAAAGCCGCGAGCGCTCGGTCGGCGTTGTCTTTCCCCACGGTCCGTCGACGGCTGCGCGTGCCGCGTCCACCGCTCGATCGATGTCCGCCTCACCGGCCATCGCGGCACGCCCCAGCGACTCGCCAGTCGCGGGCTCGGTCAGGTCACGTACGTCCCCTGACGCAGGCTCCACGAGCTCGCCGTTGATGAAGAGCCCGTATTCGCGCTCGGTCGCGACCGCCATCGATGGCGAGGATACTGACTAGGGCAGCTTCGGCGGCAGCGCGGGAAGCGGCAGCTGCGTCACCTGGACGTCCGGCAAGGTGACCGGCGGCAGGGATAGCCCGGTGTCGACACTCGGGACCGTCAGGGCAGGCGGGCTCACCACGTCCGGCACGGACACCTGAAGCGGGAGTGGAAGCACCGGCGATGCCGTCGGACCAGTGCTCGCCGCCGGCGGAGCGGGCGGCGACGGGTCGGGGCGAATCGGAGTCGAGCCGGCATGAATCGGAGTCGGGCCGGCATGGACCGCGGGCGCCGACGTCGTCGGAGCCACGGTCGAGCTCTTGGGCGTGGAGGACCGACCTGCAGGCGTGCGCACCGTCTGCTGCGGAAGCTCGACTGCCGGCGCGAGCTTCGTCGCGGTCGCAGGCGTCGGCGCAGCCGGCGCCGGTGTCGTGTGCTCCTGAAATGCGGGCGCAACAGCGAGCGTCGCGGTCGTCGCAACGGTCGCGGCAGCAACGGCGAGCTTGGCGGGCGCGGCGCCGCCCCTGAAGAACCAGCCGAAGAGCTCGGCGATCGAGGCGACGGCGCCGCGACGGGACGGCTTCGTCCCGACACGCCCGAGCTCTGCGGCCACCGAACGGCGGGCGCGGAAGATCAGCGTCTCGACAGCCGCGACGGAAACGGCAAGCTCGACACTGATCTCCTCGTACGACAGTCCCTGAAACTCTCGCAGGAGAAGTGCGCGCCGCTGTCGCTCCGGCACCGCCGAGAGCGCACGCGTCAGATCGGCAAGCGAAACGGCGGTGCCGCGCTCCGGCGTCGCGAGCACGTCCTGCAGCGCGTCGAGATCTTGCGACGCCTCGACGCGTCCACGTCGCCGCGCGGACTGATGGCGGTTGTGGCAGACGTTCTGCGCAATCTTGAAGAGCCAGGCGAGCTCGTAGTCCGGAACGACGCCGCGCCCGAGGCCGCGTTGCGCGTTGAGGAACGTCGTCTGCACCGCGTCCTCGGCTTCCTCGCGCGAGCCGAGCCGGCTCAGGCAGAAGCCGAAGATCCGCGACGAGTGCCGCTCGTAGAGCAGGCGGGTCGCGTCAGCAGACGGGGCGTGGGCGAGGGCAGTGCTCAAGCACACTCACTCTGGAATGGAAAGGAACTTTTGGCAAGGGGGTGCCGTGGGCACCTGCGGCAAAGAGGCGCCCACGGCCTGGGGGAGGATCAGTGGAGAAGGGAGGAAGGCCTGGCGAGGTGGAAGCCCTGGCCGTAGTCGACGCCAAGAGTGCGGAGCAGCGCGAGATCCTCGTCGCTCGAGATGCCCTCGGCCACGATCGAGGCTCCGACGCCTCCGGCAAATCCGACGAGTGACGACGCGAGCGCCTCGCGGGCGGGGTCGCGCGCGATCTCCTGCGTCAGGCTCAGATCGAGCTTCACGATGTCGGGCGCGAGCCGGAGGATGTGGCGGAGGTTCGCGAAGCCGGCGCCGACGTCGTCGATCGCAAGCTGCGCCCCGCGTTCACGCAGAGGCGCGAGCGCAGCGCGCAGCGCGTCGTAGTCGTCGACCTGAGCGTGCTCCGTGATCTCGATCACGACTCGCTCTGCAACGTCCAGCAGCAGCTCACAGAAGCGAGCATCGAGCGCGGTGGCGGGCGACACGTTGAGCGCAATCGCGACGTCGGCGGGAAACTCGTCGAGGCGCAGCAGCGCCGCGCGCATCGCTGCGAGCTCGAGCTCGACACCCAGCCCGACCCCGGTCGCCTCGGCGAACCAAGCCGAAGGCGGCCGCATGGGCTCGGTCCAGAAGCGCGCAAGAGCCTCGAGCGAGACGATGCGGCAGTCGAGCAGGTCAAAGATGGGCTGGAACTCGATGTCCATGTGATCGGAGTCGAGGATCGCGCGAATGCGGGACCACTCCAGCTTGCGCTTCTCGCCCTCGAGCTGCTCTCGATCGACCTGATCCGCGACGATCTCCGCCAGCACGCGCAGAAAACGCACGTCGCGGTCGTTGAGGGACGGTTCGGCGGACCGGCTGAGGCAGCAGAGCGTGCCGTAGAGGGTTCCGTCCCAGAGCCGGATCGGAGCGCCGATGTACGCACCGATGCCCGCTTCGCGTGTTAGCGGGAGATCGGCGGTGCGCTCGTCCGCGGCGGTGTCGTGAATGAGATGAGGCAAGTCGCCTTGGGTCATGCGCTTGCAGTAGGTCTGCTCGACGGGAAGGCGCGTGCCGACCTGGAGGTCGAACCACTCGTTGTCGCCGTCCACCGCCTCTACGACGAAGTCGCCGTCGAACGCGCCGAGGAGAGCCAGGTCCATGTCGAGCGCTGCGCGGGCGAGCGAGAGGATCCGCTCGATTGCCTCGCTGGATCCGTCGAGGCTGAGGCGCGCGAGCTCGGAGAGCCCTTCGAGCGTCGGCGCAGGCTTCGTGGAGGCCACGCCGCTCATGAGGCGATGCTCGCTTCGCGCGGGACGAGCCGGGTGACGGTTGCCGTGCGTGGAGCGTCTAGGATTGCGTCGATCAGCTTGAGAGCGGGTGTGTCCTTCCCCAGGCAGCGCTCGGCGCCCGCTGCCAGCGCGTGGAACGCGATCTGAGGCGAGCGCGCCGCAGTGACCATCACGACGCGCGAGGCCGGCGAGACCCGTCGAACCCTTCGCGTCGCCTCGATGCCGTCCATGCTCGGCATGTGCACGTCCATCAGAACGACATCGGGCCGCAGCGCTTCGGCGAGCGAGACGGCCTCGACGCCGCTCGACGCCGACCCTATGACCTCGATGCGCTCGTCGATTCCGAGTGTCAGCATCAACGCCTCTGCGAACAGGGCGTGGTCGTCGACGACGAGGACCCGTACGACTTCCTTACGATCGGCTTCGCTGCTGTGTAGGTATCGCATTGGCGGAGAAGAACACGTTCTCTCCGCAAACTTGCGTCGCTACGCGCGGAATCACTCGTTCGAGGGAACGCGAACGTAGATAGCCGCCCTTGCGTCCAACCCCGCGCGCCGGAAGGAACGGTCTCGGTCGAGCCGCTGCTGGGGCTTGCTGCCGCGCGCGACGACGACGGCCGTTGCGTCGCGCAGCAGCGCATCCCCGGCCGGGTTGGCGTCGAGCCAGTCGAGGTACAGGCGCTGGTCGCGGCGCGAGAACGCATCGAGCGGATTCGCGATCCAGACGCGCCGCCCGTCGAGCGCCAGCTGCTCGGCGTCGATCCCGTCCGCGAGGATCGGCTTGCCTGCGGCCAGCCGTGCGGCCTCACTACGTACCCGCTCTCCGGCGCCGTACTGTTGCGGTGTCTGAAGCACCCCGAGGACGAGGAAGGCCGCCGGAACCCAGGCGCACAGCACGAGCGTGCGCGGCGACACCGAGAAATCGTGCAGGTACCGCTTCCCGAGACCCTGTGCGGCGGGAGCCGCGATGAAGCAGAGAAGCCAAACGCTGTTCCGCCCAGCGTGCAGCGTCAGCCCTGCGAAGGCCGCGATGCAGGCGAGCTCCCACACTCTCGAGCCGGAGCGGAACGCGAAGACCAGCAACGGGATTGCCAGCACGATGAAGAGAACGTCGAACGGCTTGCCGATTGACAGTGGCGCCCACAGCCCTTCGCCGCGCTGGGCAGCCTCGCTGCGGAGCACGCCGAGGTAATAGTGGCCGGAGTCCAGAAGCGCCGGGGTCAGGAAGAGCGCCGCGCAGCAAGCGACGAGGACACTGGCCGCGACCACGGGCTCCCGGCGCGCGCGCTCGAGCACGAGATAGGCGGCGGCGATCGCAAGCCCGACGAGCACCCCGCCGTGGAGGTTGGACCAAAGCACGATGAGCGGCACGAGCAGCCACACGCGCCGACTTGGCCTCCGGGACTCGGCGCGCAGCAGAAGCAGCGCCGCGCAGAACAACACCAGCGAGAAGAGCTGCGCGCGCACGATGAGGAAGGACGGGACCGCGGCGAAGAAGACCAGCATGAGCACCGCCGCGCTCGCGGCGTCGGACGCGCCCAGCGCACGCATACCGAGAGCGAGGAGCGTCAGTGCCGCGGTCACAGCGATGAGCTGCGCGACCAGAAAGCCTCGATCCCCGCCCACGACCTGGAGCGCGTGGAAGACGAGCTCGCCCAGGACCGGCACGTTGACCCAGTCCACCGACGGCGCCGCGGCATAAGGAACGCCCGCAGGGATCGAGCCCCGCTCGACAATCGTCCGGCCAAGCGCAGCGAGCCATCTGGCGTCAGCCCCGACGCTCCCGAGGAGCGCGCAGGCGCCCGCGCCTAGGGCGACGGCAAGCCAGGTAAGCCTGGAGCTCTGCGGCCTGGGCTCCATAGAAGAGGCATCGGCCTCGAAACCCGGCCACTGAAATTTCGGCTAGGAAACCCGCTCGAACAGGGCGGCCTGGCCCTGGCCCACTCCGACGCAAAGAGTCGCAAGGCCGTAGCGGCCACGGCGCCGCCGCAGCTCGTGCAGAAGGGAGACCACGAGCCGTGCTCCGCTCATCCCGAGCGGATGGCCGATGGCGATGGCGCCGCCGTTGACGTTCACCTTCTCCTCGTCGAGCCCCAGCTCCCTGATGACGGCAATGCTCTGCGATGCAAACGCCTCGTTCAGCTCCACCAGATCGAGCTCGTCCACCGACACACCCGCGCGATCGAGGAGCTTGCGCACGGCGGGCACCGGCCCGATTCCCATCACACGCGGGTCGACGCCCGCGACCGCACTGGCGACGAAGCGGCCAAGCGGCTCGACCCCGAGCTCCTGCGCCTTCTCCTCGCTCGCGATCACCAGTGCTGCCGCGCCGTCGTTGATACCGCTCGCGTTGCCGGCCGTGACCGTGCCGCCTTCGCGGAAGGCAGGCTTCAGGGTTGCGAGCTTCTCGGCGCTCGTGTCGGGACGCGGGTGCTCGTCACGCACGACTCCGTTGACTCCGACGAGCTCGTCGTCGAAGCGACCGGCTTGCGCCGCGGCCGCCCAACGCTGCTGAGAGCGCAGGGCGAAAGCGTCCTGCTCTTCTCTCGACACGTTCCAACGCTCGGCGACGTTCTCGCCCGTCTCGCCCATCGACTCGAGCGGGAACATCTCCTCGAGCCGTGGATTGGGAAATCGCCAGCCGAGCTGGGTGTCGTACGTGGTCCCGTCGCCGTACTCAGGCTTGGCGGTCACGAGCGGCGCGCGACTCATCGACTCGACGCCGCCCGCGACGAAGAGGTCGCCGTCCCCCGCGGCAACGGCGTGACAGGCCGAGACGACCGCAGACAGACCGGATGCGCAGAGTCGGTTGACGGTGATTCCCGCGACGGTCTCGGGCAGGCCTGCGAGCAGGACGCCCATGCGCGCCACGTTGCGGTTGTCCTCGCCGGCCTGATTGGCAGCGCCGAAGTAGACGTCCTCGATCTGTTCCGGCGGCACACCCGCGCGCGCGACCGCCTCCGCAATTACGGTTGCGGCCAGGTCGTCCGGCCGCAAAGCGGCTAGCACGCCGTCCTTGCGTCCGATCGGTGTGCGGACGCCCGAGAGGATGACTGCGCGACTCACGTGCCGACGAATTCGATTCGTACCGGCTCTTCGTAGACGCCTGTAGCTTCGGCGCGCCGTAGCAGCTCGGCGACGGCCTGGCGCCCTTCGTCGCCGTAGTCGCACGTGAGCTCGTTCACATACATCTCGATGAAGCGGTCCGCCGTTTGCGCGTCGAGGTCGCGCGCGAAGCCGAGCGCGTACTGCGTCGCCTCGGCGCGATTTGCGAGGCCGGCCTCAATCGATTCACGCAGCGCGGCGGAGAGCTCGTCCAGCCGCGGCACGTCACGGCGCGCGACGTTCACGCCGAGCGGCAGCGGTAACCCCGTCTCGAGCAGCCACCACTCGCCGAGGTCGAGCACCTTCACGAGCCCTTCGTCCGCGTAGGTGAGCTGTCCTTCGTGGATCAGCAGTCCAGCGGCGGCGTGCCCGGCCTTGACCTCGTCGAGGATCCGGTCGAAAGCGAGCGCCCGATGCGCGAACCGACCGCCGAGCGCCATTCCGAGCACGAGAAACGCGGTGGTCAAGCGTCCGGGGACGGCGATCTCGATGTCGCGCAGGTCCTCCGTCGAGAGTTCCTCGCGCGCAACGACGATCGGCCCATAGCCCGACCCGATCGACGCGCCGTGCGGTAGCAGCGCGTACCGGTTCTGGACGAGTGGATACGTCGCGAGCGAGAGCGCCGTCACCTCGAGCCTGCCCTCGAGCGCCCACTCGTTCAGAACCTGAATGTCCTCGGGGACGAATTCGAACTCGAATCCCCTCGAGTCGACGCGGCCCGAAACGAGGCCCCACGCCATGAACGCGTCGTCTGGATCTGCCGAATGGCCGATGCGGATCAGCACGGGGTCCAGCCTAGACTGTTACTGAATGGCTAAGCCCGCACTGACGGACGCGATCCAGGACTACCTGCGCGAGATCTACAAGCTCGGCGCGGACGGCGGCCGGGTATCCGTGACCGCCCTGGCAAAACGCCAGGGCGTCTCCCCGGCGTCGGCCAGCGCCATGGTGAAGAAGCTCGCGGCCCTCGAGCTCGCCGTCCACCAGCCGTACCGCGGGATCACACTCACGCAGGACGGCGAGAACGTGGCGCTCGAGGTCATCCGGCACCACCGGCTACTCGAGCTCTACCTTGCGGAGACGCTTGGCGTCGACGTGAACGAAGTCCACGGCGAAGCGGAACGACTCGAGCACGCGTTGTCGGAAGAGCTCGAGGAGCGTATCGACAAGGCGCTCGGATTCCCGACGCACGATCCGCACGGCGACCCGATCCCGGATGCCAACCTCAGATGGCCACAGCCGGCGGCGGCAGCCGGCGGCTCCCATAATCGAGCGAAGCGAAGATCTAACTCATGACCCGTTGAAAGTGCGCAGCACTTTCAACGGCCAAAGAACCAGCGTTCCAAAGGCTTCAACAGCTCGCCGCGGGTAAACGGCTTCAGGTTCTCGGGACGTCCGTCGCTCTCCGAAACGGTGAGGTCGTCCTCGAGCGCTCCATTCGCGGCGTCCAACGCGTCGTCGAGCTCGTAGCCTTCGAAGAGGTAGTCGTCGCGCCGGGGCTCGTCGCTGACCCGGTTCTCCGGGTTGACGGCCCGGCCCACGGCCCAGATCGCGCCCTGTTTGCGCTCGATCCAGATGACTATTGTCTCCGCGGCGCCCGCGTCGTCGACTCCGTGGACGACCCTCTCGGCGAAGCGACCTTCCGTCGTTTTCCGCCTCACGGCAGCAAGGATACAATTGCCCGATGCAGCGATTCG
>WNGJ01026344.1_pt1 | contig 10284 bp, 11 predicted proteins | sample 5400611 | NCBI WGS metagenome assembly WNGJ01 (sample SAMN13153375, study PRJNA577476) | soil metagenome | isolation source: 40 cm soil or saprolite under Garry oak tree replicate 1 | place: USA:California | collected 2016-06-15
AATGGGACACAGAGACCGTTACTTCCCAACGTCTCGCCGAGATCGAACGAGAATTTAAGGAAAAGGTGGCTCAGGGCTGGTTTGCAGCAGATATTTCGGAGAAGCGCGACGTCTTGATTCGTGAATTCGATCCGAATGCGGAGATCCTCCTGATCCCCAGAGTGCAGGGCGGCTGCTAGCCAAAGGCGTTTGGACCCGCACGCCCAAAGAACCGGTATGGCCACTCGAGTCCAGGAAAATTTTCCCCTGCAACGGGTCGAGATGTTTGCCCACCCGACTCAGGACGATTACGAGCGGGCCAAAGATAAAGCCCGCCAGTTGTTGCGCTCGGTTCTAGCAGAAGCCGAATGGCTCGACCTGGAAGAAAAGGGCGTCATTCAATTGTCCGGCAAACGCGGAAAATATGTGATCTCGCCGTATTCCCAGACCGAAATTCGCGACGCTTCCTCCGGCCGTTGTGTTGCATACGCATGTTTGCAACTTTCCATTCCCGCCCCAACATACGACCGCATGGTGGCGGAGTATCTTCTGATTAAAAACGCCGAGGATGTCTACTGGAAAACGGCCAACATCTTTTCCCGAAGCGGCAATGAGTTCGGGATAGCAACGCTCTTTCTAATCGCCTTCAACGTTGCGCTCTTTGTAAATCTATTGCTGGAAGTCCTGACGGTACACTAGGTCGTTCCAAAATGAAAACGCCGGCAGGCTTCTAAGCCTGCCGGCGCTGGATCCACCATCCTACCCCCACCAGCCGTTCTTTGTCGCGGTGGTGGCTTATGTAGGATTCCCCCACTAACAAGAACACACTAACCATCTCTGTCTTGGCAAGCGTTCAACCAAAAACGCCAATAATGTATTCAACAAGTTGAAGAAAACCGTTCTCGCGATATCCGGAAATCCGTAGATTTTCTTTCGAAAATGCGTGAAAAAAACGTTTGCGTTCGCCTGACGCGGAGCGATACTACCGTCCTCCTGCCTGCATGGTCCTGTGGTTCATCTTTTAAGGAGTCGCGTATGGCGCATCCGAATGGTCCGATTCCCCGTCGTCTTCTGCGCGGTGAGATCACGTGCCGATGGCAAGAACTGACAAGTTCTGATGTCGAAGAATGCACTAGTGATCGGGCAAAATTGATTGAGGTGTTGCAGGCTCGCTACGGCTACGCTAGAAGACGTGCGGAGAAAGAGGTCGAACTCTTCTTCCTGGAGTTCCGGGACCGATTGCGCCTGGCGGCGTAGAGTCAGAAGCAATCAACCTTCAATCCCTGCGATAGCACAGCTTACGGATTTCCTGTCTTGGCTGACATGGGCCGAAATTGGACTGTTTTGGTAGTCGCGGCCATAAGGACAAGGCATGCGTCGGTAGCGGCGGCCCGGAAACTATTTTGACGTCACCATTACGATGGCCGAAGACCCGGCGTTTCCGGCCGCATCATACGCTTTCGCCTGAAGCTGGTAGAACCTGGTTCTTTGGCGCGGGAACTTTCCAAGTGCAGTTGTACGGCGAGCTTATATATATAGCCTCATATCCGCGGATTCCAGAGAAGCCCCTCCTTGTGGGCCTTGTGGGAGGGGCCTTCTCAAGTACGCCAGGGGCTATCAGTACCTGACGTCCTCGCTTCACAGACCATGCGTGGATGTGATTAGAGAAGTCAGGCTGCGCGCTCGCGGAGCAGGTGCGCCAGCACAAGGCGGCGCAGCTTACGGCGACGCAGCGTCCGGCCACCGAGCAGCAGGCGCAACGCGCGACGCTCTTCGCCGCCCTCTTCCTCTTCCATCTCGTCATCCTCGGCCTCGTCTCCCTCGCGCAGCAGCTGCGCCAGGGCTAGGCGGCGCAGCTTACGGCGGCGCAGCATCCGGCCACCGAGCAGCAGGCGCAACGCGCGACGCTCTTCGCCGCCCTCTTCCTCTTCCATCTCGTCATCCTCGGCCTCGTCTCCCTCGCGTAGCAGGTACGCCAGGGCTAAGCGGCGCAGCTTACGGCGGCGCAGCATCCGGCCACCAAGTAGTAGGCGCAGCGCGCGACGCTCTTCGTCTTCGACTTCGGGTTCGTCCACAATGGTTTCTGGTTCCATGGTTTTATCCTCCAATAGTTAATATGTTCAGTGATAAGCGCAGACCCAATGGCTAAGCGAATCTTTTCCAAGCGTCTTTTGACACAAGACTTGGTTTCTTACTGGCGAAGCGCACGTTTGAGGAACCGGCGCAGGAGCAGCCGACGCAGAAGCAGTTGATGCAGGAGCCGGTGCCGGAGAGGGTGACGTTCGAGAAACCCGCCGATGAGAAGTTGCCGAAAGGCTCTCTCCTCATCGTCATAGTCCTCCGCGTCCTCATCGCCGAGCACCACAGCTACGCCCGCCTCGAATGCTTCCTCAAGAGCGGCCTCTATTTCCTCCACCTCATCCTGGCCTGCCAGCTTCGCACACTCCTCCTCCGTGAGCTCTTGGCGCTTCCCGGCCTTGTCGACTTTTTCCACCTTGGCGATTTCGCCCATCGCGGCGTTGAACGTCACCACCAACTGTTCGATCTCATCGGTCGAGTCGACCGGTTCGGCTCCCGGCTTGAAGCTTGCGACTCCTTTCCGCCCGGACTCTCTGTGGGGTTCGGCCATGAACGTTTACCTCCTTTTGTTGGCGATTGATTCAGCTCAGTGCAGAGCAAACCAATGCCATTGCGGGATGCCTCTGCTGGGCGGCGTAAACCCTGCAATGGACTTTTCTTTCTCACCTTTCCCCGCTCTGATCTGGAACTCCGTTAGCTCATTACGAAAAACTATCAGAGGGAGAGTCGCCCGGAAACTCCGCAGAACTACTTTGTGGGAAGGAAAAATTTACGGTCAGAACACGTCAAGGTGGGCCTCACCGATACGAACGCGCGAGAAATCGATGATCTCGTTACAGCGGTTGTGGGCTTCGACTCCACAACGCGCACAATCATCGACGGCCGGACAAACGGCCTCTGCAAACTGATCGTTGAAAGGAAACTTCATAAGCACGCAAGAGTCGCGACAGCGCAAGTGATGGCTTATTCGCAACCCTAGAAAGAATTCAGTCGGATGTCTAGAACTTCCCGTACGTGAAACTGGCAAATCACCTGATGTTCAGGAAAGTGACACCTATCTAGACTGCTCAGTTGAGTGCAAAATCGCATCGCGCGTCCAAGTTAAAGATCGGATCGACCAGTTCTCTCTATGAAACATGTCCGCGAATTCGTTGTGAGTTCGTTGGTTGGCGGCCTGGTTATCCTCGTACCGCTTTACCTTTCCGTTCTGCTCATACTAAAAGCGATGCAAGCGGTAGCTCGTCTTGTGCGCCCAATTGCCAAGTTGCTCCCGGAATGGTTCCCCGCTGAACAGGTCCTCTCTCTTCTCCTCGTGTTGATTGTCTGTTTCCTCATCGGTGCTGCTGTTCGAGCACCGGCGGGGCGAGCAGCGCGGGAGCGAATCGAAAAATCTCTGTTCCAGAGAATTCCAGGTTACGCCCTATTTCGGAGCCTGACTCAACAACTGGCGGGAAGTCGTGAGGAGCACGTGTGGAAGCCGGCGCTGGCCGAAATTGAAGAGGCCCTCGTGCCCGCATTCATTATTGAGGAATTCGAGGACGGGCGTTTCACTGTTTTTGTGCCCTCAGCCCCCACACCCCTTTCCGGGTCCATCTATATCCTCACCCCGGAACGCGTGCATTCAGTAGACGTCCCCTTCACGCATGCGATCAAAGCACTCTCCCGTTGGGGTTCCGGTTCAAAAGAACTTGTCGCAGCAATGAAAGACCGGCAGGCCGCATGATGACTTCGGAAAAGATGTGCGATATCCAGCGGAGATGGGTGTGGTACCACAGCAGTAGCGATTGAAAGCTCAAACAACCCCTGATTCTTGAGCGAACCGACTTCGGCATCGTGGTTGCTGTACTGACCAAATCTAGGAGTACGAAGGAAAGAAAGATGGCATCACAAGAATGGGAAAAGCCAAAGGCCGCCGTCATCCCGAAAGACAGCGGCCAACTGCAAAAGGGCAAATACGGTCCGATATTTCCCAAGACCCCGGCGTGTTATGGGTTCACGATCATCGCGAAGGTGAAGCCAGGAACAGCTGAGACGATCCGCAACTACGGGAACAATCTGGCGAAAGCGTTGGAGGGTGATCCCTACGTGCTCGCGCCCCTCAAGCTCCACTACCTGCGTTGGGTGCTGTTCGACAACGACACGCGGTTCATGTATCAGGGAATCTTCGACACGGACTTCGATAAATACACTGAGGACGCCATCGCGCTCTTCACAAAGACCGGAATCAATACGGTCTTCGAAAACCTCGAAGGGTTTCCCACGGATTGGAAAACAAACCCTGAAGCGTTCATCAAGTTCGTCCGGGACCACCAGTGTCCGAGCTTCATCGAGTACGGGGAATATCCGTATGTCACCGCCGACGAAATCAAGAAGGCGCTGAGAATTAAGAACGCCCTGTCTGAGATGCTCGACCAGCTACAGTAGGACCAACTGTGGTCAGACGATCGACGCGGCGCACGACATAGTCCTGCATCGATTACCTGGTAGCAGCCACTTCGGAATGAACATCAGTCGAACTAACTCGTGAAGGATAACGAAATGAGCAAAACGACAACTGCGCGCACATACAACCAGAACCATGTGCCGCGAAAATACACGCCCGGACGGCGTCGAGTGAGCATCTATGTCTCGTGGAGCTATCCGGCCGAGGCCGGCAGGAATCCGTACGAACTGGATAACCGATTCTCCACGATGACTGAGGTTCGGCGTGTGGCATGGCCCGACTATGAGGCGCCGGAGTGGTCCGATCCCTTACAGTTTCAGCAGGGGATTGCGGGATCCTTGGAACTGTTCTTCTGGGCCTGGGCGCCGTTTCAGCAGTTTGTTGGGGAGACTACGGGGCATGTTGTCCCGGTGTTTCAGCGGATCGACCAGGCCGGGTTCAAGCTTCCGCTGGACGACCGGGTACTGGCAGATGCAGATACCGTCATGGTGTTTGGGTTAGACCACATGATCACGGATCAGGATGCAGCTACGGAGGAAATCGAGGCAGTTCGGGAGTTTCTTCGACGCGAAGGAACTTGTCTCATCCTCGGTCCACACCATGACGTCGGTGTTTCAGACGATCCGAAAGTGCGCGACGTGGAATATCACCATCACGGTGACGCCTTGGTGCCCCGCCAACAGCGTTTCGGGAAATACACCCGGTCTCTAATGAAAGGGCTCGGAGTACCCGTCGAGAATCGCTACGGCTTACGTCCTGCTTTGGTTGCGGGAACCAAGAAGCTGGCTTCCTTATCAATCGCGAAAGATCTGGATTCCAAAGGCTGGCTCGAAGGCGTGACCACTTTCAACTTCCACATGCATCTCCCGCATTATGCGTTGACAACTGATGACAGCAAATCCATTCACGTGCTGGCCAAACAGCCGATCGACATGTCCAGGCCACATCCATTTATCGAAGCCGGCAACCGGGAGTTCAACATGTTTGTTTGGATGCGTCCGAACGACGACCGAGCTGGTGATGTGTTGCTGGCGGATTCCACCATCTTTAGCACGTTATTCGGCCGCGACGAGAGCCTTGAACATTTCTGGAGAAATATTTCCACTGAAAAGAGACCATTCGCAAAAGGGAGGATCGATGACTCCAGAAGGAAACGTCCCGCTTGAGCTGGATGACATCCAGAGCGGAGTTTTGCGTCCTCGTCCAACTCCCTACGCCGCAACTTACATAGTGCTTCGGATTGAGGACCGCAACGCAGGACGGGAGTTGATGCGGCGGGTGAGCACCATCGTGACCTCGGCCGCAAACCCTACGAGACCTCTGGCAGATACGTGGGTAAGTGTCGCGCTCACCTACCCAGGCCTCAAGGCCCTCGGCGTGCCACAGGAATCGCTGGACAGCTTCTCCTGGGAGTTCCGACAAGGGATGGCGGCACGGGCGCACGAGTTAGGAGATACCGGCGAAAGCAGCCCCTCAAACTGGGAACGACCTCTCGGGACGAATGATATCCATGTCGTGCTCGTCGCGATATCACCCAATGACCAACAACTCGAAGCCGCGCTGGACCCTGCTCGAAAAGCGTACCGCGAGATGCGAGGTATCGAAGCGATCTGGCGGCAAAACTGCCACGCGCTGCCCGCCGAAACGGAGCCATTTGGTTTCAGGGATGGCATCAGCCATCCGGCGATTGAAGGAAGCGGCATTCCTGGAACGAATCTAAAGGAACAACCGTTGAAGGCCGGTGAATTTGTTCTGGGTGGCTGCATTTCGCCAGTTTCTGAAGGCGAACTCTACCGGTCCTGAAGATGAAGAATTACTAGCTGCAAAAATGATGGGACGCTGGCGCAGTGGCGCGCCACTGGCGCTTTGCCCGCTTCAGGACGATGCTGAACTGGGCGCCGATAGACGGCGCAACAACGATTTCCTCTATCAAGAAGATGACCCGGCAGGATTTAAAACCCCAGGCGGCTCGCACATCCGTCGGACAAACCCGCGTGACGCTTCGGTAGCCGGCGTAGTTCGATTGCACCGAATGATTCGGCGCGGCACCGCTTACGGCCCGCTGCTGCGAGAAGGGGTGCTTGAGGACGACGGCGTGGATCGGGGATTAATGTTCGCGTTTGTCGGAGCGCATCTTGGCCGCCAGTTCGAGTTCGTCCAGTCTCAATGGATTAACGACGGCGTTTTCTTTGGAGCGGGTGACGCGAAGGATCCAATCGTCGGCTCTAACGATGGAACAAGCAGTTTCACAGTTCCACGGCGGCCGGTTCGCAGACGACTTCAGGGCCTCCATCGGTTTGTCATCACTCGGGGCGGTGAATACTGCTTCATGCCCGGACTACGAGCTATGCGCTGGCTTGCCGATCTTCAGACATAGAAAGAAGAGCTGAAATTGCTAGATGTCATCGTTATTGGTGCCGGTCCCGCGGGTGTGTTCGCCGCACTGCGCGCGGCAGATCTCGGTGCGAAGACGGCGATCATAACCCGTGACGAATTCGGGGGTATGGCCGCCAATGATGGACCTGTTCCAGTACGAACACTTGCTCAGGCGGCCCGGCTGATCTGGGAAGCCCGCCAGTTCGACATGTACGGCATCGCGGTGAGCGAGCCAGTGCTGGATTATCCCCGGCTGCTGGCGCGCGTGCGCATGGTCGTCAACGATGTGCGTATGCATTCTGCATTGCGCGCGCAAATCGATTCGCTTCAAGTGGCCGTCCACGAACACGCCGGTACCGCACGCTTTGTCGATTCGCACACTATCGAAACCGAGAGCGGGCTGCAGCTGCAGGCTGAGAAGATCATCATTTGCACAGGCGGCGTGAGCCGGCGACTCTCCGTCCCCGGCTTCGAGTTAACCGCCACTCACAGCAACGCCTGGAGTTTGACTTCCGTTCCCTCGTCGATGTTGGTTATCGGTGGCGGAGCTACCGGAGCACAGGTCGCATCGATCTTCAACGCCTTCGGATCAAAAGTCGAGCTCTTCGAGGCAGGTCCGCGGATTCTGGCAACCGAGGACGAGGATGTATCGGCGGTTGTCGCTGACGCTTTCCTTGAGTCGGGAATACTGGTGCGCAAGAACTTCGGGAAAATCGAGTCTTTCGAAAAGACATCAAGTGGTGTGCGCATGATCTTTTCGAAAGACGATGTCCTGAACAGCGCTGAGGCCGCGCTCGTCGTTGTGGCAGTGGGTTGGACGGCAGATACTGCCAAACTAAATCTTTCAACCGTGGGAGTCGAGATCGATCGTCGCGGGTTTGTGCGCGTGAACACTTATTTCCAGACTTCCGCTCCGCACATTTTTGCGGCTGGCGATGTTACAGGGCGGATGATGCTCGTACCGCAAGCGATACAGGACGGCTTCGTGGCAGCCACCAACGCGGTGCGAGACGCGAAAATGATGTCTGGGAGTCAGGTGAATCCGATCGGGAGCTTCACCGATCCATAGTACGCCCAGGTTGGCCTCACCGAGACGAAAGCGCGAGAAGCTCACGATGTCGTCACAGCATTTGTGGGCTTCGACTCCACGACGCGGACGATCATCGACGGGCGGACAACCGGCTTCTGCAAGCTGATCGTTGACCGAGCGACCTCCAAGATCCTGGGCTGTCATGTTGTGGGTGAGCGTGCGGTCGAGATCACTCAGGTCGCTGCGATAGCCATTGCTGCCGGAATACGGGTGGATGACCTCGCCCGCGTTCCACTCTCATTTCCAACCTACACTGCGATACTTGGTCGAGTAGCGGCAAGCGCGGCCCGCCAGCTCAATCTGGAAGTAAACTGGCAAGCAAACCGGGCGGAAGATGAAACGTAGAGGGACTTCGTGGCAACTGTTCGAGATCCTTCTCGGATCATCTTAACCGCGCTGAGCGTGGTGCTTTCCTCGTCCATTGGGTTCGGACAAACGTGCCGCTGCTCAGAGGCGTGTACCCACTGGGTATGAATTCTATGAACTCTGGTGTCACGCCTGAATCCGGATTTACCTACTCCAACCTATTTCTCTTCTACTCGCGCAATCAATTTAAGGGTTCTAATGGCGAGATCGTAGCCACCGGAAATAATTCGGTCTTAATGGACTTGAATACTTTCGGCTGGGTCAGTCAGAAAGCGATTTTGGGCGGCGCTAAGCTTTCGCTTACGGCGACCCTGCTGATCAATAACAATTCTCTGACTTCAGACGCTGTGGGCCCGATTAGCGGCGGGGGCGGCTTTGGTGACTCTTATTACCAGCCGTTCATTCTTGGCTGGCAAAAGGATCGGACCGCCATCTGGGCGGTTTACGGATTTCTGGCCCCAACTGGGAAATTCAAGGCCGGCACCAATGACAACGTCGGCTCGGGTTATTGGGTCTCCACCTTCTCTTCGGGCCAAACGTTTTATCTGACCAAGATGAAAGGGACATCCCTCTCTGCTTTCCAGATGTACGAAATTCATGGCACTCAAAAAGACACCAATATCCGTCCTGGGCAGACCTTAAATCTCGACTATTCGCTGATGCAGAATATTCCGCTGCGCAACGACAACGGTCTGCAAATTGGGCTCGTCGGCTACAATCAGTGGCAGACCACAGATACGACCGGACCAACCATAACTCCGGAGCAGGCTAGCGCTCACTACAGAGTCACTGCACTAGGCTTCGCGTCGAGTTTGGCTTTACCGGCGCGGAACGTGAGCCTGAGCTTCAAGCTTTTTCGAGAGTTCTCAAACAGATCGACGTTCCAAGGAAACTCCGTTCAAATTTCAAGCACGATCAATTTCTAAGCTGTGCCGTTCGCAACACTTGGCGGGCCTTTTACGATCGGTTGTCGGACACACTGAATGGCGAATCCGTAGCAGCCCACACGACACTGCGGCGACAAAGCATTGCTGATATCTCACGGGATGAACCCCTTTCTTTGTGTCGCCCGTTTCAGACCGTTTTTGCGCAGAGGAATGCTCTCATCGATTTTGAAATTTTATTCGTACTCTGGACTACGCCTTTCCACTGGCTGCCGGTTGAAAGTTTCAGATTTTCATCAGGAAGGCGCTGAGACTACCGTGCGGTTGCATGAGAGCGGCGAGAAACGGCGCGACCACATGCATTGACATAGTTTGTTTGCTGCTCATACGGTGAGTCCTCAAGGACAACCTTCCCGTAAGTTCCTCTCTTGCAATGCCTGGGAGGGGAATCGAACCCCTACGCCCCTTGCGGGGCTCCGGATTTTAAGTCCGGTGCGTCTGCCAGTTCCGCCACCCAGGCCGGCAAGTTCGCCGCGCTAAATTGTATCCAATTGAATATAATTTTTTTCTTCCATGATGGATGTCATTTCGAGGAGGGTCCGATGAAATCGAACAGACTTCTTCGACGCGGCCCCGCCTTGGCCCTGCTGGTGGCTGGGACGCTCGCTGCATCGACCTTACGTGTGCAGGCACAAGCGAAGGGAACCGTTGAAAATTTCACAGCAACGGCTGTAAATGTCACCGGCGCGCCCGATCCCGTAAAGATTGATTTGCTGCGCTGGTCTACGGATGCCGAACGCGAGCAGGTCTTCAACGCATTAAGTGAGAAAGGCGAAAAAGAATTCCTGAGCGTTCTCGCGAAGCAGCCAACGTTAGGATACATCTGGACATCGGAGAGTGCCGGTTATTCCGTCAGGTATGCCTATCAAACGGTGGCTCCGGACGGCGGGGAGCGCGTCATCGTGGCTACAGACAAACCACTGGGCTCCTGGAATCCCCAAATTTGGAAAGCCAAGGCAACGGCAACCGCCAATGGTTATGAATTCACAGTTATTGAGTTGCGATTG
>WNGJ01032028.1_pt1 | contig 10284 bp, 16 predicted proteins | sample 5400611 | NCBI WGS metagenome assembly WNGJ01 (sample SAMN13153375, study PRJNA577476) | soil metagenome | isolation source: 40 cm soil or saprolite under Garry oak tree replicate 1 | place: USA:California | collected 2016-06-15
CACCTCGCCCTTTTTCACCTGGCCGGTGGGGATGGCGTCTTTGATCGTCACCACCACGACGTCGCCCAGCCCCGCATAGCGTCGCTTGGACCCGCCGAGCACGCGGATCACAAGCGCGCGCCGCGCGCCCGAGTTGTCCGCGATCTTGACCTGCGATTCTTGCTGCACCATGGCTATTTCGCCTTCTCGATGATCTCGACTACGCGCCAGCGCTTCCGTTTCGACAAGGGCCGCGTCTCCACGATGCGCACGGTGTCGCCCGTCTTGGCGCCGTGCTCGTCGTGGGCCGCGACCGTCTTGGTCTTGGTGATCTGCTTGCCGTAAAAGGCATGGGCGAAGCGGCGCACCATCGAGACCGTGACCGTCTTGGTCATCTTGTCGCTGACGACGGTCCCCGTACGAACTTTCCTGCGGCCTCGATCGGTCATGCCGACGCCCTTTCCTTCAAAATGGTCTTGATCCGCGCGATGTCGCGGCGAATCGTCCGCAGCTGCAGCGGATTCGTGAGCGACTCCGTCGCGCGGCGGAACTCGAGCCGGAACTTCTCCTCGGTCAGCACTGCCAGTTTCTGCGCCAGCTCGTCGGTCTTGAGCTCGCGCAGCCCCTCGGACCGGTTTTCCCGTTTCGCCGGCATGCTACCGCTCCTCCCGCTTCACGAACTTCGAGCGCACGGGGAGCTTGGCGGACGCGAGCGCCAGGGCGGCGCGGGCCGACGCTTCCTCGATGCCCTCGAGCTCGAACATGATCCGTCCCGGCTTCACCACCGCCACCCACCCTTCCGGATTCCCCTTGCCTTTTCCCATCCGCGTTTCGGCGGGCTTCTTGGTGATCGGCTTGTCGGGGAACAGCCGGATCCACACCTTGCCGCCGCGCTTCATCTCGCGCGTGAGCGCGACGCGCGCGGCCTCGATCTGCCGGTTCGTGACCCAGCCGGGCTCGAGCGACATCAGGCCGTAGTGGCCGAACGCGACGGTGTTGCCGCGCGTGGCCATCCCGTTGGTGCGGCCCTTGAACCGCTTGCGATACTTGACGCGCTTCGGTGCGAGCATGGTCTAGACGCCCGTGGAATAGGTGCGGCCGTGGAGATCCTCGGTCCGCTCGCCCTTGAAGATCCAGACCTTCACGCCAATCGTGCCGAACGTCGTCTTCGCCGTCGAGGTCGCATAGTCGATGTCCGCGCGCAGCGTGTGCAGCGGCACGCGCCCCTCGTGATAGCCTTCGGTGCGCGCGATTTCCGCGCCGCCCAGCCGGCCCGCCGTCTTGATCTTGATCCCCTGCGCGCCCATCCGCATCGCGCTCTGCACCGCGCGCTTCATCGCGCGGCGGAACGAGATGCGCTGCGTCAGCTGATGCGCCACGCTGTCACCCACCAGCTGCGCGTCGAGCTCGGGACGCTTGATCTCCTCGACGTTGATCCCGACTTCTTTCCCGGTCAGCTGCGCGAGCTCGTCACGCAGCTTGTCCACTTCCGCGCCGCGCTTGCCGATCACGACACCGGGACGGCCGGTATGCACCGTGACGGTCACTTTGCCCGGCTTGCGCTCGATGTGCACGTCGGCGATGGCGGCGTGGCTCAGACGCGTCTTCAGGTACTTCCGGATCAGCTCGTCTTCCTTGAGCAGCTCCGGGAAGTTGTGGCGCGCGAAATAGCGGGAGCGCCACTGTTTGACGATGCCCAGCCGGAAGCCGTACGGATGTGTTTTCTGTCCCACTATCTACTCGCTTTCTTGGTCGACTTCTTTTTCTTCGCTGGCGCTTTCTTTTTTGCCTTGGCACGCGGCTTCTGCTCGCCTTTCGCCTCCGCCTTGACGGCTGCCGGCTTTGCCGCCGGCGCCGGCGCGACCGGAGCCTCGACACCCGCCACGCGGATCTCCACGTGACTCGTGCGCTTCAGGATCGGCGTGCCGCGGCCCATGGCCGCCGCCGTGAACCGCTTCAGCGTCTGGCCTTCGTTCACCACGGCGTAGCTGACGCGCAGCGCGTCGGCGTCGAACGGCGTGTTCTGCCGCTGTGCCGCCTGTTGGGCATTCGCGACCGCCGACTTCAGGACCTTATGGATCTGCCGCGCCGCCCGCTTCTTGGAAAAACGCAGGATCGCGTCGGCTTCCGGAACCGCCTGGCCGCGGATCAAATCGATCACGAGGCGCATCTTGCGCGCCGACTGCCGCACGCCGCGTTGAATCGCTCGAGCTTCCATCGCCTACTCCTTCTTCTTCTCGGCGCCGCCCTCGGCACCGGCTTCAGCCGCCGCCGCCTCGGCCTCACGCTCCGCCGCCGAGCCCTTGGCGCCGTGGCCGCGGAACAGCCGCGTCGCGGCGAACTCGCCCAGCTTGTGGCCCACCATGTTCTCGGTGATGTAGACCGGGATGAACTTGTTCCCGTTGTGCACCGCGAGGGTGTGGCCCACGAAGTCGGGCGTGATCGTGCTGCGGCGCGACCACGTCTTGAACACTTTCTTCTCGTTGCGCTCGTTCAGGGCGCGGATCTTCACCATCAGTGATTCTTCGACATACGGGCCCTTCTTGACGCTGCGTCCCATTACGTCGTCGCCTTCCCGCGCTTGCGGCCGCGCACGATGAGTTTCGTCGAATGCTTCTTCTTGTGCCGCGTCTTTTTGCCTTCGACTTTGCCCCACGGGTTCGTCGGAGGCCGGCCGCCGGACGACTTGCCCTCGCCGCCGCCGAGCGGGTGATCGACCGGGTTCATCGCCACGCCGCGGACACGCGGGCTGCGGCCCAGCCAGCGGGTCTTGCCCGCCTTCCCGATCGACAGCAGCTCGTGCTCCGCATTGCCGACCTCACCGATCGTGGCAAGGCACTCGCCGCGCACCATGCGCATCTCCGTCGAGCGCAGGCGCAGCGTGACGTAGTTGCCTTCTTTCGCGACGACCTGGGCGCTGGTGCCCGCGCCGCGGCACAGCTGCCCGCCGCGGCCGATCTTCAGCTCGACGTTGTGTACGGCCGTGCCCAGCGGGATCTCGAACAACGGCATCGCGTTCCCGACGCGGATGTCGGAGCCGGGGCCGGAGACAACGGTGTCGCCGACGCTCAGCCCCTTGGGCGCGAGGATGTAGCGCTTCTCACCGTCGCCATAGTGCAGCAGCGCGATGCGCGCGGTCCGGTTGGGGTCGTACTCGACGCTCGCGACCCGCGCCGGGATCGCGAACTTGTCACGCCGGAAATCGATGCGCCGGTACTGCCGCTTGTGCCCGCCGCCCTGATACCGGCTCGTGATGTGGCCCTTGTTGTTGCGTCCGCCGGTGCGCTGCAGCGGCTCGAGCAGCGACTTCTCCGGCTCGGTCTGGGTGACTTCGGAGAAGTCGGAGACGGAGCGAAAGCGCGTGGCCGGCGTCATCGGCCGAAAATTTCGGATGCCCATTTAGCCCTCGAACACCTCAATAGCGTCGCCCTCTTTGAGGGTGACGATCGCCTTTTTCCATGACGGCCGGCGGCCCTGGTAGCGGCCGTACGTGCGCCGCTTGGCCCGCATGACCATCGTGCGGACGCCGGTGACCGACACCTTGAACAGCGCTTCGATCGCCGCCTTGATCTGCGGCTTCGTCGCTTCCGAATGCACGCGGAATGCGTACTCCTTGCGCGCGCCGTAGGCCGCCGACGACTTCTCCGTGACGACCGGACGAACGATGGTGTCGTGCAGCTCAGGCATCGCTCGCCTCCTGCTTGGCCTGGCCCTCGTCAAGCGCGCCGAGCTCTACGACTACCGTCTGCGACCACATGATCTCGTACGCCGAGGCATCAGCGAAGCGCATCACGTGCACGTCGGGGATGTTGCGGCCCGACAAGTAGACGTTGTGCGAATCACTTGCCGTGAGCACCAGGACCTTCTTGCCAGTGGCATCGACCTTCTTCAGTAACGCGACCAGGTCCTTGGTTTTCGGCTTCTCATATTCGAGGGCGTCCACAATCACGAGCGCGCCTTCCCTTGCGCGTGCGTTGAGCGCCGACTTCTTCGCCAGCTGGCGCATCTTCTTGGGGATGCCCAACCGGTAGCTGCGCGGATGGGGGCCGTGCGCAATCCCGCCGTGCCGCCAATGCGGGGCCCGCGTCGAGCCCTGCCGGGCGCGGCCGGTGCCCTTCTGGCGCCACGGCTTCTGATTGCCGCCCGAGACCTCGCTGCGCGTCAGCGTGTCGCTCGTCCCCTGCCGCTGATTCGACAGGAACGTGATCACCGCGCGATGGAGCACGTCCTCGTTCACCGTGCCGTCGAACAGCGCCGCGGGCAGCGCCACCGCCTTCTTGCTGGCGCCCGCCGCCGAATAATGCGGAGCCTCAATCATGGCGACTCGGGCCTCCCTGCTTGCGGACGGTGACCAGGCCGTTCATCGGACCCGGCACGGAGCCGCGCACGAACAAGAGATTGCGCTCGGCGTCGATTCTTACGACGCGCAGGCCGAGCTCGGTGGTGTTGCGGGCGCCCATGTGCCCGGGCATCCGCTTGCCCTTGATGATGCGCGACGGATCGGTACCCGGCGCGATCGATCCCGGCTTGCGGTGACGCGTGTTACCGTGCGTCTCGGGGCCGCCATGGAAGTGATGGCGGTGCACGACACCCTGGAAGCCGCGGCCCTTCGAGACGCCGCTGACCTTCACGCGATCGCCTGCGGCGAAGATGGCGACGGTGACGGCGCTGCCGGCGGCGGGCGCTTCGCCGGTCACGTCAAAGCGCCGGATCACGCGCGGCGTCGTCTCGACGCCGCCCTTCTTGGCGTGGCCCGCGAGCGCCTTGGGGGCGTTCTTGGGCTTCTTCGCGCCGAAGCCGAGCTCCACACGGCCATCGAGCACAGCGATCACGGGGCACGGCCCCGCCTCGATCACCGTGACGGGCACGTGCGTGCCAGCCGCGTCGAACACGCGCGTCATTCCGAGTTTTCTGCCGATCAGTCCGTTCATTCCAAACCCCGATGTTTACCCGGTCATGTAGGGGCGCAGCATGCTGCGCCCCTACAACCGATTCCTATTCGACCTTGATCTCCACATCCACGCCCGCGGGCAGATCCAGTTTCGTCAGCGCGTCCACCGTTTGCGACCGCGAATCGAGGATGTCGATCAGCCGCTTGTGCGTCTTGAGCTCGAACTGCTCGCGGCTCTTCTTGTCGATGTGTGGGCTGCGCAGCACCGTCCACAGCTGCCGCTTGGTGGGCAGCGGGATGGGCCCGGAAACCTGCGCACCGGTCTTTTCGGCCGTCCGGACGATGTCGGCCGCGGCCTGATCGATCAGGGCGTGATCGAATGCCTTCAAACGAATTCGGATCTTGCTAGCCATGGTTGCTCCTGACTATTTCAGAATCTTCGTAACCACACCCGCGCCGACCGTTCTTCCACCCTCGCGGATCGCAAACCGCAACTGCTCTTCCATCGCGATCGGCGTGATCAGCTCGATCGTCATCTTCGTGTTGTCGCCCGGCATGACCATCTCCACGCCGGCCGGCAACTCGACGCTCCCGGTCACGTCCGTCGTGCGGAAGTAGAACTGGGGACGGTAGCCCTTGAAGAACGGCGTGTGCCGCCCGCCTTCCTCTTTTGTGAGGACGTAGACTTCGGCCTCGAACTGCGTGTGCGGCTTGATCGACCCGGGCTTCGCGAGCACCATGCCCCGTTCCACCTCGTGCTTCTCCCGTTCCACCTCGTGCTTCTCCACGCCGCGCAGCAACAGTCCGACGTTGTCGCCCGCCTGGCCATCGTCCAGCAATTTCCGGAACATCTCGACGCCCGTCACGACGGTCTTCTTGTCGGTCCCGAAGCCCACCATCTCGACTTCCTCACCGACCTTGATCTTGCCCTTGTCGATGCGCCCGGTCGCGACGGTGCCGCGGCCGGTGATCGAGAAGACGTCTTCGACCGGCATCTGGAACGGCTTATCGACCTCGCGCTTGGGCACCGGGATCGATTTATCCAGCGCGGCCAAGAGCTCCTCGACCTTGCCGACCCATTGCTTGTCGCCTTCGATCGCCTTGAGCGCCGCTCCGCGGATCACCGGCGTGTCATCGCCCGGGAACTGGTACTTGGACAGCAGCTCGCGCACCTCGAGCTCCACCAGATCCAGCAGCTCGGAGTCGTCCACGAGATCGCATTTATTGAGGAAGACCACGATCGCCGGCACGTTCACCTGCCGCGCCAGCAGGATGTGCTCGCGCGTCTGCGGCATCGGCCCGTCCACCGCCGACACCACCAGGATCGCCCTCCCTGCGACTCCGACGCCTTCGCCACCTGATCGTAGCTCACGTAGGTGCCCAGCCCCTTGTCGGCCGAGACCTTCGTCAGCGCCGCCGTCAGCGTCGTCTTGCCGTGGTCCACGTGGCCAATCGTTCCCACGTTCACGTGCGGCTTGTTCCGCTCGAATTTTGCCTTTGCCATTGCTTTAGCCTTTCACTTTCGAAACGATTTCTTCGGCCTTGGCTTTCGGTACTTCCTGATAGTGGCTGAATTCCATGCTGTAAACCGCACGCCCCTGGCTCATCGACCGCAGCGTCGTGGAATAGCCGAACATCTCGGACAGCGGGACGCTGGCCGCGACGATGTGCGCGTCGGCGCGCTGCGTCATGCCGCCGATCTTGCCGCGCCGCGCCGACAGGTCGCCGATGACGTCGCCCATGTAGTCCGAGGGCGTCACGACTTCGACGTCCATGATCGGCTCGAGCAGAATCGGATGCGCCTGGCGCGCGGCTTCCTTGACCGCCATCGAGCCCGCGATCTTGAAGGCCATTTCACTCGAGTCGACGTCGTGGAACGAGCCGTCCACCAGCTCCACCTTCACATCCACCATCGGATAGCCGGCGAGGACGCCGTTTTCCAGCGCCTCTTTGACGCCCTGCTCGACCGGGCCGATGTATTCCTTCGGGATCGAGCCCCCGACGATGTTGTCCTCGAACACGAACCCGGTGCCGGCTTCCCCCGGCTCCAGATGAATCACGACGTGCCCGTACTGGCCGCGGCCGCCGGACTGGCGGATGAACTTGCCCTCGATGTACTCGACGCGCTTGCGCACCGTTTCGCGGTACGCCACCTGCGGGCGGCCCACGTTCGCATCGACCTTGAATTCCCGCCGCATGCGCTCGACGATGATCTCGAGGTGCAGCTCGCCCATGCCGCTGATGATCGTCTGGGCGGTCTCGGCATCGGTGTGCACGCGGAACGTCGGATCTTCCTCGGACAGCTTCGCCAGCGCGACGCCCAGCTTGTCCTGGTCCGCCTTGGTCTTCGGCTCGATGGCGACGGAGATGACGGGGTTCGGGAAGCGCATCGCCTCGAGAATGATGGGGTGCGCCTCGTCGCACAGCGTATCGCCGGTGCGCGTGTCCTTCAGCCCGATCGCGGCGGCGATGTCGCCGGCGCGCACCTCTTCGATCTCTTCGCGCTTGTTGGCGTGCATCTGCAGCAGCCGGCCGATGCGCTCTTTGCGGTCCTTGGTGCTGTTGTAGACGTACGAGCCCGCGCCGAGCACGCCCGAGTACACGCGGAAGAACGTCAGTTTCCCGACGTACGGATCCGTCATGATCTTGAACGCGAGCGCGGCGAACGGCGCGTCGTCCGCCGCCGGCCGCTCGGCATGCGTCGCGTCGTGATGCGGCAGATGCCCCTTGATCGGCGGGATATCCACCGGCGACGGCAGATAGTCGACGACCGCGTCGAGCAGCGCCTGGACGCCCTTGTTCTTGAAGGCGGCCCCACAGATCACGGGGACGACGGTGCCGGTGACGGTGGCTTTGCGGATGACGGTGCGGATCTCTTCCTGCGTCAACGTGTGGTCTTCGAGATACTTGTGCAGAATGGCGTCGTCCGATTCGACGCAGGCTTCGATCATTTCGTGTCGCAGCTGCGCGACGCGTTCCTTGAGCGCCTCGGGGATCGGACCTTCGACGTACTTCTTGCCCATCGTTTCGTCGTCATAGACGATCTCGATCTCGCGCACGAGGTCGATGAGCCCCGTGAACAGCTCGCCCGAGCCCAGCGGCAGCTGGATCGGCACGGCCTTCGTGCCGAGCCGATCGCGCACCATCTTGAGGCACATGTCGAAGTCGGCGCCGACGCGGTCCATCTTGTTGACGAAGATGATCCGCGGCACGCCGTAGCGGTCCGCCTGGCGCCACACCGTCTCGGTCTGCGGCTCGACGCCGCCGACCGCGTCGAGCACCGTGACGGCGCCGTCGAGCACGCGCAGGCTGCGCTCCACTTCGACGGTGAAGTCCACGTGTCCCGGGGTGTCGATGATGTTGATGCGGTACTGCTGATTGAGGCGGGTCCAGAATGCGGTCGTCGCAGCGGACGTGATCGTGATGCCACGCTCCTGCTCCTGCTCCATCCAGTCCATCGTGGCCGTACCTTCGTGCACCTCACCCAGCTTGTAGGTGCGGCCGGTGTAATAGAGGATACGCTCGGTCGTAGTCGTTTTCCCGGCATCGATGTGGGCCATGATGCCGATATTCCGAATCTTGTCGAGCGGCGTCTGTCTGGGCATCGCTTTCCTTTATTTATTCAGCAAAAACGCGGGGCGACCAGGACGCCCATCGAGTGGGCCGGTCTCGCTCCGCTGTCACCGGGCCCCCATCCGGGGCCTCCGGTGCAGGATCCCTTAGATCAGGGTCCCGAGATTGTTTGTTTAGGCGTTTACCACCGGTAATGCGCGAAGGCGCGGTTCGCCTCCGCCATCCGGTGCGTGTCTTCCTTCTTCTTTATGGTCTCGCCTTCGCCCTTCGACGCCAGAATCAGCTCCGCCGCGAGGCGCTCGGCCATCGTCTTCTCTTTGCGCGCGCGGCTGTACTGGATAATCCAGCGCATCCCCAGCGCGGTGCGCCGCTCGGGGCGCACCTCGACGGGCACCTGATACGTCGCGCCGCCCACCCGCCGGGACTTCACTTCCAGCGCCGGCTTCACGTTCGACAGCGCCTGCTTGAACACGTTCACACCGGGCTGCCCCGTGCGCTGCTCGATCATGTCCATCGCCTGATAGAAAATCCGCTCCGACAATGACTTCTTGCCGCACACCATCAGGTTGTTCAAGAACTTCGACACCGTCTGGCTATCGTAGCGCGGATCCGGCGGCACCGGCCGCTTGATCGCGGATTTGCGACGGCTCACTTCCCGGCCTCCTTGGGACGCTTCGCGCCATACTTGGAGCGCGACTGCTTGCGCTCATTTACGCCCGCGGCGTCGAGCGTGCCGCGGATAATGTGATAGCGGACGCCCGGCAGATCCTTCACGCGGCCGCCGCGAATCATCACGATCGAGTGCTCCTGCAGGTTATGCCCTTCACCGGGGATGTAGGCCGTCACTTCGAACCCATTCGTCAGGCGAACGCGGGCGACTTTGCGCAGCGCGGAGTTCGGCTTCTTCGGCGTCGTGGTATAGACGCGCGTGCACACGCCCCGCTTTTGCGGATTGCCACGCAGGTGCGGCGCTTTTTCCTTCTTCTCCACGTCGCGGCGGCCGCGCCGGACGAGCTGATTGATAGTCGGCATACCCCTCGCTGCGTTTTGCCAAAAAGTCCCGGATAAGCCCGCGAAATCAAGCGGGAATACCCACTTAGGTCAAGTCTTCGACTACTCCGCCGCTTCGACTTCCTCCGGGAACGGACTCGGCGCAGGCCCCGCCCCAGGCAAGGCCGCTTCGAGCGGCGGCGTCGGAGGCGTGAAGCCCTCCGGCGGCTCGATCTCGATGTCGTGATACCGGTAGATGCCGGTACCCGCCGGGATCAAGTGCCCGATGATGATGTTCTCCTTTAACCCGAGCAGATCATCCTTGGCCCCGCGGATCGCCGCATCGGTCAGCACGCGGGTGGTCTCCTGGAACGACGCCGCGGAAATAAACGACTGCGTCGTCAAGCTCGCCTTCGTGATGCCGAGCAGCAGCGGCTCGCGGGTGGAAGGCTTGCCGCCCTTCTTCACCGCGCGCTCGTTGATCTCGCTGAACACGAGCTTGTCCACGTTCTCGCCTTCCAGGAACTCGGTGTCGCCCGGCTCCACGACTTTGACCTTCTGCAGCATCTGGCGCACGATCACGCCGATGTGCTTGTCGTTGATCTTCACGCCCTGCAGCCGGTACACCTCCTGCACCTCGTTCAGCAGATACTCCTGCACGGCGCGCGGGCCCTTGATCCGCAGAATGTCGTGCGGGTTCACCGGGCCTTCGGTGAGGCGGTCGCCGGCGCGCACGCGGTCGCCCTCGTGCACGCGCAAGTGCTTCCCCGCGGGCACCTCGTACAACTGCGCCTCGCCCTCCTCCGGATGCACCCAGATCTCGCGCTTGCCGCGCTTGATCTCGCCGAACC
>WNGJ01013320.1_pt1 | contig 10283 bp, 9 predicted proteins | sample 5400611 | NCBI WGS metagenome assembly WNGJ01 (sample SAMN13153375, study PRJNA577476) | soil metagenome | isolation source: 40 cm soil or saprolite under Garry oak tree replicate 1 | place: USA:California | collected 2016-06-15
GCACCAGGCCGCGCTCCGGATGATTCCAGCGCAGCAAGACTTCATAGCCGCAGATGGTCACATCTGTCACCGAGACTTGCACCTGGAAGTGAAGCTCGAACTGCTTCAACTCGATCGCGCGGCGCAGCTCGCGCGCGAGAATTTGCCGTTCGCGGGCCGCTTCGTCGAGCTCGCTCTCATAGAAGCAGACGGCCTCGGTCAGGTCGGCCTTCGCGCGATACATGGCGAAATCCGCATTTCCGAGCAGCGCCCGCGCCGTCGTTCCGTCTTCAGGAAACACCGCGACGCCGATGCTGGCGCCGGTCCGCGTCGTGAAATCCTCGATCTGGACCGGTTCGAACAAGGCCTGCTCGAGCCGTTCCACGAAGTCGAGCAATTCCTCGCGATCGCGGAAGTTCTTCGCGGCGGCGAATTCGTCGCCACCGATGCGCGCGACAAATTCGCCGGCCTGGCGGCATTGTTTCAGCCGCTGTGCGATGATCTTCAGCGCCTGATCGCCCGCGCTATGGCCCCTGAGGTCGTTGATCTCCTTGAACCGGTTCAGGTCGATGCCGATCACGGCGAGCTTGTGGCCTTCCGTTTTGGCTGTTGTCAGCTCGCGGTCGAGATAATCGCCGAAGCTGGTCCGGTTGGGCAGGCCGGTGAGGGGATCGTTGAGCGCCATGTAGCGAAGACGACGGGTGTTCTCGGTTCTGGCTTGCGAGTCGATCATGTGGCTTGTGACGCCCGTACCGACGATGAACAGCGAGACACCGGCGATCGCCACAGCCATGGCCTGCCGGTGAAATGCAGCGAGATGATCGCCAGCACCAGGCCGACGGTCGCGATATACAGCGAATATGGCCGATCCGATCGCAGGGCCACGCAGAGAGACGCGATCGACAGGACGACCGAGCACGCCACGGAAGCCGCAACGTAAGCAGCGTCCCACGCGATGATCCCGCCGATATGGTAGGCGGCCATTCCAACATAGTGCATCGCCGAAATCGTGAGCCCGATTACGGCGCCGCCCGCGAGCGTCGTCCAGCGCCGCGTGCTGTTTGCGGCAATCCCGAAGCCGGCGCCGAATCCGCAGATGGCGATCGCCAGCGAGCCGATCGTCAACAGCGGATCGAAGCTGACCGGCGCGCCCGGGTCGTAGGCGAGGATCGCCACGAAATGCGTGCACCACACCGACGAGCCGGCCGCGGAAGCGGTCTGAAAAATCCAGCCCCAACGCTGCGCGCCCTCGGTGCGCAGCGCCCGCTCCAGCAATCTCATGGTGACAAAGCTGCCGGCGATGCAAACGATGGCGGCGAGAAACACCAGCCACAGATTGTGCTCCGCGACGATGCAAGAGATGATACGCATTTCCAACGCCCCGATAAGTCCGGCATCTTTGCGGATAGGCGTTCTTTCCGAATAATGCGTTACCTTCGCAGGCGTTGGCCCTGTGCGCGGTTCATAACGCTATCTCGGCGGCGCTGCTCTCGCGTGATGGTTAAGCGTTGGTCTCAATGGCCTCCGTAGAAATCCGGAGGAGTGGACTGAGTGGGTGGTATTGGGGGAGGCGGCGCCATCACCACATTGGCCTTCATGGCACCCATCAGCAGCTCGAAATAGATGTCGCTGTTCTTGCCGAGACAGGCGATGCGCTCTCGCGGTTTGACGCCAAGCGCGTTCAGGGCATTGGCAACGCGATTGGTCTTGGAATCGAATTCGGCGAAGCTCGTCTGGCGTTCTTCGAATTCGTAAACAATCGCGTCACCGAGCGCCTTCGCGCGTGCGCGGACCATGTCGGCAAGGTTCGACGTCTCCGGAAAAGCGGACATGTTTCCCCGGTGGTGATTTTCTTGTTGAGCGGAGTTTGGCGTCATCCCGCGGCAAAGACAATACGGGGGTATATTCGCTGCCGCCTCAACACGTCGTCCCGCGAACGCTTCTGCGTGATATCCTCAAGGCAACCTCCTCAAGTCGAAATCACCGCCGCTGCAATGAATGGTGGCATCATGCGCCGTCATTCGGTGGATGCCGTGTTGCAATGCGGTGGGTGACGTCAGCCATTCTGCCGCCATAAACTACAAGTAGAGGTCAAAGTTCGTATGTCGATTGTATGGGTGTTGTGAGTTTCTTTGCGCGCGCCGAAGCGCCAATCAAGAGCGTTCAAGTCGTGGCGGAGGTGGCGATGGAGGATAGCCATGACCGTTGGTTTTGTTCCCGATATTGATGTCGTGCCTTCGTTGGATAACCGGGTTGGCGCGGGCGCCACGACCGAACGGCCGGCCGTTGCCGCCGTGGTCGTTCAGATCAAACAGGTTTCCCCTCCGGCCGGCCAGCGCCTTTCGCACGAGCGCCTGCACGAGATCGATCGCGTCTTCTTTGGGCCGTTCTTCAGAGAGAAGTACGGTAGGGGAGGAGACAAGGCGCTGGAGAATGATCGTATCCGCTACTACGGCTTGATTCAGCCTACGAATGATGGGGGCGAATTGGCCGGTCGTCGCTACGTGCACGAGTTCGATACCATGACCGGATGTACGCGCGGTTGGCATGAGACCGTGGATCGGGCGGGCAACGTTCGGCAAATTCGTCCTGAGCGGAACGATGGGGCCACGAGGCACTATCAATTTGACAGCAACGGTCGGTACAGGGGGAGTTGGTAGATGCACGTCGATCTTCAAACCGTCTGTCGGGTGTTCGAGGATGTCTTGAACGGCTCCGTGTCACGAGAGCAGGCGGACCGTTGGGCCTACGCAGTGGTGCAGGAAGAAGAAGCAGGTATCGTGACGTACTCGCCGCCTCATGAAAGAGAGCGCATCTGGGCGGGTGTGATGTATCTTTACGGAGTGGACACGATGAAGGCTCCGGGCGAGTACCTTCACTCCGACAACGACATCAGCGCAGCGATGAACGCTAAGCTCGGCGAGGTTGCCGATAGGGAGGCCGCCATGCCTCTGCGGACCCTCGCCAGTGGCCGTCGCAACGCGTAACCCGTAAGATTGGTTGAGCATCGCTGCTTTGCGCGTCGCGCCACGCGACAAAGTCCTGCCATTCCGGCGCGCCGTCGTCGGTCGTGACGATGGGGCGCACGCGTTTCGAGCGAAGCGGGTACCGGTTCGCGTGAAGAAAGCACGTCGGACGAGGCTCGCGACCGCTCAGGTCAGAGACATGTCGAGTGGCGGCGAGATATTGTCCGGCAGCGGGCTGACATAGGGCGTGCGGGCGGTGCGCTTCTTCAGATCGGCCTTGGCGGCTTCGATCAGGCCCTGTTCCGCCAGCGCCTTGACGCCTAGGCTGGCCATGGCCTTGGCGGCCTGCACCATCGCCTTGTGGGCGGCGGGGCTCTTGCCCTGCGCGACCACCTGCCAGGTGTGGAACGGAGTGCCGATGGCGACGGTCGGGGCATGAACCTGAACGGTCGGCACGACCCAGCTCACATCACCCACATCGGTCGAGCCGACGAGAGGGTTGCGCTTGGCGTTGAGCGGGACGAGGAAATCGGCAAGCGGCCGGTCGGTAGGGTCCATGCCGATCGCGTAATAGACGGAGGCGATGTCCTTCTCGGTCAGCGTGGACCGGATCTTGGCGGCGAAATCCTTGTCCGCGTCGTCGAAATGCGGCGGACCGAGCTCTTCCATGATCCGGTTGAGGGCTTCCTCAAGCGGGGTGTTGGGCAAAATATTGGAAACGGCGGAAATGATCCGCATCTCCATCTTGGTTTCGGTCATCAGCGCCGCGCCTTGCGCGATCTTGTGGACGCGCTCCACCAGTTCGTTCATGCCGGGCAGGTCGCGGGCGCGGACCGAATAGCGAACCCGGGCATGGGCCTGCACCACGTTGGGGGCAATGCCGCCGCTGTCGAGCAGGGCATAGTGGACGCGGGCGTCGCTCGGCATGTGCTCGCGCATGTAGTTCACGCCGACATTCATCAGTTCCACCGCGTCGAGTGCGCTGCGGCCCAGATGGGGCGAGGCGGCCGCATGCGAGGTGCGCCCGGTAAAGATGAAATCGGCGCGCGTGTTGGCCAGCGAAGGCGTCACCACCACTTCCCAGAAGCTGGAAGGGTGCCAGGTGATGGCGATGTCGGCGTCATCGAAGGCGCCAGAGCGCACCATGAACGCTTTCGCAGCACCTCCTTCTTCCGCGGGGCAGCCGTAATAGCGCGCACGCCCCGGCACCTTGTGGGTGGCAAGCCAATCCTTCACCGCCGTGGCGGCGAGCAGGGCGGCCGAACCGAGCAGATTGTGGCCGCAGCCGTGGCCATGGCCTCCCGCTTCCAGCGGGCGGGGCTCCGCCACGTCCGCCTCCTGGCTTAGACCGGGCAGAGCGTCGTATTCGCCGAGGAACGCGATCACGGGGCCGCCTTCGCCCCATTCGCCCATCACGGCCGTGGGAATGCCAGCGACGTTCTCGTTGATGCGGAAACCCTGATGGCGCAACTCGGCCAGATGTTCGGCGGCGGATCGTGCCTCGGTGTAGCACACCTCGGGCGTCGCCCAGACCTTGTCGCTCAGGTCGATGAAACGCGCCTTGATTGTGTCAACGCCACGCCAAATATCACTACGGTTGTCCATCCTTTGGTCCTTGCTCCTGAAGCTGATGTGAGAGTGAAATCGTTATCAGCTTCGTCGGACCCCGCCTAGCGTCCGGCACGGACATCAGCCATGTGGCCGGGCGTCCGCATCAGCGAAGGCGACATACGCACCTTTTGTTTGCTTTACTCCCATTACCCCCGTGCCGCGCGGTCCTTCTCGTTTTGCGCCTTGATGGACTCGCGGGCTTTGGTCCAATCGTCGTCGCTCCAGTCGCGCAACTGATAGAAGTTGCCGCCCATCGCCAGCGCCTGGCCGCCGTCCATCGCGATGGTCTCGCCGTTGATCCAGTCGCAGCCGCCGGAAATCAGGAATACCGCCAGATTCTGCAACTCCTCCATGGTGCCGACCCGGCCCATTGGATTCATCGCCTTGGTGCGGGCGCCGGCTTCGTCGCCGGGCTTGATGCGCTTGCTCATGCCTTCGGTGGGGATTTCGCCCGGCGCGATCGTGTTCAGCCGGATGCCGTATCTGCCCCATTCAGTCGCGAGCGACATGGTCATGGCATGCACCGCCGACTTGCTCATCGCCGACGGCACCACGTAAGGCGAGCCGTTGCGGACCCAGGTCACGGTGATCGACACCACATTGCCGCGCTGCTTGGCGGCGACCCAGCGCCGCCCGACGGCGTGCGTGACATAGAACGTGCCATGCATGACGATGTTGGCCACCGCGTCGAAGCCGCGCGGGCTCAGCTCCTCGGTGCGCGAGATGAAATTGCCGGCGGCGTTGTTGATGAGATCGGTGAGGGGACCTTCGCGGAAGATGTTTTCCACCATCTCGTCGACCGCGAGCGCGTTTCTGATATCGACGCCGTGGCTGGTCACGCGGCCGCCATGGAGGTCCATGAGCTCGGTCGCGGTCTCGTCGCAGACGATCTTGCGGCGGCCGCAGATGTGGACGTCCGCGCCAAGCTGAAGAAAACGCGCGGCCATGGATTTGCCGAGCCCAGTGCCACCTCCGGTTACGAGGATGCGCCGGCCGGCCAGGAGATTTTCATTGAACATGGGTGTTTCCGCCTGAAGGGATTGTCTGTTAATTGGTCGATTGACTAAAACCGCAACTCGGCTTTCTGTAAAGCCGCAACAAGGAATAAGAACCCAAGGAGAACCTTCATGGAATGGCGCGTCTCGATCTCGATCTCGGAGGGGGTGGCCGATGTCCGCCTGGTCCGGGCGGACAAGATGAACGCGCTGGACGGAGCGATGTTCGAAGCCCTCGTTGCCGCTACCGACCGGCTTTCCCGCGAAAAGGGGCTGCGGGCGGTCGTTTTGTCAGGCGAGGGGCGGGCGTTCTGCGCGGGGCTCGACATGGGCCGCTTCGCCGCCATGAAGGAGGGCGGCGGCAACGGCATTCCGGGCGGCGAAAAGCGCGACCTGACCGTCCGCACCCACGGGCTCGCCAACTTCGCGCAGCAGGCGGTATGGGGCTGGCGGCAATTGCCGGTGCCGGTCATCGCCGCCATCCACGGCGTCGCCTTTGGCGGCGGATTCCAACTCGCGCTCGGCGCCGACATGCGCTTTCTTAGCCCCGATACGCGGATGTCGATCATGGAGATCAAATGGGGCTTGGTGCCGGATATGGCGGGCACGCCGATCCTCGCGAGCCTCGTGCGCGATGACATTCTGCGCGAATTGACGTTTACGGGGCGGATTTTCTCCGCGCAGGAAGCGCAGGCTTACGGCCTTGCCACGCGGATTACTGACGATCCACGCGCTGCTGCCTTCGAGGTCGCCCGCGAGATCGCGAACAAGAGCCCGGACGCCGTCCGCGCCGCCAAGCGCATGCTGAACAATCTGTCCGTCGACCCCGGTCCGGCGCTGCTGGCCGAGTCAGTCGAGCAGCAGAAGCTGCTCGGCAGCCCGAACCAGACCGAAGCCGTCCGCGCCAATATCGACAGGCGCGCCCCGCGCTTTGCGGACGCTTGAGCCGCATCCTTCGTCATGGCCGGGCTTGTCCCGGCCATCCACGTCTTTGCTTCACGACAACCGAAGTAAGACGTGGATCATCGGGTCAAGCCCGCTGATGACGAAAGCAACAGTGTCCTCCAATAACGAACAAAGCAATGACCGACACTTCTCAGCTCTTCCCCGGCATCATCAGCGGTCAGCGCAAGCGGACCCATGCCGAAGTCGCCGACCGCTCCGAGCGTATCGCCGGCGGATTGCACAGGCTCGGCATCAAGCAGGGCGACAGTGTCTGCATCCTGATGCGCAACGACATTGCCTTCATCGAGGCGGCCTATGCGGCGATGCGGTTGGGCGCCTATGGCGTGCCGGTCAACTGGCACTTCAAGCCGGAAGAGATCAATTACATCCTAAACGATTCCGGGACCTCGGTCCTGATCGGCCATGCCGACATGCTGCACCAGCTTCGGAACGCGATACCATCAGGCGTCACCGTGCTCAGTGCTCCGACGCCGCCTGAAATTCTCACGGCTTACAAGATCGATCCCGATCATCTTGCCAAACCCGATTTCGCGATCGACTTCGAAGCCTGGCTTGAACGCGAGCGGCGTTATGACGGGCCTCTGGTGCCGCAGCCACAGAACATGATCTACACGTCAGGGACGACCGGTCACCCCAAAGGGGTCCGGCGCAACGCGCCGACGCCGGAGCAGAGCGCAGCCGCCGAGCAGATGCGGACGATGATCTATGGCCTGAAGGCGGGCGCGCGGGCGCTGTTGCCGGGGCCGCTCTATCATTCCGCGCCCAATTCGTTCGGCATTCGCTCAGGCCGGCTCGGCGGCGCGCTGGTCCTGATGCCGCGCTTTGAGCCGGAGGAATTCCTGCGGCTGGTCGAGGCAGAGCGGATCGATACCATCTTCATGGTGCCAACCATGTTCATCCGGCTGATGAAACTGCCGGAACAAGTTCGCAGGACATATGACGTGTCCTCGCTGCGCCACGTCATTCACGCCGCCGCGCCCTGTCCCGCCGACGTCAAGCGCGCCATGATCGACTGGTGGGGGCCGGTGATCTATGAGTTCTACGGTTCGACCGAATCCGGCGCTGTCACCTTCGCCAATTCCGAGGATGCGCTGAAGAAGCCTGGAACGGTGGGAAAGATTTCGCCGGGCGCTGAATTGCGCTTCATCGGCGACGACGGACAGGCGTTGCCGCAAGGCGAGATCGGCGAAATCTATTCGCGGATCGCGGTCAATCCGGATTTCACCTATCACAACAAGCCGGAGAAGCGCACCGAGATCGAGCGCGACGGTTTCATCACCTCAGGCGATGTCGGCTACATCGATGCCGACGGCTATGTCTTTCTCTGCGACCGCAAGCGCGACATGGTGATCTCCGGCGGCGTGAACATCTATCCGGCCGAAATCGAGGCGGTGTTGCATGCGGTCCCGGGCGTGCATGATTGCGCGGTGTTCGGCATTCCCGACCCGGAGTTCGGCGAGGCGCTGATGGCGGTGGTGGAACCGCAAGGAGGCGTAACGCTGGATGTCGCCGACATTCGTGCGCGGCTGAGGACCTCGCTCGCCGATTACAAGGTGCCAAAGCACGTCGAAGTTCAGGCCAACCTGCCGCGGGAGGATTCCGGCAAGATCTTCAAGCGCCGCCTGCGCGATCCCTATTGGGAGCGGGCGGGGCGGAAGATTTAGCTCAAGAGAGGCGAGTGGGCAAATTCCTCACGACGAGGCGCGCGGCTTCGTGCGTTTCGACGATGCTTCCCATCGCTGGAAGACCATGAGGCCTCGGCCTTTCCGTCGATGCGCAGCCGATGGCCACTTCTGAAGATGAGGTCTTTTCCGAGGCGACCGCGCCTCTTTCTTCATCTTGCGCTGCGGCAAAAAAATTGCACACTGCTAAATTGCCGGGCAGCTTCTGGAGAGAAGAGCCATGTCCCCCCAGACCGTGCCTTCCGACCCCGACCTTAGGGCCAACCGCGCCGACGACGCGCAGGCGTTGGAGGAAGACACAAGGCTGCGCAACGATATCAGGCTGCTCGGGCGTATTCTCGGCGATACGGTGCGCGACCAGGAGGGCGCCGACGTATTCGACGTGGTCGAGCGTATCCGGCAGACCTCGATCCGATTCCACCGCGACGAAGACCGGCTCGCGCGGCGGGAACTCGAAGCCATGCTCGACAGCCTGTCGATCGCCGAGAGGGTGCGCATCGTGCGCGCCTTCGCCTATTTCTCTCACTTGGCCAATATCGCCGAGGACCACAACAACATCCGCCAGATGCGTTCGCGCAAGGTCGCCAATGGTGGGTCGCGGGCAGGGACCTTGGCCGAGACGCTGACGCATGCGGAGGCCGCCGGCATCACGCCGGCCGATTTGCGGCGCTTTTTCAAGGACGCCCTCGTCGGTCCCGTCCTCACCGCGCATCCGACCGAGGTCCGCCGCAAGAGCACGATGGACCGCGAGATGGAGATCGCGGGCCTGCTCGACCGGCGCGAGCGCGTCCAGCTCACGCCGGAGGAGGCTGAGGAGTGCGACGAGCAACTGCGCCGCGAGGTGCTGACCTTGTGGCAGACCAATTTGTTGCGCCGGACCAAGCTCACCGTGCTCGACGAGGTCGAAAATGGATTGGAATTTTATGACTACACCTTCCTGCGCGAGGTGCCGCGGCTGATCTGCGCGCTGGAAGACCGGCTGAACGTCGGCGACGAGGCCGCGGGCGAACTGGCGTCTTTCTTGAAGATGGGAAGCTGGATCGGCGGCGACCGCGACGGCAATCCCTTCGTCACCGCGGATGTCATGCGCGGAACCTTGGGGCTGCAGTCCTCCCTCGCGCTGCATTTCTACCTAGAGGAACTGCATGCACTCGGCGGGGAATTGTCGATCGCGGCGCACCTTGCCGACGTCTCCGAGGATCTGCGCGAACTGGCCCAGCGCTCCCTATCAGAGCGTCAAGGAATTCCAGGCCGATCTCGACGTGCTGCATCGCTCGCTGATCGCCAACAATGCGCGGGTGATTGCGCGCGGGCGGCTGCGGCTGTTGCGCCGCGCGGTCGATTGCTTCGGTTTTCATCTCGCCCGTCTCGATATCAGGCAAAATTCCGACGTGCACGAGCGCACCATCGCGGAACTGCTGGACGCCGCGATGCCGGGCATGTCCTATTTAGCGCTGAGCGAAGAAGCGCGGGTTGCGCTGTTGTCGGGCGAACTGCGCAACGCCCGTCCGCTGACGTCAAGCTTCGTGAAATACAGCGAGGAGACGCTCGGCGAGCTCGCGGTGTTCCGTGCCGCCGCCGAAGCGCATGCCAAGTTCGGCGCCGACGTGATTCCCCAATGCATCATCTCGATGTGCAAGGGCATGTCGGACATGCTGGAGGTCGCGCTGTTGTTGAAGGAGGTCGGCCTGGTCAATCCGTCCGGCCGCAGCGCCATCAACATCGTGCCGCTGTTCGAGACGATCGAGGACTTGCAGGCGTCAAGCGTCATCATGGACCGGATGCTGGCGCTGCACGATTACCGCAAGCTGGTGGATAGCCGCGGCTCCGTGCATGAAGTGATGCTGGGCTATTCCGACAGCAACAAGGACGGCGGCTTCGTCACCTCGGGCTGGGAACTCTACAAGGCCGAGATCGGGCTGGTGGAGGTTTTCGAACGGCACGGCGTGCGGCTGCGATTGTTTCACGGCCGCGGCGGCTCGGTCGGCCGCGGCGGCGGGCCGAGCTATGACGCGATCATCGCGCAGCCGGGCGGGGCGGTGAACGGCCAGATCCGCATCACCGAGCAGGGCGAGATCATCTCC
>WNGJ01011623.1_pt1 | contig 10282 bp, 11 predicted proteins | sample 5400611 | NCBI WGS metagenome assembly WNGJ01 (sample SAMN13153375, study PRJNA577476) | soil metagenome | isolation source: 40 cm soil or saprolite under Garry oak tree replicate 1 | place: USA:California | collected 2016-06-15
GGGCCGGGTGGCGCGCGCCAGTGGTCCGAGGGCGACTGTATCGAGCGGTACGTCCCGCCAGCGGAATACGGGCAGGCCGAGGTCGCGCAAGACGGCGTCGATCAGCGCGACGGCCTGCTCGAGCGCCGCGCCCGACTGAGGCAGGAAGAACATGCCCAGGGCAAAGGGCCCGGTGGAGCCCCCGGGGTCCAACACGCGGCGCGGGATCTGGGTCAGCACGCCCGCGCCGTCGCCCGAGTGGTCGTTCGAGGCGGCGCCGCGGTGCGCGAGGCGTGCGACGGCCGTCAGGGCCATCTCCAGCACGGCGTGCGAGCGCTCGCCGCCGGCGTGCGCGACGAACCCTACCCCGCAGGCGTCGTGCTCGCGGTTGGGGTCGAGCGCCGCTGCCGGCGGACAACGAAAAGCCCGCTCGGTCAGGGGAGCGGGCTCGGGGGATCGGGTCGCAGGTCTCGACACGCTATATCGCCCCGGCACTCCCAATGGAGGCCGGCAGGTGATTCACGGTCAGATTAATGCAGCGTTGTGGCAAAAGGGGCGCCTCGAACAGGGTCGTATTTCTATGCGCGTGACGTTATAAATATGCAACGCCCCGCCCGGCCGTCAACCCCTGCTGAATGGGTGAGAACTACGCGACCTACGGCAGGCAGAAGAACGCCATTGGGTTCTTGACGGAGTCGTGGATCGGCTCGGCCAGCCCGAGGTCCCGCTTCAGCGCCACGATCCGATCGTAGACGCTACCCGGCGCGCCAGGCGCCGCCGTGAGGCAGGGGATCCCGCGGCGCTGGAGCCATTCGAGCAGCACCGGGCTTTCCGGCATGGCGGCAAGGTCCCCCCGGAAGATGTCGTGCACGCCGATCAGGGTCCCAGGCGCCAGGCGCGGGAACAGGGCACTCAGATACCACTTGGCGAACTCCGCGGTGTGGGCGGCGTCCAGGAACAGGTAGCCGACGTCTCGCGGCAGCCGGTCCAGGTAGTCCCGGACGTCCCCCTCGGTAAGGACCCAGCGGTCCCGGGCCAGCTCGGCCGGTATGGTCCAGCGGCTGTAGTCCACGAGGTCGTAGGAGTGGAGCCGCCCGGAGCCGTTGTCGCGCAGGGCCTGCAGCAGCCATGTCGTGGACCACCCGTAGTAGGGCGCGATCTCGAGCACGACGGATGGTCGCACGCTCCGCACAAACAGGTAGGTGAGCTCCGATTCGATATCGTCGAACTTGGGTCTGAAGCGGCGCTTGTAGTGGGCCGGGAGTCCGGCGCGGCGGAGAGCCGCAGCGGCCCAGCGGTAGGGGGCGAAGCGCTCCAGGCGGGCGTCGCTGCGTTGGGCGTACAGCTTTCGCTGGGTCGCGCGCACCGACCGCAGGGCGGCGGCGTGCTCGTGGTACAGCTGGACGACGAGATCGAGCGTCGGTTGCGTCAGCCCACCAGCACCGGCTCGAACGCCGGCTCCTTCTTCTTCCCGGACCTCCCCGGCTGCTTGTAGCGGTAGATCTTGCCCGCGTAGTTCCGCAGCACTACTTCCTTGTCGGTCAGCTTCACGACGTACTCCGGGAGCAGCGGGATCTTGCCGCCGCCGCCGGGCGCGTCGATCACGAAATGCGGCACCGCCAGTCCCGACGTCCAGCCCCGCAGCCCCTTAATGATCTCGAGCCCCTTCTCGATCGACGTCCGGAAGTGCTCGGCGCCCGCGACCTGGTCGCACATGTAGATGTAGTAGGGCCGCACCCGCGCCACGAGCAGCTTCTGCATCAGCTCCTTCATGACCTCGACGTCGTCGTTCACGCCTTTCAGGAGCACGGTTTGGCAGCCGAGGGGGATGCCGGCGTCGGCCAGCATGGCGAGGGCCTGCACGGCCGCCGGCGTCAGCTCGTCGGGGTGGTTGAAGTGCGTGTTGATGTAGAGCGGGTGGTACTTCTTGAGAATTGCGCACAGCTCGGGCGTGATCCGCTCGGGGAGGTGGCACGGGACCCGGCTCCCGATACGGAGCACCTCGAGGTGCGGGATCGACCGGAGCCGCCGGCAGACATCGTCGATGCGCCGGTCGGAGAGCAGCAGCGGGTCGCCCCCCGACATGATGACGTCGCGGATCTCCGTGTGCTCCTCGAGGTAGCGGAACGCCGATTCGAGCTGCGCCATGGGGATCTTTTCGGGGTCGCCGACTTTGCGTCGCCGCGTGCAGAAGCGGCAGTAGGAGGCGCACACGGGCGACACCAGGAACAGCGCCCGGTCGGGGTAGCGGTGCGTGATGTTCGGCACGGGCGAGTTGGCGTCCTCGTCGAGCGAGTCGACGAGGCCGTCGTGGACCTCGAGCTCCTGCACCGTCGGCACGTACTGCCGCCAGATGGGATCGTGCGGCGACTCGATCAGGTCGACCATCGCCGGGGAGATGCGGAACTCGAAGTTCTCGACCGCCTGCTTCAGGCGCTCGATCTCCGCCACGTGCTCCGCGCCGAACCGCTGGGCGAGGGCCTCGAGGGACGCGATACTCCGCTTACGCAGTCGTTCCTGCCAAGTCTCCATCCGTGAGATCCTTGCGATAGATCACCAGATCGTCACCGGGCGCGTAGTACCCCGGGATGGTGGCGGCCCTGGTGTAGCCGCGGTGTTCGTAAAAGGCCCGCGTCGGCGCGTAATCGGCTCGCGAGCTGGTTTCCGTCACGATCAACCGCCCGCGCGCCGCTCGCAGGCGTTGCTCCACTTCCGTCAGCAGCTGCGTGCCGATCCCCTGGCCGTGGCGCGCAGGATCCACGACGAGCCAGTACAGGTCGTAGGTCCCTTCGGTGCCGGCCGTCGGCCCCCAGCAGACGCAGCCGGTCAGCGTGTCGCCCTTCTCCTCGAAGGCGCCGAGCCAGCGGTAATCGTCCTCGCCGGCCAGCGACTCGTCCAGCACCTGGACGGCGGTCTCGACCTCGGACGGCCGGAACATCCCGGTCGCCCGGACGAGCGCCTCAACCCTCCCGCGGTGCGCGCGTTCGACGGGGCGCAGCGAGCAGCTCACGCGCGGCCTTCGCCCCCTGGGCGTCACGGAGCGCCACTTCGGCGATCCGCCGCACCAGCTCGGGGTACTCCCACCCGGCGGCCTGCGCCATCCGCGACAGCCCGGCGTCGTCGGTCAGGTCGGGGTTGGGGTTGACGTCCAGCACCCACGGCCGGCCCTGCTCGTCCACCCGCAGGTCGACGCGGCCGTAGCCCGACCCCTGCAGCACCTCCCACGCGCGTGTCGCCGCCCGCACCAGCCGCTCCGCGAGCCGCTGGGAGACAGGCGCGGGGACGACGGGCACGCTGCCCAGGTCCTCGGCCGAGCCGACGTCCCACTTCGCGGCGTAGGTGAGGATCGGCCAATGCCCCTCCGGCATCCCGGTGAAGTCGATCTCGGCGACGGGCAGCGCCCGGGTGCCCACGAACCCGACGTTAAACTCGCGGCCCGCGACGTATTCCTGGACCAGGACCTCGTCGTAGCGCTCGGTCATCGCCGCGACCCGCGACCGCAGCGTCTTGCGGTCGCTCACCACCGAGCCGCGATCCAGCCCCGTGCTCGCGTCCTCGGCGGCGGGCTTGACGATCGCCGGCAGCGGGAAGTCGTCGGGGATCGTGCCGCGCGCCAGCGTCCAGCGGGGCACCGGCAGCCCCTCCTGCGCGAGCAGCGTGTTGGCGACTGCCTTGCGGCGGCACGTCGCCATCGTCCACGAGCCGCAGCCGGTAAACGGGATGCCGGCGAACTCGAGCATCGCCGCGACGTGATCCTCCCACACCGCGACACCGTGGACGCCCTCACAAAGATTGAAGACCAGATCGGCCCGCCGGCAGGCGGCGAGCCAGCGGCAGTCGTGGCGGACCGGGAGCTTCTGCACGTGATGGCCCAGCCCGGCGAAGATGGCGGCGATCTCATCCACCGCCTTCATGACGCCGGCGACGTCCTCGGCCGTCCAGTCGTCGGCCCCCGGGTCGTAGAGGACGACGACCCTCACGCAGTTGCTTCCCGCGCCTGCGACCCGGCGAGCGCCTGCCCCGTGATCCGCTTCCAGGCGATGCGCACGACCTCCTGGATGAGCTCCTCGTAGGACATGCCGGCGACGCCGGCCGCCTTGGGGAAGCAGGAGTTCATGTTCGGGTCGGGGATGATGCCGGGAAGCGGATTCAGCTCCACCACGTTCGGCGTGCCGGCGGCGTCGAGCCGCACGTCCACCCGACACCAGTCGCGGCACCCGAGCGCATGGTAGGCGGCGAGCGCGACGCGCTCGATCGCTTTCGCCAGGGGCGCCGGCACCCGCGCCGGACATTGGAAGAGGGCGAGCGGACGCTCGGGCGTGTCCCAGACCCACTTCGCCTCGTAGCCGTACACGGGCGTGACGCCGTGGGGGAGCGCCGCGAAGTCAAAGCCGACAATGGGGAGGCACTCGGCGTCGGCGCCGTTGCCGAGAATCGCGACAGTGAACTCCGCGCCAGGGAGGTAGGTCTCGACCAGCACGGGCTGGTGATAGCGCTCGAGCAGATACGCCACGCGCTCCCGCAGCACCGCGGGGGAGTGGCATAAGTTGTTGGCGAATATGCCCTTGCCCGACCCGCGTCAGCGAGTCGCTCGCGGTGCAGGGGATGTCCAGGAATTCGCACATCGCCGGGACGTGGGCCTCGCGGTTGGGACCGTGGAGGCCTTCGGCCATGTTAAAGACGAGGTGCGGGCGGGCGAGGGCGAGTTTTTGCGGGAAGAGGAGGTCGGCCTCGAGACGGACGACGTCGCCGAAGAGACTCAGAGCCTGCTCCACCGCCTCAATGGTGGAGCGATCGTCCCACTCGACGAATGCGTCGCTGCCGGAGCTCGATGGGTCGTCGAGACTGCTGTCGAGGTCGGGTTTCTCGTTGTACGCGAGACCGATGCGCATGTGGTCTCGGGTGACCTCCTACAAAAAAGGCCGCGTCCGCGGCGGTCGGAACCGACGACAACCCGTTGTTGGATACCACGATACGAAAGAAAGGCGAGATGCGCAATAGGGAAGTCGGAGATTTTTTTTTGACGTCAGACGTCTGACATCAGTCGTCAGACTTTGTGGTACGTCACGCGCGCGCATTCCTGGTTGTCGTCGGCGACGTAGATCTCGAAGTCGGAGAACAACGCGGGCGCCTCCCGTTGCAGCACGCGCAGACACGCGACCGCCATCCGTCGGATCTCGAGCTCGGCGCCCTCGCCGCAGCGCAGCTCGAGCGTCGTGCGCCACGCGCGTGCGTTGCCGGAGACGACGATCTTCACCTCGGTCGCGTTGGGCAGCACGCTGCGCGCCGCCTCGCGCGCCATCTTGCGGCGATGCACCTTGTCGGTCACCCACGTATAGCGCTCCATCAACCCCTCGACGGCGCGCACGTACGCGGCTTGCGCGGCCGTGACCTGCGCCTCCCACTCGCGCTCGAGCGTCGCGTCGCCCGCGACGGCCGGCGGCATCACGAACGCCGCGTGCGACTCGTCCACGTAGCGTTGCGAGATCTGCGAGTAGCCGAATCCCGCGCGGTGGCGCACCAGCTCGTGCGAGCAGGAGCGCGAGATCCCCTCGATGAGCAGCACGTACACCGAGTGCTCGAGGACCGAGCCGTGACCCTGCTTCTTGATGTTCTCGAGGTAATCGGCGGTGGTGCGGTTCACCGGATTGTGCTGGCTCATGTAGCAGAGCCGCCCCGCGTACTCGGCGAGCCGCTCGCCGGGCGTGGAGTCGCCGAGCCAGCGGACTTTGAGATGCTCCGGCTCGAGGAACTCGGGCCGGGCGATGAGCGTCACGCGGGGTTCGCGGAAGATTTCCATCGGGTGCCGGGTTTCGGGTGTCAGGGGCCGGGGGATTCCGCGAGAGAGGCTTTCGGCGTCGCCCAGCCGGCGGTCCGCTCCAGCTCACGCAGCCGGCTGGCGATGTCGTCGGGAATCGGCGCGGCGCCCGCGCCCACTTTCAGATCGGCGAGCGGCGCCCAATCGGCGGCCGGAAGTATAACACCCGGGTTGAGGATTTCGAGCGGGTCGTACGCCCGCTTGACGCGCTGGAATGCCGCGACGAGCTCCGGACCGTACACCCGCTCCAGCAACCCCGCCCGCAGCCGGCCGTCGCCGTGCTCGCCGCTCGGCGTGCCACCGAGTCGCACCTGCAGCTCGGCGACCGCGTCGTACAGCCCCCGCACGCTGTCCTCCCAGCCCGCCCGGCTCACATCCGGCAACGTGTTGACGTGCACGTGGCCGTCGCCCGCGTGCCCGAACAGCACGACCGGGATCCCCAGCCGGTCAGCTGCCGCGCGCACTTCCGTGACGTACTCGCCGAGGCGCGCGATCGGGACGCAGCCGTCCTCGATCACCTGCAGCGAGCGCCGCGGCTCCGAGAGCCGCGCCAGCACGGGACTGGCGAGGGTGCGCACCGTCCACAGCCGCTCCAGGCCGGCGCGGTCTACGGCCGTCTCCACATGCGCGGTGAGGTGCTTCAAGCCCCGCACGGCGTCGCCTACCACGCCTCGCGCGGCGGCCGCCGTCTCCCGCTCGAACTCGACCAGGAGCAGGCAGGCGAGACCCGCGGGGAGGCTCACGCCGGCCTCCTCTACAAAGGAAAGGATGGTGCGGTCGAGGAGTTCGACCGCCGACGGGTTGAGCGCGAGGAGATATGGGACGGCGTCTCCCAGGGCCTCGAGCTCCCCGAACCCGAGCGCGACCCCGGCGACGTCAGGGAGGATTGGCTCGAGCCGCCACTCGATCTGGGTGATGAAGGCGAGGGTGCCTTCGGAGCCGATCACCAGGTCGAGCTCGTCGCCGGACTCGGCGAACGCGTCCAGGGCGTAGCCACTGGAGTTTTTGCGGGTCTTCGGGAATCGGGCTTCGATCAACCGTCGCTCGTCCGGCGCCAGCGCGAACGCATCCCGCATCCCCCATCCCGCTCCCCGCGCAACGCGTCGAATCTCTCCCCGCGCATCGACGATCTCGACCGCCGCGATCCAGCGTCGCACGCTGCCGTAGCGCAATGATCGCGGGCCGGCCGCGTTGGTCGACGCCATCCCGCCCGACGTCGCGAACGCACCTGAAGACGGATCGGGCGGCAGCCGCAGGCCGAAGTCCCGGGCGACGGCGTTGACCTCCGCCCAGGTCACGGAGGCGCCGGCCCGGGCGAGGCGTCGCGCCGGGTCAACGGTCAGCTCGCGGAAGCGCCGGCTCACATCGACGATCACGCCGCTCCCCACGTTGCCGCCGGTCATGCCGCTGCCCGCGCCGCGCGGCACGAGCGGGGTGCGGGTGTCGGACGCCCACCGCAGCAGCGCCGCCAGCTCCGCGACGCTCCCGGGGACGGCGACGGCCTGCGGGAGGATGCGATAGATCCCCGCGCCCTCCGAGTAGGCGGCGCGGATGCGGGCGTCGGTGAGGAGCGAGGGTTTCGCGGACACGATGTGTAAACTTGACATTCCCAGGACCGCGCGTGAAGCTACACCACTTCCCATGACGCCGATCACCGCGCCTGCCGCGCAGGCCACGCCGCGCGCGCAGCTCATTCACATCGAGACCGATCGCCGCCTCGGCCACGAATGGGATGAGTGGGACGGGAAGCCGCTGCCCAACCGCGGCGACTTCGCGGCGCCGGCGCGCCTGTTCTTCGGCTACGCGGCGCTCACGCTCGCCGCCGCGCTCGGCGTCCTCGCTGTGGTGCTGTTCCTCCTGCAGCCGCGTCTCGCCACGCTCAACCCGCTCGTGCCTCGCGTGCTCTGGCTGGCGCTCGACGCCGCGGGCGCAGTCGCGTGGGTGTGGCTCGCGGTGCTGGCCGCGGCGTTCTACTCGGGCAGGGGCCTGTTGCCCGAGCGGCTGCTGGAGCGCGGACCGTTCCTGCGGCTGATGAACGTCACGTCGTTCGTCTCGCGCGCGTTCGGCCGGCGCGATTGGGTGGAGCACGCGGCGATCGACATCTACAACACCCTCGCCGAGCGCCGCCGCCGCCGCGTGGGCAAGGGCGAGCTGCTGGTGCTGATCCCGCGCTGCCTCTCCAAAGGCGCGCTGGACGGCGTGCTGGCGATCGCGGGGCGCTACGACGTGCCGGTGTTCGTCGCGACGCGCGGGCAGCTGGCGCGCCGCGTGATCCGCGAGCGGCGGCCGCGGGCCGTGGTCGCCGTCGCCTGCGAGCGGGACATGATGACGGGCCTGCGCGACGTGGCGGGCAGGCTCCCCGTCCTCGGCCTCACGATGCGCCTCCCCAACGGCCCCTGCCGGGACGCGGAGCTGGACCTGGACCGGATGGACGCCTGGGTGCGGGGGTTAGTCGGGGGGGTGGCTTAGGCTTCAGGTTCCCAGCTTTTTCTTCAGGTCGCCGATCATTCGATCCACCAGCTTCGCCGCCTCGTGCTCCGGCGGAACGAGGACTTCGAGGTCGCGCTCCGGGCGTGACGGGTCGAGGACCGGCCGGTATACCGCTTCGACCGTCAGCCGCGACTTCCCCGGCGCGTCGGGATCGGCCCAACAGCGGATCTTGAACGTGCCGGCCCAGGCGGTCTCGACGTACGCATCCTGCACACTCGCCACCTCTACCTTGAGTCCCTGCGCCACGAGCCACGTCTGCACCTCGGCCGCCACGCGCGGCGGTCGGGCGTAGAGCACGACGCTCGGCGCCTCCGGCAACGGCATGAACACCGGGCGAGTGGTGGCGGGGTTGCAGGCGGCGGCGAGCAAGACGACGGACAGTCGGACCGTCGGACTGACGGACTGACTCCACCGCCGCCCCTCAGTCCGACCGTCCGACCATCCGACCGTCCGACGCATCAGTGCGAGTGCGGTGGCGTCCCGGGAGCGTGCTCATGCGACGTATCTCGGCCGGCGCTCTGGTGTTCGCTCGAGTCCGCCTCCTCGCCCGGTTCGTGCTGGTGCTCCGCGCGCCGGTCCAGCATCTCCTGCTGCATCGTGCGCATCGGGACTCCCGCGGCGTGCTCGAACACCATCTTGCCACCGACGACTCCAGTCCATGTGACGAGCACCAGGCCCACGACCGCCAACCCGCGCAGCACCCACTCTTCGGCGGGGCTGGTGCGAAACCGCCGCCACAGCCGCCACACGAGCAGCGCAGTGAACAGGCTCATGGTGATGAGGCCGAGCGTCTCGTGCTTCTCCATCAGCTCGTGGATGCCCTCGCCGTGCTCGATGACGTCCTCGGCCTGTAAGCCGGCGATGACGGCCAGCCAGCCGCCGAGCACCCCCGCCCACAGCGTCCAGATCGCCGCCCACTTGAGCGACTCGCGCTTGAACGCCCACGCCGCGAGCTCGAACAGCACGCCCACGGTGAGCAGGGCGGCCGGAAGGTCGTTCAAGGCGGCGTGCAGCCGCGGCCAGTCGTAGCCGAGCATCATGGTGCGGGTTCTCCGGAGAGGGTGACGGTCACAGGCCGAGGTTCGAGACGACGGGCGGGGTCGCCGAGTAGTCGTAGAACCCCTTCCCGCTCTTCTTCCCGTACATCCCCGCGAGCACCATCCGCTTCAACAGCGGGGGCGGGGCGTAGTGCGGCTGCTGGTACTCGGCGAACATGATCTCGGCGATCTTGTAGGTGGTGTCGAGCCCCACGAAGTCGAGCAGCGTGAGCGGCCCCATCGGGTAGCCGCAGCCGAGCTGCATCGCCTTGTCGATGTCGGGAATGGTGGCGACGCCGTGCTCGACGGCGCGGATCGCGTCGAGCAGGTACGGCACCAGCAGCAGGTTGACGATGAACCCCGAATTGTCCTTCGCCGCCACCGCTTCCTTGCCGAGCGATTTGGCGAACGCGAACGCGCGCCGGAACGCCTCGTCAGACGTCGTCACGGTGCGGACCACCTCGACGAGCGGCATCAAGGGCACCGGATTGAAAAAGTGCAGCCCGACGAAGCGGTCGCCACGCTTGGTCGCCGCGGCCATCGCGGCGATCTTGAGGCTGGAGGTGTTGGAGGCGAAGATCGTCTGCGGGGGGCAGAGGGCGTCCAGCTCTTTCCAGAGGGCGTTCTTGACCTCCAGGTCTTCGGTCACCGCTTCGATGACGATGTCGCAGGTCTTCAGATCCGCGACCGTCGTGGTGAAGCTCAAGCGCTTCAGGGCCGCGTCGCGGTCGGCCGCGGAGAGCTTGCCCTTTTCGACGAACTTGGCGAGCGATTTCTCGATGCCGCCGCGCGCGCGTTCACCGATCTCTTTGGTGACGTCGCGGGCCACGGTCTCGTAGCCGGCCATCGCGGCGACCTGGGCGATGCCGCTGCCCATCAGGCCGCAGCCGAGGACTCCCACACGTTTGATGTCGGTCATCGGGCTCACTTCAGGGCTTTACGAATCTCTTCGGCGATC